>Ga0247822_10000154_pt1 | contig 31360 bp, 30 predicted proteins | sample 13C_Cellulose_Da_FD_192423 | JGI IMG/M metagenome (GOLD analysis project Ga0247822, IMG submission 192423) | Soil microbial communities from agricultural site in Penn Yan, New York, United States - 13C_Cellulose_Day30 | ecosystem: Environmental > Terrestrial > Soil > Agricultural land | place...
GATGATCGGCGAGGGCGGCACGCCGGGCGCGCCGCCCATGCCGTAGCCGCGGCCGCGCATCCCCATCCAGGCGGCGATGCCGTCGCCCGAGGCCAGGCCATAGACCGAGCCGCCGGACAGGACGATAGCGTCCACCTCCTGCACCAGATTCTCGGGCTTCAGCACGTCGGTTTCGCGCCCCGCGGGGCCGCCGCCGCGCACATCCACGGCGGCCACAGCAGGCTTTTCGGCCAGAATGACGGTGACGCCGGTGCGGACGCCCGCGTCGTGGGCCTGTCCGATCTTGATGCCCTCGACATCGGTGATCAGATTCAGCGGCCCGGTGCGACCCGAAGCTCGGGCGGCCGATTGCGCTGCGGGCTTGGCGCTCGCAGCGCCGGTGACTGAGGCGGCGGCGCCGATCAGGGCGGAGCCCAGGACGGTTCTGCGGTTCATCCGGCGGTTTCCTTTTCCAGAGCGTGATTGCGAACCAGATCCGGCGTCGCCGCCAGAAGTTTCTGCGTATAGGGGTGCGAGGGGGCGGCGAAGACCTCGGCCGTTGCGCCCTGTTCGACGATCTTTCCGGCCTGCATGACCAGCAGGCGATCCGTCACCGTACGCACCACGCTGAGGTCGTGGGTGACGAAGAGGTAGGACAGGCCCAGCCGATCCGACAGGTCGGCCAGCAGGTCCAGCACCTGCGCCCGCACCGAGACGTCCAGCGCCGACACCGCCTCGTCCAGACAGATGACCGAGGGCTCGGTGATCAGGGCGCGGGCGATGGCGATGCGCTGGCGCTGGCCGCCCGAGAACTCGTGCGGATAGCGGTCGGCGGCGCTGCTGTTCAGGCCCACGCGCTCCAGCATTTCGTCGACGCGGCGGCGGGCCTCGGCAGGCGTGGGGCGGGCGTCCAGCAGGTGGAAGTTTTCAGCCACCAGATCGCGGACCTTCCAGCGCGGATCGAAGCTGCCGTAGGGGTCCTGGAAGACCACCTGGATGTCGCGGCGGATGGACTTGAGAGCGGCGCCGCGCGCGGCGGTGATGTCGCGACCCTTGACCAGGACGCGGCCGGCTTGCGGGGGTTCCAGCGCCAGGATGGCGCGCAGCAGGGTGGACTTGCCGCAACCGCTTTCGCCGACCAGACCGACGCTCTCGCCCGGCTGGATTGACAGGCTGACCTGATCGACGGCGCGGAAGGTCATGGACTTGCCGAACAGGGCGGGCGCGCCGCCGTATTCGCGCACCAGACCCTCGACCTGAAGCACCGGGGCGGCGTCGGCCTGCGGGCGGCTGAGGCGCGTCGGGGCGTGGGTGGCGTTGGCCAGCAGGCGTTGCGAATAGGCGTGGGCCATGCCGGTGCGGATGCGGCTGACTGGCGCTTCCTCGACCAGTTCGCCGTCCTTCATTACCGCCATGCGGTCGGCGGTTTCGGCCACGACGGCGAGATCGTGGGTGATGAGGATCAGGCCCATGCCGTCCTCGCGCACCAGCTGCTTCAGCAGGTCGAGAATCTGGGCCTGCGTCGTCACGTCCAGCGCCGTCGTCGCCTCGTCCGCGATCAGCAGCTTCGGCGTCAGGGCGATGGCGATGGCGATGGCGACGCGCTGTCTCTGACCACCCGAAAGCTCGTGCGGATAGCGGGTCAGGGGGAAGCGTTCGGCGGGCAGGCCGACGCGATCCAGCACGGCGCGGGCGACGGCGAGGGCCTCATTGCGAGACGCCTTTTTGTGCAGGCGCACGGTCTCGGCGACCTGATCGCCGATGGTCATGACGGGGTTTAGCGCCGTCATCGGCTCCTGGAAGATGATGCCCACGCCGCGGCCGCGCACCTTTTGCAGGGCGGCGTCGGGGGCGCCGGAGACAAGCTGGCCGTTCAGGCGGATCTCGCCGGTCATGATCGAGCGCGGCGGCGTCAGGCCCAGCACGGCCAGAGAGGTCATGGACTTGCCCGAACCGCTCTCGCCGACGAGGCCGAGGATCTCGCCGGGAGCGACGGACAACGACACGTTTTTCAGGATCGGCGTGGAGCCGATCGACAGGCTGAGGTCGCGGATGTCGAGGACGGTCATGGTCAACGCTCCCGCCGCACGCGCGGGTCGAGCAGGTCGCGCAGACCGTCGCCGGTCAGGCTGAGGCCCAGCACGGTCACGAAGATGGCGAGGCCCGGCATGATAGCCAGCCACGGCGCGAAGCCGATCATGGTCTGGGCTTCGGCCAGCATCCGGCCCCAGCTGGGCGCGGGCGGCTGGGCCCCCAGGCCGACGTAGGACAGGCCCGCCTCGGCGACGATGCCGACGGCGAACTGGATGGCGGCCTGAACGACCAGCAGGCTCATCAGATTGGGCAGGATGTGCTGGAGCGAGATCAGGGCTTTTGACTTACCCGCCGTGCGGGCGGCCAGGACGTATTCGCGGGTCCACAGGCCCTGGGCGGCGCCCCGTGCGACGCGGGTGAAGACGGGAATGTTGAAGACGCCGATGGCGATGATCGCATTGATTGCGCCCGGTCCCATGATGGCGGTGATCATCACGGCCAGCAGCAGGGCGGGGAAGGCGAAGATCAGGTCGTTGCCCCGCATGACCAGTTCGTCGATCCAGCCGCCGCGCGCCGCCGCGGTCAGGCCCAGAGGCGTGCCGATGCCGACGCCGATGCCGACGGCGACGAAGGCCACGACGAGGGAGTTCTGGGCGCCGGCCATGATCATCGACAGGACGTCGCGGCCGAAGTGGTCGGTGCCCATCCAGTGGGCGGCGGAGGGCGCGGTCAGCTTGGCGGCGATGTCGACCGCCTCGACGTCGTAGGGCGTCCAGATCAGGGCCAGCAGGGCGGTCGACAGCACCACGGCGGTCAGGCCCGCGCCGACGATCAGGGACAAGGGCCAGCGCAAGCGGGGTTTGGCGGTGATGACCGCAGGGGTGTCGGTCATGCGCGGCGTCCCCTCAGGCGCGGATCAGCGAACAGATAGGCCAGGTCGATCAGGAAGCTGACCAGAACCACGGCGAAGACCAGCACCACCACTACGCTCTGCACCACGATCAGGTCGCGCTGGGTGATGGCCTGAAAGACCAGTCGGCCGAGGCCGGGCAGGGAGAAGACGTTCTCGATGATGATGCCGCCCGCCAAGAGGAAGGGGAACTGCAGGCCGAGGATGGTCAGGACCGGGATCCAGGCGTTACGCAGGGCGTGCCTCCACAGGGCCTGATTGACCGACAGGCCCTTGGCGCGGGCGGTGCGGACATAGTCCTCGTTCATCGTGTCGAGCAGGGCGGTTCTCAGGACGCGAGCCAGGATGGCGGCCTGCGGCGCGGCCAGCGCCACGGCGGGCAGGATCAGGGCCTTGAAGGCAGGCCAGAAGCCCTGGCTCCAGCCGGGGAAGCCGCCCGCCGAGAACCAGCCGAGGTTCACCGAGAACAGCAGGATCAGCAGCATGGCGATCCAGAAGTTGGGCAGGGCGACCCCGACTTGCGTCACGCCGATCAGGCCGGTGTCGACGGCGGTTCCCCGGCGACTGGCGGCGGTGACGCCGATAGGCAGGGCGACCACCAACGACAGGACGGTGGCCATCAGGGCCAGCGGCGCCGACACGGCCAGACGTTCAGCGATCAGGCCGCCGACCGGCACCTGATAGGTGTAGCTGGTCCCGAACTTGCCGGTCAGCAGGTCGCCGAGCCAGGCGAAGTAGCGCTCAAAGCCCGAGCCTTCGAGGCCCATCTGCTGACGCAGGGCGGCGATGCTCTCCGGGCTGGCGTTCAGCCCCATCATGTAGCTGGCCGGGTCGCCGGGCACGACCTGCAGCAGCAGGAAGATGACGACGGTCGCCGCCAGCAGGGTCAGGGCGTGTCCGCCCAGCTTCTTCAGCAACCATGCCGCACCGAAGCGCCAGGCGACGAAAGCGAGGAGCGCCGCGCCCGCGATCAGGCTGATCCAGCCCCAGGGCAGGCCGCCACCGGTGCGCTCAGCGGTCGTGGCGCCCGCTGCGCCCGCGCCGGTCCAGTATGCCCCGGTCACGTCGTTGGCGGCGATGGGGCCGTTGATCCACAGACCGTTGACGTCCGCCTTCCACACGCCGATGCGCGAGGACTGGAACAGGAAGCCGTTGACCGCGTCATCGGCGATGCGGCGTTGCAGATCGCCCAGCAGGCGGTTGCGCGTCGGCTCGTCCGGGGCGGCGTCGACTTGGGCCAGCAGGGCGTCGAAGGCGGGGCTGTCGTAGCCGAAGTAGTAGTCCTTGCGGCCGTAGATGTCGTAGTCCATCGGCTCGACGTGCTCGACGATGGTCAGGTCGAACTGGCGGCGCTTGAACACCTGATCCAGCCACTGGGCCCATTCCAGGTTCTCGATCTTCGCCCGGATTCCCGCTTCGGCCAATTGCGAGATCAGCACCTCGCCGCTGCGCCGGGCGTAGGGGCGGGGCGGCAGGCGCAGGGTCACGTCGATGCCGTCCGGATAGCCCGCCTCGGCCAGCAGGGCGCGCGCTTTCGCCGGGTCGTGGGGAGACAGGCCGGTCAGGTCGACATAGCCCGGCGCCTGTCGCGAGTAATGGCTGCCGATCGGCTGGCCGAAGCCGAACATGGCCCCCTGGATCAGGGCGTCGCGGTCGATGGCCCAGGACAGGGCGCGGCGCACCCGCACATCGTTGAACGGGGCTTTGGTGTTGTTGACGCCCAGAATGACCTTGCCTTCGGACGCGCCGACGACGACGCGGAAGCGCGGGTCCCGCTGGAACTGGGCCACGTTTTCCGGCGCGGGATAGTTGGGGAAGGCGTCCACGTCGCCGGCGCTGACGGCGGCGAAGGCGGCGGTCGGGTCGCTGATGAAGCGGAACACCACGGCGTTCAGCCTCGGAGCGGTCCCCCAGTAACCGTCGCGGCGGATCAGGGTCAGCTGGCTGCCGCGCTGCCAGGCCTGCAGCTTGAACGGGCCGGTGCCGATGGGGGTGACGGCGTTGGTCGCGGCGCTCCCGGGCGAAACCATGACCGCATCGCCCCAGGCCAGGACATAGGGCAGGGTCGCCATCGGCCGGGACAGATGGATGCGGATGGTCGCCGGATCGACGACCTCGACGGATCGGATAGGCGCGAACAGGGCCTTCTGGGCGTTGGTCGAGCCCTCGGCCGTGATGCGGTCCAGCGAGAATCTGGCCACCGAGGCGTCGAAGGGCGAGCCGTCGGAGAAGGTCACGCCGCGCCGCAGATGGAAGGTCCAGGTCAGGCCATCGGGGGCGGCTTCCCACGACTCGGCCAGAGACGGCGCGACGGCGCCGTTCTGCGTCAGGCGGGTCAGGCCCTCGAAGACGTTGGCGTAGACGACTTCATCCACCGCCGCCGCCGCGCCCGAGGTCGGGTCGAGGTTCGGTGGCTCCAGCGGCAGGCCCAGCACCAGGCGGTCGCGAGCGGGCGCGGCCTGGGCGCCATGAGCGGGCGCGAGAACTGTCAGGCCGACCAGCAGCGCAGCGGCTAGCAGCGCGCGGCCCAGCCATGTCTTGCGCCCCAAACCCTGCTTCACGCCGTCCTGTCTCCCCGTTGATGATGCAGCATCGCCCAAATCGCGCGCGACGTCAGGGCGTGTCGCGGAGAATATCGGTCAGCCGTCCGACCAGTTCGTCGATCTGTTCGCGGCTGATGATCAGGGGCGGCGACAGGGCGATGACGTCGCCGGTGACGCGGATCAGCAGACCCTCGTCAAAGGCGCGGTGGAAGACCTCTGTCGCACGGACGCCGGGCGCCTCGGGGCGCGACGCCAGTTCGACAGCGGCGACCATGCCCAGGTTGCGGATGTCGATGACGTTCGGCAGGCCCTTCAGGCTGTGGACCGCCTCCTGCCAATAGGGGGCCAGGTCGCTGGCGCGCTGGAACAGGCCTTCGCTCTCATAGACGTCGAGCGTCGCCAGACCGGCGGCGGCGGCCAGGGGGTGGCCGGAATAGGTGTAGCCGTGGAAGAACTCGATGCCGGGCGCAGAGGCACCGTTGACCACGGCCTCATAGATCTCGCCGCGCACCCCGACCGCGCCCATCGGCACCGCGCCGTTGGTCAGGCCCTTGGCGCAGACCAGCAGGTCGGGGATGACGCCCAGGGTTTCGGACGCCGTGGCCCCGCCGACGCGGCCGAAGCCGGTGATGACCTCGTCAAAAATCAGCAGGATGCCGTGTTGCCGCGTGATCTCGCGCAGGCGCTCCAGATAGCCGGCCGGCGGCACGATGACGCCTGCCGAACCTGAAAGGGGTTCGACGATGACGGCGGCGATGGTCTCGGCGCCATGCCCGGCGATCAGGGCTTCCAGTTCATCGGCCAGATGCGCGCCCCACGCCGGCTGGCCGCGCGAGAAGGCGGCTTCCTCAAGGTTGAGCGTGTGCGAAAGGTGATCGACGCCGGGCAGGGTCGGGAAGCCACGCCGATTGTTTTCAAGTCCGCCGACGGAGATGCCGCCGAAGCCGACGCCGTGATAGCCCTTCTGCCGACCGATCAGGCGGGTGCGTTCGGGCTGGCCTCGGGCCTGCTGATAGGCCAGGGCGATCTTCAGCGCGGTGTCGACGCCCTCCGAGCCGGAACCGGCGAAGAAGACGTGGTCGATGTCGGCGGGAAACAGCATTCCGAGCCGGGCGGCCAGTTCAAAGACCAGGGGGTGGCCCAACTGGAATGTCGGGGCGTAGTCGAGCACCTCGGCCTGACGCTGGATGGCTTCGACGATGGGCCGGCGCGCGTGGCCGGCGTTTACGCACCAGAGACCCGCGGTGCCGTCCAGGATCGGGCGGCCGTCGGGCGTGAAGTAGTGCATGTCCCTGGCCGAGGCCAACAGCCGAGGATTCGCCTTGAAGCTGCGGTTCGCGGTGAACGGCATCCAGAAGGGATCGAGGTCGTTGGCGGCTCGTTCGGTCATGCATGCATCCTTTTCGAGACGACCAGTAGCCGATGAATGGCGGGGTAAGGGAAGCCTGTTATTCGACCGGCGCAAGCGATTGAATTCCAAGGCCTGGTTGTGCCGACGATCATGATCGTGGGCGCCCCGATCAGGGGAGGACCGGAGGGCTTACGGAAGCCCTCCGGTCCGACGGCGGCACTCAATACTGCAAGCTGAGACGCGCGCCGATGGTGCGGGGCCGACCCGGCTGGGCGATGTCGGCGCTGGTGAAGAAGTTGCGCGTCAGGTCGTATTCCTGATCGAACAGGTTGCGGGCCCAGAAGGTGACGGACCAGTTGGCGTCTTCGGGGCCGACCGTCACGCTGGCGTTGGCCAGCCAGTAGTCCGGCACGTCGTATTTGACGCCCAGCCATGAGGGGTATTCGTCGCGATATGAGTAGTTGGTTTCGGCCGTGACGGCGAAGCCGCTGACCGTCCAGTCGTAACTGATTGAGCCGGCGTAGCTCCAGGCGGGGAAGAGGATCGGGTCTCCGGCCTTGTCTTCAAAGACGGCCATGTTGGCGGCGCGCGACGCAGGGACGTCGAGAGCTTCGTATTCGTCGTACTCGCCCTTCTTGTAGCTGAGAGACTGGCTGATGCGCAGACCGAGGACCGGCTTGAACACTGCTTCCAGCTCGGCTCCCCAGATGTGCGACGACGGCACGTTGGTGAAGCGCCCCACCGGGCCGTTGGCGCCCCAGACCGCTGACAGCACCTGCTGGTCGGTATAGTCGTAATAATAGGCCGCGCCGTTGATCTGGATCGCGCGCGACGGATCGGCCTTGAAGCCGACCTCGTAGGCCCAGAGGATTTCCGGGTTGAAAGGCGCGATGCCGCTGCGGTCGCCGGTGTTGTAGGTGGTGAAGCCGCCGGACTTGGCGCCCCGGCTTGCGGAGCCGTAGATCAGGACATTGTCAGTCGGCTTGAACTCCAGAGCCGCCTTGCCGGTCAGCGGCGTCATCTTGGTATCGACGGTGGTCGGGGGCAGGGCGGTGGCGCCGCCGAAGGCCGATCCGAAACCTTGAAGCTCGCGCGTCTCTTCTTCGTAACGAAGGCCCAGAATGGCCTTCAACCTGTCAGTGAAGGCGTATTCGGCTTGGCCGAACAGGCTCCACGATTCCACTGACTGATCATAGGTGACCTGGGCGTAGGTGCCGTAAATGTCGATGAAGTCGGAAAAGTAGCGCTCGTTCAACTCCTGCTTGGAGTAGTAGAATCCGGCGACCCAGGTCAGGGCGTTGTCATTGTCCGAGGCCAGTCTCAGTTCCTGCGACGCCACATTTACGTCGCTGCCGAAGAAGGTGTCGGCCTCGACCGAGGCGCTGGAATCCCAGTCGCCGTATTCGCTTCGCTCCAGGGTCTCGTAACTGGTGATGCTGGTCAGGTTCATACCGTTGAGCGCCAGATTGGCGTTCAGCGACGTGCCCCAGGATGAGTTATCCCGGCCCGGTTTGTCCGTGACGTCCCGCCCGATCGAGGCGGCGAAGCGAGGCGACAGGCCCCAGCCGGTCTTCGAGTGATCCTTGTCGGCGAGAATGGTCGGACCCGTTCCGCCGCGCGTGTGCAGGTCGCTGAGCAGGTAGAGGCCCTGGTTCTCTGACTTGTCGATGCCGCCGTGAACGTCCAGCAGGAAGGACAGGGTCTCGTTGGGATCCCAGGCCAGAAGGGCGCGGGCGCCGGTTCGGTCGGCGTCGCCCAGGCTCTCGCCGGTGTTACGATTGCGCTGCCAGGCGCCGCCCTGTTCGGTCGAGACGGCCAGGCGGCCGCGCAGGCCGCTCGCCAGAGGACCGGAGATATGGCCCTCGGTCCGGAACAGGTCGTGGCTGCCCCACTCGGTCATCAGGCCGGCTGAGAGGTCTTCGGTCGGGCGCCTGGTGACGAAGCTGATGGCGCCGCCGGTGGTGTTGCGGCCATAAAGGGTGCCCTGCGGGCCGCGAAGAACCTCGACGCGGTCGATGTCGAAGATCAAACCTTGCGTCATGACCGGAACGGGATAGGCGACCTCGTTCACATAGACGCCGACCGTGGGCGAGTTGTTCGAGGCATAGTCCTGGAAGCCGACGCCGCGCATGCGGAACTGGGCCGCGCCGCCGCCGAAGGCCGGTTCGACCTCGAGGTTAGGCGTGGCGTTCTGCAACTGGTTGACGTTGGTGATGCCCTGCTGGACCAGGCTTTCGCCGCTGAGGACGCTGAGGGCGATGCCCACGTCCTGGGCCGCCTGTTCGCGGCGCTGGGCGGTGACGATGACGTCGTCGATGGACGTCGCCCGCTCTGGCGGGGCCTGCTGGGCCATGGCGGCGGTGGAACACAGGGCCGCGAGCGCCCCGGCGGATACGCTGACCAAAAGACGATTCATCGCCTCATCCCTCCCAATGAAACCGTGCGGATCGTTCTGGGCGATCTCGTCGCGGTCGTGAGCGGGATTAAGGTCCCGCCACCCCTGCATATTTCTCAGTCCAGAGACGTTGTGCAATGCAGCAAGCGATGCGACGTCCCTGTACCCCTCCCGGTGTCACCTCATTGTCACGCACGAAGTAGCTGGCGAATTAGCTCGTCGTGCAAGCCTGTTTCTTTAAGGGGCCAGTTCTCTGACTTAATGAGGAATTCCATTCTGCTTGCTCACTATTTCGAGCACTTGCATCGCGGCATCAGAAGGTCGGGGGCGTGCAGGCGCTGATGACGACGCAGGGGACGTCGCCGATATTGCGGAAGCGGTGCGGCAAGGGACTGGGGAAGAGGTAGCCGTCGCCGGCTTTCAGTACACGTGACTGACCGTCCACGGTCACTTCCAGACGGCCGGAAATGATCATGCCGCCTTCCTCGCCTTCGTGGGACAGCATGACCCGGCCGCTATCGGAGCCGGGCTGATAGGTCTCGTGCAGGATCTGCAGGCTGCTGTCCTGGCCCGAACCAAGCTGACGATAGGAGACCTCGCCTCGCGAAATGTCGGTCAGTTCGTCATTGCGATAGAAATACTTGGTCGGCGCCTCGAACTCGGAGTTGAAGAACTCGCCCAGCGATACGCCTGCTGCGTCCAGTAGGCGTTTGAGGGACCCGACCGAAGGGCTGGTGCGGCCGCTTTCGACCAGGCTGACGGTGCTGGACGGCACCCCCGCCTTGCGCGCCAGGGCCCGCTGCGACAGGCCCAGCCGGTCCCGAAGCGCGCGCAGGCGCGGACCGATGATGTTCTCTTCTTCCATATCGCCGCGCGCCATCTCGCTCATCCTCGCTTGCGGGTCAGCAGGTCATAGGCCGCGCGGGCCATGACCTTGGCCGAGTTGGTCATGTCGTCGATGCCGACCCATTCGTCCGGCTGGTGCGCCAGATCCAGCACGCCGGGGCCGTAGGCGATGCAGTCCTTCAGCTTGCCGATGCGGTCGACGTGCTTCTGGTCATAGGTGCCGGGCGAGCAGACGAACTGCGCTTTCCGGCCCAGGACCGTCTCGATGGCGGCGGCGGTGGTGCTGGCCACGGGACCGTCGCGGTCGGCCATGCTGGGCGCCACCTGGAACAGGTCGCGCATCTCGTAGCGGAAGCCGTGGCGCTGTGCCGCCAGACCATCGAGGATGGCCTTCACCTCGCCCTTCACATCCTCCAGCGTCTCCTCGATCAGGAAGCGGCGGTCGATGATCATGCGGCTGGAATCGGCGACGCAGGGCGCTGGCAGGCCGTCAAAACCCTCGGCCTGACCGCCGTGGATGGAGTTGATGTTCATCGTCGACTGGCGGGCCCCCTCCGGCACCACGGGCATATCGGAATGGCGGGCGGCCATGGCCGGATAGAGCCTGGATTCGAACTCCTCCATCACCGCGCCCATGTGGCGGATGGCCGAGTCGCCCAGGAAGGGCATGGAGCCGTGGGCGATGCGCCCCTTGGTCTCGATCTCGGCCCACCAGACGCCGCGGTGGCCGATGCAAACCCGGTCTACGTTCAGCGGCTCGGGGATGATGACGTGGTTGACGCGCGGCTCGGAGAACCAGCCGCGCTCGGCCAGATAGGCGACGCCGCCGTAGCCGCCGGATTCCTCGTCCACCGTGCCGGATATTTCGAGCGCGCCGGGCAGGGACAGGCCGGAATCGATCAGGGCCTCGACCGCGATGATGGAGGCGGCCAGCCCGCCCTTCATGTCGCAGGCGCCTCGGCCATAGACGCGACCGTCCTTCACCTCGCCGCCGAAGGGATCGACGGTCCAGCCCGCGCCGATCTCGACCACGTCGATGTGGCTGTTGAAGTGGACGCAAGGCCCGGGCTCGGAACCGGTCCAGCGGGCGATGACGTTGGTGCGCGGATACTGATCGCTATCGCCCGGCGAGCCTTCGCCGCGCACATATTCGACGGTGAAGCCGCGCTTTTTCAGTCGTTCGCCGATGTATTCGGCGCAGGGGCGATAGGCCTCGCCCGGCGGGTTGATGGTGGGGAAGCGGATCAGGTCCTGCGTCAGGGCGACCAGTTCGTCGGTGCGACCTTCGATCAGGTCCATGACGGTCTGCAGGGTAGGGGCGCTCATGGGTTGATCCTCACGCGAACTGCGCGTCCAGCGCGGCCAGAACCGCGTCGGTCATCAGAAGGGTGGAGACGGGGGCGACGCCAGATTCGGCGATGTCGGGTGTGCGAACGCCGCTGGACACGACCCGGCGCACGGCGCGCTCCAGTCGATCGGCCAGGTCAGCGCGGTCGAACGACCAGCGCAGGCACAGGGCGAAGGACAGGATGGCGGCGATGGGGTTGGCGACGCCCCGTCCCGCGATATCGGGCGCCGAGCCGTGGATCGGTTCATACAGGCCCCGGCTGTTGCCGCCCTGGCCCAGGCCGGACAGGGAGGCGGAGGGCAGCAGGCCCAGCGAGCCGGTCAGGGCCGCCGCGGCGTCGGACAGGATGTCGCCGAACAGGTTGTCGGTGACGATGACGTCGAACTGATCCGGTCGCCGGACCAGCTGCATGGCGCAGTTGTCGGCGTACATGTGCGACAGCTCCACGTCGGGATAGTCGGCGGCGACCTCGGTCGCGACCGCGCGCCACAGGGCGCCCGTCTCCATGACATTGGCCTTGTCCACCGAGCAGAGGCGGCGCTGGCGCGTGCGAGCCAGTTCAAAGGCCGTGCGGCAGACGCGGGCGATCTCGGCCTCGGTATAGGCCTGGGTGTCGTAGGCGCGGCGCTGGCCGTCGGGGGCGATCTCGTTGGCGCGGGGCAGGCTGAAATACACGCCTGCGGTGGCCTCGCGCACGATCAGGATGTCGAGGCCCCGGATCAGGTCGGGCTTCAGCGCCGAGGCGTCCAGCAGTTCGTCGAAACAGACGGCGGGTCGCAGGTTGGCGTAGAGGTCCAGCGCCTGACGCAGCCGCAGGATGCCCATCTCGGGGCGCTGGGCGCGGGGCAGGTGGTCCCACTTCGGCCCGCCGACAGCGCCGAACAGGACGGCGTCGGAGGCCAGCGCCTGCTCGACCACGTCCTCTGCGATGGGCGCGCCGACGGCGTCGATGCTGGCCCCGCCGGCAAGGCCTTCGCTCAGTTCAATGCGCAGCCCGGCGTTCCGGGCCCAATCGACGACGCGCAGGGTTTCACGGATGATCTCGGGCCCGATGCCGTCGCCGGGCAGGACCAGAAGCTTGAACACGCGGTCAGATGCAGCGGCCACCGTCGACCTCCATGGCCACGCCGGTGATCATCGAGGCGTCGTCCGAGCACAGGAAGGCGGCGGCGGCGCCCATGTCCTCGGGCGTCGAGAAGCGGCCGATGGGGATGGAGGCCAGGAACTTGGCCCGCACCTCGGGCGTGTCCTCGCCCATGAAGGTCTTCAGCAGGGGCGTGTCGCCCGCCACCGGGTTCAGGGCGTTCACGCGGATCTGGAAGGGGGCCAATTCGACGGCCATGGCGCGCGTCGCCGTGATGACCCAGCCCTTGGAGGCGTTGTACCAGGTCAGATTCGGTCGAGGGCTGACGCCGCCGGTCGAGGCGATATTCAGGATGGCGCCGGACCCCTGCGCCTTCATCGCCGGGACGAAGGCCTTCGACATCAGATAGATGGCGCGCATGTTGACGGCGGCGATGCGGTCGAAGGCTTCGTCCGACAGTTTGTCCAGCGGCTGGGGCGTATGGCCGACGCCCGCGTTGTTGACCATGATGTCGACCCCGCCCAGCAGACGGTTGGCGGTCTCGGACAGGGCGGCCACGTCGGCGGCGCTGGACACGTTGACCTTAACGCCCAGATCGGCGTCGCCCAGTTCAGCAGCCAGTGCGCGGGCGGCGTCGCCGTTCAGGTCCGCGACGATGACGCGGGCGCCTTCCTCGGCGAAGCGGCGCGCGATTCCGGCGCCGAAGCCGGAGGCTCCGCCCGTGACGATCGCTCGCTTACCCTCCAGCCGCTTCGATCTGTTCTCCCCCAAGACGCTTACTCCTCAGCTATCCGTGATGGGCCGCGACGGTCTTGAGGCTGGTGAAGGCGTAGAGCGCCTCGAACCCCTTCTCGCGACCGTGGCCGGATTTGCCGACGCCGCCGAAGGGCAGTTCAACCCCGCCCGCCGCGCCGTAGTTGTTGATGAAGACCTGTCCGGCCCGCAGCCGTTTCGCCAGCCGCATTTGCCGTCCGCCATCGGCGGTCCAGACGCCCGCGACGAGGCCGTAATCGGTGCCGTTGGCGATGGCGACGGCGTCATCCTCGGTCTCGAACGGGATGATGACGACGGCGGGGCCGAAGATTTCCTGCTGCGCCAAAGGGTGATCGGGCGCGACGCCGGCGAACAGGGTCGGGGCGACATAGGCGCCGCCCGGCGGCAGTTCTGCCAGCGTCGCCTGCGCCACGATCAGGCCGTCGGCGCGACCCTTTTCGATGAAGCCTTCGACCATAGCCTGCTGCTTCCTCGACACCAGCGGGCCGACGTCGCGGTCGTCCATGGCGGGGCCGACGGTCAGGGCGGCGAAGCGTTCGGCCATGCGACGCACGACCTCGTCATAGACGCCGCGCTGAACCAGCACGCGCGATCCGGCCGAGCAGGTCTGGCCCGCGTTCTGGACGCCCGCGTTGACGAGGAAGGGCAGGGCCTTGTCCAGATCGGCGTCGTCGAACACCAGTTGGGGCGACTTGCCGCCCAGCTCCAGCGTCACCGGCACGGCGTTGACCGCCGCCGCCTGCTGGATGGCCACGCCCACGCCGGTCGAGCCGGTGAAGGACAGGTGGTTGATGCCCGGATGAGCCGCCAGCGCCGCGCCCGCTTCCGCGCCCGTGCCGGTCACGACGTTCAACGCCCCTGCGGGCAGGCCGCAGTCGGCGGCGATATGGGCGAAGGCGAGCGCGGTCAGCGACGCCTGCTCTGCGGGCTTCAGCACCACGGCGTTGCCGACGCACAGGGCGGCCACGACCGACCGCCCGATGATCTGCATCGGATAGTTCCAGGGGATGATGTGTCCCGTCACCCCGTGCGGCTCGCGCAGGGTGTAGACGGTGTAGCCGTCCTGGAAGGGAATGGTCTCGCCGTGCAGCTTGTCCGCCGCGCCCGCGTAGAATTCGAGATAGCGGGCCAAGGCGATCACGTCGTTACGGGCCTGCTTCAGCGGCTTGCCGACGTCCAGCGCTTCCAGTTCGGCCAGCAGGTCTATGCGGGCCTCGACCTCACGGCCCATTCGCGCCAGCACCCGCCCGCGTTCGACTGCCGTCATCAGGCCCCATGGCCCTTCCAGCGCCGCACGAGCAGCCTGAACGGCTGCATCGACATCATCAGCGCCCCCCGCAGCCAGCGCGCCCATGGTCTCGCCTGTCGAGGGGTTTTCGATGGGCAGGACGCCGCCGCCGCTCGCCGCGCGCCAGTGGCCGCCGACAAAGACCTGATCGGTACGAAACGGCGCGATCATCAAGCTCTGCTCACCATCACTGCTCGCCTTCGCGAACGCTCAATGGGCAGTGGGCATGATTATCGATTATGCAACAAGCCCTTTATGGCGAAGAGCTAAGTCACTGATCTTCTGTTGTGACTGATCGGAATTTCGAGCGAAATGTTCGGTCGTGATCAGGATCGGGGCGGATCAGGCCAAGCCCGGCCCGAGGGCCCGACTATCGGGTCGGTCGGTTCGGATTGTCTGGAACGACCTGAAGGCCGGTGGCGGAGAGGGTGGGATTCGAACCCACGGTAGGCTTCCACCTACGCCGCATTTCGAGTGCGGTACATTCGACCACTCTGCCACCTCTCCGCGGGGCCGTTTGTCGCTTGGTCGAGCGAGGGGCTTCTCTAGTCAAAGGCGGCGCGGGCCGCAAGCGATTCCGGCGAAGAAATTCGATAAAAGTTTCAGCGCTGTCCGGGCAGGGTCAGGCCGGGCGCGGGGCCGCCGAGGGGATCGGCGCCGACGAAGCTGAAAAGCTCGGCTGGACGACCACCCGTGTCGCTGGAAAACACGCCGGTGGCCACAACCAGACCGGCCCGTTCGACACCGCGCCGGAAGTTCTGCTTGTGCAGGGACAGCCCCGCCACGGCTTCTGCTGCGGCTTGCAGAGCAGACAGGGTGAAGGTGTCGGGCGTCAGGTCGAACAGGACCGGTCGGTACTTCAGCTTGGAGCGCAGACGGCCCAGGGCGGTGGCGACGATGCGGCGGTGGTCCGAGGCCATCGGCAGGTCGTGAACAGGGGGCGGCGCAGGGCGGTCATGGTCGCGAGCGGACTCCGCGACCAGTCCGGCTTCATAGAGCAACTCATAGCGTTCCAGGACCCGTTCCTCGTTCCAGCGACGGTCCGGGGTCAGGGCGAACAGGGTCTCGGCGCGACCCAGGCGACGCGCGTCGGCCGCGGCCCAGGCGCGCAACGCGGGTTCAAGTCGCTGCATTACGACGGGCGGGCGGTCGCGCCAGTCCTCCCACGGGAAGATGTCGAAGACGGGGGTCCAGGCGGCGTCCAGGCCGGGGGCCTCGGGCGCGTCGGCGGTCAGGGCCAGATAGCCGACGGAGACTTCTCGCGCGCGCTCGGGGCCGGGGGTGGCGCGCGGCGAGGCGCGGCCCGCGTCGCCGAAGGTGTAGAGCTGTTCGACGAAGCCAAGGGGGAAGCCGGTCTGTTCGGTGACGAAGGCGCGCAGGGCCAGTTCAAAGGTGCGATCGCGTGCGGGATCAAATGGGCCGAATGGCAGGGCCGGGGCGCCGTCGGCGGCGTGGGTGGTCAGGACCACGGTCTGGCCGGCGCGCAGGGCGATGACCACGGCCGACAGGCCGATCCGCACGCCCTGTTCACCCCCTTGCGACATGGCGCCCCTTATTCCGTGTGCCAGGCGTCGGCGCCGGGCAGGATGCCGACAGCTTCGGCCAGAACGCGGTAGCGGTCCAGATAGCGTTGCTGCGCCACCGAGGCGGGCAGAGGATCAATGATCAGGTCGTATCCTGCGGGCGGAGCGCCGAAGATCTGCAGCGACTCGCGCTTGTTGAACCCCGCAAGTTGCGTGGCCTCATAGAAGGCGCAGGCGCGGTCGGCCTTCTTGATCAGGGTCTTGATCGTCTGCGGGGTCTTGGGCGGCAGCTGGAAGCGGACGTGGATGGCGGCTTCCAGCCGGGCCTCGAAGTCCTTGTAGCCGGCGCCGAGCGCCGACTTGAACGGCGAGATCATGTCGCCGATGACGTATTCCGAGGCGTCGTGCAGCAGGGCGGCGAGGCGCCATTTCGGCTCCAGCCCCGGCCGGATGTGGGCGGCGATCTCCTCGACCACCAGCGAGTGCTGGGCGACCGAGAAGGCGTGCTCGCCGATCGTCTGGCCGTTCCACCGGGCGACGCGCGCCAGGCCGTGGGCGATGTCCTCGATCTCGATGTCGAAGGGCGACGGATCGAGCAGGTCAAGGCGACGACCGGACAGCATACGCTGCCAGGCGCGCGGGGGCTTGGGCGTTCTGGGTTTCGGCTTGGGCGCCAGGTCTTCGTGTTCTTCAGCCAAGTTCGGGGTCCTGCGCATTGGGCAGGTGAGGTGACCCATCCCGAACGCCCGATCAAGGGCAAGCGTTGCGATTCGTGGGGGTTAATCGCCGACGTTCAGCGTCACCAAAGCCTTGGCGGCTTCGAACACCCGGTTTTCGTTCCGATCCTTGCCGCGAACGGTGGCGACGACAATGGGGCCGCCCGAGGGGCCGCGCGCCTCATAGCCGACCACGCGCCAGCCCGTGGTCGAGGACTGGTCGGCGGTCATCAGGAAGGTGGCGCGAACCGCTTCGCCGGGGCTGTTGGTGCGAATGCGGGCCGAATTGTCCCGGGCGTCGATGCTGACGATGTCTTCATTGGAGCGGACATTGACCTGGCTGTTCCTGTCGTCGGCGCGAATTGTGATGCCGCCGATCTTGATGTTGGCGCGGTCGCCGTCGGCGTCGATATGCATGCCGGGCAGCCGAACGGTGGCCTTGTCGCCGTGGGCGTCGATGCGCATGCCGGGCGCGCTGATGTGGGCCGAGTCCGCTGCGGCGTCGGCGGCCGATTCAGCCCTGGCCGCCGCGCGTTCGGCATCGGCTCCTGCGCGCTCGGCGTCTGCCTCTGCTCTGGCGGCGTCGGCCTCGGCGCGAGCAGCCTCGGCGCGCGCGCGATTTTCGCTGGCGCGGGCTTCAGCGAGGGCTTCCGGCAGATCGGCCGACAGCCGGTCTTCGAACGCTTTCAGGACGTCCTGAACCGACCCGCCGTTCAGGCTCACCAGTTGCAAGGTGACTTCGGATCCACGCGGGCCGCTGTAGATGCAGGTGGTGCCGTCCGCCCGGGCAGAGCCCTTGCGGGTCAGCACCCCTTGGGTCTGCGGGCATTGCAGGGCGTCCACGACCTTGAGCACGCCGGCTTCCTTGCCGGACGAGGTCGAGGTGATGCGGACCGTTCCCGCGTTGTCGCAGGCGGCGGTCATCAGCGCGAGGGCGCAGGCAGGCCAGAGGAGATGATGCATGGTCGGCTCCTGTTCGGCTCCGATTGTGCGCGCAAGGCGCGGCTATTCCAGTGAAATCGCGGTAATCGAAGGCGGCGGAAGCGCGGCGGCTTCAGGAGCCCGGGCGGGCGCCTTCGCGGCGGTTCAGGAAGGCCAGCCGCTCGAACAGGTGCACGTCCTGCTCATTCTTCAGCAGGGCGCCGTGAAGCGGCGGGATCAGCTTGCCCGGCGTCTTCTCGCGCAGGGTCTCGGGCGAGACGTCGTCGACCAGCAGCAGCTTGAGCCAGTCCAGAAGTTCCGAGGTCGAGGGCTTCTTCTTCAGGCCTGGCGTGTCGCGGATTTCGTAGAAGGTCTTCAACGCCTCCGACACAAGGCGGGACTTGATGCCCGGGAAGTGGACCTCGACGATGTCCTGCATGGTCTCGGCGTCGGGGAAGCGGATGTAGTGGAAGAAGCAGCGACGCAGGAAGGCGTCCGGCAGTTCCTTCTCGTTGTTCGAGGTGATGACGACGACGGGACGGATTTCGGCGCGGATCGTCTCGTCCGTTTCCTGGACGTAGAACTCCATGCGGTCGAGCTCCTGCAACAGGTCGTTGGGAAACTCGATGTCGGCCTTGTCGATCTCATCGATCAGCAGGACGGGGCGAACGGGGGCGGTGAACGCCTCCCACAGCTTGCCCTTCTTCAGGTAGTTGCGCACGTCGTGGACGCGCTCGTCGCCCAGCTGACTGTCGCGCAGGCGGCTGACGGCGTCGTATTCGTAGAGGCCGTTATGGGCCTTGGTCGTCGACTTGACGTGCCAGGTGATCAGGGGCGCGTTCAGGGCCCGCGCCAATTCGTAGGCCAGAACCGTCTTGCCGGTACCCGGTTCGCCCTTGATCAGCAGGGGGCGTTCCAGCGCCACCGCCGCATTGACTGCGACCTTGAGGTCTTCGGTGGCGATATAGTCGGAGGTGCCTTCGAACCGGCTCATGAGAAACCTGCTCCAATCAGGGGGAGAGGAGCAGGTAGCTTATCAGGACGCGCCTGAACAGACTGCGTGATCCCGGTCAGGTGATGCGTTTGGCCGAGACAGGGTCGCTGGCGGGGAAGGTTTCCTCAACGCCCTCGTCGATCAGCGCTTCCTGCCGGTTCTCGGCCTCTCTTTCCTTGTCCTTCAACTGGTCAGGCTTGCCTTCTTCGCGGGCGGCGGGCTTTGCCGGAGGGGTGTCGGGATCGGCGTCTTCATGGGCCTTGGTGGGGTGATGCTGACTCATGCTCGCTCCTCGCTGTCCGGGCCGTAGCCCAGGTCCTCGATGTCGTCGTCGGACAGGCGTTTCGCCTCCCAATGGGCGGCGCTGGCCTGGGCGCCGCGCTGGTTGCGCATCAGGCCAGCGTAAACCAGTTCGACCTCGTCGGGGCCGGGACCGACCTCTCCGCGAACGTCGGCCTCGCTCAGGCGAACCGTATCCAGCCCCAGGAGGGCGTCGGCTTCCGCCTCGACGCCGTCCAGCGCAAGGTCGCGGTCCATATCGACGCTGTCCTCGTCAAAAGCCTCGTCGTCTGCGTCGCCGTCGGTCTGGGTGACGTCCAGAACATCATCGACCTCGTCGAGCGACAGCTCGCCATCGCCTTCGTCATCGATATGGGTCTCGTCATAGACTTCAGCCTGATCCTGGGCCTCGAAATCATGGTCCGGGTTGCCCATCATGCGCCTCCTTGCTGGAGAGGTAACGGCGCAGGCTTGCGCGATGTTCCGCTTCTTCAGCCCGGGGCGATCGCCGCCGGGGATTTCCCGCAGTCGCGAGTGAAGGGATGGTTAACCACGTCGCTTTAGAGTTCCTCAGCCGCCGGCCGTTCAGGTTGGGGTGCGCTACGGAGATTCCCTTTGCCGCTGAAACTATCGCTCAAGCCTGGCGAGAAATTCGTCCTGAACGGCGCCGTCGTCCAGAATGGCGACCGGCGCGGCGTCCTGGTCCTTCAGAACAAGGCCAGCGTCCTGCGCGAAAAGGACATCATGCAGCCCGAGGAGGCGACTACGCCCGCGCGCCGCATCTATTTCCCGGTCATGATGATGTATCTGGACGAGAGCGAAGCGCCCAAATTCTATGACGAGTTCGCCCTGCGGCTGAGCGAGTTCATGGGGGCGATCCGCAACCCGGACATTCTGTCCGAGTGCGTTTCCTGTTCCAAGCACGTGCTGGCGCGGCAGTACTACAAGGCCCTGATGGGCGCCCGTAAGATCGTCGATTACGAAGACCAAAGGCTCGGCAATGTCGCTTCAAGCGTACAAGACGGCGGCGACGCGGGCTGAATCACCGCGCGAAATGGAATACCGGCTGTTCGGCCAGGTGACGCGCGCCCTGATGCACGCGTCTACGGTCGACAAGACGGACATCACTACGCGGATTGAGGCTATCGACTGGAATCGTCGGCTCTGGTCGACCCTTTCCACGTCATGCAGCGATCCTTCGAACGCCATGCCTCAGGCCCTGCGGGCGCAGATCATCTCGCTCGACCTGTTCATCGGCCGTCACAGCTCTGCGGTGATGCGCGGGGACGGTGATTTCGAGACCCTGATCGACATCAACCGCATGGTCATGCAAGGGCTTGCCCCGCCCGCCCAGGCGGCGTGATCGTTGTCTTGATCACGATGGCGGGAGCAGCCTTTACGAAGGACTGCGGCCAGTCCTAGCCTGACCTTCCTGTTCCAGCAGCTGAAAGGAGGTGGCCAGTGTCTCATTGTCATCAATCGCGAGCGAAGGCCGCGATCTGGACCTCGAGTGAGGCCCGGGCCTGATCCTTAGGGAAGGCAGCGGTCAGACCGCTCGCGGTCCGACAATGAAGCGTCGCCAGGGCAACCTGACGGCGCTTTTTTGTGCGCTAGAGCAAGGTGCTGATCCAGTGGGCGATGCCGTGGATGATGGCGACGACCGTAGTCCAGACCAGAGCCAGATAGACGCCGCACACGGCGGTTCCGAGCAGGCCGGCGATGATGAAGACACCGTCCCTCTGGATGATGGCCAGACCGAAAATGGCCAGGGTCAGGCCAGGCAGGGCGTCGCCGAACGGCACCGGCAGGGCCATCATCAGGGCCAGCAGGATGCAGATGATCCCGATCGCCACATCCGCAACCTCGCCGGTCAGGGCCGGGATGCGGGGACGCGTCAGACGTTCAACCTGACGCAGGCGGGGCAGGATTTTCCGGCTGGCGCTCCGATAGGTCTCGCGGCTGACCGTGGCCTTCATCAGCCAGCGCGGCAGCCAGACCTTGTCGCGTTGCAGCGCCAGTTCGGCGGCGATCAGGATGATGGGAACGGAGAAAACAGCCTTGCCGCCCGGCGGCCACGGGATGAGGGCCATCAGGGACAGCATCAGGATGACGGCGCCGAAGCCGCGCTCGCCGAAGGCCTCGACCATTTCCTTCAGCGTCAGCTTGGGATCGTCGCCATGGCCCAGCGACTCCAGGACGTCGGAAAATGTCCGATCCTCATCCGGCGGCTGGGGCGTGGAAACAAGCGTCATCAGGCGGGACTCGGGGAGCTGGAGTTCGCCAAGTTAGGGGCGACGCGAACCCTGCGCCATCCCTGACGCATGGGGTGCGGCTTAATGTTTCGTCACGTGCTCGGGTTTGCCTTTGCGGGGCGTCTGGGCGAGGTCTTCGAGCTGGCTTTCGCTCATCGAGTCCAGCATGGATCTTGATGCGCCCTTCAGCTTCGATTTCGGCGTCTCGCCGCGTCTGGCGGACAGGGCTGCGCCGGCGGCCTTCTGTTGTGCGGCGGATTTGGCGGGCATGACAACGGCTCCTTTCGAGAAGGAACCAACCGTCCGCCCGCCATGGGGTTCCGTCAGCCCAGCAGTTCGCGCCCGATCAGGAAGCGGCGGATTTCGTTGGTGCCGGCGCCGATGTCGTAGAGCTTGGCGTCGCGGACCAGACGCTCGACTGGCCATTCCCTGGTGTAGCCGGCGCCGCCCAGGGCCTGGACGGCCTCCAGCGACACCTTCACCGCGTTTTCCGAGGCCAGAAGGATGGCCCCCGCCGCGTCATAGCGGGTGGTCTTGCCCTGGTCGCAGGCGCGGGCCACGGCATAGACGTAGGCGCGGGCGCTGTTCAGGGCGACATACATGTCGGCGACCTTGGCCTGCATCAGCTGGAAACTGCCGATCGGCTTGCCGAACTGCTTGCGCTCGCGGACGTAGGGCAGAACCACGTCCAGCGCCGCCTGCATGATGCCCAGGGGGCCCGCCGACAGGACGGCGCGCTCATAGTCGAGACCGCTCATCAGCACGCCGGCGCCGCCGCCGACCGGGCCCATGACGTTCTCTTCGGGGATCTCGCAGTCCTCGAACACCAGTTCAGCGGTGTCGGAGCCGCGCATGCCCATCTTGTCCAGCTTCCTGGAGACCGAGAAGCCCTTCATGCCGCGCTCGACCAGGAAGGCGGTGCAGCCCTTGGAGCCCGCCTCGGGGTCGGTCTTGGCGTAGACAACCAAGGTGTCGGCCGAGGGGGCGTTGGTGATCCAGAATTTCGTGCCGTTCAGGACGTAGCGGTCGCCCTTCTTGTCGGCGCGGGTGCGCATCGACATGACGTCCGAGCCCGAACCGGCTTCCGACATGGCCAGGGAGCCGACGTGCTCGCCCGAGATCAGCCTGGGCAGGTATTTGTGCTTCTGCTCGGGAGTCCCCCAACGGCGGATCTGGTTGACGCACAGGTTGGAGTGGGCGCCGTAGCTGAGGCCGATCGAGGCCGAGGCGCGCGAGACCTCCTCCATCGCCACCACGTGTTCGAGGTAGCCGAGGCCGAGGCCGCCGAACTCTTCTTCCACCGTGATGCCGTGCAAGCCCAGCTCGCCCATTTCGGGCCAGAGCTCGCGTTTGAACTCGTTCTTCTCGTCAATTTCGGCTGCGAGGGGAGCCAGCCGATCGGCGGCCCAGCGGGCGGTGGTTTCACGAATGGCGTCGGCGTTCTCGCCGAGGCCGAATTCCATGGATTGGGGCGCGAAGGGAATGCTCATGCCGTAAGGCGTAGCATCGCGCACGCGCTTCGCATAGCGGCCTCAGACGGCGCTCGTATTGTTCCGCTTGCGCGTCAGGTTCCAACCCGCGGTCCCGATGAAGATCAGGCCGAGAACGGCCAGAACGCCGCCGATCAACACTGTGCCGTCCGTGGCCTGATGTCCTGCCAGAACCCGACGGAAGGCGGCGATGCTCGCGGCAAAGGCCAGCAGGCCGATGCCGCCGATGAAAATGATCGCGCCGGTGTCGTTGCGGGGCGCCGAAGACGCCGCGCGTTTCTCGTGGCGCAGCACCTGAACCGTGGCGGGGGCGTCGTCCTCGGCCGGCTGAATGGCGTTCGGGCCTTGGACCGGGGCGGTGAGAAGGACATCGAGCGGGGCGGGGCGGTCTGGCGCAGCGTCGAACAGGGCGCGCTCGGCCGAGCGCCGGCGATAGGGGGCGTCGATCGCGGGCTGAACACGATCGGGCCAGCCGCTCAGAGCCTCGGCGGCGCGCGCGGGGGCGCCCGCATTCAACTGCTCCAGCACGTCAGAGCTCTCAAAACGTTGCACGCCGACCGAGAAGATGAAGCTGGCCAGGGCGTCGAACTGATGCTGGTTCAGGGGGAGGGAGACGCGGCTGTTGATCGTTTCGACAACTGGCAGCAGGTCGTACTGCAGCAGCAATTCGGCCTCAGCCTCGGTGATGACGGCGCCGGGACGGGCGGATCGGGTATGGCCGTAGCCGATGACCGGCACGCCGTCGCGACGACGCACCGTTCGGGGGCGAAAGCCCTCGAAGCTCTTGATCAGAAGCAGGCCCTCGCGGGACACCTTCAGACGCTGGGACGAGGTTGCGGACACGGATTGACCCAATTCGAAACGGGCGCGCTCGCCCGCATGGCGAAGCAGCAAGCCGCATTCCGAACGGCGCCGGATCAGAGCAGGACGCCCCCGTTAAAGGAGGACGATGGTCGCCAGCCCCAGGAAGATGAGGAAGCCGAAGAAGTCCGTCGTCGCCGTCACGAACACGGCGGACGAAACAGCCGGGTCGAACTTGAGTTTCGACAGCGTAAGCGGCGTCAGGACGCCGACCGTAGCCGCCACCAGCAGGTTCAGAATCATGGCCGCGGCGATGACTGCGCCCAGGCGCCACTCGTGGAACCAGAAGCCGGCCGCCAGGCCGATCAGGGGGGCCAGAACCAGCCCGTTGGCCAGCCCCACGGTCATCTCGCGCCAGAAGGTGCGCACGGCGTTGGACGAGGTCAGTTCGCGCGTCGCCAGGGCGCGCACGGTGACCGTCAGCGCCTGGGTGCCGGCGTTGCCGCCGATGGCCGAGACGATGGGCATCAACACGGCCAGAGCGACGATCTGCTGGATCGTGCCTTCGAAGAAGGCGATGACCCCGGCGCCGAGGACGGCGGTGAACAGGTTGATGCCCAGCCATGGCACGCGACCGCGCACGATTTCCAGCACGCCCGAAGACCGGTCTTCGTCCGAGACGCCGGCCAGACGCAGGATGTCCTCGCGGTTCTCTTCCTGAATGATGTGGACGATGTCATCGACTGTCAGCTGCCCGACCAGGCGTCCGCCGGTGTCGACGACGGGGGCCGAGATCAGGTTGTACTTCTCGAAGATGTAGGCGACTTCTTCCTGGTCGACATCAACGTCGATCTCGTTGACCGGCTGCATCAGCTCGGTAAGCGGCGTCTCGCGCGGCGCGCGCAGCAGACGGCTGATGGCCACGCCGCCGACGGGGCGGTTCACCGGATCGACCACATAGATGTCGAAGAAGAGCTCGGGCAGGTCCTCGCCCTGGCCGCGGACGTGGTCGATGGTGTCGCCGACATTCCAGAATTGCGGCGCTGCCATCACTTCGCGCTGCATCAGACGGCCGGCGGAATCCTCAGGATAGCCCAGCGAGCTTTCGATCGCGGCGCGATCGACCTCGGGCATGGCGGCGAGCACCTTCTCGCGCTGGTCGTCTTCCAGATCCTCGACCACGGCGGCGGCGTCGTCAGAGTCCAGTTCCTGCAGGGCCTCGGCGAGGGTCAGGTGAGGCACCCGCTCCAGAACTTCCTCGCGGATGCCGTCATCCAGTTCGGGCAGTGTGTCGGCCAGAAGCTCCGGCGGCAGCCATTGCACCACCACAGCGCGGTGCTCGGACGTCAGGAAGCCCATCAGGTCGGCGACGTCGGCGGGGTGCAGATCTTCCAGAAGGCCACGCAGACGCATGCCGTCGCCGTCGTCAGCGGCGTCCACGACCTTTTCGACGAAGGAAGCCGTAAGGGCGTAGTCCTCGCCCAGAGCGACGTGGTCTTCAGTTTCGATTTCGGGTGCAGGGGCCGGGGAGGCGGAATCCGTGTGGGTCACGTGTCTGCCTCCCCGAGTGTTTTCAGCCCTGGTAGGAAGCTGAATGTCGCCCTGTCATATCGATGGTGCGGTCGAGAAGACTCGAACTTCCACGGGTTGCCCCACAGCGACCTCAACGCTGCGCGTCTACCAATTCCGCCACGACCGCTCGCATCGGAGGGCGGGCAATACCGGAGAGGCGACGGAAAGAAAAGAGGCTTTTGCGGAAATAGCCGCTGGCTGCGCTTTTCATCCCCATTTGTAGTCAGCAGCAGCCAGCAAGCCGAGTGGGGTCGAGAAGGCGGGGGCTTCCGACTGCGGCTCCACATGGAAGTCCAGAGCCTTCCGCCGCGGCTCAAATATCAGGCCGCGCCGGCCATAAAGTCATAGATGTCGGCGGTGCGGGTCACGGTGATGGCGATGCGATCATCGCGAATCTCGATCTCGCCGCGGGCGACCGGATGGTTATTGGCCAGGATCCAGACCTCGTCGCGTTCCGAAGCGTCGAGCGGAATCACCGCGCCGCGGCCCATGCGCAGCAACTGTTGCATCGGCAGGACCGAACGGCCCAGCACGACCGAAATCTCGACTTCGACGGCTTCGATCTGGCTCACGGGAACACTCACAATCGACGGGCGGCCCTTGCGCCGCCACGTTCGGAGACACATTGAAGCGTCATGCTTGCCGACCCGTTAAGTATCGCCCAATCGTCCCTGGTCCGCGCCGACGGTCGTCCCGTCGACTGGGCGGTGTCGACCGGCTATGTCGACTATGAGCCCGCCGTCGCGGCCATGGAGGCTCGCGTCGCCGCCATCGCTGCGGGGGAGGCGGACGAAGTGGTCTGGCTGCTGGAGCACCCGCCCCTTTACACGGCGGGCGTTTCGGCCAGGGACGATGACTTGCTGGCGCCTGACCGTTTCCCGGTCCACCAGACGGGGCGGGGCGGGCAGTTCACCTATCATGGGCCGGGCCAGCGCGTGGCCTATGTCATGCTGGACCTTAATCAACGCGGCAAGGACGTGCGCGCCTTCGTGCATGGTCTGGAGGACTGGATCATCGGCGCCCTGGACCAGTTCGGCGTCGACGCAGGGATGCGCGAAGGCCGCGTCGGGGTCTGGGTCGAGCGCAAGGGCGCGGGTTGGAGCCGCGAGGACAAGATCGCCGCCATCGGCGTCAAGGTCCGTAAATGGGTCAGCTTCCACGGCATCAGCCTGAATGTGGAGCCGGATCTGGACCACTTCGGCGGCATCGTGCCCTGCGGAATCACCGAGCATGGCGTCACCAGTCTGGTCGATCTGGGCGTGCTGGCGACGATGGACGAGGCAGACGGGGCGCTGAAAGCGTCGTTCCAGCGGATATTCGGCCCGGTTCAGGACGGCGCAGAGCCGCTCTGATTCCTGGAGGGAGCGCCGTGGCGGTTGAACGCCCTTTGCCCGGGCAGCACGACCAGATCGACGGCGACCAGAGCCAGCAATCCCAGGGCGATCCAGTCGAACGGCGCTGTCGGGTATGGCCAGGCGAGGGCGAAGAGCAGCAGGACAGGGCCGCTCCACCACCCTGACCGTCCCCGGTCATGCAGGCGCTGCGAGACCACGCAGGCCCCGCTGTAGAGCAGGACGGCTGCGACCAGCCAGCCGACCGTGTCGCGCACCGCCAAGGGCGCGGTCAGGTTGAACGCCGTCCACAGGCCCAGCAGGACGCCCGCTCCGAGGAGAAAGGCGATCCGGCCGATCCGGCCGCTGGATGTCAGGAACAGGTCAGACAAGCGGTGCATCCGGTGTCGGCTCTTGCGATGAGACCGTCTCGCTTACGGCGCTGATCGGCGCGAGTAAACCGGCCGCCGGCCCGCAAGCGTCGCGGTCAATTCGTCGCGGGGCTTTAACGTGGGCCTTTCTTGGGTTTAAACACGGCGAAACCACGTTTCGACGGCCCTCTGGGAGTATCCTCATGCAACGTCTGCTCACCGCCTCGGCGGCAGTTCTCGCCCTGGCCCTCGCGGCTGGCTCCGCCACGGCCCAGAACTTCAGCGATCTCGCGCGGCAGGACCTTCAGGCCATGCACGACGCCCTGAAGGCCAACCACCCCGCCGCCGTGGTGCCGGGCGCCGCCAGCGAAACCTTCCGTGGCTGGATCGATGCAGGCCTTCAGCAGTCGTTGGCCAAGGCCGGTCAGGTCAACAGCGGCGAGAGCCACGCCTATCTGCTGCGTTACTACGCCAACGGCTTCCGCGACTCGAACATCGCCACCAGCCCGACGTTCGAAGGGGCCAGCCCCTTCTTCGCCACCGGCTGGCCCGGCGTGGGCACGGCCTGGCGCAACGGTGAGTACGTGGTTTCCTACGTCCAGCCCGGCGTGCGCGGCGCGCCGCCGGTCGGCGCCGTGGTCAAGACCTGCAACCTTCAGCCCATCGCCGACTTCGCCAAGGCCAAGCTGGACGGCTTTGAAGGCGACCTGACGACCGAAGCCGCCCGCGTCCGCACCGCGCCCTACCTGCTGTGGAACCGCAACAACCCCATGGCCGGCGGCGTGCCCTCGACCTGTGAGTTCCAGGTCGGCCGTCGCTCGCGCGAATATACCCTGAGCCCGCAGCCAGCCACGGCCGCGAACCTGGAAGCCGCCTATCGCGCTTCGGTCTTCACGCCGGGTGCGACCAAGCTGTCGGTTGAGCAGGTCGACGGGCGTCCATGGCTCCATGTCAACTCGCTGGAAGACAATGCCGGCTGGGACGCTTTCTTCGCCCAGGTTGAAGGCCAGATCGGCACGTTGCGCGGCGCGCAGGGCCTGGTCATTGATCTGCGCGGCGCAGAGGGCGACTCGATCAACGCCACCTCGCGCGGCTACGGCCTGGCCAATCGTCTCTGGACGCCGGAGTTCACTGTCAGCCGCCAGCCGGAAGCCGGTCAGATCACCTATCGCGCCACTACGGCTAACCGCCAGTGGTTCGCTGACACCCTGAACCGCATGCAGTCTGACCCGCGCTTCGTGCAAGAGTCAGCACCGGTCATCGAACAGACCCAAGCCATTGTCGCCGCCTTTGACGCGGCCCTGGCCGCCGGTCAGCAAACCTTTGTCATGCCTGGCCGCCCCTCGGTGGCCGACACTGGCGCCGCCAATCCGGTGCAAGGCAAGGTCGTGGTTCTGGTCGATGGCGGCTGCACCAACGGTTGCCTTGACACTCTCGACCTCCTGACCCGTCTGCCGAACGTGCAACTGGCCGGTTCGGCGACCGCCGTGGACTCGATTTTCATCGAGCCGACCGTGCAGCGTCTGCCGTCGAACTATTCGGACTTCAGCTACGGTCACAAGGCCTGGACCACGCGTCAGCGCGGCAATAACCAGGGCTATGTCCCCGCCCAGGGTCTGGCCTACACCGGGAACCCGACCGACGAAGCCGCCGTGCGCGCCTGGGTCGGCGGTCTCTTTTAAGGGGTCTGCCGCCCTTCGGGTTGCTTGAGGCCCGATTGAGCTAGTGATTGGGGCCGGACGGTGGAAACATCGTCCGGCCCTTCCTATTTTGGGCTCATGACCCAGACCGAATCTCCCACGCCGCTGCGTTCGCCCTCGGGCTTTGATCTGACGCCGCCGAGCGAAAGTCAGCGTGTGGCGCTGGAGGCCGATCTGTCACCGGAGGAAAAGCGCGTCCTGCTGGCCCATGGCACCGAAGCGCCCTTCTGCGGCACGCTGCTGGGCGAGAAGCGATCGGGGGTCTTCTGTTGCCGGGAGTGCGGCCTGCCGCTGTTCCGCTCGGCGACCAAGTTTGAAAGCGGCACCGGCTGGCCCAGCTTCAGCGTTCCCGTGGACGAGACCCACGTGCGCGCTGTCCGTGACGACAGCTATGGCATGGTCCGAGTCGAGACCCGTTGCGCACGTTGTGACAGTCATCAGGGCCATGTCTTCCCGGACGGGCCGCCGCCGTCCGGTCTGCGCTACTGCATCAACTCGGTCGCCCTCAGCTTTGTGCCTTCGGGCGAGGCCTTGCCCGATCCCCTGGGGCGCGGCGACGGCGTCGCCTGACGCCATAGTCGTTTTGGGGCCGCAATTGCGGCTAGGGTAGGGGAGAACGGGAGTATGGGCGCATGATGATCGAACTGGCTGCCGCCGCGATGATGCTGGCGAACATGGATCCCGAGGGCGTGGTCACCACCGCGCCGCGCGGTCAACAGGCCGTTCCCGCGGTCACGGCCGCTCTGTTGGCTGAAAGCACCATCGACGCCTCTCCCAGCACGACGGTGCAGAGCGCCGCCCCGCATGGTCTGAGCACGGACGAGCAGATTTCCCGTTGGATCGGAGAGCGCACGGCGAACGCCTCGCCTTCACCCGTTGATCCCTGGGCTGAAGCGGATGCCGGGCCGCGCAAGATGCATGGCCAGTTCAGCGTCGGCATGGGCACGGGCGGCTATCAGGATTATTCGGCGGCGGTATCCCTGCCGTTGGGTGAGACCGGCACGCTGAATCTGATGGTCAGCCAGACCAGGAACAGCCCCTGGGGATATGGCTATGGCTACGGTTCGCCGTGGGGCTATCCTTATGGCGCCTATGGCCGTCCGTTCGGGATGGTCGAGCCGTTCGGCTATGAGAGCGGCTATCGCAACCGGACCTATGCGCCGTTCCGGACACGTCCTGATCTTCGGAACGAGGACGTGACGAGCAAATCGGTCGGCGTCGGGCTTCAGATCGGCGGTGACTAGCTCCCCGAACTGAGGCCTTCGCGCCACGGCTCCAACTGTTTCGACCAGAGCGTCCCATCGCCGCATTCCCTTTGGGCGACGATCTCCCATATGCGTCGGGAGATAGAGGACCAGTATGGATAGCTTGCTTAGTTCGGCCGCCGATTTCATCGCCAGACACCATGTCTGGGCCGGGGTCGTTCTGGGGTTGGTCACCTTCTTCGAGTCGCTGGTGGTCATCGGCGCTTTCGTCCCGGCTACGGGCCTGCTGGTGGCGGCCGGCGGTCTGGTGGCGGCCGGCGTTCTCGATCCCGTCAGCGTCATCGCCGGTTGCGTCATCGGCGCGGTCATGGGCGACGCCATTTCCTACTGGATCGGTCGGCGTCTGGGCACGGGCGTGCTGCGCCAGCCCATGTTGCTGCCGCACCGTCGCAAGATCGCCTGGACGCGCCTCTATTGCCGTCGCTATGGCGTAGCTTCCATCTTCATCGGCCGCTTCTTCGGGCCGCTGCGCGCCTTCGTCCCGGTCATGGTGGGCGTGCTGCGGATGCGTCAGCGCGTGTTCCAGCTGGCCAACGTCACCTCGGCCTTTGTCTGGGTCCTTGCCATGCTGGCGCCCGGCTATCTTGCCGCCAAGGGTCTGGCGCGGCTGGAGTTCATGAGCGAGGCCCACGGCCCCACCCTGATGCTGATCGCTTTCGGAGCTCTGGTGGTCGTCGCCGTTGTCGCCATGCGCTGGCTGAAGGCCAGGGCCGCGAAGCGCTCCGCCCTGCTGGCGGCGACGGTCGAATAGGCCCGCACCGGCAGGATTCACGAAAAAGGCCCGGCCAGATGGTCGGGCCTTCTTCATTTTCAGGACTGGCCTGCCTCAGTCGTGGCCGTGGCTGTGGCCGTGCGAGTCTGTCTCGGCGGAGGCTGCGCCTGCGCTCCAGGCCTGACCGTCGGCGGTCTGGTGCCAGAAGGGCTGACGCGGGGGCTGACCGACCTCATTCATGTGATTGTCGAAGATGCGGCCGTTGATCATGGTGTAGCCGATTTTGACCGTGTTCCGCAGGTTCTCCAGCGGGTTGGCGTCCAGCACGACCAGGTCGGCCAGCTTGCCGGTTTCGAGCGAACCGATGTCCTTGTCCATGCCGAGCGCCGCAGCGCCGTTCAGGGTGCCGACACGCAGGGCTTCGTGCGGGGTCATGCCGCCCTGTTCGAACATCCACAGCTCCCAGTGAGCGCCGAGGCCTTCGCGCTGGCCGTGGGCGCCGATCTGCACCGACACGCCTTCGTCGGCCAGACGCTTGGCCTCGTGGGCGATGGCGATGTGATTCAACTCGTCGGGCTGCACATGTACCGGGCGACGGGCGCGGCTGTCCAGGACGCGACGGGGCACGTATTTCGTCAGGATCGGGTCGTTCCACACATCCGTGGCCTGATACCAGTAGTTCTCGCCCCAGTTCCCGCCGTAGGCCACCACGAGGGTCGGAGTGTAGGCCACCCTGGTCTGGCGCCACAGCTGATGCACGTCGGCGTAAAGGCGGGCCAGCGGGATCGAGTGCTCGATCGTGGTGTGGCCGTCCACGACCATGCTCATGTTGTGCTGATACAGCGAGCCGCCCTCGGGCACGACCATCATGCCGAGCTCGC
>Ga0247822_10000156_pt1 | contig 31236 bp, 24 predicted proteins | sample 13C_Cellulose_Da_FD_192423 | JGI IMG/M metagenome (GOLD analysis project Ga0247822, IMG submission 192423) | Soil microbial communities from agricultural site in Penn Yan, New York, United States - 13C_Cellulose_Day30 | ecosystem: Environmental > Terrestrial > Soil > Agricultural land | place...
CCGTCACGCAAGCGGGCGGCGCCGGCAGGGCCGTGCTCGTCGTTCCACTGCGCGTGCGCCGGGTTCGCGGCGGTGCCGCGGAACAGCCACACCTCGCGATCGCCCGCGATCTCGGGCACCGTCACTGCGGAGGCGAGCCCCGGCGCGGCGAGCGGCGTGTCGACACCGTCGGGATAGAGCACGACGAGGGCGCCCGCGGGCACGAACGCCGGGATCTCGGTGATCGCGGCGGTGACCGACTGCACGCCGCCGGGCAGCGCCGTGCCGCCGCCCCACAGCGAGTACCAGGTGCCGGCCGGCAGCGTGACCTCGCGCGACGTCGCGCCCGCGACCTGCACCGGGGCGACGAGGATGCGATCGCCGAGGAGGTACTGATCGATCGCCGTCCACGCCCACGCTTCGTCGGGATACTCGAGCGCGGTGAGGCGGAGCAGCGGCAGCCCGTCACGGTCGTAGCTGCCCGACGAGCCCCACAGATACGCGGCGAGCTGCATGTGCATGCGGGTCCAGCGACGGAAGTGCATCGTCGACGCGGTGTCGTTCTCCCACTGCCAGTTCTCGCGCGCCGAGCGGCCGTGGTGCGTGCGCATCACCGGCTGCATCGCGCCGAACGTGACCCAGCGATAGAACAGCTCCTCGGTCGTCGGCTGCGTGCCCTGGCTCATGTAGCCCGCGATGTCGCTGCCGAAGTACGGGAACCCGGCGAGGCCGAGGTTGATGCCCATCGGGATCACCGACGGCAGGCCGTCGCCGTCGGAGAAGTCGGTCTGCTGATCGCCGGCCCAGATCACCTGCGTGTAGGGCTGCGAGCCGAGCCACGCCGAACGCACGAAGTAGATCGGGTCGAAGCGGCCGGGCTGCTTGACGAGGATCTCCGACGTCATCTTCACCCAGTCGACCGGGTAGCGGTTGTGCACGTCGAGTGCGTCCTCGCCCGAGGCGAGCACCGCGTCGGTGGGCTGCCACTCGGCGAAGTCCGCCATCCAGCCGTCCGAGCCGAGCGTGATCGCCTCGCCCATCACGCTCTTCCCCCACGTCACGGCGTCGGGGTTGGTGAGATCGAGCAGCGTCGACGGGCTGAACTTCACGCCCGTGAACGTGTAGGGCGTGCCATCGGCCTTCTTGATCGCGTAGCCATTCGCGAGCGCCTCGTCGTGGATGTCGGCGGTCTCGTCGATGAACGTGTTGTGGTAGGTGAGGAACGCGAAGCCCATGTCGTGGAGCTCGTCGGCGAGGGCCTCGAAGTCCGGGTAGTCGCCGCGGTCCACGCGCCAGTCCTCGTGCAGGGCGTAGCCGGTGAGCGCGTCGTCGTCGCCGCCGCGCCAGTCCTCGGTCCAGATCGCCGAGGCGGAGATACCGTTGTCGCGCAGCTTCTGGGCGATCCGCCGCACGTTCGCCGACCCGAAGATCGCGTCGACCCACGGCGCGAAGATCGAGAGCGGCGGCCGCGCCGGCTTGCCCGCCCACGCGACCATGTGGCCGAGCGCGTCGCGCGCATCGCTGCCGTCCCCGATGAAGACGTTGAGATCGAGCGTGCCCTCCCACGCCTCGAACCGCGACGCGTCGGGCCGCTCGGAGCCGAGCGCGAACACCGCGCGCGCATCGGTCTTCACCGCCAGGGCGTAGCCCCTGGACGACAGCAGCATCGGCATCGGGGTGTGCGTCGAGTGCTTGCGGCCGGTGAGGAACCACAGCCCCGCGTAGATGTCGTCGGGATCGGGGTACTTGCCGATGCCGTCTTCCTGCACGAACAGGGGCACGGTCTCGCCGCGGTGATCGACGTCGAACGATTGCCCGCCGAGCCCGACGAGGTGCTCGTCGGCACCGCACGGCGTGGCGACCTGGATGCGCTCCGCGTCGGTGACGAGCTCGACCTGCACGTGGCGCGGGAATCCGGCGGCCTCGGGCTCCGGCCCGGACTTCGTCTCGGGATGGAACACGAGCTTGCCGGTGCCGACGCGCTCGCCGCTCGCGTACAGCGTGAACGTCGCGCCGTCGGAGGTGGCCGTCACCTCGCCGAGCTCGTCGATCGCGCGCCACACCTCGGACGTCTTCAGCTCGGTGAACTTGAACGAGCCGAAGTTCATCTCGACGGAGGTCGCGCGCGAGCCGATCGCCGCGAACCCGTGCGGCGGCGTGTGCTTGTCCGCGCCCGGCTGCCCGCCCGCGCGTGTCGACCACACCTCGCTGCCGTCGAGCAGCAGCGTGATCTGCGCCGGCGACGACGCGATCCGCGCGGTCAGGCGGCCGGCCGAGACGTCGACGGGAGGCGGTGCATCGTCACCGCACGCTGCGACGAGCAACAGACCGAGGAGCGAGCGCCGGATCATCCGGCGATCGTATCTCGATCCGCGATCAGAAGCCTACGGCGAAGCCGAGCGAGAAGTCGGCGCCGAAGCCCGAGTTGACCTTCGTCGTGCCGATCTTGTCGACGACGGCGATGCCGACGAGCGCCGAGACGTCCGCCAGGAACGAGACCTTGTTGCTCAGGGCCTTGATGTAGCCGATGCCCCCGCCGAGCAGCAGCGGGCCCTGGCCGACGATGTCGATGTTCGTTGACTCCATGATCGACAGCGTGTTGCGCATCACGCCGCCGCCGACCTGCCCCATCACGCGCACGCCCTGGCCGGTCGGATTCAGCGCGTAGCGCACGCGCAGCAGCGCGCCCGGCGCGACCGTCGAGTGGCCCGCCGCGCCCTCGGCGGGTACGTTGGCCCCGAACGGCAGCCCGATGCGCACCGCGAGGCCGACCGCGATCTGGCGCGACACCACGTACGACAGCTCGGGCGTGATCACGAGCAGGCTGTTGCCCCAGCTCTTGATGCCCCGGTCCATGACCACGTAGCCGCCCTCGGTGGTGCCCGTGAGGAAGCCCGCGCCCGTGCCGCCGAACAGCGAGATCATGACGCGCGGCGCCTTGCCGCCGGCGATCACGCCACCGCCCACCCCGTCCCTCGGGCCGTCGCCACCGCCGCCGCCGATCGGGTCCTCGTTGTCGTTCTTGCCCTGGGGGGCCGTGCCCGCGATCTCGATCAGGTTCGGCGCACCGGCGGAGCCCTTCGCGGCGATCGGCTTGTTGATGTCGTTGAACGCGGCGACGTAGTAGTGGACCAGCGAGCCCTTCATCACCGACGACGGGATGGCGCCCGTGTACTTGCACTCGCCGTCCTTCTTGAGCTTCACCTCGGTGAAGTCCGTCGCGCCCTCGGCGCGGAAGAGCACGGCGACCTTGGACGGCGAGACGTCCCCGCCGACGAGCGCTTCGATCGCGAGCGACGCCCCCGCGGGCGCGGTGTCGATGATCGTGTGCTGCAGCCCCTTCACCGCCCCGCAGTCGATCGCGTCGCCACCGGCATCCGGCGGCGTGGGCGTGGAGCCCGAACCCGAGGAGCCACCGCTCGAGCCGGCGCTCGCGCGCGCCTCGTCGAGCAGCTTGGTCAGCTCGGGCGACTTGTACGCCGCGCTGATCTGGATCTTCGGATCGATCGCGGCGGCCGACGCGAACGCCGCCTTCGCGCCCTCGGTGTCGCCGGCGGCGTGCGCCGACAGGCCGAGGTCGAGGTACACGGTGGCGACGAGCGGGTCCTTCTCGAGCTTGTTCTTCTTGGCGATCGCGAGGGCGTCACCGAGCAGCTTCTTCGCCGTGTCGTACTCGAGGAGGTCGTAGTTCTCCATCGCCTCCTTGGTCTTCGCCTTGATGTCGCCCTTGGGATCGGCGTGCGCCGTCCCGAGGAGACCAAGGCCGAGCAAGGTGGCAGCGAGCCACGACGAGGAGCGGGAACCCATATGCCCGCTTCTATACCGCAGCCACCCCTCTCGACGGGAGGCTTTCTCACGGATCCCAGGCGCGACGACGCCTTGAAGGTGGCCGGGGCGCCCTGACGCCCTAACGCTCGGTGATCACGAACTCGACGCGGCGGTTCTGCGCCCGGCCCTCGGCGGTCCGGTTGTCGGCGATCATCACGTTCTCGCCGTAGCCCTTGGCCGTCATGCGCCCCGCCGCCACACCGGCCTTGATCAGGTACGTACGGACACTGTTCGCGCGGTTCTGCGACAGCTTCAGGTTGAACTTGTCGTTGCCTTGGCTGTCGGTGTGGCCCTGGACCTCGACCTTGATCTTCGGGTTGTCCTTGAGCGCCTGCGCGACCTCGTCGAGCAGCGCGAACGACACCTTCTTGATCGTGGCCTTGTTGGTGTCGAAGTAGACCGTCTGCTTGATCTCGATCTTCTTGTCGGTGACGACGACGAGGTTGTACTTCTTCGGGCAGCCATCGGGCGCCACGCCGGGCTCGAGCGGGCACTTGTCAGCCGCGTCGAGGAACGAGTCCTTGTCGTTGTCCGGGTCGGGGCAGCCGTCGTCGTCCTCGAAGTTGTCCTTGTCCTCGGGCTCGTTCGGGCACTGGTCGACCTTGTCGGAGAACCCGTCCTTGTCGTTGTCGAGCTCGGCGCAGCCGTCCTCGTCCTCGAAGTTGTCGCGATCCTCGGGGTCGTTCGGGCACTGGTCCTTGGGGTCGAGGATGCCGTCGGCGTCGTTGTCGTCTTCGGGGCAGCCGTCCTCGTCCTGCCAGCCGTCCTTGTCCTCCGGGACCTCCGGGCACTGGTCCACGTTGTCGAGGATGCCGTCGCCGTCCTTGTCGCCGGGCCCGGGCTTGGGCGCCGGCGCGCCCGGGGCGCACTTGTCCTTGGGCGACTTCTCGATCGCCGCCTTCGCGTTGAGCTCGGCGATCCGCGCGTGGCGGCGCGCATCGTAGTAGCTGCCCTCGTCGAGGTCGTGCTGCGCGAAGTCGTTGTTCGACTCCGCCATCGCGAGCTCGACCGGCGCGCACTTCTGGGCACCGTTGTCACGCGCCGTCGCGATCAGCTCGTCGGTCACGGTGGTCTGGCGGCGGACCTTCGTGCCCGGGCACGCGCCGAGGAGCACGACGAGCAGCGCGACGACGGATGCCCTCACGGTGCGCCCTTCGCGCCGGCGGCGTTGGCTTCCTCGGTCGCCTTGGCGGCGGCCTCCGACGCGAGCCGGCCGAACCGATTCGCGCCCTGGAAGTCCGAGTGCGCCGCGAGCACCTTCGCCTGGTGGAGGTACTGGGTCGCACGCGTCCAGTAGTACGGCGAGTGCTTGTCGGCCTGCACCGCGCGAGCTTCCTCGACGGCCGTCGAGGCGCGACGGGTGACCTCGTTCACGTAGACGACGGGTCCGCACGCGGAAGCGGCGATGACGATCGTAATGAGCAAACCACGAACCATCAGCGCCCTCCTTATATCACCGGGAGCGCACCCTGCGCCCATCGCGCCCGAGCTCGATCGCGATGTAGACGGCGGATCCCGAGAGCGCGAGCAGCGAGACCAGGAACGCCCAGCCGAGCTGGACGCTGAACACGGAGATGCCGCGGTTGGACTGCCAGCCGAGGTAGTCGGCGGCGGTCGAGATCCGGCGGATGCTCGACACCACGAGCACGAGCAGCGTGAGGAGCACCGCGCCTCCGGTGTAGATCACCGCGGACTGGAACCCGCGGCGCAGCAGGATCGCCGCGACGTACCACCCGCCGAGCACGAGCGCGGCGTGCCCGACGAGCAGCGGCAGGATCGCGAGCACCGAGATCTTCGCGGGGTTGACCCAGTACATCAGGCTCCACGCTGGGTGGACCGCGTAGAAGTAGAGGGCGATCGGGGCCACGACGGTCGCCGCGTGCAGCGCGACGAGCGGAAACGCGGGGGCGGCGAATGGACCCTCGGCGCGGATGCGGTCACGCGCCACCAGCGCGAAGCCGATCCCGAACAACAGGTTAACGAGGGCTACGACCAGAATAGGGCGTCTCCGGCGCGCACGGTAACACGTCAGCGACGCTCGGCCGGCGTCCGGGCGCCGGTGTCGGGATCCGCGGCGGGTGGCGCCGGCACGTCGATCTCGCCCGCGACGAACGAGGCCTCGACCACGGTCGGCGGTCCGGCCGGCGCGGGCACGCCCTCGATCGGGGTGCCTTCTTCGGTGCCCGCGCTCTCGAGGTCGTCGATCGCCCACCGGCCCGAGTCGTTGGGCGCGGGCGCGACCGGGGCGCGCTCCATCGTCTCGTCGTTCTCGCGCGGCGGCGCCGCCGGCACCGACGCCGAGCTCGTGTGATCGAGCGACGCGAGCGCCTCGTCGAGCGCGGCGAGCTTGGACAGCCCGGTATCGACCGGCGCGACCGCGGCGGCCTCCTCGAACACGGTCGCCTCGAACTCGTCGTCGGAGAGCAGCTCGACCTTGGGGACGTCGTCGGTGTGGGTGGCGCCGCGCGCGACGAACCGCTCTCCGAGTGCGTCGTAGGCGTGACGGATCGCGCGGCGGGCGGCGCTCGCGGTGAAGTCGCGGCGCACGCGCTCGTACGCCTCCTGCGCGAGCCGCTTGCGCAGCATCGGGTCCGCGAGGAGGCGCAGCAGCTTGCGCCCGAGGTCGACGGGATCACCGGGCTCGAACAGCAGGGCCTCGCGGTTGTTCTCGACCACCTGCATGATGGTGTCGCGGCGGGGCGCGATGATCGCGGTGCGGCACGCCATGTACTCGAGCAGCTTCGTCGGATACAGCGCCGACGGGATCGCCGCCGCATCGGGCGCGGCGGGCACGACGCACACGGTCGCCGACGCATACAGCGCCGGCATCTCCTCGGCATCGACGACGCCGAGCAGCTCCACCCGATCGGTGACGCCGAGCTCGCGGATCCACTGCTCGAGGAACGCGGCGAACTGCGGTGACATCGATCCGGCGAGCACGAGCCGTGCATCCGTCTCGTCCTTGATCGTCGACATGGCGCGGATCAGCACGCCGACGCCGCGTCCGGGATCGAGCGTGCCCGCGTACACGATGCGGGGTGGCCCGACGCGTGGCAGGTCATCCCAGTCGAAGCGATCGATGTCGACCCCGGGCGGCGACAAGACGATGCGCTCGGGACGGCCGCGTCGGCGCAGCGACGCCACGGCGGTCGACGTCGGCGCGAGGACGAGGTCCGCGGCGAGCAGGCAGGCCTCTTCATCGCGCGCGTACTGCGCGTCGAGCTCGGCGTCGAACGTGGTCTCCCCGAGCGGCGAGCGCGCCAGATCGTAGACGACGGCGATGTCGAGGTGGGCGCGCGCCTCGAGCACCGGGATGCAGCTCCAGCTGTCGCGGCAATGCACCACGTCGTAGTCCGCGCCGTCGAGCTGGCGCTTGAGCGCGCGCTGGAACGCCTGGATCTGCGAGCGCAGATCCGCGTCCTGCGTCGGCACGCGCAGCACGCGCACCGAGCCCTGCCGCTCCACGTAGGCCTGATCGCCCTCGCGCATCACCAGCAGATCGACCGTGTGCATCGGCGTGAGCGCGCGGATGACGTGCCGCAGCTGGACACCCGCGCGCCGCGGCCCCGGCACCGCACAGAACCCGGTCAACAACACGCGGGGCATCGATGCAATCGTCCGCGAACCGACGCGCACGCGCAAGCTCGATCGCCGTCGGGCGGAACCTTGATCCGGATCGATGGCTTTGTTAGTTAAAGCGCGTGAATCGCCTCATCGAGTACCTCCGGCAACACCTGATGATCGACTTCCAGGGGGATTTGACGGTCGCGAAGGTGCGAGAGCTCCTCGCAGGGGACGAGAGCCGCGACGCCAAAGTGCTGCTCGCGAAGCTGGTCGCAGAGAAGAAGGTCGAAGACTTCATCGTCGCGCTCGCGGATTGCCTCCTCGAGCCCGTCCAAACCGCACTCACCGATGACCTGGTGCGCGAACAGATCAGGTCCTACGCGGAGAGCTGATTCGACGTGCTAGCGTTCCCGCATGGGCACACCGGTGCGGGATAGCAAGACACCTGCGATCATCGCGTTCGCGTTGATCGCCGTCGGCATCGCGATCGCGGCGGTGCAGGGGCTCGTCGCGGGGTCGATCGGAGGAGGCATCATCGCCATCCTCGGTGCCCTGCCCGCCTGCTTCGGCATGTGGAAGGGGATCCAGCAGGAGACCCAAGGCACCCTCGCGCTCTCGGTGACCGCGGTGCTCGCCGCGCTCGCCGTCGGCGGCGTGCTGATCGCGCTCCGCATCGTCCACTGGGTCACCTGATGCGCGCGCTCGCGTTCGCCCTCCTCGTCGCGCTCGTCGCACCGCTGCGTCCGGCGCTCGCGGCCGACCCCGATCGCAAGTTCGTCTACACGGGCTCGGCGATGGGCACGATCGTCACGGTGTTCCTGTGGACCGACGACGAGGCGAAGGCCGCCAGGGCCGCGGACGACGTGTTCACCGAGATGAAGCGCATCGACATGCTGATGACCACGTGGACCCCGGACTCCGAGGTCTCGAAGGTCAACCAGGCCGCGGGCACCAGGCCGGTCGCGGTGTCCGCCGAGACGTTCGCCGTGATCGCGCGTGCCTACGACGTCTCGCGGCGGACACGCGGCGTCTTCGACATCACCGTCGGTGCGTTCAAGGGCTTGTGGAAGTTCGACGAGGACATGGACGGCACCCTCCCCGACCCGGCCGAGGTCAAGAAGCGGCTCGCCAGCATCGGCTGGAAGCACCTCGTGCTCGATCCGCGAAAGCGCACCGTGTTTCTCAAGAAGCCGCACATGCAGATCACCCTCGGCGGCATCGCGAAGGGCTACGCCGTCGACAAGTGCAAGGAGCTCCTGCACAAGCAGGGCTTCGTCGACTTCATGATCCAGGCCGGCGGCGACATGTACATCTCCGGCAAGAAGGGCGCGGATCCGTGGGTCGTCGGCATTCGCGATCCTCGCGGCGCGCCGGACGCGATGTTCGCGCTCGCCCCCGTGGAGAACCACTCGTTCTCCACCTCCGGCGACTACGAGCGCGGCTTCGTCAAGGACGGCGTCCGCTACCACCACATCCTCGACCCGCGCACCGGCCAACCCGCGCGCGCCTCGCGCTCCGTCACCGTGCGCGCCAAGGACGCGTTCACCGCCGATGCGTGGTCGAAGGTCCTGTTCATCCTCGGCCCCGAGGAAGCGCGCGCCCTCATCAAGCGCGAGAAACTGACCGACTTCGAGGTCGTGTGGGTCGACGACAAGAACCAGGTCTCGATGACCAAGGGGATCGAGAGCACGCTCAGGATCGTGAAGCAGCCCACGCCCGGTCCGTGAGCACGCGGGTCCGTGAGAGGTTATGGACGATGCGTTCATCGGTCGTCGCCCTGTCCGTTCTCCTTGCCGCGGCTCCGGCTGCTGCGCACTTCAAGCTGGTCGCGCCGGCCGCAACGCTGGAGCAGGAGCCGCTCGGTGATCCGCAGAAGGATCCGCCGTGCGGCGGGGTCGGCACGGCTACGAACGCGGTCACGACGGTGCGGACGGGCTCGACGCTGACGATCACGATCAGCGAGACGATCTTTCACCCCGGTCACTACCGCGTCGCGCTCGCGCAGACGGAAGCGGAGCTGCCGCCACCGCCGACGGTCACCGGCGCGCAGTGCGGCATGGCGGCGATCGATCCGAACCCCGCGCTGCCGGTGCTCGCCGACGGCAAGCTCGTCCACACGAGCGCGTTCTCCGGACAGCAGAGCTTCGACGTCCAGCTACCCGCGGGCATGGAGTGCGAGAACTGCGTGCTCCAGGTGCTCGAGTTCATGAGCAACCACGCCGCGCCGTGCTTCTACCATCACTGCGCGACGGTCACGATCTCGAACGATGCGCCGCTACCTCCCGATGCCGGCACCGGCGCGACCCCGGACAGCGGCACCGGCGGCGGGGGCAACGACGACCTGGAGGGTGGCTGCTGTGGTGTCGGCGGCGGCGATACTGGCGGCTGGCTGCTCGCGCTCGGCGTCGGGGCGCTACTCGCACGACGCCGTGGAGCGACATCGGCCGCAAAGCTGCATGCTTGACGGTCCGGTGCGGGCGCGGCACGCTGATCCTATGCAGGTCGCCGCCAAATACCGCCGCAGGCCGAGCGCGAGCGCCGACGCTCAGCCTCGCACGTCGCGGTTCGTGCGCATGACCGCCCGCGAGCGGATCGAGTATGCGCTCGAGCTCGGCCGGAAGTACCGTGAGCTCCAAAAGCTGGGTGCGAATGGAAACTCCGTCTCATCTCGCGCTCGCTGAGCGCGTCGTCTCGGTCGCGAGCGAGCTCGGCGTCGAGTCGAGTTTGATCGGCGCCGCCGCGCTCGCCGTCCACAACTTCGTGCGAGCCACCGAAGATGTCGACCTGGGCGTCAGCATCCAGTCTTTCGAGCGATTACGCGAGCTCGAGGAGCGATTGCGCGCTGTCGGGCTAAAGGTGCGGCTGACGCTGCCCGATGAAGAAGATGACCTCGGCGGCGTCATCCGGGTCTGGGATCGCGAGGACGCCGACGGCGAGCCGATCGAACCCGTCGAGATCGTGAACTTCTACAACTTCATGCGCCCCCGACGGCACCCCGGCATCGCTGCCGTTCGCACCGCCGTCCCGATCTCTCCTGGTGCGAGCCTCAGAGTCGTACGACTTGCCGACCTCATCGCGATGAAGCTAGCGACCGGATCACCGTGGGACAAGCTCGATGCGGTCCGGCTGCTCGAGAACAACCCGGGCGCCGATGCCGATGAGATTCGGACGACGTGCGCGCGATACGGCCTCGACGCGACCTTCGATGATCTGGTCGTCTCGAAGTAGGCGAGTCCGGTTGTCACGATCCCTACAGCTCTTGATACTCGCGCGATGACAGCCCATCGCACGGTCCTCCTGTGCTCGCTGATCGTCGTCGGCTGCAAGTCGTCGCCCCGAAGCAGCGGGACGCCCACGGAGGACGCCCACGGCGCGGGTGGGCGCCAGCCGATCATGTCGCTCGCGATCTGGCCCGAGCGGTGGGCCTCGATCGCCGGCCTGCCGCAACTGCGCGCGCTCGGCGGTGAGCTCCCGAGCTCGTTCTGGGCCTCCGCCCGAGACGCGGCCGACGACGTGGGGCTGCGCTCGCTCGCGCTGCCGCCGCCGGGGATCGATGCGAGCGGGCCGATCACGCTCGAGGTCCACCGCCCGAAAGCCACGTTCGAGACCATCGGGCTCGCCGCCGCGACGCGCGCGCCGATCGCGGCCGAGGATCGGGTCGGGCTGCATGCTCGCGTGACGTTCGCGGCCAGCGATCCGGCAGCGCTCGCCACCGCGCTCGAGGCGGCGATCGCGGCGCGCGAGGAGCAGACGCTTCCGGTGCTGCGCGTGCTGCGTGGCGACCGCGCGGTCGCGCTCGACGTGTTCACCGACGACGTTGCCGCCGCACAGCTCGCGGCCGCCGCCCCCGCGATCGCGCTGCCGTTCGAGAGTGGTCACGAGAGCGCGGCGCGCGCGGCCCTGCGCCTCGAGGGCCTCGGCGACCTCACGGCGACGAGCGGCATGCTCGCGGCGTACGGCGCGCTCGCGAGCTATGACGGCGGCGAAGCACCACTGCTCCTGGCGCAAGGTACTTCGGAGGTCCTCACCGGCTATCTGCTGACCGATCCCGCGAGCTCGGCGAGCGCGGGCCTGTTCGTCGACGTCGCGGAGGGCGGCGGACTGCAGGTCGCGTTCGCGCTCACCGAGGCGGGGAAGGCCGCGCTCACCGCGGGCGGCTTGGCCTCGAGCAACACGATGGCGATCGACCGCGTCAACTGGTCCGCGGTGATCGCGGCGGCGCCGCGACCGCCGTTGTTCCCGGCCGGCGCCGAGAGCCAGGACGTCGCGACCGCGTTTCACGAGTGCGGCGGGATGTGCTTCGTGTGGGCGGCGATGGGCAACGCTCTTGGCCTCGCGTCGCTGATGCGCGGCGGCGAGCTCGCCGGGATCGAGGAGGCCATGCGCACCGCGTTTCCCACCGGCGAGCTGTCGTGGCTGCCGAGCGGCCTCGTGTTCGTTCACGCGCCCGGCGCGAAGCCAGCGGGTTGGAACAGCGTCGCGACCGGCGCCGTCACGCGTGGCGCGGCCGAGGCGTGCTACCGCAAGGCGCTGCTCGCGGTGCGGCTGGGGCTGCGCGCCGAGGGCGCGGAGCTCGCGGGGCTCGCGGATGCCGAGAAGGCGCTCGACGGCGCGGCCTCGTGCGTCAAGTCCGATGCCGCGATCGCCGCGCGGCATCGCGCGTTGCGGGAGATGATCGCGGCGATCCGCGCGCTGCCTCGTGGCGAGCGGCGTGCACCACCGCCGGTCGACAACGACGCCCCGCCGCCGTCGTCCGCCGACGACCCGCCGCCGCCGGAGGAGGACGACCGCCCGTGATCACGCGCGCGGGACGGTCTCGACCTCGACCATGCGAGACGGGACGAGCCAGGTGGTGGTCGCGGTGTCGATCGAGGACGGCGTGACGGCGCGGTAGCGCGCGAGCTCGATGGCGAGGGTGTCGGGGACCTCGGCGTAGAGCATGCCGCGCTGGAGGAGTGCGGCGCGCCGTGCGAGGCCCGACAGCGACCAGACGGTCGCGGCCTCGCGCCTGGTGACGGCGCGCTCGATCGAGCGAGTATCGAGGCCGCGCGCGCACTCCTCGTCGAGGATCGCGCGCACGGCGGCGGGGTCGGCGCCGGTGCGCAGGTCGATCGCGACGTGGACCTCCCCGCCGAGGCGGCCGTTGATGGTCCAGCTCGAGACACGTTGCGCGAGCTGGGTGTCGTAGACGAGGCGGCGCCACAGCGCTCCGGTGCCGGTCGCGCACCAGGCAGCGGTGAGGATGTCGAGCTCGGATTCGTCGGCCGCGAGTGCGCGCGGTCCGAGCCACGCGCGGTGGATGCGGGCGAGAGCGGCGAAGCTGTCGTCGATACGATCGTGCGCGGGCGCGGGCGGCGGTGCGTCGACGAGCACGCGCAGCGGGCGCGCCGAACGCGGGAAGCTGCCGAAGTAGCGATCGACGAGCGCGTCGACGTCGGCGGGCACGTCGCCCACGATCACGAGGGTCGCGTTCGCGGGCACGTACCACGTGCGATAGAACGCGAGCACGTCGTCGACGGTCGCGGCCTGGATGTCGGCGTGCCGGCCGATCGTGCCGTGGCGCAGCGGGTGGCCTTCCGGGTAGAGCGCGAGCCCGACGGCGAACCGCTCCGCGCCGTAGGCGACGTTCTCGTAGCGCTGGCGCCGCTCGGCGCGCACGACGGACTGCTGGGTGACGAGCCGCGCCTGCTCGAAGCTGCGCGCGAAGTAGCCCATGCGCTCGCTCTCGAGCCACAGCGCGAGCGCGAGCTGATGCGACGGGACGACCTCGTGGTAGGCCGTGCGATCCGCGCTCGTCGACGCGTTGGCATCGGTCGCGCCCGCGCGCTTGAGCACGTCGTAGTGATGATAGCCGCCGAGCCGCTCGGGCGGGCTCTTGAACAGGTGCTCGAACAGGTGCGCGAACCCGGTGCGATCGGGTCGCTCGTCGGAGCTGCCGACGCGATACCACACGCTCACGCACACCTGCGGGATCGCGTGGTCGGCGTGCACGATCACCTCGAGGCCGCACGGCAGCGTGCGACGGCGCGCCGCGAGGTGCGGCAGGTCGGCCTCGAAGCGCACGGCCGCGATGCCGTCGATCATGATCTCTCGCGCTCCAGCGACAGCGCGAGCTGATACAGCTGCCGCCGCGGCTTGCCGGTGACCACGACGAGGCGCGCCGCGGCGTCGCGCGGCCCGAGCCCCTCCGCGAGCAGGCGGCGCAGCTCCGCCTCGATGTCGATCTCGGGCGCGGCCTGCGTGCCGCCCTCGACGACGAGCGTGCATTCGCCGCGCGGCGGCGTGTCGCGATACTTCGCCGCGAGCTCGCCGAGGGTGCCGCGCACGTGCTCCTCGTGCAGCTTGGTCAGCTCGCGTGCCAGGCTCGCGCGCCGGTCCGCACCGAAGGCCGCGGCGAGATCCGCGAGCGTGGCGCCGACGCGATCGGGGGCTTCGTAGAAGATCATCGTCGCGGTCTCGCCGCGCAGCGTCCCGAACAACGCCTGGCGCGCACCGGCCTCGCGCGGCGGAAACCCGAGGAACGTGAACCGATCCGTCGGCAGCCCGGAGCCGACCAGCGCCGCGAGCGACGCGCTCGGCCCCGGCACCACCTCGACGCGCGCTCCCGCCGCGACCGCCGCCGCCACCGCGCGCGTCCCCGGATCCGAGACGCCCGGCATGCCCGCCTCGCTGATCACCGCGACGCGCTTGCCCTCGCCGAGCGCGGCCGCGAGCTCCGCCGCCCGCTCGGCCTCGTTGCCCTCGAACAAGGACACGATCCTGCGCGCGGGATTCACGGGCCCGTGCGCATCGGCCTGCGCGAGCAACGTCTTCGCCGCGCGCGTGTCCTCGGCGGCGATCACGTCCGCTTCGCGCAGCACGCGCGCCGCGCGCAGCGACAGGTCCTCGAGGTTCCCGATCGGCGTCCCGACGATGTAGAGCGTGCCGCTGCTAATCACGGGTCATCGCGTCGATGTCGACCGCGGAGCCGAGCTCGGCCTCGAGGTACTTCTTGAGCCGGTCGAGCATGCGCTTCTCGAGCTGGCGCGCGCGCTCGCGGCTGACCTGGTAGCGATCGCCGATCTCTTGCAGCGTGAGCGGCTCGTCGGTCAGCCAGCGCTCGCGGAAGATGGTCTGCTCGCGCCCCTGCAGCGTCGCCGCGAACGCCTCGAGCTTGCCGCGCAGCAGCTGGGCGAACTCGTTCTGCGCGACCGCGCGATCCGGCCGCTCGTCGTCGCTCGGCAGGTAGTCGAGGCGCGTGCGCGTGCCTTCGTCGTCCGCGCTGCCGAGCGGCGCATCGAGCGAGGCCTCGGGGGCGGCGAGCCGGCGCTCCATCTCGACGACCTCCTTCTCGGGGACGTCGAGCTTCTCGGCGAGTAGCGCGGCGCTCGGGGTGAACCCGAGCTGCTCGAGCTTCTCGCGCTCCTTGCGCAGGTTGAAGAACAACTTCCGCTGCGCCTGCGTGGTGCCGATCTTCACGAGGCGCCAGTTGTTGAGGATGAACTTGAGGATGTAGGCGCGGATCCAGAAGGCGGCGTAGCTCGAGAGCTTCACGCCGCGGTACGGGTCGAACTTGCTGACCGCCTGGATCAGCCCGACGTTGCCCTCCTGCACGAGGTCGAGGAGGTTCTTGTGGGCGCGCCGGTACTCGTACGCGATCTTCACGACGAGCCGGAGGTTCGCCTCGATCAGCTTGCGCGCCGCGGTGCCGTCGCCGTGCTCGACGAGGCGCGTCGCCAGCTCCTTCTCCTCCTCGGGAGTGAGGAGTGGAAAGCGGCGGACGTCGGCCATGTAGGCCGCCATCGGGTCGCGACGCGCGAGCGAGCCGCCGCGCGTCGTCGTCGTCTTCGGGACCGATGGCTCCTCGGCCTCGTCGACGGACTCGTCCTCGGTGATCGCGTTCGCGGCCTCGACGAGATCGGGATCGATGTCGTCCGCGCCGGAGGGTTCTGCTTCCTCGCGCTCTTCCTCGTCCTGGTCGGGATCTTTCTCGGCGGGCTCCTCGCCGACGTCGATCACGGCCTTCGAGCGACGCTTCGAAGCGTCACCGCCACCACGTTTGGCCCCTGCGCGGTCAGCGTTTTTGCTGTTACGACCGGCCATCGCTGCTCGAGCACCATACTACATGCGACCACTCGACGGTCGCGACGACGCCGCTCGAGTTTGTCGCCTGGCGCGTCACTGGTTGCACCCTATAATCGCTGGACATGCGCAGCCGGTTGAATCTGGCCCTGGTGGGGGTCGCGGGTGCACTCGCACTCGTCCTCACCGTTGTTCGTCAGTCCCCCGAGGGTGTCGTCTCCCTCGATCTGCAGATGAAGGAGGTCCGCGCCGCACCAGGTGAGGCGCGCGTTCAGCGCCACGATCTGTCGGCGCTGACGATCTTCAACAAGACGTTGATCCGGATCAAAGATCGCTACGTCGATCCGGCGCGCGTCGATCCAAAGCGGATGCTCTACGCGGCGCTCGATTCGGTCCAGTACAACATCCCCGAAGTCCTCGTCGAGCCGGACGCCGCGCGCAACAAGATCGCGATCGCGGTGAACGACAAGCGCGAGGTGTTCGACACCAGCGACGTCGACTCGCCGTGGCGCATGACGATCAAGCTGAAGAAGGTCTTCCGCTTCATCGAGGGCAACATGAACGCCGGCGTCGATCTCGCGAAGGTCGAGTATGCGGCGGTCAACGGCATGCTGACCACGCTCGATCCGCACTCGGTGTTGATGGATCCCGAAGCGGCGCGCGAGATGGACGTCTCGACGAGCGGCAAGTTCGGCGGCCTCGGCATCGTCATTCGCATGATCGAGCGCAAGCTCACCGTCGTGCGTCCCATGAAGGACACGCCCGCGTGGCGCGCCGGCGTGAAGGCGGGCGATCACATCGTCAAGATCAACAGCGAGCCGACCGAGAACCTCACCTCGAACGAGGCGGTCGATCGCATGCGCGGCGACCCGCGCTCGCGCGTGACGCTGTGGGTCGAGCGCAAGGGCCAGCAGGGCCTCATGCGCTTCGACATCGAGCGCGCGATCATTCGCGTCACCCAGGTCGAGCACAAGCTGCTCGATAACCGCGTCGGCTACATCAAGGTGAAGCAGTTCTCGAAGGGCATCGCCGGCGACGTCGCCGAGGCGATGCGCGAGATGTCGGGCAAGGGCGCCACGTCGTGGATCCTCGACCTCCGCTACAACCCGGGCGGCCTGCTCGAGGAAGCCGTGCAGCTCTCCGACCTGTTCGTCGACTCCGGCACCGTGGTGACCACCGTCTCGGGGCGCGACCGCGAGGCGCGGCGCGCCGAGCGCGGCTTCGGTGACACCACCTCGAGCCTCGCCGTGCTCGTCAACGGCGGCTCCGCCTCGGCGTCCGAGATCGTCGCGGGCGCGCTCAAGAACCTCGACCGCGCCGTCATCGTCGGCACGCGCACGTTCGGGAAGGGCTCCGTGCAGGAGCTCTACGACAACGAGGATCGCAGCAAGCTCAAGCTGACGATCGCGCAGTACCTGACCCCGGGCGATCGCTCGATCCAGAACGTCGGCATCGTCCCCGACGTCCAGCTCCAGCGCATGTACGTGCCCGAGAAGAACGACTCGCCGCAGGACTTCGTGCGCATGCTCGCGCCGTCGCGCTCCTACGGCGAGAAGGACCTCGACGCGCACCTCGTGTCGACCTACGCGAAGGACACCGACAAGCCCGCCTACGAGCTGCCGTTCATCGTCGAGCGCAAGAAGCCGTCGCCTGGCGAGCAGGCGGCGACCGCGCCGCCCGCTGAGGAGGACGACCCGGACAGCGACGAGATCGTCGAGGACTTCGAGATCAAGTTCGCCAAGGAGCTCGTGGCGAGCACGCGCTCGCCCAGCCGCCCGAAGCTGGTGGCCGCCGCGCAGCGCCTGGTCGCCAAGGTGCGCGCCGACGAGGAGAAGAAGCTGGCCGGCGAGCTCGCGAAGATCGGCATCGACTGGACGGGGCCGGCGGGCAGCGAGACCGGGACCGCGAACCTCGAGATCTCGCTCACCACGTCGCCGGCCAAGACCATCAAGGCCGGCGACAAGATCGACGTGATCGCGACGGTCAAGAACACCGGCACCGCCCCCGCCTACCGCGTGCTGTCGCGCATCCAGGGTGAGGACCCGGTGTTCGAGGACACCGAGCTCCCGGTCGGCAAGGTCAACCCGGGCGAGACCAAGACGTTCACCGCCAAGATGCAGGTGCCCAAGGACGCGCTCGACCGCGTCGATCGGCTCGGCCTCGAGGTGAAGGAGGCGCGCAACGCGCCGGCGCGCGTCATCCCGACGGAGCTCCGCATCGAGGCGGCGCCACGACCGGTGTTCGCGTACAGCTACCAGCTGATCGACGAAGGCAACGGCGACGGCCTCGTGCAGCGCGGCGAGAAGTACAAGCTCGTCGTTCAGGTGAAGAACACGGGCGCGGGCCCGACGAGCGATGCGACCGTCCTCTTGCGCAACGCCACCGGCGACGGCGTCGTGCTCAGCAAGAGCCGGTTCGAGCTCAAGGACAACCCGATCGCGCCGAACCAGGTGCGCGAGCTCGAGTTCCCGCTGCAGACCGAAGCGACGCTGCGCGCCGACGAGATGATCGTCGAGCTCATGGCGTACGACAACGCGCTCGACGTGCAGACCAGCCAGAAGCTGAAGTTCAAGGTCTCGCCGTCGGTCGCGGGGGCGCCCGCCCGCGGCGACGTCACGGTCCGCGCGCCGGTCGTGATTCGCGCCGGCGCCTCGGAGGACTCGACGTCGATCGGCCATGCGCCCAAGGGCGCGAGCTACAGCGCGCTCGGGACCTACGGGCCGTACACGAAGGTGAAGATCGCCTCGCGCGTCGGGTTCCTCCCGTCGGCCTCGCTCGGCCAGGGTTCGGGCCCGAGCGCCGGCACGTACACGCCGGCGTGGAACTCCACGCCGCCCGTGATCGACCTGCGCCTCGCCGGCCTCGAGACCACCGCCGAGACCTATCGCCTGTCGGGCACGGTCAAGGACGAGGAGCACGTCGAGGACGTCTACATCTTCGTGTCGAACCAGCGCGCGAAGATCGACTCGCGCAAGGTGTTCTACCGCTCCAACCGCGGCGGCAAGAATGCCAAGCTGCTCGACTTCACGAGCGACCTGCCGCTGTGGCCCGGGTCGAACATGATCACCGTCGTCGCGCGCGCGAACGCGGAGGTCAAGAGCGTGAAGACGATGTACGTCTACCGAGACACGCCGCGTACAGCGCAGAAGCCGTGACCTAAACCCAGGCAGCTCATGGCAGAATGGGCACTGAATCGACACGCCCCTTCGGGCGTCTGAGACAGTGACCATGCGCACCACCCGCCTTCAGCAGCTCGTCGGCGCCGCGATCCTCCTCACCTCGACCGTTGCCGCGGCGGACGTCGCCGGCACCTACGAGGTGAAGTACGAGGAGGTCTCCACCAACTGCACCTCGCCGCTGCGCTACCCGCACGGCAAGCTCGAGGTGAAGGTGAAGGGCAAGACCGTCACGGTCGACATCGACCGCACGCCGGTGATGACGGGCTCGGTGTCCAAGCTCGGCAAGATCAGCGCGAAGTCGAAGTCGGGCTCGACGTCGATCGAAGGCATGAACGGCGTGTTCTCGGTCGCCGGCAAGATCACTCCCGAGGGCATGCTCTCGCTCGTGATGGTCGGCGAGTACACGGCCAATGGCCGGGCGCTGTGCTCGCAGTCGTGGAACATCGCGGGCAGCAAGGCCGACGCGCCGGCGAAGCCGAAGAAGTAGGACTCGGCCGGCTCGGGTCGCCGGCTGTGCCGATACGGCCAGTGCGATCTTCCTCATTGCGGTCAGACCACTTCTCGGTATCCACTCGCCGCATGCGCTCGCGACGCTCGCTCGAAATCGCCTTCACGCTCGGAACCGCCGCCCTCGTCGGCTGTGGCTCGTCTCCTTCCGGCGTCGACCCCGACGCGAACGGTGGCACCGACGGGGCCGGCGGCGGGGATGCGCCCACCGACGGGCACGATCACAACCCTCCGCCCGGCTGGTACATGGGCGGTGAGCCGGACCCGATTCCGTCGAACTTCGACACCTCGCAGTTCATCGGCACCCGTCCGCTGCAGAACGCGGGTGCGGGTGGTGGCGAGGGCGCGTTCCGGTTCATCTGCCTCGCGCTCGGTCCGGACAATCAGCCGATCCTCAGCTACGACGATCCGATCGTGTATCCGGGGCAAACGGGGGCGGCGCACCTGCACCAGTTCTTCGGCAACACGCTGACCAACGCCAACTCGACCTACGAGACCCTGCGCACCACCGGCGATGGCACGTGCCAGGGCGAGGCGATCAACCGCACCGCGTACTGGATCCCGGCGTTGCTCGACGGCACTGGAAATGTCGTCGTCCCCAACCACGTGATCATCTACTACAAGGGCGAGGATCCCAATCTCACGCAGCTGCCGCGCGGCCTGCGCTACATCGCCGGCGATCCGGCGTTCGGCAACCTCACCAACGACGAGGCGTACGGCTCGCCGAACGGCGGCGTGCTCGGCGGCTGGGAAGGCATCGAGGACTGGCGCTGCGAGAGCGGCGGGCCGGCCTCGCTGACCATCCCGACCAACTGCGCTGTCGGCACGAACATCCTCGCGCGCGTGCCGTTCCCGCACTGCTGGGATGGCACGAACCTCGACTCGCCCAACCACCGCACTCACGTCGTGCACGCGAAGCGGGACAACAACACCGGGCAGTCCTCGTGCCCCGCGACGCACCCGAAGATCCTCCCGCGGTTCACGATCCAGGTGTCTTATTCGATCCTGGCCGGCGACGACGTCACCAAGTGGCGGCTGTCGTCGGACAACCACGGCGGCGTCCAGCACGAGCCCGGCTCGACCCTCCACGCGGACTGGTTCGGCGCGTGGGACGACCAGATCATGACGACGTGGACCCAGAAGTGCCTGCGCGAGGTCCGCAACGGCAACGACGCCGACTACTGCGACGGCACCGGTGGCAAGTGGCCGCGCTGGAACTGGCTGTGGGGCGGCCAACACCCCACGCCGCGCGTGCCCGTTCCGCCCGACCCTACGCCGTGACTATTCCGGTGGGCGGGCCTCGGCCACTACACGCGCCACGAGGTCGTCGCGAAACCGGACCAGCGCTTCGATGTCGCCAGCGCTCATGCCGTACACCGCACCCAGCCGCTCGACGGGAAACTCTCGCACTGACCAGCCGAAGGTCAGCGGCGAGAAGCCGCCATCCTGTTTCGGGCAGTCAGCAAGGGCACGCGTCAGATCACCACCTCGCGCGACCAACTCGCGAACATCGACGAGGTCGCGCAACTCCGAACGACTGAGCAGCGCACACAGCTTGTTAACGAGGAGCTGATGTGGCGTGTCGATCAGGATCGAGACAGCGCCGAGGTCGACACGCTGCGGATGCTCGGCGATGGGCGTTGGATCCGCGACGAGATCGAGGATCACCGACGATGCGTCGTCTCGTACATCCATGCGGAGCAACGTCGTGCCTGTCTGGAGCACAGACACTGCCAACCCGGCACGCTCGAGGGCCTCGCGCACAGCGCCGGCGAGGATCCCTACTGTGCGTTCGCCGCGGAAGAACAGATCCAGATCGCGAGTCTCGCGGTGGAGAGTGTGGAACCCGACGAGCGCGGCTCCGCCGGTCAGCGTCCACGCGGGTCGGATCTCGGCAAGCACCAGGAGCACTCGCTCCTGCAGCGCAGTGAGATTACCGATCGCCATCGGCTCGTCCCCAACGATCCAACAGCCAGCGCCAGAATGCGCGCGAGGCTCCTAGGTAGCGCTCGAGGCGGTCCCAAAGCGCGACGATCTCCCGCAGCGTCACGAACGAGAACACGTCGTCAGGCTTGGCCTGCCGCATCAGCTTGCCTGTGAAGTACGCGCGGATCTCGATGTCCGGGTCGTTCAGCTTCTCGCGGAAGACATCGAGCGTCATGTCGTCGTCCCACAGAAAGTATGGGCGCCCCGCAGCATCGAGCATCTTCTCGGCAGGGGTCGGCGCGAGGATCGACATGACATGCTCAGGATATGCTGCGGATGGTCACCACGCGAGTGTCGAGAGCACGAGCGAGCGTGCAGAGCACGAGCAGGTGGGCGATCGAGGCGCCCGCGATGAGCTTCTGACCGACTACCTGGAGTTTGTGGCCGTGCGGCGTCGCGAGGCTCGGGCCCAGGAAGATCAGGCCCGCATAGCCGACCACGACCACGAGGTAGACGATGCTGCTCGCGAGCAGCGCGCCGCGGCGACCGTTGCGCCAGAGCAGAAAGCTCAGCGCGCCGATGTAGACGGGGAGCAGGCCGAACCCGACGAGCACGAGCGTGTTGTGCGCGTGGAGTGCGAGATCGAACGGGGTGACGCCGATCCCGGCGAACGCGAGGCCGCACAGCGTGCCGAGCACGGCGCTCGCGTGGCCGGCGGCGACGGCGCGGCCCTGCGTGAACGCGAAGCGGCGCCACGTCCACGCGAAGGGGACGAGGCCGAGGCCGAGCGACGTGAGCGCGATCGTGAACATCACGCACGAGACGTAGTTGGTCTCGCCGGAGTACGCGCGCGTCATGCCGAGGTCGGAGAGGAAGTTGCGGCCGAGCGCGTAGCCCGACGTCGTCGGATCCCACCAGGTCCCGCCCTGGTAGAACGCCATCGCGAGGCCGACGAGCACCACGAACTGGAGCGCCGCGTAGCGGAGGAGGCGCGCGGGCATCATCGACGGTAGACCTGCGCGAGGGGCGCGCCCGCGACGTCGAGCTCGAACACCTTGGTCGCGTCGGGTGGCACGCGGCAGGGCGTGACCCCGGCGTAGACGACGATCCAGTCCGCCTGGGCCGGGTCGCGCGCGAGCGCCGCCCACAGATCGTCACGGAACCACGCGAGGTGCGAGGGAAGGATGCAGTCGCGATAGACGCGCGCGTTCGGCGCGGCGTGCGCGTTGACGTAGGCGACGGCGCGATCCACGCCCTCCCCCCACCACGCGGTCTCGAACCAGCGGTGCGACGCGGCGCCGCGCGGCCCGCCGACGTGCTCGCCGTAGTAGTCGAGGTAGTACGGATGCACGCGCGCGAGCGTGACCGCGAGGTACAGCGCGAAGGCGACGCCGAGGCCGGTGAACGCGTCCGGCGAGCGGAGGCGGCGGACCGCGAGCTCGAGCCCGGCGGCGGCGAGCAGCGCGACCACGAGCACGCAGGGCATGACGTAGCGAACGCCGTCCTGGCGCACCGGCGACAGCGTGATCGCGAGCGGGATCACGAGCCAGGCGACGACGACGAGGCTCGTGCGATCGCGATCGATCGCGGCGCGTGCGAGGCCGAGCACCGCGAACAGGAGGACGCCGACGGGCACCGTCGCCGCGAGGTAGACGACGAAGTACGCGGGACCGGGCTTCGCGGTGATCACGCCGAGGAACGGCTCGGGGGCGTGCGTCACGTCGAGCTTGGCGAGGGAGGCGCGCAGCGCATCGATCGGTTCGAGCCACAGTCGCGGCCACACGGCATAGAACGTGACGATGGTGGCGACCACCATCAGCGGCAGCCACACGAGGGTCGCGCGCCGCCAGGCGACGGGCGCGTTGATGACGACGATCGCGACGCACAGCGGCCCGAGCAAGCCGTTCACGAAGCGCGACGCGACGGCGATCCCGACGACGACGCCGATCGCGGCCAGCCGCAGCCGCAGCGCGCGCAGTGGACGCTCGCCGAGCTCGTCGTGCGCGTGGAGCGACAGCAGGATTCCGAGCGTCCACCACAGCACCGTCGGTGACTCGTGGCCGACGATCTGACCGTGCGCGACGAGGTGCGGCAGCAGCGCGGCGAGACTCCCGGCGAGCACGCCGACGCGCCGATCGTAGAGGCGCGAGCCGATCGCGACGAGCAGCGCGCACCCGAGCGAGCTCCACAGCGCGGACAGGGCGCGCGCGGGACCGAACCCGTCGGCGAGCTGAGCGCCGATGCCGTCGAGCAGCTTCATGACCGGCGGGTGCTCGAAGTTCCAGCGCCACGATCGCGCGGAGAAGTCGAGCGACAGGACGTTGGTCACGTAGTTGCGGCCGGCGGCCCAGTTGACGTCCTCGTCCCAGGTCTGGCCGGCGGCGCCGAGGTGGAGGAGGCGCGCGACGAGCGCGACCGCGAGCACCGCGCCCATCGCGATCCACGTCGAGCGGTGGACGCGCGCGAGTCGACCGCGCGCCGCGTAGAGGAGCGTGGCGACGACCGTGACGAGCAGCGCGAGCGCGATGAAGCCGTCACCGAGGCTGGTGCCCGGGGAGGAAAAGCGCGCGTGCTCGGCCGACTCCGGGGACACCGAGCTCGTGGGCAGGTACTCGGGATCGCCGCGCCGCCCGACGGGACTCCACACGAGCCGCGCGTCGGGCGCGGCCGCGAACCGGATCGCGAGCGGCCCCGCGGGCACGAGGATGCGCTCGGTGCGCACGCCCTGCCCTGCGATCGTGCGGCCGCCGACGACGAGCCGCGCCGGACCATCGCTCTGGAAGCCGATGATCAGCGGGCCGCCGCGCGCGACGTAGATCGAACCGGTGCCCGCCGTCGAGCCCGCCGGATCACCGGCCTCGGCGGGGACCGGCGTCAGGCGCGCGCGCGAATCGACGTGCACGATGGCGCGCAAGCCGAACAGCGCGACGACGATCGCGATCGGGACGAGCCACCAGACGCGCTGCAGCCGAATCCCCCGGCGGGGGGGCCTCGCGGCCTCGATCGGTTCGGCTCCGGTCAAGGCACGCGGCCCGGGCACTGGAACGCGCGGTCCTTCTTGGCGAGGAACGTGTAGTACTCGCCCTGCTGCCGCATGCCGGGGATGCGCATCGTGACCTGCTCGTAGCCACGGGCGAGCCAGAACCCGGCGCACGGCAGGCGCGGCTGCGGCGTCGGCTTGTCGTGGATCGCATAGCAGCTGAACACGAACGTCGGATCGTAGTCGGCGAGCAGGCGATCGTTGCCGAACTTGGTGTGTCCGGCGCGCGGACGAATACGCGGCTCCTCGTGCGCGATGCGCTCGGAGACGAGGCCGAACACGTCGATCGCGCGCATCCGGCCGTAGTACGGCTGCGCGCCGGCCCCGCCGACGATGCTGAAGTCGTCGGGGCGGAAGCACGGCTCCATCGCGCGCCCGATCGCGGCGCGGTCCTCGGTGTACACCATCAGGAACGCGGGCGTGTCGATGCCGCGATCCGGCGTGTTGTTGCCGAACCTCGTCGAAGTGCGGGTCAGCGCGTACTGGCCGGCGGCGAAACCTCCGACGACGAGCGCCGCGGCGACCACCGCGCGCAGCGAGCGCCGGCGGTCGGGGATGAACAGGAGCGCCGCGACGAGCGTGAGGAACACGGCCGCGAGCAGCCGGCGATTCGACCACGGCCACAACGCCGACGCGTGGCTCGTGGCGAACACCCTCGTGACGATCCCGGCCGCGCGCCCGACGCCGAGCGCGGTGCCGATGATGACGAACGCGCGGATGCGCGCGGACAGCGGCGCGGACGCCAGGTACTCGAGGCCGAGCGTCAGCGCGATCGCCGCGAGCACGAACACCGGCATCACGAACCGGTGCAGGCCCATGAAGTCGCCACCGACGGTGACGACGTACGACAGGTAGACGATGCCGATCAGCGTGCACGCCATCGCGAGCACGACGCGCGCGCGCGTCGCCGCGCCGGCGACGAGGCCGACGACGAGCAGCGGCAGTACCAGGACGACGCGCGTCTGCGTGGCCCACACCCAGAGATAGTGGGCGCCGTTCTTGGCCATCTCGAGCTCGAACCGCGGATCGCTCCACCGCCCCGACGCCTTCACGTAGTAGGTGTTGGGCCACAGGTGGCCGTAGTACCAGGCGCGCCACGCGAACCACGGCGCCCACACGGCGAGGAAACACGCGGCCGCGATGACCTCGTCGCGCACGCCCCTGCCGTCGCGCCGCAGCACGCGGCCGACGATGTGGACGATGCCGAGCAGCCCCGCGACGAGCAGGCCCTCGGGGCGCGTCATCGCCGACAGCGCGAGGGCGAGCGCGGCGCGGCGCAACGCGCGCGGGTCGTCGGCGGCCGCGACCACGCCGTCGAGCGCGATCACGACGAGCAGCGTGAACAGCTGGGTCTCGAGGCCGCCCGACGTCCAGCACGCGAACCCCGAGGACGACGCGAGCAGCAGCGCCGGCACCGCGGCCCACGCCGACCGGCGACCGAGCGCGCGCTCGGTGACCCGAAACACGACGTACAGGGTACCGAGGGCGCACGCCGCCCCGAGCACGCGCGACGACAGCTCCGGCGGGATCCCGAGAAGCATCCCGAGGCCGAGCAGCACGGTCCACAAGAAGTTCGTGTAGCCCTCGACGGGATCGCCGAGATTGAAGCTCAGCTCGCCGTGCTCTGCGAGGTTTCGCGAGAACACGAAAGAGATATAGGCGTCGTCGGTGACGAAGTTGTAGGCGAGCGAGTGCACCACGAGCACGACCGCGGCGACGGCCAGCAGCAGCCAGCGCGCGTGCTCGCGAACGAACGACATGGGCGGAAACATAGTAGCCTTTGGGTCCTTCATGAAGCCCGGCGGACAATTGCGGCCCGTGTCCGAGGTGCTCGCACGCGGGGTCGCGACCGGTGTGCTGGCCGGGCTCGCCGCAGGCGCGATCGACGCGCTGTGGTCGTGGGGGCCGGCGGCGCAGTTCGTCCCCGGCGTGCTCGCGCGCGCGCGGTTCGTCGCGTTCTCGGCGATGCTGCACGCGGCGGCCGGCGCGCTGGCCGGGCTCGTCGTGACCGGTGGGTTGCTCGTGCTGTCCCGGCTGTCGCGGCTCGGTGACCTGGCGCGGTTCGCGTGGGCGGCGCACGCCGAGCAGAGGGCGCGTGGTCCGCGCGAGGCGGTCGCGGGGCTCGCGCTCGTGCTCGCGACGCTGCCGTGCATCGCGGTGTCGCTGCTCGTCGGCTATCGCATCACCGCGAAGTACCTCGCGGGTCGCAAGGACCAGGGGCTCGTGGTCATCGTCGCGATGGGCGCAGGGCTCGCCGCCGTCGCCGTGGCGATCCCGCTCGCGTTCGTGCTCGGCCGCGGCGTCGAGGCCGGGCTGCGGCGGATCGCCGATCGCGTCCCCGTGCTCGCGAGCCCATTCGCGCCGCTCCTCGCCGCCGCGCTGCTCGCCGCCGCGGGGTGCGGGCTGTGGGCGTACGTGAAGTGGGAGACGGCGCGCGTGCTGCCGCTGCGCGGACCGCTGATCGCGGTGGCCGGCCTCGCGCTCGCCGTGCCGGCCTGGACGCACGCGGAGCGCCTGCTCGCGCACCTCCGCCGCCTCTCGCGCCGCGCGCGGATCGCGGCGTCGATCGCAGCGCCGCTCGTGCTGCTCGCACTCGTGCTGGTCGCCGGCGACTCGGGCTCGGTGACCAAGGCGAGCGCCGCGTACACCGGGCTCGGCGGGCCGATCACGCGCGGCCTGCGCACCGCCTTCGATCGCGACCGCGACGGCTACGCACGGTTCCTCGGCGGTGGCGACTGCGACGACGGCGACGCCTCCGTCCACCCGGGGGCGCCGGAGATCCCCGACGACGGGATCGATCAGAACTGCATCGGCGGCGACCTCGCGATCGCGCGCGCGCCGAACGACCCGGCGTTCGTGTCGGTGCCGCCGTCGGTCCCGCAGGACTTCAACGTCCTGCTCATCACGATCGATACGCTGCGCGCGGATCACCTCGGCATGTACGGCTACCCGCGGCCGACGTCGCCGAACCTCGACAAGCTCGCCGCCGACGGCACGCTGTTCGAGCACGGCTGGGCGCACGCGCCGTCGACGCGGTACTCGATCCCGGCGATCCTCACCGGCCGGCTGCCGCTCTCCGTCTACTACGACACCTCGGTGCAGGGCTGGCCGGGCCTGTTGCCCAAGGCGACGACGATCGCCGAGACGCTCGCCGCACGGGGCTTCAGCACCGGCGCGATCACCAACTACTGGTACTTCGATCGCTCGCGCCACATGGACCAGGGCTTCACCGAGTACGACAACTCGAACGCCGCGCTCCACCAGAGCGTGTCGGGCGCGGGCCCCGAGCAGACGAAGGGCTCGTCATCGCAGCAGCAGACCGACAAGGCGATCGCGTTCGTCGGGCGCCAGCAACCGGACCGCCGCTGGTTTCTGTGGGTGCACTACTACGACCCGCACTACGCGTACGAGCCGCACCCCGAGATCACGGGCTTCGGCTCGGACCGCGTGTCGCTCTACGATCAGGAGATCGCGTTCACCGATCGCCACATCGGACGTCTGCTCGACGATCTGCGCGCGAAGGGCCTCTACGACAAGACCGTCGTCGTCGTCACCGGCGATCACGGCGAGGGCTTCGGCGAGCACACGATCGACCTGCACGGCTATCACCTGTACGCGCCGCAGACGCGCGTGCCGATGATCGTGCGCGTGCCAGGACTCGCGCCGCGTCGCTCGACGACACCAACCGGGCACATCGACCTCCTGCCGACGCTCGCGAACCTCGCCGGCGCGCCCGCCACGCCCGACATGATGGGGCGCTCGCTGCTCGCCCCCATGACCGGCACGGACACCGAACGCGTCGTGCTGCAGCAGCTGTCGTACGAGGGGAATCACGAGATGCGCGCCGGCGTCAGCCGCGACTGCCACGTCATCTACAACGTCAGCCCCGACACGAGCTGGGAGGTCTACCGGCTCGATCGCGATCCCGGCGAGACCGTGGACGTCGCGGGCGACGAAGACGCGTGCCGCACCACGCGCGCGGCCGTCGCGCGGGCGTATGACGAGGAGCAGGTTCCCGAGGGCGCCGCCGAGGCGCTGCTGACCGAGCGGCCGCCGATCGCGAATCCGCTCGACGTCGATCTCGGCGCGAACGTCCGCCTGCTCGCCGTCGACGCCCCGGCCACCGCGAAGCGCGGTGACAGCATCACGCTGACCTGGACGTTCGAGGCGCGCGGCACGCAGGCCGCGGGCTGGAAGATGTTCGTCCACGTCGAGGGCCCCGCGAAGTCGTTCTTCAACAACGACCACCGGCCGGCGCGCCCGTTCGAGTGGTGGAAGCGCGGCCAGATCATCCGCTACTCGACGACCGCGGTGATCCCGCGCACGGCCCCGGCCGGGGCGTTCACCGTGCGCGCCGGGATGTTCAAGGGCAAGGAGCGCGCGCGCGCGACCGCACCGCGCGTGAAGATCGTCGACAACGCCGCCGAGGTCGCGACGATCCAGGTGGTGCCATGATCGGCCTGCCGACCGCGGGGATCGCCAGCACGCGCGCGGATGTGGTGCGCAGGATCGCGTGGGCGTTGCCCTGGGTGCTCGTCGCCATCCCCGCGATCATTCAACTCTGGTTGCTCGCGACGGCGATCGCCGGCCGCGCCGGCTATCCGTACGACCTCGAGTGGATGGAGGGCGGCATGCTCCACCACGCGCAGCGCATCCAGGACGGCCTCGGCATCTACGGTCCGCCCTCGATCGACTTCATCCCGTACCTCTACACGCCGCTGTATCCGTCGCTGCTCGCGGTGTTCGGCGGCGTGTTCGGGCTCACCTATCAGCTCGGGCGCGCGATCTCGATCCTCAGCTTGATCGGGCTCGCCCTCGTCGCCGTGTTCTCGATCGCGAGCAGGCGCCACACCCACGCGCGCCATGCACCCGCGGTGGCCGCCGCGATCCTCGGCTACGGCCTGTTCGCCGCCGCGTATCCATACATGGAGGGCTGGTACGATCTGGTCCGCGCGGACACGCTGTTCCTGTACCTCGTCACCGCCGGCATCGCGGGGCTGCCGCGGTGGGCGGCGCACGGGGAAGGCCTCGCGGGACACGGACGCGTCGCGGCGGGCGCGGCGCTGATCGCGATCGGCTTCTTCTGCAAGCAGACCGGCATCATCTACGTCGCGCTCGGCGGCGTGATCGTGCTGGTCGTCGCGTGGCGGCGCGCGTTCACGTATGCGGCGGTCGCGGGTGTCATCGGCCTCGGCGGCTGCGCGCTGATGCAGGCGACCACGGATGGCTGGTTCTGGATCTACATCCGCGACATCCACGCGGCGCACGACTTCAACTACGACCGGTTCTACAAGTCCTTCGGCAACATCCTGTGGCACTTCCCGGCGATGACGATCGTCGTCGCCGCGGGCCTCGTCGTGGTCGCGGCCACCGCGATCGCCAAGCGTTCGCTGCCGCGCGGCACGCACGCCCTGCTGCTGTGGGCGCCGGCGTTCGCGGTGTCGACGCTGATCGGTGCGATCGGTTGGGGCACCGAGTTCGCGCACTTCAACGCGTACATGCCCGCGTTCCTGCACGGCGGGCTCGCCGCGGGCTCCGCCGTCATCGCGATCTACGCGTGCGCACACGTGTGGTGGGGCGACCGGCCGCACGCCCAGCTCGGGGTCACGGTGATCGGGCTCGCCGCCGCGCTGCCGCTCGCGCTCGCCTGCTGGACACATCGCTGGGAGCCGTCGAAGTTCATCCCGAAGCCCCGCGACGTCGCGGCCGGGGATGCCTTGATCGCGCGGCTGCGGGACATCGAGGGCGACGTGTGGATGCCATCTCATCCCTGGTACCTCCAGCTCGCCGGCAAGTCGCCTCACGTGCATCGCATGGGCATCAAGGACGTGACGTGGCGCAAGCCTCGCAAGGTCGCAGGGCTCGACGAGGCGCTCGCACGCCACGCGTTCGCGGCGATCGTGTTCGACGATCGCGATCTCCACGTCGAGCTGCCTGCGATCACCAGCTACTACCGGCCCGCGCTCAAGCTGCCCAAGGAGGAGCGGCCGCACACGTACACCGGCGCGCGGGTGACGCCCGACTCGATCTGGGTGCCGGCGATCACGGCGCGCCCTCCAGAAGGTGGCCGCACGCTGTTCGACTTCGAGCAGCCGAGCTGGGACGGCTGGAGCGTCAGCGGCACCGCGTGGGGGCCGCGGCCGACGCAGGAGCCGCAGCCCGGCCAGGGGCTCGTGCTCGGCGCGAGCGGGCGACGGTTCGCGACCAGCATGTGGGGCGGCGACGCGGCGACAGGGCGCGTCACGTCGCCGGCGTTCGCGCTCGACGGCACGCTGATGCTCAAGCTCGGCGGGGGCAGCGATGCGACCAAGCTGCGCGTCGAGCTGTGGGTCGATGACAAGATCGTGGGCACCGCGGCAGCTCCGGCCGAAGGCGGCAACACGTTGCAGGTGGTGACGATCGAGCTCGGTGAGGCGCGCGGAGCGCAAGCCAAGCTCGTGCTCGTCGACGATTCGCCGACCGGTCATCTCGACGTCGACGACGTCTGGATCGTGCGCTGACTGCGCGCGGCCGCCGGCACGACGCTCCTGGCCAAGCCGTTCAGCGTCGACGCGCTCGCCGGCACCGCGCGTGCCGCGCTCGAGAGCCTACACGCCGCCGCGCTCAGTTCCGGCGCCGCTGCTTCTCGCGCCTGCGAGCCGCCGGAACTTCGTCAACAGCCACGACCCAGCCGGCGCGACGGTCGGCGCTCCCGGTGGGATCAATCCACGCCGCCAACTCGCGTCGCGCAGCCGTCGAACCACCACGCCGACGAGAACGGATCGATGCCGTTCCACCGCCGATCGAGGTGCTCGCCGTGTCGCCGGGCGTTCTGCATCACGTAGCAGAGCACCGCGCGCGTCTGCCTCGGTGACTTGATCACCTCGCAGTGGTAGCGATCGGCGAACACGCTGCCGTCTCGGCCGAGCACGCGGTTGAGCCCGCGCGCCACCCGCACGGCCCAGGCTTGCACGCCCGCCGCCAGGCTTCGCGCGTCCTTAGCCTCGCACACCATATGGATGTGGTTGCCCTGGATCGAGAACTGGCAGATTCGGAACGCGTCCTTGTTGCATCCATGCACGAACGCACGCCGCAGCACGTTGCACAGCTCGAAGTTCCGTAGCCGCGCGACGTCCGCACGCACGCGCTTGGTCACGTGCACGGGGAACCGGA
>Ga0247822_10000159_pt1 | contig 31063 bp, 30 predicted proteins | sample 13C_Cellulose_Da_FD_192423 | JGI IMG/M metagenome (GOLD analysis project Ga0247822, IMG submission 192423) | Soil microbial communities from agricultural site in Penn Yan, New York, United States - 13C_Cellulose_Day30 | ecosystem: Environmental > Terrestrial > Soil > Agricultural land | place...
AATTGGTGGAAAAAGAGTAGGCTCTGATGTATGGCGTTGTTGATGAGTGTATTGCGTGGTTTTAGAGGACTTGCGCGCAGGCGTGAGTATCGGATCGTCGCATAGCGGGGAATTCTCGCTGCGGAGGCCTTCCAGAAAGGCCGGGGGACGAGGGAGAGAAGTTTTCCATACGGCCAAAGTCCGTGTACCTTCGTTCTATCGGTATGAAAATCTTCCACTGTGATCATTGCGATCAGCTTGTCTATTTCGAGAACACGTCCTGCGTGAACTGTGGAAGTCTCCTGGCCTTCCTGCCGGATCGGCGGGAGGTCTGTTCGCTGGAAAATGTGGGGGATGGCATCTGGCGGCATCCGGGTGAGTTGAATGCACAGTACCGCCTCTGCGAAAACTACGTGCAGCACAATGTATGCAACTGGGCGGTGGAGGTAAACGATCCTGATCCCTTCTGTCACTCGTGTCGGCTGAATCAAGTAATCCCGGACCTCAGTTTCATGGGGAACCAAACGGCCTGGGCCAAGCTGGAACTCGGTAAGCGCCGTATGGTGTACAGCCTCGATGCTCTTAAGCTCCCTGTCGTAAGTAAGAAATATGACCCCCAGCATGGCCTCGCCTTTCAGTTTCTGGCTGACGATCCCGGGTCATCGGTGATGACGGGCCATGACGAAGGCCTGATCGTGTTGAATGTCGCCGAGGCCGATGACGCCGAGCGGGAAAAGCGGCGGCACTCGCTGCACGAGCCTTATCGCACGATCCTCGGGCACTTTCGCCACGAGATCGGTCATTATTACTGGGATTTGCTGATCAAGAACACCGACCGCCTGGAGCCATTTCGGGCCCTTTTTGGTGATGAGTCCTTCAGCTACGACGAAGCGCTCAAGATTTATTATGCGCAGGGAGCTCCTCCGAACTGGCAGGAAAGCTATATCTCGGCCTACTCAACCATGCATCCCTGGGAGGATTGGGCGGAGACTTGGGCGCACTACCTGCACATGGCCGATACACTGGAAACTGCCGGTGCCTGTGGGCTGTCGCTCCTGCCGAAGCGGGCGGGGGAGCCGCGTCTCCGCCATGCGTCGGGAAATCTCGGATCCTTTGACCGGATGATCGAAGGATGGTTCCCGTTGACCTATGTGATGAACAACCTAAATCGCGGCCTTGGGCTGCCCGACGGTTACCCCTTTGTGATCTCTCCACCCGTGGTCGAGAAGCTGCGTTTCATCCATGAGACGATCGTAAGCTTCCGACCTGAAGCCAGTCCAGTGCTGCAGCCTGCTTGATGGCTGGGAAGACTTGACTCCTGGCCCTGGGCGGTTAGCTTAGAGATAGCATTGGGACGACCCGGTGCATCGATGTAAAACCGCTTGGGACGACCCTGGCAGTGTCAGGAGTTGTAAAATGAATTGGTTGTTGTTGTTGCTCGCCGGGCTTTTCGAAATCGGCTGGGCGGTTGGATTAAAGTACTCGCAGGGCTTTTCGCGCCCCGGCGCCACGGCTTGGACCATCATCTGTCTCATCATTAGTCTGGGCCTGCTGGCTCTGGCGGTGAAAGACCTCCCGCTTGGGACAGCCTACGCGGTCTGGACGGGCATTGGCACGGTCGGGACCGTGATCTTCGGAATCGTATTTCTCGGAGATGCGTTCACCCTTGTCCGGGTGGGCTGTATCGTGCTGATCCTGGCTGGCATTCTCGGTCTGAAAGTCACGGTTTAAGCCGTTCTTGAAGGCGGGATAAAAACAGCAGAATTGTGACAAAGAAGTTGCTGTTCAAGGTCGCTCCCTCGTGCTACTGATCCGACGTATGAACCGTCGAGTGCTCTCTTTGTTCGGACTAGCGGTACTTGCAGGAGCGGCCTTTACCCCCCTTTCCGTAAGGGCTCAGGGTGGTCCTTCGACTCCCGCCGGCAGTCCGCCACCCGAAGCGCAACAACCACCCAAGGGCGAGGATCAGGCCGTTTCTCTGGCTAAGCTCGATGGCGTGAAAGGCTACAAGGGACTGGAGTTCGGATCCGCCTTTTCCGCCGCCAAGGATCTCGAGCTGGAGCAGGATCGCGGTCAACTGAAGATCTATAAGAAAAAGGGAGAGCCACTTCTCATCGGCAGCGCGCTGCTGGAGACGGTCTTGTACTTCTACTTCGACGGCAAGCTTTACGGCGTCTCGTTCCACACGAACGACGGTCAGGACTCCCTCGCGCTGAAAACTCTCTTCGGTGAAGCCTTCGGTGCCGGCGAACCATCCGCGGATGGAGGCCCTTCCACGATCTGGATCGGCAAGAAAAACGGCGCGCTTTATGACTTGAACACCTCCAGCGGTGAGGCCAGTGCTTTCTTGTTCGATATCAAACTTCACGACGCTTTCCTCGCTTATGAAAAAGCAGCGCTGGAAAAAGCAGCCGATCAACTTGTCAAAGGAGAATAACCATGAATAACGAAACCAAAGTGACAGATCGCCTCAAGGCCCTCCTTTTGGGCGTAGCGGCGGTTACCGCCGCACAGACTGCCTCGGCCGCTCAGGCACCGCAGGCCAAGCCACAAGCTCCGGGTTCCCTGGAAGCGCGCGTGGAGAAAGTGCGCCAGCAAATCAACGATGGCAATGCCAATGCGGAATTCCGCACCGGTAATGGCAATCCCGGCGACACCGAGCTCTTCTGGTGGCGTAATGCCTGGGGCAATGGTGGTGGCGGTGGCTGGCACAACTGGGGTAATGGCGGTTGGCATAACTGGCACAACGGCTGGGGCAACTGGCATAACTTCTAAGAATTTTTAGCTAAGTAAACGCTTAGCTGATTTTATCAGGCGGCGCTCGCGGATGTTAGCATTCGGGGAGCGCCGTCTTTTTTATGCGCAGAAGGTGGACGGTTGCGGGTGGCTCTGCTTTCGCTATGTTGCCAGAGTCTATGAAAGCCGTTCTGTTTCTTCTGTCATTTGTGTTGGGCTGCGATGTTTGTCTGGCGCAGACATTGGAAGATCGAATGAAGAAAGTCTCCGTCGAGCCCTCGCAGGGGCGCGTCGGGGTAGGGGTGCTGAATCTCAAGACGGGAGAGTCCTGGTACCGCTTGGGACAAAGAGCGTTTCCGATGCAGAGTGTCTTCAAGTTCCCGCTGGCCATCGCGGTCTTGAAGCTTGTGGACGCGGGAAAGTTATCGCTGGACCAGAAGATCACCGTGACGCCAGCGGACTTCGCTCCGGCCTGGAGTCCGTTGCGAGATAAATTTCAGGGAGAGTCGGGGGAGTACTCTATCCGCGAGTTGATCGGACTTTCCATGAGTATCAGTGATAACACAGCGGCGGACGTCCTGCTCAAGCTGGTCGGAGGTTCCGGGCAGGTTACTTCTGCGATCGGGATTCGCGATATTCGGGTGGATCGTTCCGAGCGTGAACTCCAACCTGAGTCCGTTGGTTTAGGCACCTTCAAACCTGTGTATGCGGTGCCAGCCACTTTTCAGGCGGCGATCAAGGCTTTGCCTGCCGAGGTTAAGAAAGAGGCGGTGGAAAAGTACCTCGATGACCCTCGCGATACGGCCACTCCCAAAGCAATGGTGGAGCTTCTTCGGCTCTTTTATCAGGGAAAGCTTCTTAGCCCGGATTCCACGGCTTTCCTGCTACAGATCATGAGAGAGACCTACACCGGAAAGGATCGTCTGCGGGCCGGATTGCCGTCTGGATGGGAGTTGGCGCACAAGACCGGCACGGGGTATGAAATATTAGGAATAGCCACCGCCGCCAATGACGTCGGCATCGCTATCGGGCCGGATGGCGAGGCGGTCGTGATCGCGGTTTTTGTCGCCGGGTCGCGCGACGACGAGGCGACACGCGACAAGCTCATGGCGGACTTTACGGCTGCGGCGACGCGTTAGCGGCGGCGGGCTGCTTCCACCAACGGCTTTACGAAGGCGGATATACGTGCGGCCAGATCTGGTTCGCCGCCGTGCTCCGCGATACGACGGACGATGGCGCTGCCGACGACAGCGGCGTCGGACTGGCGGGCGACTTCGCGGGATTGTTCCGGAGTGGAAATGCCGAAGCCGACGGCGATGGGCAGCTTGGTGTATTTGCGAATCTCCGCGACTTGCTCTCCGATGCTATCCGACAGGCTGGTTTGCTCACCAGTCACGCCCTCGCGGGAGACATAGTAAATGAATCCTTCGCCGGTCTCGGTGATCGCTGCCATGCGCTCAGGTGGCGTAGTCGGTGCGATCAGGCGGATCGGGGCCAGACCACCGGCGGAGACGAGATCGGCGTTGAGCTTGGCCTCGTCGGGTGGCAAGTCGAGGATCAAGAGGCCATCGGCGCCTGCGGTGACGGCACCGGCCAGGAATTTTTCGAACCCATAGACATAGATGGGGTTCAGGTAGGTGAAGAACACGATCGGGATCTCGGATTTCTCGCGGATACGGGCGACGAGTTCCAGGCAGCGAGCCACGGTCGTTCCAGACGCAAGGGCGCGGGTCGCCGCCGCCTGAATGGTCGGGCCGTCGGCGAGGGGGTCGGAGAAGGGGATGCCGAGCTCCAGCACATCGACGCCGGCTTTATCCAGAGCGAGGGAAATCTCCAGCGTCGCATCGAGAGACGGGTCGCCCACGGTGATATAGGCGACAAAACCGCCTTCCTGAGCGGCGGCGAGTTTTTGAAATCGTTCGGTAATGCGCTGGGACGTCTTCACAAGGTGAGAAGGTTTAGTGGCTGGCTGAAAAACAGGCAAGGGCGGCGTTGCTTTCTCCTCGCCTCGGAACATCGGGCACAGTAGAAGGGCTCCACCTGTGAAGAGATTTCCCATCCCTTTCGTCAATCATCGCGCAACCTGGTGCCATCTTTCCTGGACTTTGGGCGTCGCCATTCTTCTTAGCGGTTGTATCGCTCCTCCACCCAAACCCGACTTGGCCGTGGGCAATCGCGGGTTCGTTCCTCCGAAAAAGGAAAAGTTCGCGTGGGGTGCTTCTTCCAGCAGCTATCAGTATGAAAATCCGCATTCGAAGCCTGGTTCTTCTGCGGATTTCGTGACGGATTGGGACATCATGGTCAGCGAGGGCGGGGCTCCGGAGAAGGGCAACGCTGTCTATAGCTGGACCGAGTTTCGCAAGGATCTGGCTGCCTTGAAGAAGCTGGGCGTCACGCATTATCGTTTCAGTGTGGAGTGGGCGCGTGTCGAGCCTCAGATGGGGCAGTTCAACCGAAAAGCCATCGCCGGTTATGCCCGCATGGCACGGGAGTTGAAAAATGCCGGGATCGAGCCGGTGGTCTGCCTCTGGCACTTCACCTTCCCGAACTGGCTCTCGGATAAGAAGAACCCGACTTTGACGAACTGGCTCCACCCCAAGGTCGAGGAGCGTTGGACGGCCTACCTGCACGAGATCGTCCCGGCCGTGGCTCCTTACACTCGCTTCTATGCTCCTCAGAATGAGCCCAATGGCCAGATCACGACGGCCTATGTGGGCGGCATGTGGCCACCGCGCCAGACGCTTCATTTCACGAACTACAACAAGGCCATCAAAGTCAGCGCCCGCATGTTCCGGGAAGCCGCAGCGGTCGTGCGTGAGCATGATTCCAATGCCATCGTCATGAGCGTCGAGGCTCTTCCCTGGTGGAAACGCGCACCGATCGATATCACGGGCGGGCTTTATAATTTCATGCAGCACAACAACTTCGATCACCTCGATCTGACTTATGATGTGTGCGATATCATCGGGTTTAACTACTACTACTCGCAGGATGTCAGCCCGATCAGTGCGCTCACCGTGGGGCGGCACCATGGGCCGAATTTCACGATGATGGGTTGGGATATCGATCCTGAAGGACTCTACAAGCAGATCAAGACTGTGGCGGCCCGCTATGGCCGTCCTATGATGATCACCGAGAATGGTATCGCCACGAAGAACAGCGATAAAGCCGTGCGCTACATCAGTGAGCACATTGGCGCGATCCGCAAAGCTCAGTCCGAGGGCTACGATGTCCGCGGCTATTTCGTGTGGTCCCTCGTGGACAACTACGAGTGGCACTACGGCTACAAGGCAACCTTCGGGCTCTCCACGATGAACCCTAAAACGCGTGATCGTGACTTCAAACCAGTGGGTCACTTCTACCGCGATGTTATCAAGGGTAAGGCCAAGCCGGCTGAACTGGTGATAAACTAACCAAAACCCGACCTTTACAAAGGCGGCCGGATGCCGCATTTTCGCCAATTCTCATTATGTCGGTGCTTGTTCCCATTTTACTTACCGTGCACGTTGGTGTCTGCCTCTTGCTGGTGCTGGTTGTTCTCATGCAGCTTCCACGTAGCGAAGGTCTCGGCGCAGCCTTTGGTGGCGGCGTGACGGACAACATCTTCGGCGCTCAGACAACGCATGTCCTTGCGAAGTTCACCGTTTGGCTCGGAGTGGCCTTTTTCATCCTTACCTTGTTGCTCGCGGTTGCGTACTCGCATCAGAACAAGGGTCAGAGCGAATTGCAGCGCCAGCTGTTGTCTGCGCCTGTTCCCGCCGCTGCTCCTGCCGTTCCCGCTGCCTCCCCTGAGGCTGTGGTGCCAGCAGCGACTCCAGCTGCGGTCGCTCCCGAAGCTCCCGCCGCTGCTCCTGTAGCGACGCCTGCTCCGGAAGCCCCGGCTGCCACTACGGTGCAGCCTGAAGCGGCCCCGGCTCCGGTTGCCGCTCCCGCCGCGACGCCTTAGTAGCATTTGCTGCCTCGGCCGTGAAGATTGCGAAGACGGTTGCAGTTGTCAGATCTTTCCGCCGGTTAAACGCCGGTTCGCGTCTTGTGCTCGTGCCCACGATGGGCGCGCTACATCACGGCCACGCTGCGCTCATCGAACGGGCGCGGCAGATCGCGGGTTCCAAAGGCCGCGTCATTGTTTCTATCTTCGTCAATCCGACTCAGTTCGGTCCGAAGGAGGATTTTTCCAGATATCCGCGCCCTTGGCGTGCTGATCTCAAGGTCTGTAGCGAAGCGGGAGCCGACTTGGTCTTCGCACCTTCGGTGGAAGAGATGTACGCGAGCGATCGCTCTGTATTGGTCGATGAGACCTCGCTTTCCCTGTATCTCTGTGGCGCCTCCCGTCCTGGGCATTTTCGCGGAGTATGCACGGTCGTTTCCAAACTTTTGTTGATCGCGCAGCCCGACGAGGCTGTTTTCGGCGAGAAGGACTGGCAGCAGTTGGCCATCCTGCGTCGCCTGGTGCGGGATCTGAATATCCCGGTCAAAATCGTTGGCCATCCGACTATTCGCGAATCTGACGGACTGGCGACGAGTTCCCGCAATATCTACCTCACTCCCGAGGAGCGCGCCGTCGCGCCGGGTATCCAGGCCGCTCTCCAGCAGGGTGCTGCGAGAAAGTCGGCATCAGCGATCATCTCGACGGCTCGGAAGCTGATCGAGAGCATTCCCGGGGCGCGCCTCGATTACCTCGCCCTGGTGGACGCGGAAACTCTGGAACCCGCGCAGAAGCTGCATCGTCCCATGCGTCTCGCCACGGCAGTCTTCCTTGGCAAGGCCCGTCTCATCGATAATATAGCTGTAGCCCCCCAAAAATGAGAGAGTTTGATTACGTCGTCATCGGCAGCGGTATTGCCGGTCTGACCTTTGCCCTCAAAGCGGCTCAAAAAGGGACGGTAGCCATCGTGACGAAGCGCTCGTTGTTCGACTCGAATACGGCGCGCGCTCAGGGTGGGGTGGCCTGCGTGGTTAGCGAAGAGGATTCTTTCGATCTGCATATTCAGGATACCCTCGTGGCCGGTGCGGGGCTTTGTAACGAAGACGCAGTGCGCGCGGTGGTGACGGAAGGGCCGACCCGGATCGCGGAGTTGATCGACTGGGGCATGCACTTCGACGAGCGCGATGCGGAGAACGGCCATCGCGAGCTGGATCTGGGCCGCGAGGGAGGGCATTCCAAACGCCGCATCCTGCATTTTCACGATTCCACTGGTTCAGAAATTGAGAGCACATTAGTTCGGCGTATTTCCGACCATCCGGACATAACGGTGCTCGAAAACCACATGGCCGTGGATTTCCTTACGACGGGCAAGCTGGGCTACGCCGTGCAGGATTGCTGCGTGGGGGTCTATGTTTTGGACGAGGCGACCGGCGAGGTGGAGACGCTCCGGAGTGACATCACAGTGCTCGCCACGGGCGGTTGCGGTAAGGTTTATCTCTATACGACGAATCCTGACGTGGCGACGGGCGATGGCGTGGCGATGGCATGGCGCGCGGGCGCGAGCATCGCTAACATGGAGTTCATCCAGTTTCATCCCACCTGCCTGTATCATCCCGAGGCAAAGTCATTTTTAATCTCGGAGGCCGTCCGCGGTGAGGGGGCGATCCTGCTCGATCACAAGGGCCATCGCTTCATGGAGAAGCACCACCCGCTGAAGGAACTCGCGCCCCGTGACATCGTGGCGAGAGCCATCGACGCGGAGATGAAACGCTCGGGTAGCAAGTGCGTCTATCTCGACATCACGCACAAGCCGGCGGAGTTCGTCAAAGCCCGCTTCCCGACCATTTATGAGACCTGCCTGAAATACGGCATCGATATCACCAAACAGCCGATCCCGGTCGTCCCGGCGGCTCATTATCAGTGTGGCGGGGTGAAGACCGATCTCAATGGCGAGACCACTTTGCGCGGTCTCTACGCCATCGGCGAAGTCGCCAGCACCGGCCTGCATGGGGCGAATCGCCTCGCCAGCAACTCGCTCCTCGAAGGCCTCGTCCTCGCTCATCGCGCCTACGAAAAGACCTCGCGCAATCGCAAGCCTCGCCAGGAATTTAATCTCCCAGAGTGGCGGCCCGGCCAAGTCCAGGACGTGGATGAGCTTGTCGTCGTGTATCACAACTGGGATGAAATTCGTCGCCTCATGTGGGATTACGTGGGCATCGTTCGGACGACCAAGCGCCTCCAGCGTGCGGCTACTCGTCTGCGGAATCTGCACACGGAAATCCAGGAGTTTTACTGGAACTTCAAGGTAACGACCGAACTCCTCGAGCTTCGCAATCTCGTCACGGTGGCCTCGCTTATCGTGGATTGTGCCCAGAGCCGCCATGAGAGCCGCGGTCTGCACTACACGCTCGATTACCCTGAGACCAACGAGGCGCGCTTCCTGGCGGAGACAGTGCTGCGTCGAATCTAAACCGCGCGCGTCGTAAACACGGCCGGGGCGGCCCGGGAGTGCGTTAACCCTACGCACGCTCATGGATTTAGTCTCGCCTCAACCCTTTTGGCCGCTTAAGAACGGACTGCTCGGTATCTATCCTTCTCTTCGTGAGGATGTTCGGTGTGATGTCGTTATTCTGGGCGGAGGTATTAGCGGCGCCTTGATGGCCGAGCGGCTATCCGAGGAGGGGTTGGACGTGGTTCTCGTGGAGAAGCGGGATGTGGGTGCAGGGAGCACGAGCGCCAGCACGGCATTGCTCCAGTACGAGATCGATACTCCTCTTGTAGAGCTGACCGGGCTCTATGGCATCGAGAAGGCCGAGCGGGCCTACCGCCTCTGCCATGACAGTATCGATGAGATCGAGCGCCTGGTCGACAAGCTCGATGTGGAGTGCGCTTTCCAGCGGAAAAAGAGCGTGTACCTCGCCTCTCGCCGCCGCGACGCCAAGTTACTCCGCGAAGAATGCGCTGCCCGCCAAGCCGCTGGCATCGATGTCACGTATCTGGACGTGGCGGACATTTCGGCGCGCTTTTCCTTTTCGCGAGAGGCGGCCTTGGTTTCCACCCAGGGGGCCGAGCTCGATTGCTACGTCCTGACTCATGCCCTGCTGAAACGGAGTGTCCAAAACGGAGCGCGGGTTTTTGATAAGACCATCATCGAAAAGACGGAGCCTGGAGCAGACGGTGTACGCCTGACGACAGATCGGGGCTGTGTTATTCAAGCGAAGCAAGCGGTCTTTGCCACCGGCTATGAAAGTCAGGATTTTTTGCCCCGCAAAGTGGTCTCTCTGAAAAGCACCTACGCGCTCGCCAGCGAGCCGCTGGAGGCCTTCCCCGGCTGGTGGGAGCAATGTCTGCTCTGGGAGACCGCGCGGCCCTACCTCTATCTCCGCACTACGAATGACCGACGCGCTCTCATCGGCGGAGAAGATGACGCCTTTCGCAATCCGGTGCGCCGGGACGCCTTGGTGGATCGAAAGACCGACCGCATTGCCGATAAATTCCGCGAGCTTTTTCCCGCTATCGAATTGGATGTCGCCTTTCGTTGGGCCGGGACGTTTGGAGAAACTAAAGACGGTCTGGCCTACATCGGGTCCATCCGCCAGATGCCGCGTTGTCACTTCGTGCTGGGATTTGGCGGGAATGGTATCACTTACAGTGTGATCGCCGCCGATTTGATCCGTGACGCTATCCTGGGGCGGGCGAACTCCGATGCGGAGATCTTCCGCTTTGATCGGTAAGCAAAGTTCTTTTCGTCTGCGCGGGAAAGGCCATAATCCCCTCGACCATGCAGGAAGCCAAAATCAATTTGCGGGATCTCAAAGTCCGCGCTCAGTCTCTGAAACCCACTGTTCGCCTCGGAAAGGCTGGACTAACCCCGGAGTTTCTAGCGGTTTTGGACGACGCCCTGCAGCGCTCTGGCTTGGTCAAGGTGCGGTTCGAGGCATTCAAGGACGAGCGCAAGGCTTTGTCCAAGGAACTCGCCGAGAAAACCAGCAGTACGCTCGTGCAGCAGACGGGCCACACGGCCGTCTTTTATCGCGGTAAACAGCAGCCTGCGCCCACGATCGAAGAGGCGCAATAAGGTTCTCCCGCATCGCCTTATCAGGTCATCTCTGATGCTGGACTCAGTGTAGAGAAGTGGCTGGAGTCCGATGCCCGGCGCATTAGCATTTTCGCTATGACGCCAGACACAGAGATAGCACCCGGTCCTACCACCAGCGAGACATACAAAGCCGGGAGCCCATTTCCACAGGGAGCTACGTGGGACGGAGACGGAACGAACTTTGCGTTGTTTGCAGAGGGCGCGGAGGCGGTCGAACTTTGTTTATTTGACCGCTCCGAGGATGCTAAAGAGGCCGCGAGGGTTCCGATCCGGGAGCGGACGAATGGTATATGGCACATCTATTTGCCAGACGTTGGCCCGGGCCAGCTTTACGGGTACCGTGTCCACGGTCCCTACGAACCTGAAAAGGGGCTTCGATTTAATGCCAACAAGCTCCTGCTCGATCCTTATGCAAAGGCGATCGGTCGCGAGGTGCAGTGGGATGACTCGCTTTTCGGTTACACGATCGGCGATGAAGCGGAGGATCTGTCGTTCGACGAACGTGATAGTGCGGCCTTTGCCCCATTAGCCATCGTCACCGATCCTAATTTTGACTGGGGTGATGAGGAAAAGGCACCCGGCATTTCCTGGCATGATAGCGTTATTTATGAGGCTCATGTCAAAGGCCTCACCATGACTCATCCGGACGTGCCGGAGGATATTCGCGGCACCTACGCAGCCATCGGTAGTGAGCCGATCATTAAATATCTCAAAGAGCTCGGCATCAGCGCGATTGAGCTCATGCCGATTCATTACTTCTTGGATGATCGCCATCTGCAGGAGAAGGGGCTACATAACTATTGGGGTTATAATACGCTCGGCTTCTTCGCGCCGCAGCGTACTTACGCGGCCAGCCGTTCCCATCCAGCGGACGTGATCAAGGAGTTTAAGGAAATGGTCAAGGCTCTCCATGCCGCGAATATCGAGGTCATCCTCGATGTGGTGTATAACCACACGGCGGAGGGGAATGAAAGAGGGCCGACCCTTTCCTTCCGAGGCATCGATAACAAAGCGTACTATCGTACCGTGGCGGAGAACGAGCGCTACTACATGGACTACACGGGATGTGGTAATACGCTTAACATGGTGCACCCGCACTCCCTGCAACTCCTGATGGACAGCCTGCGCTATTGGGTGACCGAGATGCATATCGATGGTTTCCGGTTCGACTTGGCGTCCGCTTTGGCGCGTGAGTTGCACGAGGTGGATCAACTCGGGGCTTTCTTCGATACGATCTATCAGGATCCGACTCTGGCTTCGGTGAAGCTCATCGCTGAGCCTTGGGATCTGGGCGAGGGCGGATATCAGGTCGGCAATTTTCCCGTCGGCTGGGCTGAATGGAATGGCAAGTACCGCGATGATTTTCGTAAGTTCTGGAAGGGCGAGATGGGCATGCATGGCGACATCGCCACCCGTCTCGGCGGCAGCGCTGATCTCTATGAGCGCACTGGCAAGGCTCCGACCTCCAGCATTAACTTTATCACCGCGCATGATGGCTTCACGCTTCACGATCTCGTCAGCTATGACGGAAAGCATAATGAAGCTAATGGCGAGGACGGTCGCGACGGGGCGGATGACAATAACTCGTGGAACTGCGGCGCGGAAGGGGAAACCGACGATCCTGAAATCAATAAGCTTCGCGAACGTCAGAAACGAAATTTCCTCGCGACACTGATGTTCTCACAGGGCGTGCCGATGATTTGCGCTGGCGACGAAATCGCCCGCACTCAAGGCGGTAATAATAATGGCTATTGTCAGGACACAGAGATCTCTTGGCACGACTGGAACCTGGATGAATCCCGCAAGTCCCTGCTGGCGTACACGTCGAAGTTGATTAACTATCGACGTAAACATCCGAACTTTCACCGCCGGAGTTTTTACGAGCGCGACCCCAGTGTGTCGACGCAGGAGGAGAATGTACGTTGGTTCCGGACAGATGGTCAGCCCATGGGCGAGCAGGATTGGGCGGAAGGCGGCTGGATGAGGACGCTGGGCATGTATCTACCCGGGGATGCTGCTGAGATTCGCGATGCTGAAGGTACTCCGGTCGAGGATCACGATTTCCTTCTCGTTCTCAATGCGCATCACGAGTCCGTTGATTTCAAGCTGGCTGAAGATGTCGCTGAGGATGATGGTTGGAGTATCGTATTCGATACCGCCAAGCCTGACCTCGAGCCTTCCAGTCTGCGCTTGGAAAACCCGAGCGTGACCATGGAGGGGCGCTCCCTGGTGGTGCTGTGCCGGCCTCGGCACGAGCGGAAGAAGAAAGCTTAGCCTTCCGGGTTGCGGAGTACGTCCATACAGGTCTGGTAAAACCTTAGCAACGCGCGGGTCGGCACACTTTGCCGGGGCCGCGCGAGTGCTATGCTCCGGTAGTGCCGCTCCGGCGAGAATGGCCGGAGCTGGACTTGTCGTGGTACGGCCGAGGATCGGGCCAAAGCGGGAATGAAGGAGATACCCATGCCGGTCTCGACGAGCGCGAGCAGGGTGTCGATTTGCGTGCTGACGAGATGAACGTCCGGTTCCCAGCCGCTGCGTTGGCAGATCTTTAGGCTCTGACCGCGCAGACAATGCGCCTCCTTCATCAGGATGAGCGTCTCTTTTTGACAGTGAGCGAGGGAGACGTCGTCTTTTTCCGCCAAGGGGTGATCGTTCGGCAAAGCCACGAGGATCTCGTCGCGGATAAGCTCGTCGATCTGCCACTCGGGACCATCGATGGGAAGGCTCAGGATGGAAACGTCGATCACGCCTTCCCGCATGGAACTGAGGAGGTTCTCAGTCGTGTCTTCCGTGATGTGGAAGGAAATCTGGGGGGATGCTTCCTGCGAGGCTTTCAGGATTTTTGGGATCAGATAGGGGGCGACCGTTGGGATCACGCCGAGGTGCAGACTTCCTTTAAGCTCGCTGGTGAAGGAAGCGGCCTCTTCCTGAGCGGCCCGCACCCCTCCCAGGATCGACACCGCGTGCGGGTAGAAATTTTTGCCGAACGGGGTGGGCTGCACTCCTTGTTTCAGTCGTTGGAGAAGGGGCTCTCCCAGAAAACCTTCCAGCTTCTTGATTTGATGGCTCAGCGTCGGTTGCGTCACGTAGCAGCGGGTCGCCGCCTGGGTGAAGCTGCCGGTCTGTACGACCTCGACAAAATAACGAAGTTGGTGGAGTTCCATAGATGGTGTCTATGCGAGATATGAAAACAAAGTATTTCATCTATTCAACCGAAAACGCTACGGTTGTGCTTCCGCCGTCCCTCACTCCAACCCAAAAATCTTATGTCTCAAAAACCAGAGATCCTTACGACGACAGCCGGAGCCCCGGTAGCCGACAACCAAAATTCCCTGAGCGCCGGTCCTCGCGGCCCGTTGCTGCTTCAGGATTACCAGTTGATCGAGAAGCTGGCGCATCAGAATCGGGAGCGTATCCCGGAACGCACGGTCCACGCGAAGGGATCGGGCGCGTACGGAACGTTCACCGTGACGCACGACATTACGGCCTACACGAAGGCGAGCATTTTCTCGAAAATCGGGAAGCAGACTGACGCTCTCCTGCGTTTCTCGACCGTGGCCGGTGAGCGAGGGGCGGCCGATGCCGAGCGCGATGTGCGCGGCTTTGCGCTGAAGTTCTACACCGACGAGGGCAACTGGGATTTGGTGGGTAACAACACTCCGGTGTTCTTCGTGCGTGACCCGCTGAAGTTCCCCGATTTCATCCACACCCAAAAGCGCCACCCCAAGACGAACGTGCGCAGCGCCACGGCGATGTGGGATTTCTGGTCCCTCTCGCCCGAGAGCCTGCACCAGGTCACGATCCTCATGTCTGATCGCGGGTTACCGAAAAGCTATCGCCACGTGAATGGCTATGGTTCCCACACCTACAGCTTCCTCAATGCGAAGAACGAGCGCTTCTGGGTGAAGTTCCACTTCAAAACCCAGCAGGGCATCCAAACGCTGACGAATCGCGAAGGCGAGGCGATCATCGCCAAGGATCGGGAGAGTTCGCAGCGCGACCTGTTCGAGTCGATCGATAAAGGCGACTTTCCGAAATGGAAAGTCCAGGTGCAGATCATGCCGGAGAAGGACGCGGAAACTTATCACATCCATCCGTTTGATGTGACGAAGGTCTGGCCTCACTCTGACTATCCGCTGATCGACGTGGGCGTGCTGGAGTTGAACCGCAATCCAGAGCATTATTTTGCGGAGATCGAGCAGTCGACGTTCAGTCCTTCGAACATCGTTCCAGGTATTAGCTTTTCCCCGGATAAGATGCTCCAGGCCCGTATCTTTTCCTATGCCGACTCTCATCGCTATCGCGTGGGTACTTGGTACGAGAAGCTCCCGGTCAACGCGCCGAAAATCCCGGCGAAGAATTACCATGCTGACGGGCCGATGTTGTTTGATAGCCCGAAGGGTACGGATGCTTACTATGAGCCTAATAGCTTTAACGGCCCCGTGCAGGATCCTTCCGTAGCCGAGCCGCCGCTCCGCATCTCCGGGGATGCTGATCATTACAATCATCGTGAGGGCAACGACGACTACACGCAGCCGGGCAATTTGTTCCGCCTGATGTCGGACGATCAAAAGCAGCAGCTCTTCCGCAATATCGCCGAGGCGATGGACGGCGTGCCGGCCTTCATCGTCGAGCGTCAACTCGGTCACTTTGCCAAGGCTGATCCCGCTTACGCGGAAGGCGTGCGCCGGGCTCTGGCCAAGCATCCCGACGCTGATGGCGTGGGCCGTGGCGAGCCTGATCCTGAGGTCGATCCGGTCAGCGCCTAGCATCCTGGCCGATGAGTGGAGAAATCACCGAGGCGGAGGAAAAGAGATACGCGGAGCTACAACTCCTCGCGCTCGACTCCGCTCGTCACGGTGAGACGGCCACCCTGGAGTCCATGATAGAAGCGGGTCTGCCGGTGAATCTGGCAGACCATAAAGAAAATACCCTCCTGATGCTGGCCGCTTACAATGGGCAGCCGGAAACGACCGCGATGCTCGTGCGTCGTGGTGCGGAGGTGGACCGTCGCAACGCCCGGGGACAAACACCACTGGGCGGAGTGGCTTTCAAAGGCGAGGTGGACGTGGCCAGGATTCTCCTCGACGCCGGTGCCGATATTAATGCGGACAACGGGAGCGGAATGACGCCGCTCATGGTGGCGGCGATGTTCGGACGTACCCAAATCGTGGCACTGCTCAAGGAACGCGGGGCGAATACCCGGGCGCGCAATCGGTTTGGCATGTCCGCCGGTCTGCTCGGATTTCTCTCGCGCCTGCTCCTGCTTTTTTTCAAGAAAAGATCTCCGGCGGCCTTTACGGCAGCCAAGGGGGCGCGGTAAGTCTTCCTTTTTATGGAATTGCGGACCATTAGCATAACGGTCGCCCGGCCGGTCAAGGTAGTTTATGAGTATCTCGCTGCGCCGGAAAAGTATTCCGAGTGGAGCTTCTTTCTGACCTCTGCGCGGCCGGAGGGAGATCGATGGATCTTCGAGACACCCAACGGTCCCGTCCATGTGAAGTTCGTGGAGCGGAATGCCTACGGCGTTCTCGATCATTGGGTCACCGTCGGCGGCGATGCCGCCATCTATGTGCCGCTGCGTGTGGTCGCTCATGGTCACGAAAGTGCCGTGCTATTTACCGTCTTTCGCCAATCTGAAATGTCCGATCAGGATTACGACGCGGATATTGCGGCCGTCCGCAAAGATCTGGAAAATCTCAAGCGGGTTCTCGAAAGTGCTTGAGGCGGGGGAAGCCTTCGCTTGCCTCCGTGCTCCATTTGGGGTGTTTTAGTCGGCGCGCCGATGAAACTGATCCCTCAATACCTGCTCGCTTTGATCTGGTGCGCCTCCTTTATGACGACGTCTTCCCTCTCCGCCGTGGATATCATCGCGCACCGCGGATCTTCTTTCCTTGCTCCGGAGAATACCGTGGCCTCCTGCGCGCTCGCGTGGGAAGAACGGGCCGATGCGGTGGAACTGGACGTGCACCTGACGCGCGATGGCAAGCTGGCCGTGATCCACGATGCTGATACGAAGCGCACTACAGGCGCGCCGGGGTTGGTTCGCGAAGGGAACTGGTCAGGGTTGCAAGCTCTCGATGCGGGGAGCTGGAAATCGCCGAAATACACGGGAGAAAAGATCCCTTCGCTCGATGATTGCCTGGCAAACGGGCCGGATGGCCGGCGTTTTTTCATCGAGGTCAAATGCGGTCCGGAGGCTGTGCCTGAGCTCGTGGCCAGCTTGGGCCGTTCCGGGCTGAAGCCGGATCAGGTCGTGATCATTTCGTTCAGCCGCGAGGTTGTTGCTGCGGTGAAGAAAGCTGCGCCCGAATATCGTTCCCTGTGGTTGGTCGGGGGCGGTCGTGACAAGGCCAAGGGACGCACTCCGACGTTGGATGAGGTGATCGCGGAGGCCAAAGCCCTTTCCGCCGATGGCCTCGACCTGAGCGCGGCGTGGCCGATCGATGTTGAGTTCGTTGCAAAGGTCAAAAAGGAAGGTCTGGGGCTTTGGGTATGGACCGTGGACGATCCCGCGCATGCTCAACGCTTAAAGGATGCCGGCGTCGATGGCATTACCACTAACCGCCCGGGATGGCTGCGCGAGCGACTGCATTAGTTTTTCATGAATAAGATACTTTCTTCCGTGTTTCAAAAGATCAGTTCCATGGGATGGCGCGAGGTCGTCTTGCTCGCCACTCTCGGTACGCTTTCCGCGAGCTTATGGATCTTCGTGGCGGTCACGGAAGAGGTCGTGGAGGATGAACATCGGGGGATCGATAAGCGGATACTTCTCGCCTTTCGCCAGCCGTCGGATCTGGCGGTGCCGATCGGTCCCCACTGGGTGAAAAATGTTAGCTTAGACATTACCGCACTCGGCAGTGCTCCCGTCCTGACCCTGATCATCCTGATGATTTGTGGTTATCTTCTGCTGGAGCGAAAACTCGCAGCGGCGGCTCTGATCCTCTTTGCCTCGATCAGCGGGACGATTCTAAATCAAGTGCTCAAAGGCTACGTCGGACGCGAACGACCGAGCGTCGTGCCGCACCTCGCCGAGATCAGCAACTCCAGTTTTCCCAGCGGACACTCGATGTTGTCTTCCATTATTTATCTGACTCTCGCCGTGCTGCTCGTGCAGACCGTCAAGACACGCCCGACGAAGATGTATCTGATTGGTCTCGCCTTCTTCCTGGCCTTCGCCGTGGGACTGACCCGCGTGATCCTCGGCGTCCACTATCCGAGCGATGTCCTGGCCGGTTGGACGGCCGGGACCGCCTGGGCGCTGCTTTGCTGGATGGGGGCGAATTGGCTAAAGCAGCGCGGACTTCTGCGCTAAAGGTTGCCGAATTGCGCGCGCTGGAGGCGGCTGTAGATGCCGTCTTTCGCGATCAGGTCCGCGTGGCTGCCTTCCTCGGCGATGCCTTGTTCGGTTACGACCATGATGCGGTCGGCATTTTTGATCGTGGCCAGTCGATGGGCGATGATGAGCGTGGTGCGTCCCACGGAAAGCTCTGCCAGGGATTGCTGGATGATGGCTTCAGTCTCCGTGTCGAGGGCCGAGGTGGCCTCGTCGAGAATGAGGATGGGAGGGTTCTTTAAGAACATCCGCGCGATGGCGAGACGCTGCTTCTGGCCACCGGAAAGCTTTACGCCGCGTTCCCCGATGAGCGTATCCAGGCCGCGCGGTTGACGGATGATGAACTCCTCGAGATGCGCCCGGCGGGCGGCTTCCCAGATTTCCTCTTCCGAGGCCTCGAGGTTTCCGTACACGATATTCTCCCGCAGCGTGCCGCCGAAGAGAAAGACATCCTGCTGGACGATGCCGATCTGGCGTCGGAGTGACGAGAGTGTCATCTCGCGGATATCCAATCCGTCGATGGTGATGCGCCCGGCGCTGACGTCGTAGAACCGCGGCAGCAGGCTGCAAAGCGTGGTCTTTCCTGCGCCCGACGGGCCGACGAAGGCCACGGTCTCACCGGGTTGGATGGCGAGGTTGATCGCATGAAGGACCTCGGTACCGGGTTCGTAGCCAAACGAAACATTTTCGTAGCGGATGTCGCCACGCAGATGGGAGACCGTCACGGCCTTGGGCGCATCGACCACTTCGGGAGCCGTGTCCATGAGCTCGATGTAGCGACGGAATCCGGCGATGCCCTTGGGGTAAAGCTCGATGACGGCATTGATCTTTTCGATCGGGCGGAAGAGGACGTTTGTCAGCAGCAGGAAGCCGATGAAGGCACCGGTCGAGAGGTTGTCATGGAAGACAAACCAGGCGCCGCACAGCAGGACGAATAATGTGACCAGGCGCATGAGGAAGTAGCTGAGGGAAATACTCCACGACATGATCTTGTAGGCGGAGAGCTTTGACTGGCGAAAGCCGCGGTTGCTATCGGCGAAGAGGCGCTTCTCGTGTTCTTCATTGGCGAAAGCCTGCACGACGCGGATGCCGCCGAAAGTGTCCTCCACCCGGGCATTGTAGTCCGCGATGTCGCTGAACATCTTGCGGATGGCCGTGGTCATGCGTTGATTGCAGATGATCGCCAGCCAGATGAGAAAAGGTACGGCGACGAAAGTGAGAATAGCCAGTGGCCAATGCAGAAAGAGCATTACGGCAAAGGCTCCCAGGAGCGTCATGATGGCGATGAAGACGTCCTCCGGGCCGTGATGGGCCATCTCGCCAATGTCGAAGAGATCTGTCGACATGCGGGACATGAGATGACCGGTCTTTTGGTTGTCAAAAAAACGGAAGGAGAGCTTCTGAATATGGTCGAAGAGGCTGCGGCGCATGTCGGTCTCGATGTTGATGCCGAGCATGTGGCCCCAGTAGTTGACGATGAACTGGAGGATCGTATTCAACACATAAATGCCCAGCATTGCGCAACAGGCCATCGTGATGAGGGACCAGTTGTGACTGGGCAGCAGCTTGTCCACGACATAGTTCACGAACAACGGGAAGCTGAGTTCCAAGACCGCCAGCACGACCGCACAGGTAAAATCGAGGGCGAAGAGCCTTTTGTAAGGTTGATAGTAGGACCAAAAACGACGAAGCATTACGTCGCTACTTCACCACCATCCTCTGTAATGCTCAAGCATCGGCCCCAACTCTCGTGATTCTGGTCATTCTTCGCTGGTTGCTGGCCCTGTTTTTCATCGCGGCCGGGGCAAATCACTTCGTCTCGCCTGAGATCTACCGTGCCTTGATGCCGCCCGCTTTGCCCGGGCCGGATTTTTTGATCGCGCTCAGCGGAGTGGCCGAGATCGCTGGCGGCGTTGGTGTGTTGATCCCGAGGCTTCGTAGAGCAGCGGGCTGGGGGCTCATCGCCTTGCTTGTGGCGGTCTTTCCGGCGAATCTGCATGCGGCTTTTCACGGATTGAGCATCGGAGATACGGTGGTGCCAGCCTGGGTGCTATGGGCGCGGTTGCCTTTTCAACTGGTGTTTGTGGCCTGGGTTTGGGTGTGTTGTTTCGGAGTGCCAGGCCGCTCGCGCGCGTGATCATGCTGATGCTGTCTTTTGAGATCGGTCGGTTGATTCTGGCCTTGGCGAGCTTGGGATTGGGACTGCTGGTGTGGACGCGGGCTCATTCCTTGAAGGTGTGGATGCTCTCACTGGGCGGGACGGAGTTCGGCCACTACTTTGCCGTGGTGCCGCTGGCGGTGCTTTTGACTGGCTCCTGGTCTCTGCTGAGCGGGGCGGTGTCGGTGGTGGCCTTGAGTGCGCTGGTCGTGCTACTGGCACCGGCCTTTTGGGCGCGTCGGATCAGTGCTGGATTGCCGGCGGCACTGGAAAAAGCCTTTGGCCGCACCGCTCCTTCGTTTCGGTTTTCGTGGAGGCGGTTGTTTTTCGGCCGGGCGATTCCTCCGGTGAGCTTTGAGACGCTGATCTACGACGAGGCGCATGGGCTGCGGTTGAACTTCTACCGGAGCCTTTCTAAAAAACCGCCCTGCGTCATTGTCCTGCACACGGGTGGGTGGGGGAATGGCGCGCCGGAGGAGTTTTTGAAATTCAACGATCATATCGCTCGCGAGGGATACGCGGTGGCGGCTCTACAGTATAGACTGGCTCCTCGCTGGAAGTGGCCCGCGACGTATGAGGATGTGCGGCAGGCGGTGACATATCTCCGGGAACGGGCCGTGGAGTTAGGCATCGATGCCTCGCGCTTTGTTTTGCTCGGGCGCTCTGCCGGGGGACAGATCGCCGAGGCGGCGGCTTATCTCGGAAATGATCCCGCCATTCGCGGATGTATTGCCTTTTACGCGCCGACGGATATGACGTTTTCTTACCGGCTGGGGTTCGAAAATGATATCCTCGAGTCACCCAAGCTTCTGCGAAATTACCTGGGAGGCTCGCCCGATGAGGTGCCCGCGATTTATCGGGAGGCCTCGCCGCGCTTGAATGTGCATCCCAACGTGCCGCCGACCTTGTTGCTGCACGGACGGAGGGATTCGTTGGTCTGGTACCGGCAGAGCAAGCGTCTGGCTAATGCACTCAAGAAGGTCAACGCGCCGCACTACTATCTTGAGTTCCCCTGGGCCACGCACGCCTTTGACTACAATCATCACGGTCCCGCTGGTCAACTCGCGAAATACGCCATCGATTATTTTTTAGACCTGGTCACGCAGCCGACCTCGATAGATCCAGAGGCCGATCAGCAGCAAAAGGGAAAAGATCGCGCCTGACAGGTAGGCGGTGATCTGGATGCTTTGGGTGATCAAAAGACCCGGGGCGCTATCGGGATAGAGCCATTCCGGGTACAGTTCGCTTCCGCTCCGCCAGGAAACGAAGCCCGCGAGAAGCGCGGAAATTTCCACCGCCACAAAGACCGCCGCGACTCCCAGAAAGATGGTGCGTAGGCTTATCTTGGGCCGATCGAAGAGGCGCCCGACGATGTAGAGCGCCGTGCCGAGGATGAGGCCCGGTGAGATGGACGCGCCGAGTGCATAAGTGATGCCGAGCAGGGTCAGGTCGTCTGTCCAAGGTATGCGATAGTGCCAGACCGTGAAGTGCTCGGGATGGATCCGGATCAGGTACTGATTGTGCAGCGCGGCAAAGATCCAGACGAGAAACCACACGCCGAAGACCGTCTGGAAAAACGTCGTGCGGGATTCTCCGGGAATGAGGGTGCGACCGAGGTCCGCCATGCCCGCAGTATCTGGAGAGGGAGGAGTTTCGTCAATCGACGCCTCCTCCCTCTGCCAAGGAAACTACCAGCCTAGAACCTGAGCGAAGATCAGAGGCGCGACTATGGAAGCATCGCTCTCGATGACGAACTTCGGTGTATTGACGCCGAGTTTACCCCAGGTGATTTTTTCATTCGGCACCGCACCGGAGTAGCTGCCGTAGCTCGTGGTCGAGTCGCTGATCTGGCAGAAGTAGCCCCAGAGTGGTACGTCTCCGCGCTGGAGATCCTGGTGCAGCATGGGCACGACGCAGATGGGGAAGTCGCCCGCGATGCCGCCGGCGATCTGGAAGAACCCGATCGATCCAAACTCGCCCAGAGGCTGCGCATTCTTTTCGTACCAGGCGGCGAGTTCGATCATGTACTCGATGCCGGTGCGCACGGTGTGGACGTTCTTCACGTCGCCGCTGATGCAGTGACCTGCGAACATGTTGCCCAGCGTGGAGTCTTCCCAGCCGGGGACGAACATCGGGAGATTTTTCTCCGCGGCGGCGAGGAGCCAGCTATTGGCCGGGTCGATCTGGTATTCCAGATTTCCGCTCCGCAGGATGCGGTACATGAACTCATGCGGGAAGTAGCGTTCACCGGCCTGATCGGCGGCTTCCCACTCGGCGAGGACGACCTTTTCGATGCGGCGCATGGCTTCCATTTCAGGAATGCAGGTGTCGGTCACGCGATTCATGTGGCGCTCGAGGAGGGCCTGTTCATCGGCGGGGGTGAGGTCGCGATAATTGGGAACACGCTCGTAGAAGTCATGCGCGACGAGGTTGAAGACATCTTCCTCGAGATTGGCACCCGTACAGCAAATGGCGTGGACCTTGTCTTGGCGGATCATCTCGGCCAGCGAAAGTCCCAACTCTGCCGTGCTCATCGCTCCGGCTACGGTCACGAGCATTTTGCCCCCGGCGTTGACATGAGTGCTGTAGCCGTCGGCGGCGTCTTTCAGCGCTGCGGCGTTGAAGTGACGGAAGTGATGCGCGATGAACTGAGAAACTGCGCCGGTGTGTGTGTTGCCTGTGGTCATTTTCAGAAGCCAGTCGTGCCGGACTGACAACGGGTAGTGATGTTGGTCTTCCCCAGGCAGCAAAAAGCCACCTGACGATGACGGCTACGGATCGAAACCCGCCATTGCCGTCACAGGTGGCTGTGGGCGAAAAACTACCACGCGAACGCCATGTGGCAAGGAGAGAAACGCAGGTTTTTTAAGAGGCTCCTCAGCAGTGGAAACCCGCGTCGGCGACATCTCTCTGGCGAGAGTTTCCCGTTGTCGCCGCCTTCCACGGCGGGATGCCGTGGAAGGACAGCGCGGCTGGTGGGAAAGTGTATATGCTCTCTTTAGCAGAAAGCGTGCCTACCTATTTATACGTACGTGATTTTCCCCGATTTTTTTCAGTTTGATCAAAGTTCCCCCGTTTTGGCGGACTTGAGCAGCTTGATGAAATCCCGCAAAGGTGGACTGACTTCCTTCACGTGGGCGAATGTGTGTTCCAGTGTCATTTTGAACGCATGGAGTGGTCGAAATACGACACCGTGCCCGATCGTGCGACTCAATGCCGCTGGTAGCAGGCTGATTCCTTGCTCCGCAGCGACCATGGTCAGCACAGCGGCGACGCGCTCGGACTCCTGGACGATCCGGGGCTTGAGCCGGGTTTTTGTGCAGAAGCGGTCGAATTGCGCGCGAAAGGCCGGGGCCGCTTCACGGGAAACCATGACCCAGCCTTCGTTATTGAGTTGGGCCGGGCGCACGGTGGGCTGCGGCGCCAGCGGGTGACTCTCCGGCAGGGCGATTTCCAACGGCTCCTGCTGCCAGATGAAGGTCTGGAGATACCGACCAGATTTAAGAGGTGCGGCGCCGATAAAGCCCGCATCGATGCGTCCTTCGCGTAGCGCCTCCAACTGCGCTCCCGGCGCGAGGTCGGACAGGTGAATCTGGCAATCTGGGTGCAACCTCCGAAACCGCCTTAATACATCGACTAGTCTCGCATCGACCAATGCCCCAACGAAAGCCAATCGCAGGCGGACGACCTCGCCGGCCAGGGAGCGTCGGACGGCGGCTCCCGCGCTGTCGAGTTTCATCATGAGATCCCGCGCGTCTGAGAGATAGAGTGATCCCGCATCGGTGAGGGTGACCGAGCGGGTGCTGCGGGCAAAAAGCGTCGCGCCGAGTTTCTCTTCCAAGCTCCGGATGTGTCGGGAAAGCGGAGGCTGGCTGAGATGCAGGCGCCGGGCGGCGCGAGAGAAGCTCAATTCGTCCGCCACCGCGAGAAAGCACTCGATTTCCTGGATCGTGGGACGATTTATGCTCATAGCGTATTAATATGATCTAATATGCGTAATTCCCGCAACCATGGGATGACGCTATAGTCGTCCCATGAAGCCGTCATCTTTGTCCCAGAAATCTACCGTGGAGGAGATCCGCATTCGCTTCGACCAGGACGTCGAGCGGTTCAGTCAACTTGAGACAGGCCAGCAGGCGACGATCGATGCTCCGCTGGTGTTGGACTTGGTTGCGGGAGCGGCGGCGACTCATTTGCCGCCGGATGGGCATATTCTGGATCTGGGCTGCGGCGCGGGAAACTTCACCCTGCGCGTGATGCAGGAGGTCGGTCCATTGCAGGTGAGTCTGGTCGACCTGAGCGCGCCCATGCTGGCCCGAGCCGAGTCGCGCGTTAGGGCTGCGGGTGCTTCTTCAGTCCAATGCTGGCAATCCGATCTTCGGGGTCTGGATTTCGCCGAGGGTTCCTACGACGCGATCCTGGCGGGCGCTGTCCTGCATCATTTGCGCGGGGAGGAGGACTGGCACCGGGTGTTTCGCAAGCTGCAGTGTTGGTTAAAGCCAGGAGGGAGACTGTATGTGGCCGATCTGGTGACGTTTGACCTGCCGGACGTGCAGAGCCTCATGTGGGCGCGATACGGAGCGTATCTGGAATCGCTTGGAGGGAGTGATTACCGGGACAAGGTGCTGGCCTATATCGAGAAGGAAGATTCTCCCCGGTCCTTGCCGTTTCAACTCGACCTGCTCAAGGCCTGCGGTTTCGCCGCCTACGACGTACTGCATCGCAACAGTGTGTTCGCCTGCTACATGGGTGTGAAGTAGGCGGGCTCGCCCGATAGTGCCGCTTGAGTTTTTATCCCTGTTGCGTCTTAATGCGCTCGGGTGAAAATCAAGCGGATGATGGCCTTGCTCGAGGATCGGAAACTGATCCTGCTCGGCTTGCTGCTCGCGATGATCTCGGCCTTGGCGGCGTTGTTCTTCGCGACGTTCATTCTGAGCCGCTTCACAGACGGACAGCGCCAGGTCACTTTTTCCCGGGCGAATGGCGTGCTCCAGGCGCTTTCTCAGGAGCTCGATGGCATATCCCGCCACTTGACGGAGTATAGTTATTGGGATGCAACGACGCGATTTGTCGAGGGCAAGGAATCTGACCTCCTGCTGGACAACTTCACCGGGACTACGCTCGCTCTCCGCCGCCTGGATCTCGTCATGGTCTTCAACAACGAGAAGAAGTTTGTCGGAGGGCTCGCCTCCCGAGGAGACCTACAGGAGCCTGTGTCTCCTGGGCTCACGAACCTCGTTACCAACACGTTGGCGATCTTTGACCTGCCGGAGTTGACCTCTTCGAAGGAGGGGTTTCTCAAAACTCCTGACGGCATACTCATGATCGCCTCACGCCGGGTGACGGACTCCGAGGTCGTCGGTCCTTCGGTGGGCACGATCCTTTTCGGGCGCTGGCTGGATCAGGAGGAGCTAACCAAGCTATCCAGCCTGATCGGCCTCAAGATCGAGTTGGAGGCGGTCACGGAGTCGTTTTCCTATCCCGCTCAGGACACTATGCGCACGCCGATGCTGGACGGCGCGACGATCGTCTGGCGGGATCGGCTGAAAAACAACGACGAGATCAATGCGCTCCTCTTCGTGCGCGGTCTGGGAGGGAACCTCCTTCAGTTCGACCTTGGCTTGCCGGATGGCGTCAGTCAGACCGCGCGTAGCGTTTCGCGGGTTATCTTTGTCTACATGCTGGCTTCGACGGTGGCCCTCTTCGGATTTGTCGTGCTGATCGGCATGGAACTACGCAAACGACGCAAGGAACTCTCCGTGCAGGTTGAGATCGCGAAGGAACTGCGTCAGGCGAAAAAGGAGTCTGATGAACTCGCGGTCAAGGCGCTCGCCGCCGAGAAGGCCAAGGGCGACTTCCTGGCCATGATGAGTCACGAAATACGGACTCCGCTGAATGCCGTTATTGGCTTTTCCCGCGTGGCGGCGCAGCGGGCCAAAGAGCCGGAAATTCAGTCGCTGCTCAAGGACATCCGCGCGGGTGGCGAGCAGCTTTTCGGCATGCTCAGCGGCATGCTCGACTATGAGCAAATCTGCGAGGGCAATATCCAACTCGATCCCGAGAAGGAGTCGATCCGCTATCTCGTGGAGTCCGAGTGCCGGCTTTTTAACACCGCGGCCGAGCGCAAGGGTAACCGAATCGTCTCCGAGATCGCGGACGATGTACCTGCTTACGTGTTAGTCGACGGAGTCAGGCTGCGACAGGTGCTGGGCTGCCTCTTGTCAAATGCCGTGAAGTTCACGGAAAATGGCGAGATTCGTGTCTCGGCGGCATGCTTTTCGGAAGAAGGGAGTGCGGCGCGGCTCGCTTTTCGCGTGGCGGATACCGGTATCGGAATTCCCACGGAGGCGCGTGCTAGCATATTCGACGCGTTTCAACAGGGCGACTCATCTCGCGCACGCTCTTACGAGGGCTCGGGTTTCGGCCTCACGATTTCCAAGAAGCTGGCCGAATTACTCGGAGGCGATCTGAGGCTGGAGGACTCGGAGCGAGGCGCCTCCTTTGCCTTCTGCCTGCAGCTGGTGGCGGTGGAGGAGCGGCCGACCGACCCGGGAAACGTCAATAAATCCGAACGGATATTGATCGTGGATGATAACCGAACGAACGCGCGCTTGCTTCAGATCGTGCTTCGCAAGATGCAGATGGATTCCACTTACGTGGCCAGCGGCGGTGAAGCGCTGAAGATCTGCCGTGAAGAGGATTTCTCGATCGTTTTGATGGATCTACAGATGCCGGGACTCGACGGACTCCAAACCGCCAGGCGGCTGCGTGAGCAGGAGCAGCGCGACGGTGCCGCCCGACGCATCATTATCGCGCTGACCGCCGCAGCGACCGAGCATGATCGGGAAAAGTGCCTCGCCGTCGGAATGGATGACTTTTTGACGAAGCCTTATCGCATCGATCAGATCCGCGAAAGCCTGCTCAAGGCGATGGATAAGCGGCGAGGCTAGATGTGCCGCCCGTTTTACGCCTGTGCTTTTCGTAGCTCATCCACCTGCTGCACGACCCGCATATAGCGAAGGCCGTCGTGAAAGTCAGGATGAGGCCGGGGCTGCGAGGGATCGCGCACCGCCTTGACGAAATCAACCTCGACTTGCCACTCGCCCGCGAGCGCATCGGGAATCTCTAACTGCTCCGCGCTTGCCTTGCCGCGGCGGTGGAGTGTGATTTCTTCCTTCAGATAGTCGTAGCTGAGGGTGCCTTCGGTTCCCTCGATCTGGAGGTGTTCGACCGCCTGTCCGGCTTGGATGCCGCTGAACTCGAGTAGCCCGGACGCGCCGTTCTCGAACTGCGCCTGCACTTGGATCGCATCAGGGATCTCGATGCGGTAGCCGGCGCGCACTGGAGTCGCTGTTTGCATCGTCACGGCCGTCGCCTGAAAGTCTCCCAACCAACGCTGGAGTACTTCGGTGTGAATGCCGAGGGTGAGGACATTGGCTCCGCTGATCTCCCGCCGTTGCCGCCAATGGGGCGGGGCGGAGGGATCGAGGTAGCCGCCATTCAGGCTTTGCAGGTGGATGTGCAGGATCGTGCCGACGCTGTGCTCGGCTAAGAGCTTCTTGATATAAGCGTCGCCGCGAAGGCCCTGCGGAGGAGGGCACAGCATCGTGACGAGTTCCGGGTGGGCGACTGCCGCCGCGAACATGCGTTTGGCTTCATCGAGATCCCGCGCCATGCGAGCCTGGCAGAATACATTCTTGCCGGCTTCCAAAGCCGCGATCGTGACGGGCGCATGCAGGTAGGGCGTAGCGCCGACCCAGACGGCATCGAGGTCGGGACGGGTGACGAGATCCTGCCAGCGTTCCACCGGCAGGGCCTCAGGAGCAAATTCCGCACAAAAGCGCTCCGAACTCGCGAGCGAGGAATTCGCCACAGCTGTGATCTCAATGTCCTCCAGCTTGCGTAGTCCTGGAAGATGCCTTTGCTTGACGATACTGCCTGCGCCGACGATGCCGATTTTCATGGGATCGTCGGATTTTAACGCACGATGGCCCTCTTAGTAAATGACGGCGACCGAGCTTATGCGCTCAGGGCCAAATCGACCGCGCGAGCGAAGGCGCTTTCCGGTGGCCCATCGGGCGAGATGAACTTCGCGGCCCGGTGGGCGCTTTCCCGCCCGTGGCGCATGGCGACGGATCGTCCGGCCCACGCGAGGAGTTCCACGTCGTTGTTGCCATCACCGAAGGCCAATACTTTTTCCACTGGCACGCCGAGCTTTTTGCTCAAGGTTTGCGCGCCCACGGCCTTGTTCGCCTCTGGAGCGAAGAACTCCAGTAACTCAGGGTTGGTTTCCACGACATAGGCTTGCTCGCTGAACTCCTGTTTGAGCACGGGGCTGAGTTGATTGATCCTTTCAGGGGTTTCCGACCAGATCACCTTCTGCAAACCGGTGGAAGCGAGTTTGGCAAAGTCACCGTGCATGGGTTCCCAGCCCGCTTGTTGGGCATAGTATTCCGTCCAGGCCGATTCCTGCTCGATGTAGGCGCCATCCTCGTGATAGGCGATCACGCTCAGGCCCAGAGTCTCCGCGCGGCGGCATAGCTCCACGGCCAGATCAGGAGGCATGGTCATTTCGAGAAGGACTTCGCCGGTCTGCTCATGGCGCACGACGGAGCCGTGGGATGACAGGATCCAGCCTAGCTGTCCGATTTCGTTAAAGGCCGTGATATTCTTATGATGACGTCCCGATGCGACGACGATCTGCACACCCGCCGCGCGCAGTCGGTCCAGCGCGGCGAGATTGGCCGGACTGATGGTTTTGTCCGGTCCCAGCAAGGTGTCATCGAGATCGATGAAGGCGAGTTGATAGGAGTTTTTCATAATATTAGGCAGCCCGGGGGGAGGTTAGTAATGGACGCACGACGGAGGCACCGAGCGTGGCGATCACGATTCCGAAGAGGACGACGGTGGTGAAGGCCAGCGGAAATCCGGCGTAGGCAGCCAGTGCGCCGATAGTGGGAGGACCCGAGAGGAAGCCGAAGTAGCCCAAGGTGGTTACCGTGGCCAGACCAGGGCCAGCGCCATTTTCATGGACGCGTCCGGCTGCTCCGAAAAGGATGGGCACCAAGTTCGCGACGCCGAATCCCACGATGGCGAAGCCGGCGAGCACTGCTGGCCAGGACTGTAGCACTGCCGCGATGCCGATACCGAGGGCCATGAGCCCGCCGCTAATCCTCAGGGTTTGGATGGAGCCGAGTCGAGCGACCAGAAAATCCCCGGAGAAGCGCCCTCCAGCCATGCAGAGAGCGAAGGCGGCGAAGGCCAGCGGGGCGACCATCACGGAAACTCCGGCGACGTTATGAGCGTACACCGCGCTCCAGTCCAGCAGTACGCCTTCACTGAAGAGCGCGAGAAAAGCGAGTGCGCCGAGGCGCAGCAGCTTGGAGTCGGGCCAGCTAAAACCACGCGAAACCTCTTCGGGCTTTACGCCGTCCGACAGCAGGCGGCCAAAGCTCGACAGCGCTAGGAGAAAGAGGAGCCCCGCCATGAGCAGCATGAGTAGTGTCGGAGAGAATCCGTGATTCATCGCCATGCTGAGGCCGAAAGCCGCTGTGAGTCCTCCGAGACTCCAAAACGCTTGGAACGACGACATGATGGGACGTCCGATGGTGTTTTCGACCGTGATAGCCTGTGCGTTGATTGAGACGTCGAGCGCTCCTTTTAAGGCGCCGAACAACGTAGCGGCTCCGATCAGAAATGCGTAGCTCGGAGCCAGTGCGAGTAAGATTAGCGTGACGGAGAAGCCGAGGGCGGCCGGAAAGGCCACGAAGCGACTGCCCCGTCGAGCGATGATCTGTCCGGTCAGAGGCATGGAGACCATCGCGCCGAGGATGAGGCCGAGTAGGACCCAGCTTAGCTGCCCGGTGGAGAGGCCGAACTTTTGCTGAAAGGATGGGATCAAAGCCGCCCAAGTGCCAAAGGTCATGCCATCCACGAGGAATAGCGATGAGGTTGCTAAGCGTGCTTTGCTGTTTGCTTGATTCCGGGGAGAGCACCTTTCGCCCGCCAGTAGGTCGGGTGTTGTGGCGATGTCTTGCTCCATGCCTTGAGTGTGCTCTTCTTTCCCTGATTCTTCCAATGGCATGTTTTCATAACCGTGATAACGTCTGGTTATGGAAATGCGTGAGGTTCGCTCCTTCGTCATGCTGGCGGAGCAGTTACATTTCGGCCGCGCAGCGACGCTGCTTCACCTAAGCCAGCCCGCGCTGACCAAGCAAATCCGGCGCCTGGAGGAAGAAATCGGCGGCTCGCTTTTCACCCGCGGACGGCACGGTACTCACCTCACGGCGCTCGGCCAGCAGTTTTTAAAAGGGGCGCGTGGCGTGGCGCGTGACTTCGAGGATTTGATCGACCGCACGAAGCGGATCGCGCGCGGCGAGACGGGGAGACTGCGGATCGGATTCGGGTTTCATACGTTCGAACTCGTCCCTAGGATCGTCGTCCGTCTGCGCAAGAGTATCCCCTCGAGCGAGATTTCTCTGCGCGATATGTCGACGAACGAGCAAATCGACGCGCTTCGCAATGAGCGGATCGACCTGGGTTTCGTCCGCCTCCCGGTGACGAGCGAGATTGAGACCCGTCCGGTGATCGAAGACCGCGTCATGCTGGTATCGAGCCTGGCTCCCGAGTTCTCCTCCGGGCTGACCTTGGCCGCCTGCCGTGATCAGCCGTTCGTCCTCATCTCCCGGGAACGCGCGCCGTCATTTCACGGTCACGTGCTCTCGCTGTGCGCTAAAAATGGATTTCACCCGCGCATCGTTCAGGAGGTGCCGGAGGTGACGACCGCTTTGGCTCTCGTCCGTGCAGGTTTGGGGATGGCCATGATCCCGC
>Ga0247822_10000162_pt1 | contig 30984 bp, 33 predicted proteins | sample 13C_Cellulose_Da_FD_192423 | JGI IMG/M metagenome (GOLD analysis project Ga0247822, IMG submission 192423) | Soil microbial communities from agricultural site in Penn Yan, New York, United States - 13C_Cellulose_Day30 | ecosystem: Environmental > Terrestrial > Soil > Agricultural land | place...
GCCGAGATTCGCGAGCGCCTTGGCGATCATCCGCTCCTGCTGGCCGGGATGATCGGGTCGAACCGGGGATGGGTCGAGGCACCTTATGTGCCCGTCCCCGCCGACCTGTCTGACCTCGCTCGGGGGTTGGTCTGGGCTGGCGAGCGGGAGGCGATCGTCCCAGGCGTATCGACGCTTCACAATGGTCGCGCGGATGTCATGCGAGGCGAAGAACTGCAGGTCCTCGGCGGACTGGCAGCGGGGCTCATCAGCCCCAACAGCGTCGTTTGCCACCCGGGTACACATAACAAATGGGTGCAGTTGCGCGAGGGCCGGATTCATCGTTTCGCGACGGTCATGACGGGCGAGCTATTCAGCCTGCTGGAGAAGAACAGCATCCTCGCGCAGCTCATGCAGGCGGCGGTTGAGCCCAACGACGCTTTCAAGGCGGGCGTGCGACAGGCGCTCGACCGGCAAATGCTTCCTGCCCAACTTTTCGGAGTGCGGGCGAGTGTCCTGCTGGGCGAACTGGATGACAAGGATGCCGCGTCGCTTGTCAGCGGCCTGCTCATTGGAGCGGACGTTCACATCGGCATGAGCTTTCCGCTGGCCGCTCGGGTCGTGATCATGGGACGCCCGGAACTCACCCGGCTCTATGCGACCGCCATCGGTGTCGCTGGGCGCGAAGCCATCGAACTCGACGGGGAACAATGCTTCCTCGCCGGAGCTAGAAAGATCGTGGAGTTTATCGATGACCGCCGTTGAAGATTTCCAGCGCTACTTCGCTGAAATGCCACTCGTCGCCATCATTCGCGGCGTTTCGCCCGACGATGCCTCAGCGACCGCCAAGGCGATTTTCGAAGCGGGCATTCGCATTATCGAGGTTCCGCTCAATTCCCCCCAACCGTTCGATAGCATCAAGATCATAGCCGATGCCTTCGGCGATCGCGCGCTGATCGGTGCCGGTACAGTGCTCAATACGGACAATGTGAAGCGGGTGCAGCACGTCGGCGGCCGCCTGATCGTTGCACCGAACACGAACGCGGAGGTCATCCGGGCGACGGTCGATGCGGGCATGGTGTCGTCGCCCGGCTATTTCACGCCGAGCGAGGCCTTCACGGCGATCGAGGCCGGGGCGCATTCGCTGAAGCTCTTCCCTGCCGAAGCGGCCTCGCCCTCCGTGGTGAAGGCGCAGAAGGCGGTCCTCCCCAAGGACATTCCGCTGATCGTGGTCGGCGGCGTGAACGGCGACAATATCGGCGGCTGGCTCGATTGCGGAGCGGACGGGTTCGGGCTTGGCTCCGGTTTGTACAAGCCTGGGCAGGACGCCGAAGAAACGCACCGGAAGGCGGAGGCCTTCGTCGCCGCGGTGAAGCGCTGATGAAAAAGATCAAGATCGCCATCATCGGCTATGGCAAGATCGCGTCCGACCAGCACGTCCCCTCGATCGAGGGTAATGAGCGGTTCGAACTCGTGGCGACGTCCAGCAGGTCGGGCGAAGGCGTCGAGGCCATGTTCACCGACTGGCGCGAACTCCTGCGAACGGTCGAAGGGCTCGAAGCCGTAGCGATCACGACGCCCCCGTCGGTCCGTCACGAGATCGCCCGCGAATGCATCGAGGCGGGACTGCATGTCCTGCTCGAAAAGCCCCCTGCCGCGACGTTGAGCGAAGTCGAAGACATGGCCTGCCTAGCCGAGGCCAAGGGCACCACCTTGTACGCGACCTGGCACAGCCGTCACAATCCGGCGGTCCACGCCGCCGCTCAAGCACTCGCCGGCAAGCGCATCGCCGAAGCGCAGATCGTCTGGCAGGAAGACGTGCACAAATGGCATCCGGGCCAGCAATGGATCTGGGAGCGCGGCGGCTTCGGTGTCTTCGATCCTGGCATCAATGCCTTCTCGATCCTGACGGCCATCTTCCCCGGCTCGCTCTACGTCCGCTCGGCCGCCCTCAGCGTCCCCTCGAACGGCCACACGCCGATCGCCGCCGAAATCGATTTCGGCAGTGAGGTTGCGGACGGACCGCTCCACGCAAGCCTCGACTTCCGCCGCACCGAAGGCGAAGCCTGGACGATGGACTTCAAGACGGCGGACGGCCTTCGAGTCCAACTGCTTGATGGCGGAAGTCGCGTCCTGCTCAACGGCGAAGAACAGCAAGTCAGCGGTCCCGGCGAATATGCCGATATCTACCGCGAGTTCGTTGATTTGATCGACGAGCGCCGAAGTTCGGTCGACGTCCGGCCATTGAGGCTAGTCGCGGACTGCCTGCTCACTTCCACGTCCAAGTCGGTGGAGCCGATTCTGATGTAATTATGCCGTGCGCTCTTAACCCTTGTTATGTCCCATGTCGGGCGCGTAATGAAATGTACGGTGTCGCCCAAAGTCAGGGCTTGGGGGTATAGTTGCGTATGTTGGACACAGTATCCGGGCCGGACCGGCTCGACCCTGCTTTTGCGGGGAACATGCTGCTCGCAACTTTCTCGGGCGAGGCTCGAGCCTTGATCGAACCTGGTGCGGACGTCGTCGAGCTTTCCGTCGGCCAATTGGTCCAGAATCGCGGCCAGGACGTGGACTGGAGTTACTTTCCCTTCGGCACGACGATGATTTCCCTGGTCGTAGAGCTGGCAGACGGCCGTTCGGTGCAGGTCGCCTCGATCGGCCGCGAGGGAGCCGTCGGCGGCATCGTGAGCTGCGGCCATGCTCCGGCCTTTGCGCAGGCCCAGGTCATGGTCGGCGGACCGGCGATTCGCGTTCCGATGCGCGCGCTGGAGGCGGTCAAGCGCAACTCCGAATTCGTGAACAACATCTTCTGCCGGTTCTCCGACTATCTGCTCGCCGAGGTCATGCAGTCGGCGACGTGCAACAGCTTCCATTCGATCCAGCAGCGCGCTGCGCGCTGGCTGCTGACAGCGCAGGATCGCGCGGGCGATCGTATCGAGTTGACGCAAGAGGCGCTTGCTGGGCTGCTCGGTGTGCAGCGGACGACGGTCAACGCTGTGGTCGGCGCGCTTCAGGAGCAAGGATTGATTTCAGCACGCCGGGGACGGGTGATCGTCGTCGATCGCGCGGGTCTGAAGGCCCATGCCTGCGAATGCTATTCGGTCGTCGAGAAACACTTCGGCGCAGTCATCGGACCGAGCGGATCAGGCGACAGCAAGGACTGCTAGCCGGCGAGGTTCCAGTTGAGCGTCTGGCCCGCGTGAAACGGGATCAGGTCAATGTCGCCGAGGCCTAAGCGTTCGGGCACATCGTTCTCGCTGCGCTCCAATGTGACCGTGCCCTCGTTGAGCGGCAGTCCGTAGAAACGTGCACCATGCTCCGAGGCAAATCCTTCGAGCCTGTCTAGCGCGTCTTCCTCTTCGAACACCTGAGCGTAGCTTTCGATCGCATAAGGCGCATTGAAAATGCCCGCGCACCCGCAACCCGATTCCTTCGCGTGGCGCGCATGCGGTGCGCTGTCCGTACCGAGAAAGAACTTCGGTGATCCCGAAACTGCCGCGGCTCGGACGGCCAGACGGTGCTTCTCGCGTTTCACGACGGGCAGACAGTATGCGTGCGGCCTGAGACCTCCTGCGAACAGGGCATTGCGGTTCAGATGCAAGTGCTGCGGCGTGATGGTCGCGCCGACGTTCGACCCGGCATCGCGAACGAAATGCGCTGCCTCCTCCGTCGTGATGTGCTCCAGCACGATCTTTAATTCGGGAAAGTCGCGGACGAGCGGCGTCAGAACGCGGTCGATGAAGACCGCCTCGCGATCAAACACGTCGACATCCGGATCGGTCACCTCGCCGTGGACGCAGAAGACCATTCCGATTTCCTGCATTCGCTCCAGCGCGGGAGTGACATTGCGAATGTCCGTCACCCCGAAAGCCGAGTTGGTCGTCGCATTGGCGGGATAGAGCTTGCACGCGGTCCAGACGCCTTCCGCGTGGCCGCGGGCGATTTCGTCGGCGTCGGCCTCGTCCGTGAGGTAGCAGGTCATCAGCGGCTCGAAGTCCGGACCGGCCGCCTCGCGGATACGGTCGCGGTAACCGCTGGCCGCCGCCACCGTCGTCACAGGCGGGACGAGATTGGGCATCACAATCGCCCGTCCGAACTGCTGCGCCGTGAACGGAGCGACCAGCCGAAGCATATCGCCATCACGCAGGTGGACGTGCCAATCGTCGGGGCGGCGGATGGTCAGGCTTTGCATCGTCACGGGCGGCTCCCTAACTGAAGGCCATGGCTGCTACCACCCTGACCGACCGCGCGATCGTTCGAATGTCCGGCGAGGACGTGCGCGGGTTCCTCCAGGGGCTGGTCACCAGCGACGTCGCGGGCGAGCTTCCGGTCTGGACCGCCCTGCTGACTCCGCAGGGAAAATGCCTGTTCGATTTTTTCGTCTGGGCCGACAAAGACGACCTGCTGCTCGACTGCGAGGCGGACGCGGCGGACGATCTCATCAAGCGTCTCAGCATGTATCGCCTCCGCCGTCCGATAAAGATCGAACGACAGTCGGATCTGGCGGTTCACTGGTCGCTTGACCTTGAGGACGGGCGACCCGATCCGCGGCTTTACGCTCTCGGGCGCCGCTGGCTGGCCCCTGCGTCAGAAGCTTCGGTCGGTTGGCGCGAACACCGCCTCAAGCTGGGCGTCTGCGAAGGCCGCGCGGAGCTTGGCGACATCCTCTGGCTCGAGTGCAACGCCGTCGAGATGAACGGCGTCAGCTTCACCAAGGGATGCTTCGTCGGGCAGGAAAACACCGCCCGGATGAACTGGCGGCAGAAGGTGAACCGGCGGCTTGTCGTCGTACCGACCTTAGAAACCGGCCCGCGCACTCGGGTGGTCTACGAGGATCTCGGGCTCGCGGTCGAGCATCGCCGCGTCGACGATCTCGGCAACGCACTCATGCCAAACTGGCTGGAAGAAACGCTAGCGCCTCAGCAGCCGTAGCCGCGCTTCAGCTTCTTCGGGCCGACATCGCAGTACCAGACGTCGGTCGCCCCGATCCCGTAATCGACCACCTTCCAGCGGCCGCCCTTGAGTTGCAGCACCGCGTCTACGCGAAGCCCGTCCATATTCTCGAAGTCCTCGCCGAAGATGCGGCGGCCGTCGATGGGCTTGCCGCCCTTGCGCTGCGGATCGGCCATCACGAACGCCCACTTGTCTTCGACCCGGATGACCTGAACGACGAACTCGACGTTCGGACCGATCCTGGACTCGACTGCGGGCCGAAGCGCGTCGAGAACAGCCTTGCGCTCGGGCGGCGACGTCGCCGCTACCGTCAGTGCCAGCAATGTCGCGATCAACACAAAGGCCCCTGATCCGGGACGTCGGACACCTTCCGCCGTGCAAGAATGCGCCACACGGCCACCGCACCGATCAGCATCCAGATGACGTTGAGCACCGCAGAAGGCAGTGCGCCGTGCCACCAGCCGTTGACGATGAACCCGGCCGCCCCGACCACATTCATCCATTGATAGGCAAGCGAATGGCCGGTCAGCTTGCCCGCCGACAGTAAGAGATATGCAAGCAGGATCGTCGTCGCCCCTGCCCAACCGACGACTTCGACGGCAAGCTCCGTCGCTGTCATAAGGGCCAACTGCGCCCGTCCACCTGCTTCACCGGCACGTCGTCGAAGGTGCCCGGCTCAAACAGGCGAGCGTTGACGCCCATTCGTTCGTGCGGCGGGTCGGTAAGCGGCACCCAATGGGTCGGCGTCCCGCAATGACTGCAGCGCCGCTGTGACAGAAATGCAGGGTTCGAATCCGCACGGACGTAGCCGTCCGTTTCACCCTCGATGACCAGCTCCTCGGACCCGTAATAGATGCCCTGAAAGCCGGTCTTCGTGCACAGGGTGCAATTGCAATGCGTCACCTGGTCGGGCTTGCGCGGAATGGTGATCCGCACGCGGCCGCAATGGCACGACCCGACCAGCGCGTTCACTGCGCCGCGAGCTTCCTAAGCACGTAGTGCAGGATGCCGCCCGAGCGGAAATATTCGAGCTCGTTGTAGGTATCGATGCGGCAACGGGCGGTGAAGCTGAACTCCTTGCCGTCGTCCTTGATTACCTGGACCGTGACATCCTGGCGCGGCTGAAGCTCGCCAATGCCGGTGATCGAATACTTCTCCGTGCCATCGAGCCCGTAGGTCTCGGCATTCTCGCCCGCGTTGAACTGCAGCGGAAGCACGCCCATGCCGACAAGGTTCGAGCGGTGGATGCGCTCGAAGCTCTCGGCGATGACCGCGCGGACGCCGAGCAGAACGGTGCCCTTGGCTGCCCAGTCGCGCGAGCTTCCGGTGCCATATTCCTTGCCGGCGATGATCACGAGCGGACGATTATCCGCCTGATAGAGCATGGCGGCGTCGTAGATCGCCATGGTCTCGCCGCTCGGCGCATAACGGGTGAAGCCGCCCTCGACATTGTCGAGCATGCGGTTGCGGATGCGGATGTTGGCGAAGGTGCCGCGCATCATCACTTCATGGTTGCCGCGGCGCGAGCCGTAGCTGTTGAACTCACCGCGGCTGACCTGGCGCTCGAGCAAGTAGCGGCCGGCCGGGCTGTCCGGCTTGATCGCGCCTGCGGGCGAGATGTGGTCGGTGGTGATGGAATCGCCGAACACCGCCAGCGGCCGCGCGCGCTTGATGTCGCCCGGCGGGACAGGCTCCATCGTCATGCCGGTGAAATAAGGCGGGTTCTGGATGTAGGTCGATCCCGACGGCCATCGGTAGGTATCGCCACCCGAAACCGGGATCTTCTGCCAGCGCTCGTCGCCGCGATAGACGTCGGCGTAGCGGCTGCGGAACATGTCGGAGTGAACGTGCGCGTCGATCAGCGCGCGGATTTCCTCATTCGACGGCCAGATGTCCTTGAGGAACACGTCCTGCCCGTTGCGCGCCTTGCCGAGCGGCTCGTGCGCAATGTCTGCGCGGACGGTGCCCGCGAGTGCATAGGCCACGACCAGCGGCGGTGAAGCGAGATAGTTAGCGCGGCAATCCGGCGAGACGCGGCCTTCGAAGTTCCGATTGCCCGAAAGGACGCTGACCGCGACGAGGTCGTTCTCGTTGATCGCCTTGCTGATCGGCTCCGGCAGCGGACCGGAATTGCCGATGCAGGTCGTGCAGCCGTAGCCGACGAGGTCGAAGCCGATGGCGTTGAGGTCTTCCGAGAGGCCGCTGGAATTGAGATAGTCTGTGACCACCTGGCTTCCTGGCGCGAGGCTGGTCTTCACCCAAGGCTTCGGCTCAAGCCCGAATTCCCGCGCCTTGCGGGCGACGAGACCGGCCGCGACCAGCACGGACGGGTTCGACGTGTTCGTGCAGCTGGTGATGGCGGCGATGACCACGTCACCATTGCCGACGTCGAACTGCTCGCCTTCGACGCTAACACGCGGGTCGTTATGCTTCTTGTAGGTCTGCTCGAGCTCGGCGTTGAACTGGTCGTCGAGGTCCGAAAGAAGCACCCGGTCCTGCGGGCGCTTCGGTCCCGCGAGCGACGGCTCGATGCTGCTCATGTCCAGTTCGAGCGTGTCGGTGAACACCGGCTCGGGGCTCGACGCATCGCGCCACAGGCCCTGCGCCTGGCAGTAGGCGCGGACCAGTTCGATGTCCTCGTCGGGGCGGCCGGTGAGCTTCAGATATTCGATCGTACGGTCGTCGATCGGGAAGAAACCGCAGGTCGCGCCATATTCCGGCGCCATGTTGGCGATGGTCGCGCGGTCGGCCACGCTCATGCTGTCGAGGCCCGGTCCGTAGAATTCGACGAAGCGGCCGACGACGCCCTTGGCACGCAGCATCTGCGTCACCGTCAGCACGAGATCGGTGGCCGTAATGCCTTCCTTCAGCGCGCCCGACAGGCGGAACCCGACGACATCCGGAATCAACATCGACACCGGCTGGCCGAGCATGGCCGCCTCGGCCTCGATGCCGCCGACGCCCCAGCCGAGCACGCCCATGCCGTTGACCATCGTCGTGTGGCTGTCGGTGCCGACCAGCGTGTCCGGGAAGGCGACTTCCTCACCGTTGGCGTCGGTACCCGACCAGATTCCGCGGGCGATATGCTCGAGGTTGACCTGGTGGCAGATGCCCGTTCCCGGCGGCACGACCTTGAAATTGTCGAAGGCGCCGCTGCCCCACTTTAGGAACTCGTAGCGCTCGCCGTTGCGGGCATATTCGAGCTCGACGTTGCGGTCGAAAGCCTTGGGATTACCGAACTCGTCGACCATCACGCTGTGGTCGATGACGAGGTGCACCGGCACCAGCGGATTGATCTTCTGCGGGTCGCCGCCGAGCTGCTTCATCGCATCGCGCATGGCGGCGAGGTCGACGACGGCAGGAACGCCCGTGAAGTCCTGCATCAGGACTCGGGCCGGCCGGTACTGGATCTCGCGGTTGATCGTCCGGTCCTTCTGCCAGTCAACCATCGCCTGGAGGTCGTCGCGAGTGACGGTCGTGCCGTCCTCGAAGCGCAGGAGGTTCTCCAGCAGCACCTTCATCGAGAAGGGCAGGCGGCTGACGTCGCCCAATTGCTGCGCCGCCTTGGGCAGCGAGTAATAGGCGTAGGTCTTGTCTCCGGCGGTCAGGTTAGTGCGAGTCTTGAGGCTGTCCTGGCCGGTCGGGATCATCGAAAACGTCCTGTGAATTCTTGAGTCTATGGAGCCGCCGCTCATTGGGCGGCGCGCTGGCCCTTAGCAACCAGCCAAGCGCCCGGCAAACGGGCTCAGATCCAGCCGCGGCGTTTCAGGTACCAGATGGGCACGACGGCGGTGATCACGATCAGCGAAAGCGCCATCGGATAGCCGTAGAGCCAGCTCAGCTCCGGCATGTGCTTGAAGTTCATGCCGTAGATGCCGGCAATCAGCGTCGGCGGCAGGAAGACGAGCGCCGCCCAGGAAAACAGCTTCATCGCCGCATTCTGCTCGATGCTGATGAAGCCCAGCGAGGCATCGAGCAGGAAGGTCAGATTGTCGGCAAGGAATCCGCTGTGATCGACCAAAGAGCGGACATCGCGGGCGAGGCTCAGGATGCGGTCGCGGACCCGCGCAGCCTTCTCGGTTCGGAACTGGGTCGTGGCGGAAAGGAAGCTCAGCAGTCGCGCCGTGCTGACGGCGGTTTCCCGCACCTTGGTCAACAGGATCTGGGTCCGGCCGATGTTGGTCAGCAGAGCGGTGAGGCGGTCTGCAGGGATACGCCGGGCGTCCGACCGCTTGTGAAAGATGAGAGTCGAGATTTTCTCGATCTCGCTTCCGACCGCCTCCAGCTCGTCGGCCAGACGGTCGATGATGGCATCCAGCAGCGTATGGAGCGCAGCGAGATTGTCGTGAACGATGCCCGGGTCGCGAAGCGCATGATGCTGGGCGATACGGATCGGCTTCGGCGTTACGTACCGCACCGTCACCAGCCGGTCCGCCGTCAGCACGAAGCTGATGGGATCGCTTTGCGGATGGCCATCCTCGACGCCGTGCAAGGCGCTCAACGTCATGTAGAGCGTACCATTCTCCTCATAGAGGCGGCTGGACGGCTCGATCTCCTTCATGTCCTCGCGGGTCGGGACCTGCACACCTATGCATTGCTCGACGAGTTTGTCTTCCTCGTGCGTCGGCTCCTCGAGATCGATCCATGTCGCCTCGTCGGGAATGCGCTGTCCCTTCGCGGGCTCGATGACGTTGCCGTCGCAATGAGGTCCGTACGCCCGCAGCATGCGCGCCGTTGATCGAACCAACGGCCATGCTTTGCAAGCCGTCTCGCTCTGCTAGACCTGACAACAATGACCCGCCCGATGCGCGCGGCCGTAGCCGCAGTCCTGATCACCGCCGCGACAGTGGTCTTGCTGTACATGATGGGCCGGCCGCCCATCTGCACCTGCGGCGAGATCGACCTTTGGATCAACGAAGCGAACAGCTCGCGGACCAGCCAGATGCTGGCCGACTGGTACAGCCCGAGCCACATCGTCCACGGCTTCCTGTTCTACGCGGCCCTTTGGCTTGTGGCGCGCAAGATGCCGGTCGAGCGGCGCTTCCTCATTGCGCTGACCATCGAAGCGGCGTGGGAAATCGTCGAGAACACGCCGATGATCATCAACCGCTACCGGGAGGCGACGACGGCCCTCGGCTACACCGGCGACAGCGTGCTCAACTCAATGTCCGATATCGCCATGATGGGCCTCGGCTTCCTGCTCGCCCGGAAACTGCCTGTGTGGGTGTCCGTGGCGATCGTGCTGGTCCTCGAAGTGGTGCCTTTAATCATCATCCGCGACAATTTGACCCTCAACGTCTGGATGCTTCTTGCGCCCAACGAAGCAGTGAAGGCATGGCAGTCAGGGGGCTAGATCGAGCGATTCGTCCTCTCCGGTGTCGCCAAAAACGCTAGACGGGCGAGGAACTTAGCTTTGATCAATTACCGATTTGCACTGCCTGGGCTTGTTGCCGCGCTGATTGCCTCATCACCGGCCAAGGCGGACGAAATCATCGGCGGCGTCTACATCCATGATGTCGACACGCCCTTCACGATTGCGGGCGTCGAAGAGGGCTTCGACGTCCAGCTCGGGTGGCGCGGAGACCGGATCGGCAAGACCCGCCTGCAGCCCCACGTCTTCGCGGCGGTCAATAGCGCCGGAAAGACCCACTACGCCGCGGCGGGCATCTCGATGAAGTTTGGCGACAAGTTCTTCATCCGGCCGGGCGTCGGCCTCGCCCTGCACACGGGCTCCGCAAAAGACTATCAAGACGAAAGCAACGACGAGCTCGAGTTCGGCAGCCGAATCCTGTTCGAGCCAGAGCTTGGCATCGGCGCCCGCATCAACGGTCGCATGACGATCGAAGCGAGCTGGGTGCACATGAGCAACGCCCAGCTCTTCAACCGGGATCAGAACCCCGGCATCGACAATCTCGGAATCCGCTTCGCCTACAAGCTCTGATCAGGGGCAGCGATTGATCTGGCCCGGCGCGCCCTCATGCAGGGTGTACGGCCCAAGCTCCGTTCCATCTTCCAGCTTCACCTGCAGGGTCATCTCGCCCTTCACGGCGAGGCCTGAGTAGGTCGCGGGCTGCGACTTGAAGATCTGCCCGTCACGAACCGGTCCGGACTGCCCGGTGCGATAGGTGCCGCTCACACTGAACGGTACCGGCTGCGACGGAATGGCTTGATCGAGGGTCCCGCTGGCGCAGTCGAACTCCGCCGTTCCGAGGCCGCCCTCAAGCATCAGCTTGACGCCCTGCCCTCCCCACGGACCGCTCAGCATCGTCGCATATTGCTGTACCGCCGCGCAGCCGGCGAGCAGGACCAAAGGAACTGCTAGAAGCGCTTTCATCGGCTACTCCCCCCTTAGCTTCCGATCATGTTCTCCGGCTTTACTACACGGTCGAAGGTCGCTTCGTCGACCAGCCCGAGTTCGAGGCCCGCCTCCTTCAGCGTCTGCCCGTTCTTGTGCGCATGCTTGGCAATGGCGGCGGCATTGTCGTAGCCGATTTCCGGAGCGAGCGCGGTCACCAGCATCAGGGAGCGGCTCATATGCTCCTCGATGCGCTTTTCGTCGGCCTCGACGCCATCGAGCAGGCGCTCGGTGAAGCTTTCCATGCCCGTGCTGAGCAGGTTGATCGAACGGATGACGTTGGCGCCAATCAGCGGCTTGAAGACGTTCAGCTCCAGATGGCCCTGAAGGCCCCCGACCGTCACCGCGACGTGATTGCCCATCACCTGAGCGCCGACCATCGTCAGCATCTCCGCCTGGGTCGGATTGACCTTGCCAGGCATGATCGAGCTGCCCGGCTCGTTCTCCGGGAGCTTCAGCTCGCCAAGGCCCGATCGAGGTCCCGAGCCGAGCAGGCGAATGTCGTTGGCGATCTTGGTCAGGGAGACGGCGATCGTGTTGAGGACGCCCGACAGCTCGACCATCGTGTCGTGTGCTGCAAGCTCGGCGAACTTGTTCGGCGCGCTGGTGAACGGGAGGCGCGTGAGGTTGGCGATTTCCTTGGCGAAGGCGTCGGCAAAGCCCTGAGGCGCGTTCAGCCCGGTGCCCACGGCCGTCCCACCCTGCGCCAACCGGTAGACGCGCGGCATCACGCCCTCGACCCGCTCGATATTGTCCGCGAGCTGCTGGGCGTAGCCGGAAAATTCCTGGCCCAGCGTCAGGGGCGTCGCGTCCTGAAGATGCGTGCGGCCGATCTTCACGATCCCCGACCATTGCTCGGCAAGCTGCGCCAACCGGTCGCGCATGGTCTTGAGTGCCGGAAGCAGGCGGTCATTGACCGCGCGGGCCGCAGACACGTGCAAAGCCGTCGGGAAGCTGTCGTTAGACGACTGACCCTTGTTGACGTGATCGTTCGGGTGGACCGGCTCCTTGCCGCCACGCGTGCCCGTCAGCTTCTCGTTCGCACGACCCGCAATCACCTCATTTGCGTTCATGTTCGACTGCGTGCCCGATCCGGTCTGCCAGATGACCAGCGGGAACTGGCTGTCGAGATCGCCCCGGGCGACCTCCGCGGCCGCCTGCTGAATCGCCTCGGCGATTTGCGGATCAAGACCGCCGATCCGCGCATTCACACGCGCCGCCGCCTGTTTGATGAAACCAAGGGCGTGGACGATTTCCAGCGGCATCTGCTCGCGCGGGCCGAAGGGGAAATTCTCGATCGAACGCTCCGTCTGCGCGCCCCAATAGGCGTCGGCGGGAACCTGGATCGGTCCGAAGCTGTCGGTCTCAGTACGCGTCGTGATCATTCGAAGTCCCTTGAGAAAATCGCGGCGGCCAATCGGCCCGTTTCGCGGCGTCACTAGGGAAAGAATCGGCCCTTCGACAAGCGGGACCGCTAAAGCTCACTTCTTGCGGGTAAAATCCACCGAGACGACGTTCGAGCCGTCCTCGCTGACCTCGACCTGAGGCGCGTCATTCTCGGCTTCCTCATGCTCTTCGTGAGCATCGTCGGCGCCGTTGGCCTGGAACTTCAGGCTGAAGTCGACAGCCGGATCGACGAAGTCCGTCACGGCTGCGAACGGCACATGAAGCGTCGAGGGAACGCCCCCGAAGGAAAGGCCGACGGTGAAATTGTCCTTCTCGACCTTCAGGTCCCAGAAGCGGTGCTGAAGGACGATGGTCATCTCGTCCGGGAAACGCTCGGTCAGATGCTTCGGGATGCTGACGCCCGGCATGCGAGTCTTGAAGGTGATGTAGAAGTGATGCTCGCCAGGAAGGGCGCCGGTCTTTTCCACCGAGCCCAGCACGCGGCCAACAACGTCGCGCAAAGCTTCCTGTACGATCTCGTCGTACGGAATGAGGCTTTCCGGAGTCTCGTCGCTCATAATCAAAACTGGTAGCGAGGCTTCGCCCCCGGTCAAGCGGAGTCAGCACATGCCGATCGATCCAACCCAGCCCTATGACGACAGCAATATCTTCGCGCGCATTCTTCGCGGCGAATTGCCGTCAAACAAGGTTTACGAGGACGATGACGTGCTTGCTTTCCACGACATCAACCCCTTGGCTCCAGTACATATTCTGGTCATTCCGAAGGGCTCCTACGTGTCGTGGGACGACTTTTCGGAAAAGGCTTCGGACGCCGAAATCGCCGGTCTTACCCGTGCCGTCGGCAAGATCGCGCGCGACGCCGGGCTGGTGCCGCAGGGTTACCGCGTGATGGCCAACATCGGCCTTCGCGGCGGACAGGAAGTGCCGCACCTCCACCTGCACATCTTCGGCGGGCAGCCGCTGGGGCCGATGCTCGCGCGGTAAGGGATTGCCCTCTGAGGCGGAGCCGCTACGCTCCGCCGCCAATACAATCTGCCATTTCAAGGGGAGTTTTGATGGCGACTGCGGCTCCAGAGGGGGGACTGCTTCGGCGCATCTTCGTGCGCAAGACCGTTGCACAGGTTCAGCGCGAAACCGAAACCAGCGAATTGAAGCGGTCGCTCGGGTCTTGGAACCTCGTGTTCCTCGGCATCGGCTGCATCATCGGCGCGGGCATCTTCGTCCGTACCGGCAACGCCGCGGCGCTCCACGCGGGCCCGGCGGTTCTCTATTCCTACGTCATCGCCGGCATCGTCTGCGCCTTCGCGGGCCTCTGCTATGCGGAGCTCTCGTCGGCACTCCCGGTTTCGGGCTCGGCCTACACCTACAGCTACACGACCATCGGTGAATTCGCCGCTTGGGTCATGGGCGCCCTGCTGCTGCTAGAATATGGCTTGGCCGCGTCCGTCGTCGCCGTAGGCTGGTCCGGCTACATGGTCAGTCTTCTCGGCGACATCGGCATCCATGTGCCGCCCGAGCTAACCGGCCCCGCAGGCTATCCTTTGCTCCACGAGGGCGCTCCGGTGCTGGAGAACGGCGCTCCGGTGACGACCATCTTCAACCTGCCGGCCTTCCTGGTTTGTGCCGTTCTTGCAGGCCTGCTCTGCCTCGGCGTGTCGGAATCGGCCAAGGTCAACAACATCATCGTCGCCATCAAGGTGACGGTGCTGGTCGCCTTCATCGTCGTCGGCGGCTTCATCATCCTTCAGAACTATCAGCAGTTCGCGCCCAACTGGGATCCGTTCATCCCCGAGCCGACCGGCAAAGACGGCGAGTTCGGCTGGAGCGGAATCCTGCGCGCTGCGTCGATCGTCTTCTTCGCCTACATCGGCTTCGAGGCGGTCTCGACGGCCGCTCAGGAAGCTCGCAACCCGAAGAAGGACATGCCGATCGGCATCATCGGGTCGCTGGTCGCCTGCACGGTGATCTACATCCTCGTCTCGATCGTCCTGACGATGATCGTGCCCTACACCCAGCTCAACGTTCCCGATCCGGTCGCGGTCGCGGTCGATGCGTTCGGGCCGGAATGGGCATGGTTCGCCAAGGCCGTGAAGATCGGCGCGATCATCGGCCTGACCTCGGTCATCCTCGTGCTGATGTATGGCCAGACCCGCATCTTCTACACGATGGCGCGCGACGGCCTCCTGCCCCGCGTATTCAGCCGGGTGCACCCGAAGTATCGCACGCCGTGGATCAACACCCTGCTGGTCGGCCTGATCGTCGCGTTTGCGGCGGGCCTGTTCGACATCAACAGCCTGGGCGACATGACCTCGGTCGGCACGCTCGCGGCCTTTGCAGTCGTCTGCCTGTCGGTGATGTGGCTCCGCCGCACGCACCCGGAACTGCCGCGCGGCTACAAGGTCCCGCTCTACCCGGTCGTTCCGATCCTCGGCATCGCGTCGTGCCTGTGGCTGATCACCACCGTCCCGAACTACGTGTTGTTGATCTTCCTCTACTACACGCTGGCGATGATCGTCCTCTACTTCGTCTACGGAATGAGGAACTCGCAACTCGCCAAAGGCCAGGATGTCATGGCCGACGACGAGACGGCCTACTATCCTGAGGATCAGACGGACGGCGGCGTCCGGCCCTAAGCCGGAAAGCCAATCGAGAGTTGAGGGCGGTCCTTCGGGGCCGCCCTTTTCTTATGCGACGATGTCGCCCGCGAGCGCCTTGAGGTCCGCCTCAGGCCGAGCGCCATAATGCGAGATCACTTCCGCCGCCGCGATCGAACCCAGCTTGAGCGATTGCTCCAGGCTCAGGCCCTTCGCCTGTCCGGCAAGGAAACCGGCTGCAAACAGGTCGCCCGCCCCCGTCGTATCCACGACCTTCTCGACCGGAGCCGCCGGGACGTCCGCCCGCTCGCCGCGCTGGGTCGCGAGAGCGCCTTTTTCGCTGCGCGTGACGACCAAAGTCTCGACCTTGTTCTTGAAAGCGTCGACCGCGGTCTCGACGTGCGCCACACCGGCCATCGCCTGGATCTCGTCCTCATTGGCGAACAGGATGTCGACCCGACCGCCGTCGATCAGCTCGTTGAAGCCGTCGCGGTGGCGGTCGACGCAGAAGCTGTCGGAGAGGGTGAAGGCCACCTTGCGGCCAGCCTCGCGCGCCACCTCGATCGCGCGGACCATCGCATAGCGCGGTGTTTCCGGGTCCCAAAGATAGCCTTCGAGATAGAGGATGCCGGCCGAGCGGATCTGCTCCTCATCCAGCACGCTCGACGGCAAATGCTGCGCAGCGCCGAGGAAGGTGTTCATCGTGCGGTGCCCGTCGGGCGTGACCAGAACCATCGATCGCGCCGTCGGCTGGCCGAAGTCTTGAGGTTCGGTGGTGAATTCGACGCCCGTCGCGGTGAGGTCGTGCTTGTAGAAAGCGCCGAGCTGATCGGGCGCAACCTGCCCGATGAAGCCCGCCCGCGCACCCAGTGCCGCAACGCCCGCCGCCGTGTTCGCCGCTGAACCGCCGCTGATCTCCCGCGCCGGGCCCATGTGCGAATAAAGCCGCTCCGCCTCTTCCGCATCGATCAGCCGCATCGATCCTTTGGTCAGCCCTTCCTGGTCGAGGAAGGCGTCGGTCGTGTCGGAAATCACGTCGACGATGGCATTGCCGATGCACAGGACGTCGAGACGGCAGTCGGTCATTTGGGGGCACCTGTTGGTTTTACGGGAGAAAGCGCGCGCCTAGCTTTGCGGCGGCGTCGCGGCAAGCTTGCCTCCCCCCGGCAGGCTGGGCATGACAAGGCATGCGTCACATCCTTCCGCTCACCGCCGTCGCATTTCTCCTCGCAGGCTGCGCCGCTCGAACACCCGAGCCAGCACCAGTCGCGACTCCGGCCCCGGCCAAGCCGCAGGTCGTGCACAGCGACCTGATGGGTGCGACCGCCGGCCAGTTGATCCAGCTTCTTGGCCAACCCGCCCTTCAGGTGCGCGAAGGCCCGGGTCTGAAGCTTCAGTTCCGCGGCCGAACCTGCGTTCTCGACGCCTACCTCTACCCGCAAGGCAATCAGGGCGAGCGCGTGACTCACGTCGACGCGCGCCTTCCCTCCGGCGCGGACACCAACACTCAAAACTGCATCGCAACACAGCTCGGCAGGTGAGCCGGGGCTCTAGCCCGCGACCTCTCCGTTGCTGCGGAGAGAAAGCGGCTTTCTGAGACGCTCAAGCGCCCAGTGGGCCGCTTCCGCGATCACCGAATTTTCGTCCGTCACATGCGGCTCGACGCTGTCCGCCAGATCTGGCGACCCGCTGTTCCCTGCGGCGATCAGGCAGTTGCGGATCATTCGGTCGCGGCCGATGCGCTTGATCGGCGACCCCGCGAACATCTCCCGGAACGCCGGATCGTCCAGCTTCAGCAGATCCGCCAGCGACGGCGCCGCAAGCTCTGCCCGCGGCAGGAAAGCGCGGTTCGCTGCGGCAGCATCCGCGAACCGGTTCCACGGACAGACCGCTAGGCAATCGTCGCAGCCGTAGATGCGGTTGCCCATCGCCTCCCGATACTCGACCGGGATCGGGCCATCATGTTCGATACTCAGGTAGGAGATGCATTTCCGGGCATCGATCCGGTGCGCCGGACCAATCGCCTGCGTCGGACAAGCGTCGAGGCAGCGCGTGCACGATCCGCAATACGTCCCTTCCTCCGCAGGCGCATCGGGCCCCAACTCCAACTCGGTCAGGATCACGCCGAGGAACAGCCAGCTGCCATGCTCGCGTGAGACGAGGTTGGTGTGCTTGCCCTGCCAGCCGATGCCCGCCGCCTGCGCCAGCGGCTTTTCCATCACTGGCGCCGTATCGACAAACACCTTCAGCTCGCTCGGCGACTGCTCGACAATGTACCGCGCCAGCGCCTTCAACGCCTTCTTGACCGTCTTGTGATAGTCGCCGCCTTGCGCATAGACCGAGATGCGCCCGCGCTCTCCCTCCGCCGCAAGCGCCATCGGGTCCGACGAAGGCGCGTAACTCATTCCCAGCGCGATCGCCGATTTCGCACCGCCCCACAGCGCGGTCGGCGACACACGGTGGTCGGCCCGCGTCTCCATCCAGCCCATAGTTCCGTGATGGCCCGCCTCGATCCATTCCCGGATTTGCAGGCCCGATGCATCCGCCGCATCCGCCCGCGTGAAGCCGCAAGCGACGAAGCCGAGCCTCTCGGCCTCGGCTCGTATTGCGTCCTTAAGGGTTTGGCTCTTATCCACTGCGCTGCGCATTAGCCGCATCCGCGGCTTTCTCTAAGGAATTCGGGTGCTTCGACAGGCTTCGCCGCAAAGCTGGACGGGTGAATATGCCGTCGAAGCTGTCGACCTGGTGAAGGACTTCGCCGAAAAGCGCGCCGTCGACGGAGTCAGCATCGCCGTCCCGACCGGTTCGATCTTCGGCCTGCTCGGTCCAAACGGCGCAGGCAAGACGACGACGCTTCGCATGCTGCTCGGCATCATCGAGCCGTCGTCGGGCGAGCGCCACGTGCTCGGCCGTTCCCGCCCGATCGAGGCGGCCCACCAGATCGGCTATTTGCCCGAGGAGCGCGGACTCTATCCGTCGATGAACGCGCGCGAGGGTATCGCCTTCATGGGCGCGCTCCGCGGCCTTCCGCTTAAGCTCGCCCGCACCCGCGCCGACGAATTGCTCGAACAGAACGGCCTCGGCGATTGGGCCAAGAAGCCGATCCGCACCTTGTCAAAGGGCATGGCGCAGACCGTCCAGCTGCTCGGCACCCTCGTCCACGAACCGCGCCTCATCGTTCTCGACGAACCCTTCTCAGGCCTCGACGCCATCAACCAGGGCAAGCTGGAGCGCGTCATCCGGGACCGCGCGGCCGACGGGGTCACCATCATCTTCTCGACCCACGTGATCGCCCATGCCGAGCGGCTGTGCGAGCGGATCGCGATCATCGCGGGCGGCAAAGTGGCCTTCAACGGACGCGTCGACGAGGCTCGCGCCCGCCTCCGCCCGATCGTCCGATTGCGGACCCGCGCAACCGACGGGCCGTGGCGCTCAGCCCTTCCGGCATCCGCCCAAAACGACGGCGGCGAGTGGGTGTTCGAGCTTCCGGAGACAGGGCCCGAGCCCTTGCTCAAGGCCCTGATCGATGGCGGCGCTGGCATCGATACGCTCGCGATCGAGCGGCCCGGCCTGCACGAGGCATTCGTCGCCATCGCCGGAGACGCCGCGGCCCAAGCCATGGATCAGCCGGAGGAGGTCGCACCATGAAGGAGCTGATGCGCGCCGCCTTCGTCATCGCCCGCCGCGATTTCTCGGCGACGGTGCTTTCCCGCACCTTCCTTCTGTTCCTGCTCGGCCCGTTCTTCCCAGTGCTGATGATCGTCGTTTTCGGCGCGGCGACCCAGCCCATCGGCAGCGAAGCCGAGCGGCCCACCGTCGCTATCGTCGCGTCCGAGCACGACTATCAGGCGATCGACCAGGCACGCTCCCGCGTCGCGAATGCGATCGGCGCGGGAATGATGATCAACCTTCGGCACGTCGAACCGACCAACGATCCGCAGCAGATTCCCAAGCTCCTGCAGTCCAGCAGCCCAGCCTATGTCGCCGCGCTAGAAGGCGGTCTCGCCAATCCTCGCCTGATCGGCGGCATGCGCCGCGAAAGCGGGACTGTGAAGCAGGTCAGCCTGTTCGTCGCCGACGCCCGCCGGATGCGCGAATATCCCGAGCCCGTGCGGGTCCAGGTCGTCCAGACCGAGCGCGCCGGTCCTGGCCTCGCCTCCGCCGGCCAGGCCATTACCGCCCGCGGCGGCCAGTCCTTGCTGTTCCTCCTGACGCTCTTGCTGGCGGGCATGTTGCTGTCCCAGCTGATCGAGGAAAAATCGAACAAAGTGATCGAGGTGCTAGCAGCCGCAGTCCCGATCGACGCCGTTTTCCTTGGCAAGCTGATGGCGATGCTGACGGCGTCCCTCGTCGGCATTGCGGTCTGGGCCGGCGTCGGAGCGGTCGCCATTGCGATCATCTCGCCGACAGGGCTCAGCGCCTTGCCGGTTCCGGCCGTCGGCTGGCCGATGTTCGGGCTCTTCAGCGTCGTCTATTTCGCGATGAGCTACCTGCTCCTCGGCGCCATATTCCTCGGCATCGGTGCCCACGCGTCGAGCGCTCGCGAAGTCCAGATCCTGTCGATGCCGGTGACCATGGCGCAGGTCGTCATCTTCGCCATCGCCTCGATCGCGGTCGGCGCCCAGGACAGCACCCGAGCCTTGGCCGCAGCCGCCTTCCCGCTCTCGTCCCCCTACGTGATGATCGCCCGAGCAGCCGAAATGTCCGACCTCTGGCCGCACCTTGTGGCGATCGCCTGGCAGTTCATGTGGGTCGCCATCTTCCTCCGCGTCGCCTCCCGCATCTTCCGCCGGAGCGTGTTGAAGTCCGGACCGGTGCGGCTGAAGGGGCGAAAGGTTGCTAGGGCTTAGTCTGTTCCCAATGACAGCTTTCGACCCATTGCTGCCAGTCAGACCGTCAGCGCATTGTTGACGGACAGGTCAGCGCTTTTGGCCAAGACGTGCCCATGCTCCACGCAGCTCTTCGTACCGCGCGACTGCAACGAACAATGCGGTCATGGAAAAATGGTCAGTCCCCCGAACCTGATTCCGCTTAAATAAAGCTTCGAGTTGCTGAGCCTGCTTGTACCGCCCACGGGCATCCAAGCGAGAATGACCGTCGATCGTCAGTGAGTATTTCTCTTCGTCGGTCATCTGATTGAAGAAAGCCTGGAGTTGGGAGTGGCTGTAGCGTTCGTTCAGCCACTGCTCGTTGATCTGGATAGCAGCCCGAGCCGAGGCTGTGAGCGCAGCAACTGCGCGCTGCTCGGCGTCCCACTTCCAAGTCTTTTCACAGTCGTCCACCGCGTCCGCCGCATATTCGCCGATCTCGTGAAGCGAATCTTGCCCGTTATCGGTGATCAATTCGCCCATGTTCGCGAGTGTTTTCTCGTCGAGCGCATTGTAAACACAGAACAGCTCATCGTCGGCGGCCGACGATCTAGGCGAAGTGGGCGTAAGCTGAATGAAGGCGAAAAGCGCAGCGAGTAAGATCATGCCATGTTACTATTCGCACCGAGACGATTGATCGAGGCCGATCGTAAGCCTGATGGCGCAGCTATGTCGACTTACGATCCAAAGCGTACACTAGCGTCGAAACTGGGTCCAAGAAGTTGATCATCTCGACTGGTTCCGTGCATTCCTCAGGCCGTAGAATGCTTGTTAGCTTTTAGGCCTGGATCAGATTGCAACGTTGTCCCGCCAGGCCTCTCCCAATTTCCCCTTCCATGTTTCCCCCAATGGAGATGCCACTTCCGCAGTGGTAAAGCACGTGTCGCAGCCGGGGGCCTGTTCGGGAGCAATTGCCTGAACGAGAGCAGTCGTGAAACGGCCCATTGCATTGGGAATTCTGGCTTGCGCTGCCGCCTTGGCCCCGGCGCACGCTTCGAACAGCAGCAATTTGACAATTGCTGAGAAGGCCGCCGCGCTGAAGCCTGGCCAATATGTCTGGCAGTCCGCCAGCGCACCGAGCGGATCAGTGTCCCTCGTCATCAATCTGACCGCGCAACGGGTCATGGTCTACCGCGATGGCATCCTCATGGCCGCTTCGACGATTTCGACCGGTAGCAAGGGCCGCGAGACACCATCGGGCAATTTCACGATCCTGGAAAAGCAGGTCGTTCATCGCTCCCGGACCTATGACAATGCATCCATGCCCTACATGCAGCGTCTCACCCAGAAGGGAGTAGCAATGCATGCCGGGCATCTACCCGGCTATGCCGCCTCGCACGGCTGCATTCGCCTCCCCAAGGAATTTGCCAGGCTGCTGTTTGGGATCACCAGCGTAGGCACGCCGGTGATGATCTTCGATGCCGTAGAACTCGCCGAGCAACAGCGGAAAGCCGATGAATATCGGCGCGCCATGGACGATTTCGATCAACAGTTGTCCGATCGACGGGCCGCGGCAGAGCGCGCCTTGGAGGAATTTGAAAAAGCCAGCGCGCAACACAGGAAAATCGTCCGGCAACGCGAGGCAGATATCGCGAAACGCACTCTCGACGTCGCTTCACGATGAAGTCGCCCGCATCGCAGGTCGGCCCGGTGTAGCCCATAGCTCGCGCTGACGTCCGCTTTCCACCCAACGCAGGCATAAGCAGGGTAGTCCTTGAGAGCGGCAAGGCTCGCGACGCGAACTAACCGATCTCCGCCCTCGCCGCTTCCTCCAGCCACTTCTGCATCTGTCGGAACGGGCCCGGCCCGTAGCTTATGCGGGCTATGCCGGCGTCGGCCCATTGTTGGCGGCTTGGCGCTCCGGGCCAGGTCATGGCGTTCACTGGCAGCGCGGACGCCGTCACGATCCGCTCCACCAGCGCCAGATCAGTGAGGCCCGGGATGAAGAAGCCGCTGGCGCCCGCGTCGGCATAAGCCTTGGCCCGCTCGATCGCCGCGTCCGCCAACGCACCGTCATGGTCGGCGGGCTTGGCCTGCAGGAAGAAGTCGGTGCGGGCATTGATGAAGAAGCCGTCGCCCACGGCTTTCCGGACAGCGGCAATCCGATCCGCCTGAGCCTGAACGGTGTGCATGCCTTCGCCACCGACCACCTGGTCCTCGAAGTTGCAGCCGATGGCCCCGGTACCGGCAAGCCTCGCCACATTCGCTGCTGCCCGCTCCGGCTCGACGGCATATCCGCCCTCGAAGTCGATGGTGACGGGCACGCTGACGGACGCGGCGATCCGCTCGGCATTCGCCAAAGCCAGTGCCAGCGGCAGATCCTCGCCGTCCTCGAAACCATAGGCCCCGGCCACCGACACGCTCCCGGATGCGATCGCCTTCGCACCTGCCCGCTCGACCGCCTGGGCGCTCCCGGCGTCCCAGATGTTGAACAGGATGAGCGGATCGCCGGGCACATGGAGCGCGGCGAAGGCGCGGGCTTTGTCGTTCGAGGTCATTCCCCGCTGTAGCGCGGGCGGAACAGCCGTTCCTCCCATTTCTTGCGGTCAACACCCGCAACGGGACGCGGGAAACCAACCTTGACGCGAATGCGTTGCGGGTAACGGTAACAGGGGACGATGTATGACCCGAGTAAGAGTATGTGTCCCGTTGGCCGCGCTCGCGCTGCTGACGGCTTGTAAGACCAATGATGTAACCGATGGAGTTGCCAGCGCGGGAAGCGCAGTCGCCGATGGAGTGAAGGACGCAGCGGGCGGTGCCGTTTCGCTGGTCAACGTCGACCTTCGGAACGTGCTGAACGACCTCGCGCTCGACCTGAAGATCGACAAGTCCAGCATTCCGATCAACGCCCAGATCCCGATCAACGTCGCCGCGAACGTCTGCGGCGTCTCGATCAACATCCTTTCGGTCGGCGGCGGCAGTTCCAGCCAGGGCTGCACGGCGAACAGCATTTCGCCGGAGCTCGCTCAATATATCCAGCAGCAGATTGCAGCGAATGGCTCGGTCGGCGGTGGTGCCCAGACTTCCGGTTCCACGACGACTGGAACCACCGGCTCCACGGGCACCACGACCCCGCAGCCGCAACCCGATCCGAACACCCAACCCCCTCAGTAGCTTTCAGGAGGAAGTAGAATGACCAAATCTTGGATGTTGGCGGGCCTCCTTGCGTCCGCGACCCTGGTTGCGGCCTGCAAGACCACGGACGATGCCGCGCCCGCAACCGCCAGCGACGGAGGCTCAGGAACGACCTCCGGGACGACCGGCGACTCTGGAACCAGCACTGGCGGAACGACCAGCGGTGGAACGACGGGAAGCACCGGCGGCTCGGGAAGCATCCCGACGCTCGTCAGCGTGAACCTGCAGAACGTGCTCAATGATTTGTCGGTGTCGCTGCAGGTCAACCAGAACTCGATTCCGGTGACGGCCCAGGTGCCGATCGATGTGGCCGCCAACGTCTGCGGCGTATCCGTCAGCGCTCTGGCGGCTTCCGTCGCCAGCGGCACGGCATCCTGCACCGCAACGACAACTAGCCCGCAGCTGACCCAGGTGGTTCAGCAGCAGGTCTCTACGGGCGGCAATGTGGGCGGCGGCGATCAGACCACGACGACTCCGCCCCCGACCGGAAACTGAAGACTTAATCGCGATCAACAAAGGCCGGTTCGAGAGAGCCGGCCTTTTCCGTTCGGCGCACGGAATATTCCGGTGCTGGAACAGAATTCGTCTGCAAAGCGTATTGCTGTCTCCGCGATCTTGGGGCAACCCAAGGTCCCCAACAGTAACAGGGAACAGGCTATGAAGAAGATTTCGACCGCTTTCGCAGTCGCCCTCGGCGCCGCTGCACTCGCAGCGTGCAACCAGAGCCCGCAGGAACAGGCCGCTGACAACATCGAGGCGAATGCCGAAGCAACTGCCGACAATCTGGAAGAAGCTGCTGACAACGCGACGACGGAAGCTGCCGAGTCCAATCTCGAGAACGCTGCTGACGCCGTTGAAGCCAATGGCGAAGCCGCTGCCGACGCAGTTCGCGACGGCGCTGACGCCGACGGCAACAGCGCGAACTAAGTTCGCTCAAGCCGCTCGCACGCAGGCGGTTTGAAAGGGACGCTCCGAAAGGGGCGTCCCTTTTTCTATGGCGTGATTAGTGGACGAACCGCGCGACGACGTCGCGATAAGACCGCGAAACCTTCACCTGCGCGCCTGAGTCGAGCACCAGGAAGCATTCGCCATTGGTGTGCGGCTTCACCTGCCGGACGAGATCGAGATTGACGATCGTCGAGCGGTGAACGCGCTGAAAACGGCGCGGGTCGAGGCGCTTCTCCAAATCCTTCATCGTCTCGCGCAGGATCAGCGTGTTGTCGCCCGTCTGGATGCACATATAGTCGCCGGCTGCGTCGATCCGCTCGATCGTATCGACGTCGACCCGGAAGATCTGGCCCTGATCCTTGATGTTGATCATCTTCTCGAACCGGTTGGCGGCCGGCCCTTCGGGGGACGCGTCGGCCATTTCCTCGGCCGCTTCGGGCGCATGCTCGGCCAGCGCTTCGCGAAGAAGCCCCGCTTCCTCGGCACCGCGCTTTTCGGAAAGACGCTGGCGAACCCGGTCCAGGGTCGCCGCGAGGCGATCCTCCTCCACCGGCTTCATCAGATAATCCACCGCCTGCGCCTCGAACGCGCGCAAGGCGTGGTCGCCATAGGCCGTCACGAACACGAACAAGGGCGGCTCGACGTCCATCAGGCCCTGAATCACGGAAAAGCCGTCGAAGCCGGGCATCTGGATGTCCAGGAAGACGAGGTCGGGCTTGTGGGTCTTGATGGCCCGGATGGCCTCGCGCCCGTTGGCCGCCGTGGCAACCACCTCGACGTCATCGTGGGCTTCCAGCCTTAGCTGCAGGCCCTGGGTCGCAAGCGTCTCGTCGTCGACGAGTACGGTGCGGATGGTCATGAGTCCTTGTCTCCGATTTCGTGAGGAATTTCGATGATAACGCTAAAGCCCCCTTTGTCGTTCTCTCGCGTGGTAAAGCCATGGGCCGGGCCATAGGCTTGCGTCAAACGGTCGCGAATGTTCGCCAGTCCGACGCCGGTCGAGGGACTTGCCGCCAAATCGCTGCCCTCTCCGCTGCCGTTGTCCGCCACTTCGATGCGCACCGCCTGCCCCTCGCGATGCGCGGTAATCCAGATATCAGCCCCATTTTCATTGGGCGTCACCGCATATTTGATCGCATTCTCGATCAAAGGCTGAAGCAATAGCGACGGCAGGCGAGCGCCGATCGTCTCCGCCTCGATCCGGAAGTGCGGGCGCAAGCGGTCTTCGAAGCGCATCTTCTCGATTTCGAGATAGAGCTTCAGCGTCTCCACCTCCTGCGCGAGCGTGACCTTTGCGGTCGGCTCATTGGCCAGCGTGTAGCGCAGGAACGATGACAGTCGCGCCAGCATCGCATTGGCCCGCTCGGTCTGTTTCAGCAGCACCAAAGTCGAGATCGAGTTGAGCGTGTTGAACAGGAAGTGCGGGTTCAACTGATAACGCAGCATCGCCAGCTGAGCGGTCGACGCCTGGCTCTCCAGCCGCTCGCGCTGCTTGATCTCGTCTTCCAGCAGCAGGAAGTAATTGATCCCGTAATAGAGCGCCGCCCACGCCGAAAGCAGCGCGAAATTGAGCAGGATCGCGCCCAGATACTCGACGCCCACCGGCCGGAAATTGGGCTTCACGAAGGTCGAAACGCTCCACGTCTCGATGATCGAGAAGGCGGCCGCCGCCGAACCCACTGCGATCAGCGACAGGAGCAGGGTGAGCCCCGGCCGCATGGAGATCAGCCAGCGGAACAGCGTCCCCATCAGCAGGGTCAGCGAATAGCCCGTCGCCGTGAGGATCGCCGTGTGGACGATGTACATTGCGCCCATGCTGTTGGCGAATCCGGACAGCGAGCGCAGGATGAAATAGCCGGTCCAGCCTGCCGTCTGGAGGATCCAGAAAGCCCGGTCCTTATCTTCGAAGAACGGCTGATCGAGGCCGATGCCAGTCATCAGCGGCCGCGCGGGCGACCGGGCCGACGTCGCCTCCGCAGGGCGATTGCGCAAGCGAGCCAGTCTCGGCCGCTGCTCCACTGAAGCGCTATCCGTCGCCATCGTCCGTTCAGATATAGAGAGGCAAATCCACCATTGCGAGCAATGGCTGGAAGGGGCAATCCGTTCCGCAACGGGAGAGAGACCGATGAACGAGCATGCGCCGCGAGCGAAATTCCGCAGCATGGACGAAGGCACGGCCGAAGATTGGGCCACCATCGGCGGCCATTTCTTCCCTTACGCCAAGGAGCTTCCGGACCGCGTCCTCACCCATCTGAAGTTGCTCGACGGCGACTATGGCGGATTCCCGATCGACCGGATGCAGCACTCGCTCCAGACCGCGACTCGCGCCCATCGCGGCGGTGAATCCGAAGATTATGTCGTAATGGCCCTGCTCCACGACATCGGCGACACGCTGGGGACGCTCAATCACCCCGACATCGCCGCGGCGATCATCAAACCCTTCGTCGACGAGAAGCTTCACTGGATGTGCCAGAACCACGGCGTCTTCCAGGGCTATTACTTCTTCCACTACCTCGGCATGGACCGCGACATGCGCGAGCAATTCCGCGGCCATCCGCACTTCGAGGACACTGCCCGTTTCTGCGAATTGTACGACCAGACCGCCTTCGACGAATCCTACGACACCGCCCCGCTCGACTTCTTCGAGCCGATGGTCCGCCGCTTCTTCGCGGCACCTAAGCGGTCGATCTACGTTAGCACTTCCGAATAAGGACCCTTCATGAGCTTGTTCCGTACGGCCGTTGCCGCGGCCGCCCTTACGCTTGCTGCCTGCCAGGCTTCCGAGACGAACACCGCTTCGCCCGCGGGTGAGACGAGCACCGAGGCGCAAATCGCGCCGATCCTGACGACGCCCGACGCCAAGGACGACGCCAGCTACGCCCGCCCGCTCGAAGCGCGCGTCCACCATGTGGCGCTCGACCTGACCGTGGACTTCAACGCCAAGCGCATCGGCGGCACGGCGACGCTCGACATCGACCGCAAGCCCGACGCCAAGGAGATCGTCCTCGACGACAAGGGTCTCGAGATCGAAAGCATCACCGACGGCGACCAGCAGCCGCTCCAGTACAAGGTCGGCGCCGCCGATCCGAAGCTGGGCTCACCCTTGGCGGTGACTCTCGGCCCCGACACCAAGCGGCTAATCATCAAGTACAAGAGCGCCCCGGACGCGGGTGCACTGCAATGGCTCACCCCCGAGCAGACCGCCGGCAAGAAGAAGCCGTACCTGTTCAGCCAGGGCCAGGCGATCGAGAACCGCAGCTGGATCCCGACGCAGGACTCGCCTGGAATCCGCCAGACCTGGGAAGCGACCATCCGGGTTCCCGCCGGCCTCACGGCCGTCATGAGCGCTCCGAAATCCGCCGAGCCCATGACCCAGGGCGGCGAAAGCATCTTCAGCTACAAGATGCCGCACAGCGTCGCGCCGTACATGATCGCGATCGGCGTCGGCGACCTCGCCTTCAAGTCGCTCGGACCGCGCACCGGCGTCTGGACTGAGCCGGTCATGCTCGACCGCGCAGCCGCCGAACTGGCCGACACGGAGAAAATGGTCGAAGCGGCGGAGAAACTTTACGGGCCCTACCGCTGGGGCCGCTACGACCTCTTGGTCCTTCCGCCCGCCTTCCCATACGGCGGCATGGAAAACCCGACCCTCACCTTCCTTACGCCGACGTTCATCGCCGGCGACAAGAGCCTCGTCGGCCTTGTCGCGCATGAGCTGGCGCACAGCTGGTCGGGCAATCTCGTCACCAACGCTAACTGGTCCGACAGCTGGCTCAACGAGGGCGTCACGTCCTATTTTGAAAACCGGATCATGGAGGCGATCTACGGTCCCAAGCGCGCCCAGCAGGAAGCGGCGCTCAGCTTCGACGAGATGGAAAAGGCGCTCACCGAAGAAAAGAACGGCCCGAACACGCAACTTCATCTCGGGTTGAAGGAGGGCGTTCCCGACGGCGGATCGAGCGGCATTATCTACGACAAGGGCGCGGTCTTCCTGCGCACCATGGAAAAGATCATCGGCCGCGAAAAGTGGGACGCCTGGCTTCGCTCATACTTCGACCGGCACGCCTTTCAGCCGATGACCTCGGCGCTTTTCCTGGCCGACATGCGGGCGAACCTCATCAAGGGCGACAAGGCGCTGGACGCCGAGCTCATGCTCGACCCATGGGTCTTCGCGCCCGGCCTTGCGGCGAACATCGCCCGCCCGGACCCCGCTGCCTTCGCCGAAGTCGACAAGGCGGTCGCGGGCTTCGCAAAGGGCGGAACGGCACCCTCCGCGTTCAGCGGCTGGACGACTGCCGAGAAGCTGCGGTTCATCAACAAGCTTCCGCGCAAGCTGCCGAAAGCGCGTCTCGACGAACTTAACAGCCGGCTGAAGCTCAACGAGGCGGGAAACAACGAAGTCCTGTTCGCCTGGCTCGATCTGGCCGTGGGCAATCGCTACGACCCCGCAGTCCCGTCGCTGGAGCGCTTCCTGACCACGCAGGGGCGGCGTAAGTTCGTGAGACCGTTGATAGAATCGCTTACCGAGGACTCTCAGTGGGGACGGCCCATCGCCACCCGCGTTTACCGTGAAGCGAGGGGTTCCTATCACCCGATTACCCAGCGCGATCTGGACAAGCTGAAACTATCGATTTGAGATGAGTTGAGGGCCGGTTCTTAACCGCCTCTCAACCCTCTTCGGCTACCGCTTCGACTGACCAGTTTAAGCGAGCGCTGATGTACGAGGCACCTGACCGTTATAAGCGGATGATTGCGGCGCGTCTGCCGGATGGAGAGTCCCTCGGGCTCGCCGCCGAGCAGGCGGACACCGCCAGCACTCCGCTCAAAGACGTCCAGCTCATCTCGCGCGCCCAACTTGCTCCCTTCTTCGCGGCCGCGAACATCGTCGCTGCAGTCATGATGATCGCCGCCTTGTGGGACGAGGCGGGTGCGGTCCTCCTCGTGCCTTGGGCGATCGCGGTCACCGGTGTGAACCTTCTTGCGATGCACGTCGCTCGCACCCAGTCGATCACCAACGTCGGACGCTCCGGCAAGAACGTGCCCGACTGGCTGATGGTCGGCGACGTCGTCGGACGCGGCCTCATCTGGATTTCGCTTCCGCTCTATCTCTTCCCGGGCCTCGATCCGGGCGCTCAGGTCATTGCCGCATCGATTACCGCAGGCCTCGGCATTGCCGGCCTCGGGCTCGTCGTTCACCCGCGCTCGGCGATCGGCTGGATGTCGGCTTTCACCGCTGGGCTATGCGGAGCCATGTTCATCGGTCGCAACACGGTGCCGTTCCAGCACATGCTGTCGATCCTGTTCACGCTGGGCGTCTCGATTTTCGGCGTTCTCAACGTCGCCCGCTGGGCCTTCGAGCAGCTCAAGACCAACGCCAATTTCAGCGCGCAGAGCGAGAGCGCAAGCCTGCTGCTGCAGGAATATGAGCAGCGCGGCGTGGGCTGGCTGTGGCAGGTCGATGCCGACAATCGCGTGACCTACATCTCCTCGCGTATGACCGCCTTGCTCGGCCGCCCGGCCAGCCAGTTGCTCGGTCATTCAATGCCCTCTCTCCTCGGCGGCAATGCGGAGCTCGGCCGCAAGCTGCTGGAGAAGCAGCCTTTCAACGCGCTGGACATGGAGCTTCAGACCGCCCGCGGGCCGCGCTGGATCTCGATCGCCGGCGACCCGATCATCGACACCGCAGGCCGCTTCGAAGGCTTTCGCGGCGTCGGCAGCGACATCACGGAAATGCGCCAGACGCAGGAGCGTCTGACCCACCTCGCCAACATGGACGTGCTGTCCGGGCTGCCGAACCGCGGCCGCGTACGCCAGCTGCTCGGCGACTGCCTGCGCACGGCAACGGCTTCCAACGTTCCCTGCGCGATCCTCTTCCTCGACCTCGACGGCTTCAAGCCGGTCAACGACACCTTCGGCCACCCGAAGGGCGACGCCGTGCTCCGCGCGGTCGCCAAGCGCCTGGTCGATGAAGTCGGCGCCGACGGTCACGTCGGGCGCATGGGCGGCGACGAGTTCGCCATCGTCATCACCGACGCGCAGAGCCGCAAGAAGGTCGAGCAAATGGCCGACCGGATCATTCAGGCGATCAAAGAACCCTACATGATCGACCAGACCGAGATCCGCATCGGCGTGTCGATCGGCGCTTCCTTCGGTCCCATCGACGGCGCGACGGTCGACGATCTCATCCTCAAGGCCGACCTTGCGCTTTATCAAGCCAAGGACGCAGGCCGTGGCGTCGCCCGCTACTTCTCGTCCGAACTGCAGTCGGAACAGGACGACCGCGTTCGCCTCGAAACGGATCTGCGGCAGGCGATCACCGCGAAGCAGTTCCACCTCGTCTTCCAGCCGCTCGTCAGCGCGAAGACTCAGAAGCTGGTTGGCTTCGAAGCGCTCATCCGCTGGAACCACCCGCAGCGCGGATTCGTCCCGCCGAACATCTTCATTCCGGTCGCCGAAGAATCGGGCCTGATGGTGCAGATCGGCGAGTGGGTCATCGAAGAGGCCTGCCGCGCCGCCGCGACCTGGCCGGAGCCGATCACCGTCGCGCTCAACATCAGCCCGAAGCAGATCCTGCTTCCCGCCCTGCCGAACATCGTCAGTGAGGCGCTGGCTCGCCACAAGGTCGCCGGCAACCGGCTCGAGCTGGAAGTCACCGAAGGCGTGTTCCTCGGCGACAATGGCAAGACGGTCGACGTCCTCGGCCGCCTGCGCGCACTTGGCGTCGGAATTGCGCTCGACGAATAGC
>Ga0247822_10000163_pt1 | contig 30957 bp, 27 predicted proteins | sample 13C_Cellulose_Da_FD_192423 | JGI IMG/M metagenome (GOLD analysis project Ga0247822, IMG submission 192423) | Soil microbial communities from agricultural site in Penn Yan, New York, United States - 13C_Cellulose_Day30 | ecosystem: Environmental > Terrestrial > Soil > Agricultural land | place...
TGATCGCCCGCGCCCGTCGTCGTGGCCGCTCCGGCGCCCGCGCCGAAGGCGGCGAAGAAGATCGTCGTCGCGGCCGCGAAGCCCGCGGCGACCGGCAACGGCAAGACCAACGGCAACGGCAAGGTCAAGACCAACGGGAACGGGCACACCAACGGCAACGGCAAGGCCGCGAAGACCGCCGCGAAGCCGGGCAAGAAGGCGCCGCCGCCGCCCGCGAAGAAGAAGGCATCTCCGGTCGCGCGCGCGTAACGCGACGACCGCCTCGAACCGAGCGCGCGAGCCTCTTGGCCCGCGCGCTTTGTCGTTTCGGCGCCAAGTCGGTCATCGCGCCTGCGACGCGAGCCGGATCACCGCATACATGCGGTACGCGTCGACATCGCTCTGCATCGCGTAGTCGTAGATCCCGACCTGCTGCTTCGACGCGTGGCCGCGCGCCCAGTTCGCGACCGATTCGAACGCGCCCGCGAGTTGGCCGTTGGGGTAGTACCAGCCCGAGCTCTGCGTGTATGCGAGCTGGCCGTTCGGGTAATACCAGGTGTAGTCGGCGGTCCGCAGGAGCTGGCCGTTCGGGTAATAGAACGTGTTGTTGCCGGTGCGCGCGAGCTGGCCGTTCGGGAAGTACCAGGTGCCATCGCTCGTCATCGCGAGCTGGCCGTTCGGGTAATACGAGGTCTGCGCGGCCGGGTTCGTGCACACCGTCCCCGTCATGTTCGTGTACTCGATGTGCTTGGCGTCGTTCATGCGCCCGCGCGAGGCCTCGACGCTGACCCAGTGCGCCAAGCACACCTCGGTGTAGTCGGCCCACGGCAGGTCCTTCGCGCGCGGCGGCGGCGGCGGCGGATCGTCACGGCGGTCGGAGATCCGGTCGCGCACGCGATCGCGCTGGCGTTGCAGCGAGCCCTCGGCGCGAGCGAGCGCGCGCTCGACGCTGCTCGGGCAGCGGTTGGCGTCGCGGCGCACCTGCTGGATCCGGCGCGCGGCGCGGGCGTCGCGGCCATCGCGCAGCATGTCGCGGATCTCGAGCAGCTGATCGAAGACGGCCCGCTTGCAGCGTCCTCCGCGTTCGTCGGCCGCGGCGAGCGCATCCTCGACGTGATCGAGGGCATCGGCGGCGGCGGGGGCAGCAGCGGCGACAAGACAGGCGAACGTGACGGCGGCGCGATACGTGTTCATGCCGGCCTGATGCGCGTGCCGGGCAGGTTTTGCAGAGAATCCGCGAGAAGTTTGTAATTGGCTGATCAGGCGATGATTTCTCGTCGAGGTCGACGGGCAGCGCAGGTGGAGATACCGTCTGGGTATGCGGTACTTCGCCGGATGGTCGCTCGCCCTCGCGCTCGCCGGCTGCGGTGGGCCCCAGAACAAGTACGCCGAGACCCCGACGGCGACGACGCGGCCGCGCCCGACCGAGGCGCCGGCGGCCAGCACCAGCGACCGCGAGCGAGAACAGCTGATCCAGCAGTTCGATGACATGCGCGCGGGTCAGCAAGCGCATGAGGAAGCCAACCGCCCAGCCGCCGAGCCTCCGGGGCCGCCACCACCTCCGAAGAAGATCGGGCCCGCCGAGCAGGCGCCCATGCCGCCGAAGAAGACCGGTCCCGCCGAGCAAGCCCCGCCCCGCTAACCGAAGGGACGCCCGGTTGCGCGCCCCGAAAGGTGCGGTCGCCGCCGCGCGCTTCCAGAGGGGCGGCCGCCGCTGCGCGCTTCCAAGAGGGCGGTCGCCGCTGCGCGCTTCCAAGGGGGCGGTCGCCGCTGCGCGCTTCCAAGAGGGCGGTCGCCGCTGCGTGCTTCCAAGGGGCGGGCCCTTTCGCGTGACGAGATTCGCGGTTCGTGCGCGCGGGTTCGTGCCATCGTAGCGGCCGATGCGCGCTCTCGGTGCCCTCGTCGTGCTCCTCGCGAGCGCCGCCTGGGTGCCCACGCGCGAACCACCGGCGATCGCGACGACCGGGCACGTCCGCGGAGAGCCGGTGCTCGCCGACGTCCGCGCACTGCCCGCGACGTGGCGAGGCGTTCGCGTGGTAGCCGGCGATGTCCCCGTGGGCTGGCGTGCGATGCGTGATCGCGACACCGGCGTCGTCGCGCAGCTCTGGGGTGGCTCGGTGCACGTGCCGGGGGCGATGGCCGATGCTGCGCTCGCCGAGCGGGCCGCGCGCGCGTTCGTAACGGCGCACCTCGCGCTGCTCGCGCCCGGTGCCGCGAGCGGTGACTTCGCGACGGTGACGAACCGCGTCGACGGACGCGTGCGGACGGTGGCGTTCGAGCAGCGAGCGCGCGGGCTGCGCGTCGTTGGGGGATCGATCGCCGTCGTGTTCGCGAACGATCGGCTGTTCGCGGTGATGTCGCAGGCGCTGCCGACGGTGACGATCACGCCGCCGCCGCGGCGCGCGAAGGCGCAGCGCCTCGATGCATGGATCGGCGAGCAGGTGCGCGTGCGTGCGACCGGTGAGCGCGTGGTGCTGCCGCTGATCGACGACGCCGGGCGCCTCGCGTATCACGTCGCCGACGTGCTCGACGTCGAGGCGACGCTCGGCGGAGAGCGCTGGGACGTGTATGTCACGCCGGATGGCGCGCCGCTGTTGCGCGAGAGTCGCGTGCGCCGCGCGAGTGGCACGCTGCGCTTCGACGCCGGCGTGCGGCGCCCGGGCGGCGCGCGGATGGCGTACCCGGCGGCGGCGGCGAATGTGACCGTCGACGGCAGCGCACAGGTCGCCGGCGACGATGGCTCGATCACGTGGAACGGGACCGCGAGCGCGGCGTTGATCGCCGGGCTCACCGGCACGTTCGTGACCGTGGTCAACCAGGCGGGGTCGTCCGCGTCGACGACGCTCACCATCGCGCCGGGCGAGACCGTGACGTGGGCGTCGGCCACCGACGAGCAGGTCGACGCGCAGCTGTCGGCGTTCGTCCATGCATCGATCGGCAAGCAGCACGCGCGCAGGATCTTCCCCTCGCTCGCGTCGTGGCTCGACCTGCCGCTGAGCGTGTTCGTCAACGAGAACGGCGAGTGCAACGCCTCCTCGTCCGACGATGGGCTGCACTTCTATCGCGCCGGTGCAGCGTGCGAGAACACGGCGCGGCTCGCGGACGTCGTCTATCACGAGCTCGGCCACTCGCTGCATCGCGCGGCGCTCATCCCCGGCGTGGGCGTGTATCAGGCGCCGCTCAGCGAGGGCCTCTCGGACTTCTTCGCGGCGAACATCAACGACGATCCGGGCGTCGGCCGCGGGTTCTTGCTCGACGACCGCGCGCTCCGCGACCTCGATCCCACCGGCTACGAGCTCGTGTATCCCGCCGACATCGCTCCCTCGCCGCACGGCACCGGAATGATCCTCGCCGGTGCGCTGTGGGATCTGCGCAGGGCGTTCATCGCGGAGCACGGTGAGGCGCAGGGCATCGCGCTCGCGGAGACGATCTATGCCGGCGTCGTCCAGCGCGCGCCGAACCTCCCGGGCGCGTACCTCGCGGCGCAGATCGCCGACGACGATGACGGCGATCTCGGCAACGGCACGCCGCACGCGTGCGCGATCCAGGCCGCGTTCGGCAAGCACGGCCTCGCCGAGCCGACGTTCGAGACCACGCGCATCGGCACGCCGGTCGTCGAGGGCCTCTCGATCACCGTGCCGGTCACCGCGCCCACCGGCACGGCGTGCCCTGTCCCCCAGGTGACGTCGGTGTCCGTGCAATACGAAGCCGGCGGCGGCGCACCGCAGACCTTCACGCTGCAAGCCGCGGGCGCTGCCTGGACCGGCACGTTCCCGTCGCTGCCGCCGCACACCGCGGTGACCTACGCGATCACCGCCACGCTCGACGATCAGTCGACCGTGATCTTGCCGCGCAACGCCGCGGACCCGCGCTACCAGCTGTTCACCGGCGAGGTCGACGAGATCTGGTGCGAGCGCTTCGACGGCGACCCGGGCTGGTCGCAGCAAGGCAGCGGCGACTGGGAGGTCTCGCAGCCGGCGTCGTCCTCGACGAGCGGTGACCCCGCGGAGCCCTTCACCGGAGCGCTCGCGCTCGGCACGCAGCTCGACGGCGACGGCCGCTATGCGAGCGACGCGACCAGCTCGATCGAGACGCCCCCGATCGACGCGAGCGCGTGGACGCACGTGCGCCTGCAGTACCGCCGCTGGCTCACCGTCGAGGACGGGCAGTACGACCGCGCCGAGCTCGAGATCAACGGCACCACGGCGTGGAGCAACGCCGCGACCGACGACGGCACGCTGACCCACGTCGATCGCGAGTGGCGGCTCCACGACCTCGACGTGACCGCGCACGCCGGCTCACCGCTCACCATCAGGTGGTCGCTGACCACCGACGGGACTCGCGAGCTCGGCGGCTGGACGATCGATGACGTCTGCCTCGTCGGTTATGACAAGCGCGCCACGCCCGACGGCGAGCCAGGACCGTCCGAGGATCCGGGCTGCTGCTCGAGTGGCGCGGCACCGACGAGCCCACTCCTGCTCGCGCTCTTGGTGGTGCTGCGTTCCCGCAGGCGAACGCCGAAGTAGCCGGCTGGGTCAGTGCAATCGCTGCTCGAGGGCGGCGCCGGTGCGATCGGTCTCGGCCCGGATGCCGAAGTACACCTTCGGGCCGCGCGGGTCATCGGGGATCGTGAGCTTGAGGTCGAACGGCGCCGGGCCGTCGACGCGCTCGATGCGGAACTCGCTCGCGACCCTGTCCTTGGTCTCGTGCAGGTCGAACAGGATCTTGTTGCCGTCGACCTTGAACGAGAACAGCTCGAACGTGCCCTTGAACAGCGTGCGGTCCTGGAAGACGCCGCCGCCCATCGAGGGCACGAAGCGATAGACGTGCAGCCGATCGCGCTCGGTCTCGGGCATGCGATCGAGCCAGTTGCGGTCGATCAGGAGCGAGCGTGCTTCCTCGGGCGCGACCTGATTCGAGCGCGTCGACGACGACGACGAGCAGGCGCCGGCGAGGGCGGCGACGAGGACGAAGGCAGTGCGCATGACGCGCACTCTACCGCGTCAGGCGGCGGTGGCGAGGATGCGCATCGCGCCCTGTGCGCCCCGCGTGATCTGCTTCTTACGCGCATCCGCGGTACCGCCCACGGCGCACACCAGGAGCTCCGCGCCCTCGACGATGATCTTCGTCATCTGCACCTGCCACGCGTGGCCAGCGCCGAGCAGCGTGCCGGTGAAATCCTTGATGCGCGGACCGACGAGCACCATCCTGGCCGCCACCTCGTCGCACGCGTACGTGTCCCCCGACGAGGCGAGCGGCAGGCCATCTCCGTCCGCGACCACCATGGCCTCGATCCGACCGTCCTCGCAACAGGACTGCAGCTGATACTCGAGGGCCTTGCTGGCGGTGTCGGCGCGCCGGCGCCGGCGTTCGATCGTTCGCATGATGTGATCGTCCGGGTCGGGTGTGCCGGGGGCAAGTTTCGGGCATACAGTGCGGCGGTGCGTCTCGCTGCCCTCGGTCTGGCCGCCGCGCTCGCGTCGGCCTGCACTCACCCCGCCGCCCCGAAGGGACCCATGACCTGGCCCGCTCTCGATGATCAGCTGCTCGCCGATGCCGCCGCGACCTACAACTTCAGGCTCGGCATCCCGACACCGCTCGCGGTGACGCCCGACGGCGCGGTGCTGTTTCGCCGCACGCCCGCACGCGAGTTCGCCGCGGACCTCTACGAGCTCGCACCCGACGGCAGCGTGAAGCCGCTCGCCACCGTCGCGGAGCTGATGGGCACCGGCGAGGAGCACCTGTCCAACGAGGAGAAGGCGCGCCGCGAGCGCACGCGCACCGCGACCAAAGGCGTCGTCGACATCGACGTCTCCGAGGACGGCGCCACGGTGATGGTGCCGCTCGCCGGCAAGTTCTTCCTCGTCGACCGCAAGACCGGCGCGCGCCGCGTGATCGATCCGCAGGGCGCCGCCTACGATCCTCACCTGTCTCCCGATGGCAAGAAGGTCGCGTTCGTGCGCGATCGCAAGCTGTGGGTCATCGGCACCGACGGCCCGGCGCGCGCGCTGACCGAGCCGCCCGACGGCCACGAGGACGGCACGGCCGACTTCGCAGCGCAGGAGGAGCTCGGGCGCACGCGCGGCTTCTGGTGGAGCCCGACGAGCGACGCCATCGCGTTCCAGCGCACCGACACGCGCGGCATGGACACGATCTACGTCAGCGATCCGCGCAACCCCGAGCGGCCGCCGGTGCCGTTCAAGTACCCGCGCGCTGGCCGCCCGAACGCGAAGCTCGCGCTCGGCGTCGTCGAGCTTTCGAAGCCGGCGATCACCTGGCTGCCGTGGGACGCGAAGTACGAGTACCTCGTCTCGGTGCAATGGCCGCAGCGTGCGCCGATCACCGCGCTCGTCATCGATCGCGATCAGCAGGAGCTCGCGCTCGTCGCCTACGACGGCGGCAAACCGCGCACGCTGCTCACCGAGCGCGACGATGCCTGGCTCAACGTCAACGTCGGCGCGCCGAAGTGGCTCGAGGATGGCTCGGGCTTCCTGTGGATGACCGAGGCGCCGGGTGCGTGGACGCTCGAGCTGCGCGGTGCCGACGGTGCGGTGAAGCGCGCGCTCACCGCGCCCGAGCTCGGGCTGCGTCACCTCGTCGGCGTCGACGCCACCAGCGCGCTCGTCGAGGCCTCGGCCGATCCGCTGCGCCAGGACGTGTGGCGCATCCCGCTCGATGGCGGCGCGCCCGTGCGCCTCACGCCGAGCGACGGCGTCGCCGACGCGAGGCAGGCCAAGCACGGCGTCATCACCATCGACACCGCGCTCGCCGCCGGCGGTCGCCGCGTCACCGCCGTCTCGACCGCCGGCACGCGCGAGCTGCCGAGCGTCGCCGAGACGCCGCGCCTCGTGCCGACGACGAAGCTCGAGACCGTCGAGCTCGCCGGCCGCGTCCACCACACCGCGATCACGCGGCCGCGCACCTTCGATCCGAGCAAGCAGTACCCCGTGCTGCTCAAGGTCTACGGCGGCCCGCACGCGGTGACCGTGGTCGACGCGCGCGACAGCTACGTGATGGACCAGTGGTACGCGGACGCCGGCTTCATCGTCGTCCGCAGCGACAACCGCGGCACGCCGAACCGGGGCCGCACGTGGGAGCGTGCGATCCTCCGGGACCTGATCACCGTCCCGCTCGACGATCAGGTCGCCGCGCTTCAGTCCCTCGGCAAGCGCCACCCCGAGCTCGACCTCGCGCGCGTCGGCGTCACCGGCTGGTCGTTCGGCGGCTACTTCTCGGCGATGGCCGTCCTCCTCCGCCCCGACGTCTTCAAGGCCGGCGTCGCCGGTGCGCCGGTCACCGACTGGTCGCTCTACGACACCGCGTACACCGAGCGCTACATGAAGACGCCGGCCGCCAACCCCGATGGCTACGCGCGCACGAGCGCCCTCACCCACGCCGGCAAGCTGTCGCGCCCGCTCCTCGTGATCCACGGCATCACCGACGACAACGTCCACTTCGCGCACACCCTCGCGTTCATCGAGAGCCTCTACGTCCACGCCAAGCGCGCCGAGGTCATCACGCTCTCGGCGACGCACATGGTCCCCGACCCCAAGCTCATGCTCGCGCGCGAGCAGGTCCAGGTCGACTTCTTCCGCGACCACCTCGGCCCGCCTCCGTAATCGCGCAGCGAAGCGGAGCGACGTGCGGAGATCGCTGATGCGGCGCGCTCGCCCGCACGTATACTCAGGCCATGGCGATCGAGAAGCTGCTCGAGGAGGCGCTCGCCCTTGGCCCCAAGGAACGCGCTGATCTCGCCGCGGCTTTGCTCCGCAGCTTGGAACCCGACGCTGACGAGCTCGGCGAAGAGGAGTGGAACGAAGCGTGGAGCAAGGAGCTGGAGAAGCGTCTCGAGGACTATGACCAGGGCCGCGTCAAGCCGCTCACGCACGATGAAGTGATGGCAAGCATTCGAGCCCGACTCGGCCGCTGATGTCAGGGATCATCTACCTCCCTGCCGCGAGCAAGGAGCTTCAAGCCACGATCGACTGGCTAGCGGACCACGCATCGAAAGGTCACGCGAACCATCTCGCTTCGGTGATCGAAAGTGCGCTCTTCGAGATTGCAGAGGTCCCGTTAGCGTGGCCGGTGTCGCGGCTGTCTTCCCGAGTCCGCGCCCGCCCTCTGCGTGCGATTCACCACACGGTCTTCTACCTCGTAGAACCGGTCCAGGTCGTGGTGGTCGCGATCTCCCACATGAAGCGCCGGCCAGGCTACTGGCTCGACCGAGTCGAATGATCCTCCATCGCGACACGCGCTGCGTCGTCGTCGACAAACCGACGGGCGTCGCCACCCACCGCGGATGGGCCGACGACGACGACGCCCTCCTCCAGAGAGTGCGCGACGAGGTCAACGCATTGGTGTTCCCCGTCAACCGCCTGGACCGCGGCGCCTCCGGCATCGTCCTGTTCGCCCTCGATCGCGACGCCGCGCGTCTGTTCTCCGAAGCGTGGCCCTCCGCCGACAAGCGCTACCTCGCGATCACGCGCGGCCATCCTGCCGAGCATGTCGTTCTCGATCACCCGATCCCCAAGGCTCCCGGCGAGGAGCGCGTCGATGCCAAGACCGAGCTCTGGCGCCGCGAGACGTTCGGCCGCTACGCGCTCGTCGAAGCGCGCCCGTACACCGGCCGCCTCCACCAGATCCGTCGTCACCTCAAGCACCTCTCGTGTCCGCTGATCGGCGACGTCAAGTACGGCAAGGGCGAGCACAACCGCCTGTTCCGCACGCAGCACGATCTGCATCGCCTCGCGCTCCACTGCACGCGCCTGACGGTCGCGCACCCCGACGGCAGCACGCTCGCCGTGGAGTGCGCGCTGCCCGCGGATCTCGAGCACGCGCTCGCGAGCTGCCGGCGCGCGTACGTCGAGCCAACGTAGCTGCGCTCAGGGCGTCGCCGGCAGTTCCGAGACCGGAGCCTTACGCGTGCGCAGGCCGTGTGTACAGGGCTCTGCTGCCAGCTCGATCATGTGCCCGAGCACGAGCAACGCCGTGCGGCGCAGCGCGCCGTCGTTCGCGCCGGAGACCCGCGTGTCATCGGGCATGCCCGTGATCACTTCGCCGTGAGGCCGCGGCGCTCGAGGAGCGGCTGGATGTCCGGCTCCTCGCCCGTGAAGTCGCGGAACAGCTGGAGCGCGTCCTTGCTGCCGCCGCGCGACAGCAGCATCGAGCGGAAGCGGTCGCCGTTCTCGCGCTTGAGGCCGCCGTGCTTCTTGATCCAGCGCACGGTGTCGGCGTCGAGGACCTCCGACCAGATGTACGCGTAGTAACCGGCTGCGTAGCCGCCCATGATGTGGCTGAAGTACGGCGTGCGGTAGCGCGGCGGGACGGGCGCGAAGTCGAGGCCGACGTCCTTGAGCGCCTTGGCCTCGAACGCCATCACGCCGTCCGCGTTGGGCAGCGCGTCGGCGGCGAGCGCGTGCCAGCGCTGATCGAGGAGCGCGGCGCCGAGGTACTCGGTGGTGCCGAAGCCTTCGTTGAAGGTGGCGGCGGCGAGGACCTTGTCGAGCAGGGCCTTGGGCAGCTGCTCGCCGGTCTGCCAGTGGCGCGCGTAGTTGGCGAGGATCTCCGGCCAGTCGGCCCACATCTCGTTCACCTGCGACGGGAACTCGACGAAGTCGCGCGGCACGTTGGTACCGGCGAAGTACGGGTAGGTGACGTCGGAGAACATGCCGTGGAGCACGTGGCCGAACTCGTGGAACGAGGTGTTCACGTCGTCCCACGTCATCAGCGCCGGCTTGCCCGCGGCCGGCTTGGTGACGTTGAGGTGCAGCGCCACGACCGGCTTCTGGCCGAGCAGGCGCGACTGCGAGACGTACTCGCTCATCCAGGCGCCACCGCGCTTCGACGGACGCGCGTAGGGATCGACGATGATGAGAGAGAGGGTCGAGCCGTCCGCGTTGAACGCCTCGTAGACGCGGACGTCGGAGTGGTACGTCGGCAGATCGGTGCGGCGCTTGAAGGTGAGGCCGTAGAGCTGGGTCGCCGCGAAGAACACGCCCTTCTCGAGCACGCTGTCGAGCTCGAGGTACGGCTTGAGCTCCGTCTCGTCGAAGGCGTACTTCGCCTTGCGCACCTTCTCGGTGTAGTAGGCCCAGTCCCACGGCTCGAGCTTGAACGTGGGCTGCTTCTTCGCCTTCTGCTCGGCGTCGATCATCTTCTGCAGCTCGGCCGCCTCCTTGCGCGCGTTGGCGACGGCGGCGGGCGCGAGCTGGGCGAGCATCTTCGCGACCGCCTCGGGCGTCTTCGCGGTCTCCTCGGCGAGGCCGAACGCGGCGTAGCTCGGGAAGCCCATGATCGCGGCACGCTCGGCGCGCAGGCGGGTGACCTTGGCGACGATCTCGCGCGTGTCGTACTTGTTGCCGCGGCTGCCGCGCCCGACCGACGCCTCGTGCAGGCGCTTGCGCAGCGCGCGGTTGTGGAGCTGCGCCTCGAGCGGCTGGCCCGTGGTGTTGAGCAGCGCGATGCGGAACTTGCCCTCGAGACCCTTCTCCTTCGCGGCATCGGCGAGGCCCTGGAGCTGCTCGTCGGTGAGACCGTCGAGCTCGGCGCGGTTCTCGACGATCACCGCCGAGTCGTTGACCTCGGCGAGCACGTCCTGGCCGAACTTCGTCTGCAGCGTCGCGAGCTCGGCGTTGATCGCCTTCACGCGCTCCTTCTGCGCCGGGTCGAGGTTGGCGCCCGCGCGCACGAAGTCCGTGTAGTAGCGCTCGACGAGGCGCACGCCCTCGGCGTCGAGACCGAGCGTGGTGCGCGTCTCGTAGAGCTGCTTGATCCGCTGGAACAGGCGCGCGTCGAGGTAGATCGCGTCACGGTGCGCGGAGAACTTCGGCGCGTACTCGGCGTCGAGCTTGTCGAGCGTGTCGTTCGTGTTGGCGCTGGTCAGGTTGCCGAACACGAGGGTCGCGCGCGCGAGCACCTGGCCGCTGCGCTCCATCGCGACGATGGTGTTCTCGAACGTCGGCGGCGCCGTGCTCGCGGCGATCGCCTCGATCTCCTGCTTCTGGTCGGCCATGCCGCGATCGAAGGCCGGCGCGAAGTCCGTGTCCTTGACCTTGTCGAACTGGGGGAACCGCAGGTCCAGCGGGCTGGGCGCGGCGAACGGATTGGAGGCGAAGGCGTCGGCGGGCATCGTGGTCGAGCTCGTGGTGGTGGAAGGCGTGGACTTGGGGCAAGCCGGCAAGGCGACGGCCAGCACGGCCGCGAGGGCGCCGGAGAGAAGTCGGTTCATGGCCCGCGCAGCATACCCAACACCTGGCCGCCGTCGAGGCGGATCACGCGTTCGCGTATCACGCGAGCTCGAGCTCCTTCGCGAGCTCGTTCCACAGCTCGTCGCCGGTCAAGTAGAACGCCCACAGTCGCTCGACCGGCTTGATGCCGCGACGCTCCTGCCACAGCACGAGGTCGTCGAGCTCGCCTTCGAACCAGCCCCACAAGAAGCGCGCGCGGAAGATGTCGCGGCCCTGCGCGCGCAGCTCGGCGATCGCCTCGTCGGTCTCGAGATCGTCGAGGTCATCGACCATGTCCGACGCTTCGTCGATCACCTCGCCGAGGTACGCGATCCCCTTCTTGGTCAGCTCGTAGCGGCCCTTCTTCGCGTTGATCTGGATGAAGTCATCCACGGCGAGCTGCTGCAGGTGCTCGTCGAGGGGCGACAGCTCGCTCGGCAACACGACCGGCAGCTCCATGCCGCCGTCCTCGGGCTTGAGGTCCAGCTTCTTGAGCAGCCAGAGCGCGATGTAAGCGTGCTTCGTATCGTCATCGAGGAAGGCGCCGGGGCGCGGGACGAGGGCGTCGGTCATCTCGCCGGACTGTAGTGCGTGACGCCGTCGTGTGGTAACTCGTTGCGCCCGATGCGCGGTACCTCGACGAGCGACGATCCGGGAGCGCGCATCGTCGCGCTGCACGCGTCCGGGGTCGCGCTCGACCTGGGGACGCTCGAGCTGTGCGTGCTGGCCGCGCTACACCTCAAGGCCGAGCACCTGGGTGTCGCCGCGTTCGCGGAGGACGCGCTCGTCGAGACGTTCACGCAGGTCATCGAGCTGACGAGGGCGGCGAGCGATGGCGAGCTGGGTGCGCGGCGGCGTGCGTCCGCGGTGCTGCGCCGCCTGCGCGAGCAGCGCCTGCTCGTGCGCGTCGACGGTGCGGGCGTGGTGCGACAAGGCGAGTACGCGCTGTCGCGGCTGGCGACCGGCATCGTGACGTTCTTCCTCGAGGATGAAGCGCTGACGCGCGAGAGCCTCGACGTGCTCGTCGGCACGTTGCTCGCGTGTCTCGGCGAGGTGCGCGCGGCCTTGCCCGCGCTCGCGGGTGCGCCGGCGGAGGCGTGGCGCGCGCGCGTCGAGCAGCCGCTCGCGGTGAGCCTCGTCGAGCTGGCGCGCGGGATCGAACGCCGGCAGCGCGGGTTCGATCTGCAGCAGGAGGTGTTCCAGCGCGAGATCGGGGCGCTGCTCGCGGCCGACTGGTTCGGCGCCGTCGAGCGCTGCACGTCGCTGCTCGACACGACGAGCACGCTGCTCGCGGAGCTGCACGAGCTGTTACTGCGCCACGCGCATCGGCTCACCGAGGCGCTGTTCGAGATCATCGAGGCGGCGGCGACCGCGGGGGCCACCGACGCGGAGCGCGCCGCGCGCGCCGGCTGCGAGCAGATCGAGCGCATCGCGGCGTGGGGCGGCGCCCGCCAGCGCGCCTGGTCCGACTATCACGAGTGGGTGCACCGCTACCTGCGCGACGTGGTGCGCCTGGATCCGAGCCGCGTGCTCGCGCATCGCCTGCGCGAACAGCTCGCCGGCGAGGGGCCGCGGTACGCGCTCGTCGTCGCGAACGCGCCGTCGATCCGCCTGTTGCGCGAGGACCTCGTCGAACCGCCGTCCGCGCCGGTGCGGCGTCCCAAGCGCGAGCGCGACGTCGAGCCCGAGCCCGAAGCGCCGCAGGATCCCGACGCGGAGCTGCGCGAGCGGATCCGCGGCGCGCTCGCCGGCGGTGCGCGCGGGCTCGCCGAGGTGACGGCGCGCGCGAGTGACCCGGAGGCGCCGCTCGATGCTCGATTCCGGACCGCCGGGCGCGTCGCGGAGCTGGTGGCGAGCAGCGCGGGGCTGGCGAGCGAGCGCGAACGGCCGTGGCTGCCGACCACCGACGACCTCGTGGTCGAGGAGTGGGCGCTCACGCCGCGTGACGCGGAAGGAGCCGGTGGATGAGCGAGAGCCGGTTCGCGCGTCTCGAGGACGTGGTCCTCGACGACGCCTTCCCCGAGGTGGATCTGGTCCTGCGCCGCGGACGTCACGTCGGCCGTGACGACGGCGAGCAGTACACGTTCCTCGTCGACGCGCAGGATCACCTCGAGCCGTTCTACCGCCGCTACGGCTGCGAGCTCGTGCACAAGAGCGATGGCTACTTCTACCTGCTGCCGACGACCGAGCGACTCGGGCGCCGCCACCTGTCCCTGGTCGAGATGCTCGTCGGCCAGGCGCTCGCGCTGCGCTACCTCGATCCGGAGGTCGTCGAGACGGGCGGCGTGGTCTCGCGCGACGACGTGCTCGCGCACCTCGCGGGTGTCGTCGGCGCCGAGGCGCTGGTGAAGCTGCTGAACCCGAAGCTGCGCCGCCGGCAGGACGAGGCGATCGCGGCGCACAACGTGCGCTCGCGCGTCGACGGTGCGCTGCGCAAGCTCGCGGCGCTCGGCTTCGTCGAGGCGCTGCCCGATGCGCGCTTCCGGTTGCGCGCGCCGCTGCTCCGGTTCGCCGAGCCGCTGCGCGGCGCCGACTCCCCCGAAGCGCAGCTCGCCGCGCTCGCCGCCGCGGGCGAGGTCGTCGTCGGGGACGCGCTCGACGAGGAGGACACGAGCGAATGACGCGCGTCCACGCGACGGCGCTCGCGCTCGTCAACTGGAAGGGCGTGTTCTACGAGCGGTACCTGCTCGATCGCAACGTGACCGCACTCGAAGGCGCGAACGGCGCCGGCAAGACGACGGTGATGATCGCCGCGTACGTCGTCATGCTCCCCGATCTCGGGCGCCTGCGGTTCTCCAACGTCGGTGAGACCACGGCGACCGGCGGCGACAAAGGCCTGTACGGCCGCCTCGGCGAGCCCGGCAAGCCATCGTACGCGGCGCTCGAGCTCGCGCTCGGTGATGGCAGCTCGCTGATCGCCGGCGTGCGCCTCGTGCGCAAGGCGGAGCCGCAGCTCGAGCTGACGCCGTTCCTCGTCACCGGCCTCGCGCTCGAAGGACACCTGCAGGAGCTGCTGCTCACGTCGCGTGATGGCCACGACGAGGTGCCCGAGCTCGACGAGCTGCGCGCCGCAGTCCACCGCCTCGGCGGCACGTTGATCGTGTGCGCGAGCACGAAGGAGTACTTCGCCGAGCTGTTCGATCGCGGCGTGACTCCACTGCGCCTCGCGACCGACGAGGAGCGCGGCAAGTTGCACGACATGCTGCGCACGAGCATGACGGGCGGCATCTCGCGCGCGCTCACCAGCGAGCTGCGCTCGTTCCTCCTCAAGGAAGAGACCGGCCTCTCCGACACGCTGACGCGCATGCGCCAGAACCTCGACGCCTGCAAGCGCACGCGCAGCGAGGTCGGCGAGGCGCGTGTCCTCGAGCGCGAGATCCACGGCGTGCACGCAGCGGGACGCGCGATGTTCGACGCCGCGGCCCAGGCCCAGGCCGCGGCCCTCGCCGACCTCGAAGCTCGCCGCGTCGCCGCCGAGGCTCGCCTGCGCGCCGCCGACGCCGCGGTCGCCGCGATCGTGCGCGAGACCGAGGCCGCCGCGACGACACGCACCCAGACGCTCGACGCGCTCGCCGTCACCGCCTCTACCCTCACGACGCTCACCACCGAGCGCAACGTCCGCGCTCGCGCTGCAGCCCTCGCCACCCAGCTCGCGGCCGCCACGCGCGACGCTACCGACGCACGCACCACCGCCGACGCGCTGCGCGCCGCGTGCGAGCGCGCGACCGGCACGCGCGACGACCGCCGGTCCTCGCGTGACACCGCCCGCGCTGCGCACGAGCGGGCCGCCCGCGGCCTCGGCGATCTGCAGGCCGGCCTCGCCGAGCTCCACGCCCGTGTCCACGCACAGCGCGCCGCGCGCGCGACGCTCGACGAGGCGCGCCGCCTGCTCCGCGAGGCCAGCGAGGCCCCCGCCACCGTGCGCGCTTGCGACGCCGGCGCACCGCGCACCAACGCCGTCGACGGCGCGCGCACTACGGAAGGCGGCGCTCCGCGCACCGACGCTGTGCACACCGCGCGCACTGACGCCATGGACGCCGCGCGCACCATCGCCGTCGACGGCGCGCGCGCTACCGAAGGCGCCCCGCCCACCGACGCCGTGAACGCCCCGCGCACCGACGCCGTGGGCGCCCCGCGCATCCAAGCTGCCGTCACCTTCGATCTCGCCGCCGCGCTCGGCTCGCTCGACGAAACGACGCCCTCCGCCGCGACGCTCGACGAGGTGAGGCGGCGCGTGATCGCCGCGCGCGAGGTCGTTGATGCGGTGCGCGTGCGGCTGGACCGCGAGGCCTCGGTGCTCGGCGCCGAGACCGGCGAGGTCGCGAAGCTGGCACGCGCGATCGGCGGCGAGCCACTCGCGGGCATGGTGGCGGCGCAGGATGCCGATGACGCGAGCGCCCTCGAAGCCGCGCTCGGTCCGCTCGCGCACGCGCTTGTCGTCGACGACGAGCAGCTCGCCGCGAGCAAGCTCGCCGCGGTCGCCGATGCTCCGCCGTCGGTGTGGCTCGTTCGCCGGGCCGAGCTGCCGCGCCTCCTGGCCGACGCGCGCGCTGCCGTGACCAATGCAGCGAGCTCGATCAGCGCGAGCCGGGCTCTCGTGGCGGCGCGCACCACGAGCGCGATGCCGTCTGTCGTGACCGTCTTCGAGAAGACCGGCGTGGTGCGCGTGTCGCGGCCGGTCGCGCGTCCACTCGTCGGGCGCGACGAGCTCGTGCGCAAGCTCGCCGCCGAGCGCGCCGCGCTCGATGCCGAGCGCGATCGTCTGTTCGCGGCGGAGCGCGCGGTCGAGGCCGCGCTCGCGCAGCGTGACGCTCTCGAAGGTCCCGAGCTCGGGGATGCCCCCGTGGCCCCGAGCGACGTGGCCCGCGCCCTCGCCGTACAGCACGAGCAAGCGCTCGCCTCTCTCACTGCCGCCGAGGCCGCGCTCGCCGACGCCGACGCCGAGTGGACCCACGCGAGCCTCGCGTACCAGGCGGCCCATGGGGCTGCGATTGCGAAGGAGGCCGCACGCGATCGGCTCACCGAAGAGCTCCTCGAGCTCACGGGGCCTCCTCGATCCGACGCCGGTTCGAACAATGTTCGAACCGGGCCCAGGTCGACAGGCCACGCTGCCGTTGACGGCGTCGACGCACCTCGCGACCTCGCGGCGCTCGACGCGGAGCTGGCGCGGCTCGAGGAAGAGCGCGATCGCCTCGATGCGCTCGAGCGCGAGTTGGCGCGGACGCTGACGGTCGCGCAGGAGCGCCGTGGCGAAGCCGAACGGCAAGCGCGGATCGCCAGCAGCGCGCTCGGCGAGATCGCGCGCGAGGAGTCCCCGCGCCGCGCAGAGTGGATCGAGCTCGCGGAGCGCGCGCACGAGCTGAAGGTCGAGCTGCCCAGCGGGAGACGCGCCCACGCGGACGACGCTCCATCCACCGACGGCGAGCGAGACCTCGATCACGAGCACGACACCGACGACGAGCGTGACCTCGACGACGAGCGCGACCCCGACGACGAGCACGATGCCAATACCAGGCGCAACACCGGCGCCAAGCGAGCCGCCGTTGCCACAGGTGACGCGACGACGGAGCTCCGCAGCGAAGCGGAGCTGCGCGCCGAGGCGCGGGCGCAGCGCGAGCTGGTCCTCGCGCGGCTCGAAGCGGCGCGTGGCGGAGCCGAGACGGCGGACCTCGTGCGCAAGCGGTTCGCGGAGCACGGTGACGGCGTCGTCGGCTACCTCGAGGCATGGCGCGAGGCGCGCGCATGGGTGATGCGACGGTTGCCGACGCATGTCGCGACCGCGGTCGACCCGGACGATGCGCTCGGCCGGCTGCGGCATGACCTCGGCGAGCTCGCGCGCCGGGTGGAGCAGCACGAAGTCGATCTGCGCGGCGCGTCCGAGGACGTGGCGCACGGGATCGACGTGCAGGTGCGCAAGACGATGAGTCGCGTGCGCGCGCTCAATCACGAGCTGGCGGCGATCTCGTTCGGCAGCGTGGCGTCGGTGCGGATCACGGTGAAGCGCGTCGAGCGCATGGACACGATCCTGCGTGCGCTGCGTGGCGGCGACGTGCAGGAGCTGCTGTTCCGCACCGACCTGCCGTTCGAAGACGCGCTCGCCGAGGTGTTCCATCGCTACGGCGGCGGCGGGCGCGGAGGCGCGCACAAGCTGCTCGATTACCGCGAATACGTCGAGCTCGCCGTCGAGATCCGCCGCAAGGCCGCAGCGGTCGCCGATGCGCCGGATGCGCCGGAGACGTGGGAGCTGGCGTCGCCCACGCGGCTGTCGACCGGCGAAGCGATCGGCATCGGCGCCGCGATCATGATGGTCGTGCTCACCGAGTGGGAGCGCGATGGCAACGTGCTCGCGCACGAACGCACGGCGGGCACGCTGCGGTTCCTGTTCCTCGACGAGGCGAACCGCCTCTCGCAGGACAATCTGGGCGTATTGTTCGATCTGTGCCGCACGCTCGACCTGCAGCTGCTGGTCGCGGCGCCGGAGGTCGCGCGCGCGTTCGGCAACACGACCTATCGCCTCGTGCGCCGCGTCGACGAGCGCGGCGCCGAAGAAGTGTGGGTCACCGGGCGGCGCGCCTCGACGCCGTCCGCGTAGTTCTCAGCGCAGCAACACGATCAGGCGAACCACGACCGCGCCCGCGTGCAGCTTGCTGACGTAGGTGTGGTTCGACGTCACCGTGGGGCCGCGCTCGACGATGGCAGCGCTGCCCGGGACGCATGGCGCGCGGAAGAACGCCTGGCCACGCCGGCGGTAGTGCACCTCGGCACCGGGTACCGGCGCGGGCGAGAGATCGAGCATCACCTCGACGGGAAAGCCGTCGTAGACGCGATCGTGATGCGCGAGCAAGTAGTCGCCGGGCACGAGCCGGAGCATGCGTGCGTCGTCGACGGCGAGCGAACGCCCGGTCGCCACGCGCGCGAGCTCGATCGCGATCGCGCACAACGCGGGCTCGTCGGGGATCGCGACGTCATAGCTGCCGCGGTCGAGGAGCGCGTAGCGCGAGAACACGGCGCGCTCGCGGGCGGCGGCGGCGTCGTCGCGCGAGACGACGTCGGGCACGGTGATCGCGGTGCGGCTGCCGAACAGCGTCTCGATGCTCATCGGTAAAACCACCCCGCGAGCGAGATGCGCAGGCCGGCGAGCACCTCGCGCACCTGGTGCAGCGAGACGTCGGAGACCTCGAAGACGACGAGCCGGTTCGCGCGCGGCTCGATCACCTTCGCGGCCGTGGTCGCGACGATGTCTCCGCCCGCGACCTCGCATGAGAACAGCTCGAGCTCGCCGCCGACGGGCGGCTCGGGCGACGGCAGGTAGTAGGCGTATGCGAGCACGCGCTCGAGGTCGTCCTGGTGATCGGTGTGCGGCAACAGGTAGTGGCCTGGCCGATAGGCGTACGCGCGCATGCCGGCGCGCTGCACGGTGTGGCCGGTGATCCGCGACAGGCGAGGCGCGAGCGTGCCGGCGAAGGCCTCGCGGAGCGCGCGAAACTCCGCGGTCTGCGGCTCGCGCGCCGTCGCGTCGAAGGCGTAGAGGTCGGCCTCGTTGCGCTCGACGGCTTCCTCCTCGAGGATCGCGAACAGCTCGGGGAGCCGCGCCTCGGCCACGAGGTCGTCGACGACGATATGCGGGAACGGCCGCGCCGCACGCCACGTGGCGGTGAGGGCCGCCTCGTCGGACCAGGCCGCGCCGAGCTCGAACATCGCGCCGCATCCTACGCCGTTCGCGACGACGATTGCCGTAGCATCGCGCGATGCGCCACCTGCTCGCCGCCTTCCTGCTCACCACTGCGTGTGGCTCGAAGCCGCCCGCGCAAGCGCCGAGCAATGCTGTCGCGCCGACGGCCGAAGCCAAGCCCGCGTGTTCGCCCACACCGGGTGACGCCTACGACGCGCAGACGTGGATCGCGAAGCTCTGTGATCCACGCGAGAACGAGCGCGCGGTCACCCAGCTCGAGCAGCTCGGCGATCCGAAGGCGATCGTACCCCTCGGCGAGCTGTGGCTCGCGCAGGGCCGACCGGCCCGGGTGCTGCAGGTGCTCATCGGCCTCGCACGGCCGCTGACGCCGGCCGAGGCCACCGCGACGTTCATGACCGACTACGAGACCACGGGCCGGCCCGCGAGCTGGGACAAGGCGCTGCTGTTCCTGAAGCGCGCCCTTGCCGAGGTCGACGTCGCGAACCCGCGCTCGGTCGACAGTGCGTTCAAGGCGGCCGCGGCCCTGGGTGAAGCGAAGCTTGGCCTCGACACACTGGTCGCGTTCGCAAGTCGACCGACGACGAAGCACCTGATCGCCGCGCAGGTCGGCGCGATCCGCGCGATCGGCGGCTTCGCCGGCGAGCGTGACAAGGCGGCCGCGGCGCTCGTGCAGCTGCTCGGGCGCGACGTGCCGGCGCATCCGTGGACCGCGACCGACAAGGCGCAGCGCCGGTCCCTCGAGGAGCGCTTCGGGATCCACCTCGCCGTGATGGGAGCGACGATCAACGCGCTCGGCCAGCTCCGCGTCGACAGCTCGGCGCTGCCGCTCGTGCTTGCGATGTACCGCACACCGGAGCTGTTCATGCAGACCCGGCGCGCGCTGGTCGCGCTCGGACCGGCGGCGAAGGCCGAGCTGCAGCAGGTGCTGCGTGGCAAGAGCGACGTGGTCAACGCGCTGTTCAAGGCGAGCAAGCTCGATCGGTACTGTGGCGACCACGGCGACCAGCCCTGCCAGCCGCTCTCGACGATGGACTTCTACGCCGCCGCCGTGCTCGGTGACTTCTACGACCCGGCGACCGTCCCCGAGCTCCTCGCGGCCCTCGAGCGACCGCCGCTTCCGGTCTACTTCTCCGATGACGCGCCCAGCCCGAACACGCAGCACAACGCCGTGTTCGACGCGCTTCGCAAGATCGGCGCCCCCGAGGCCGCCGCACCGTTGCGCGCGTTGTGGACGAACCCCAGGACGGATCTGCTCACCCGCGCGCTCGCGATCAGCGCCTATGCGTTCGTGGCGCGCGACGAGGCCGGCGTCGCCGAGCTCGGCAAGATCGCCGCGGACAACACCGCGGACGATACGCTGCGCATGGAGGCGGCGAGCGCGTATGCAAGGCTGTCGCGCAACACCAAGGACGTGCCGCTGTTCCAGGCCCTCGCGGCGAAGTACCTCGATGCGGCGGCGAAGAAGGCCAAGCTCGCCGCGGCGGAGCAGCCCACGGTGAAGGCGGCGGATCGCGAGCTCGAGACCGCGCGCGTCGCGCTCGACGCGATGAAGGCGAAGCTGCGCGCCGTCACGCTCGACGACACGAAGACCACCGACGAGATCCAGGCCGTGACCGCCGCCACCCGCGGCGCCGAGGACGCGTTCAAGGCCGTGAAGCACAAGCACCGTGATCGAACGGCGGCGTTCAAGATGCATGATCAGGCGCGAAAGTCGTACGTCGGTTATGCGCGCATGTTCCAGACCCACGTCGCGCGCATCGAGATCGCGGCGCGCTGCAAGGCCGATGCTGCGTGTTACGCCGACAGCCTGAAGGCGACCCCCAACGACGTCGCCGCGCGCAACAAGAAGCTCATCAAGGACCTCGCAGCGTGGACGCCCGAGGAGAAGCGCGAGCTCGCAGATGCGGCGCTCGATCGCGCGATGCTCGAGCTCGGCAAGCTCGGTCCCACGGCGTCCCAGTACACGGATGCCCTGCTCGACGCCGCGATCACCGACGCCGCGCTGCCGCGCCAGGCGATCCTGCTCGCGCTCCCCAAGATCGCGGCGCTGCCGTGTTCGAGCTGCGATGCGAAGCTCGAGCGCGCGTTCAAGGCGGGAGAAGGCAAACCCGCGCTCGCGAACGCCAACCTCGAGACGACGGTCCTGCGCAGCTACTTCAGCTGGGCCAAGTAGGCCTCCCCGAGACGGGGAAAACTAGGTCCGACCTAGTTTCTGCGCTTGATGTGCAGAAATTAGGTCCGACCTAGTTTCACCACGCGATCGAGCGCCTACGCGCCTTCGTCGAGACCGACGATTAGCTGCACAGGCTCGCGCACTCGGCCGGATCGCGGAAGTCGGGCTCGCACGCGATCTCGCGCCGCGGATACACCTGGCGATAGCAGTCGTTCTTCGCGGCTGGATCGTCCTGCGCAAAGCTGCACGAACCCACGCGGCCGGTGACCGTGCAGGTCGTGCCGCTGCACTGCTCGTTGATGACGAGCACGCCGGGACCGAAGCTGGCGCGCTCGAGCAGACAGCTCGCGCACACCGTGGCGACGTCGGCGATCCGCGCCTCACACTCGTCGAAGCATCCGGTCGTGCTCGCGGGATCGCAGACGTCGAACGCGCCTGCGACGCTTGGAGGCTCGTCGGTGCAGACGGCGACGCACCGCGGATCGCCGAGGGCGGTTCCGCCATCATCGCCGCCGCACCCCACGAACAGCCCGAGCGCCATCAGCCCAGCAAGCCCCGCGTTCCGCATCCAAAGAGGATCGCTCAACCGGAGAGCCGCTGCCAGCGTGCGCCGACGAGGTGCACGTCGTGCGTCGCGCGATCGAGCCAGCTCGTGACGTCACCGTGCGCGTACCACACGGGCGCCGGGGACGCCGCGGGCCACCGCAGCTCCGCGGCGTGCGGATTACACAGCACGAGCACCACCGCCGATGGATCGCGCGGCAGCTTCGGCAGCCAGCGCTCGAGGAACAGCGACGCGAGCACCGCGGCCGGTGGCCCGTTCGGCAGCTCGAACTCGAGATCGATGTCGTCGGGCAGCGCCTCGGCGTCATCGGCGGTGTGCAGGGCGAGCACGAGCGCGTCCTCGACCTCCTGGGCGCCCTCGTCGGTCGCGAGCCACAGGCGCTCGGCGCGCGCCCACCCGTAGCCAGCGTAGTCGTGCTCGGGCTCGTCGCGATCGGCGTCGAGGTTCAGCAGCTCGAGCAGTGGCCGCTCGCGGAACGGCAGCTCGGCGATCCGAATCACGTGGCCCGCTTCGCCGCGCGGGTTACGCGCTCAGGCGCACCGGCTTCGCGCGGCCCGCGCGCGAGACACCGAAGCGACCACCGCCGCGGAAGCCACCGCCGGTGCGACCGGTGGGGCGGCTCGTCGACGACGGGCGGTTGTACGTGCGGCCGCTCTGCGAGCGCTGGAACTTGGAGGGGTTCGCGGCGCGATACGCCGAGCGCGACTGCTGCAGCTGGCCCACGCGGTGACCGGGCGTCGTGTACGGCTGGGTGTACATCGGCCGGTAGCTCGGCATGAACATGTTCGACAGCATCGAACCGACGACCATGCCGGAGACGATGCTGAGGAACGGCGAGTGATAGCCGTAGTACGGGCCGTAGCCGACGGTCTGGTACTGCGCCTGGCCCTCGCCGGTGATGTCGCGCTTGATCGTGAAGATCTTCTCCGGCTCCTCGACGGTGCCGTTGGTGTTCTTGTCGAAGAACCCGGTCACGACCTGGGTCTTGTCGTCGGTGTCTTGCACCGCGACCGAGATGACCTCGTCGCCCTCGTAGATCTCGTTGATCCGCTTCTCGAGATCCTCGGGGCCGTTGGCCGCCTTGTAGGCCTCGTTGACCTTGTCCCAGTCGATCGCGACGTTCGTGTTGTGAGTGGCCGCCCAACGCTCGACGCGCTCCCCACCCGGCGGCGACGTATCGCACGCGGTGACTGCGCTCAGAGGAACGACGACAGCGAGCGCGGTGGCAAGGTGCTTCAAACGCGAAATCATGCAGGAACCGTAGTGTCCGCGAGGGGGCCCGTCAAGCCACCTGTCCAGGCCATGCGTCCCGCACTTAGGCGACGTACGAGTCGTCGAGGTCGCGCAGGCTGGCGTCGAGCACGGCGTAGATGACGGCCGCGATCACGGTGGCGACGCAATCTTGTTCCAGCGGCGTCAGCACGACCCGCAGCTCGTCGATCTGGTCGCGGATCGAGCGCACCATGGCGCGGTCGCAGCGGCCGGCGCGTACGGACGCGAGGCCGGTCGCCAGCGCCCGGTGGTCGAGGCGGAGGTCGCCGAGCGGCGTGTGCCCGGCGAGGACGCGGCAGGCGAGCGCGAGGCCGACGGACAGCGCGTCATTGTCGCGGAACGTGCCGAGCTCGAGCTCGAGGAGCCGCATGACCGCGGGCTGCTTGATGGCGAGCCAGCTGACGTCGTACTCGGCGCGTTCCTGGTGGTCGATCAGCAGCATGCCCCGACCCTAGGCACTGCCCGATCCGGCGGGCCAGTTTTCGGCGGACGCGCAGCTGCTGGGGTATGGTGCGCGCCATATGCGTCCCGCATTCCTCGTCGACGGTCTGCGCTCTCCTTTCGGTCGTTACGGCGGCGGTCTCGCTGGCGTGCGCGCGGATGACCTCGCCGCGCAGGTGATCGCCGCACTCGTCGCGAAGACAAAGGTCCCCGCCGAGCGCATCGACGACGTGATCCTCGGCTGCGCCAACCAGGCCGGCGAGGACAACCGCAACGTCGCGCGCATGAGCGCGCTGCTCGCGGGGCTGCCGGTCGCGGTCCCCGGCGTGACGGTGAACCGGCTGTGCGGCTCGGGCATGCAGGCGATCAACGATGCCGCCCGCCAGATCGCGACCGGCGAGGCCGACCTCGTGATCGCCGGTGGCGTCGAGCAGATGTCGCGCGCACCGCTCGTCATGGGCAAGCCGACCGAGGCGTTCCAGCGCGGCAACCAGACCATCTACGACACGACGCTCGGGTGGCGCTTCGTCAACCCCAAGATGGAAGCGATGTACGGCACGCTGGCGATGGGCGAGACCGCCGAGCGCGTCGCCGAGAAGCACGCCGTCTCGCGAGAGGCGCAAGACAGGTTCGCGATCACGTCGCAGCAGCGCGCGGGCAAGGCGATCGCGTCGGGTCGTATCGCGAAGGAGCTGACGCCGATCCTCACCGGCGTCGACAAGAAGACCGGCGCCGAGCTGCGCGTCACCGCCGACGAGCATCCGCGCCCCGAGGCCACGCTCGAGCAGCTCGCGAAGCTCAGGCCCGCGTTCGCGAAGAATGGCAGCGTGACCGCCGGGAACGCGTCGGGCCTCAACGATGGTTCGACCGCGGTGTTGCTCGCGAGCGAGAAGGCGATCAAGGAGCTCGGGCTCGTGCCCAAGGCCCGCTACGTGACGAGCGCCGCGGCCGGCGTCGAGCCGAGCTACATGGGCCTGGGCCCGATCCCGGCCTCGAAGCTCGCGTTCGTCAAGGCCGGCCTCACTACGCAAGCTATCGATCTCGCAGAGCTAAACGAGGCGTTCGCGGCGCAGGCGCTGCCCTGCGTCGAGCAGCTCGAGCTCGACCCCGAGAAGGTGAACGTCAACGGCGGCGCGATCGCCTGGGGCCACCCACTCGGCGCCTCGGGGGCACGGCTCGTACACACGCTGATGCTCGAGCTCGGCGAGCGCGGCGGCCGGTACGGCCTGGCCTCGATGTGCATCGGCGTCGGTCAGGGAATTGCGGTGATCATCGAACGCGTCTGACCGTAAGATGTTGCTCTCCGTGTTACGTAGGGGAGCGGGCGGCCATCGTGCAGGACCAAGTTCAGAGATCGCTGAAGCTCGTCGGGCGGGTCCTCGGCGACAAGTTCAAGCTGACCGCATGCATCGGCATCGGCGGTAGCGGCGCTGTCTACAAGGCCGACCAGATCGCGCTCGGTCGTACGGTCGCCGTGAAGCTCCTCAACGAGGAGGTCTCCGCCGACCCGCGCATGCTCAAGCGGTTCCGCGACGAGGCGATGAGCGCGTCGCGCCTCAACCATCCCAACTGCGTCTCGATCATCGACTACGGCCAGGCCGACGATGGCCTGCTGTATCTCGCGATGGAGTACGTCAAGGGCCCGACGCTGACGCAGCTCCTGGTCAACGAGAACCCGCTCGCCGTCGATCGCGTCGTCGACATCACGATGCAGATGCTGTCGGGCATCGAGGAAGCGCACCTCGCGGGCGTCGTCCACGCCGACCTCAAGGCAGACAACATCATCCTCGACCAGCGGCGCGCCGGCCTCGACGTGGTGAAGCTCGTCGACTTCGGCATCGCGCGGCTGGTCACCGGCGCGCGCGAGCAGGAGGACCGCTCGATCTCCGGCACGCCGGAGTACATGGCCCCCGAGGTGATCAGCGGCGCGCCGCCGAGCTTCGCCTCGGACATCTACGCGGTCGGCATCATCCTGTACGAGCTGCTCGCGTACAAGACGCCGTTCTTCGCCGGGTCGACGACGGAGATCCTCGCCAATCACCTGAAGGCGCTGATCCCGTCGCTGGCGACCAAGCGCGAGCACGTGTCGAAAGAGCTCGACGCGATCGTCGCCAGGGCGCTCGCGAAGCATCCCTCGGATCGGTTCGTGTCGGCGGCCGACATGCGCGAGGCGCTGCGCCAGCTCGACGTTCGCAAGAAGGTCCCCGCGTCGGACACGTGCACGCAGTGCGGCACCGCCTGCCCGCCGAGCTTCAAGTTCTGCCCCGAGTGCGGCGCGCCGCGCGTGCGGGTGTCGAAGGCGTTCGAGATCCCGGCGCCGTCGCTCAGCAACGTGTTGCCGCTGCCGTTCACCGGGCGCACCAGCGAGCTCGAGCAGCTGCTCGCGCACATGCACGCGACGCCGGCAGGGCCGCGCGACGCGAGCGAGCCGGCGCAGGTCGGGATGCTCGTCACCGGCTTCGAGGGCGCGGGGCGCAGCGCGCTGATCCGCCAGGCCTACGGTCTGCTCGGCGCCGACGGCCGCGTGATCTATCAGATCGGGCCCGATCCGAGCGGGCTCGCGGCGCCGTTCTACCCGATCCGCTCGCTGCTCGCGGCGGTGCTGCAGCTGCCGCCGGTGTCGAGCGAGATCGAGCTGCGCGACGCCGTGCTCGCGCTCGGCCTCAACGAACGTGACATCCCCGGCATCGCGCAGCTGTTCGGGCACCCGACCTCATTGCTCGAGCTCGAGCCCGCGGTGCGCCGCCGCGAGATGGTGTGGTCGGCGCTGCGTGCCCTCGAGCGCGCCGCGCTCGCGGCGCCGGTGACGATCGTGTGCGAGGACATCGATCGCTTCGATCACCCGAGCCTCGAGATCCTGCGCCGCGCGACCGAGACCACCGAGCTCACGCTGCCGCCGATCGTGATGACGGCGACGATCGCGTTCGGCATGCAGTGGCCGGCCCAGATGCCGCGCCTCGAGATCGGCGCACTCGAAGCGTCGGACCTCCACGCGATCGTCGATCACCTCGAGGCGTCGGGCATGCGCGGATTGCCGACGGTCCAGGCGCTGTTCGAGACGACGCGGGCGTACCCGGGTCACGTCGAGCACGTCGTCCGCTACCTGCTCGAGGGCGGGCGCGCCGAGGACACCAACACGTCGCTGCCCGACTTGATCGCGGCGCGCCTCTCGATGCTCAAGCAGTCGACGCGCGACGTGCTGCAGGCCGCCGCGGTGCTCGGCATCGAGCCGCAGCTGGATCTCCTGCGCTCGATGCTGCCGAACGAACAGCTCGAGGCCGCGATGGCCGACGCCGAGCGCGCCGGCATCCTCGGCACGGACCCGTCGGGCGAGCTGACGTTCACCAGCCGCCTCGCGCGCGACATCGTCTACGACGCGACGCCCGCCGACGTGCGTCGCTCGCTGCACGCACAGGCCGCGGCCGCGGTGGAGGCGCTGTCCCCCGACATCGCGCTCCTCGGACACCACCACGATCTCGCGGGCCACGCCAAGGAAGCCGTCACCCTGCTCCGCCGCGCCGGCGATCACGCGGCCGAGCAGCTCGACGACGCGGGCGCGGCGCAGTTCTTCCAGCGCGCGCTCGTCGCCGTGCGGCAGGCCGTGCTCGTCGGCGATGACGACGGCACCGCCGAAGCGCAGTTCGTCCTGCTGTCCGTGAAGCTGGCCGATGTCCTCCGCACGCGCGGCGAGACCGCGCTCGCGCGCGGCGTGCTCGCCGAGGCGCGCGGGTGGTCGGGCACGCCGATGCTGGTCGCGATGATCGATCGCGCCAGCGCGTCGATCGCGCTCGCCGAGGGTGACGTCGAGGGCGCGATCACCTCGCTCCGCCGCGGCGTGGGCCGCGCGATCGCCACCGGCGACATGAACCTCGTGTGCGAGCTGTACCTCGACCTGTCGACCGCGCTGCTGCGTAACGGCGACGGCGACAAGGCCCAGAACGAGCTCGTCGAGTGCATCGATCTCGCGACGCTGGGCGAAGGCTTCACCGCGATCGAGGGGCCCGAGCCGTTCTGGCGCGTGCTCCGTGCGCAGGCGCAGATGGTCGAGAACGCGGGCGACTCGTACCGCGCGCTCCGGCTCGCCGAGGCCGCGCTGTTCCATGCCCAGCGGGTCCGCTCCCGCCTCGGTGCAGCGCGGGTGCAGCAGCTGCTCGCCCAGCTGTGCGACAAGGCAGGCCTCGGCAACAAGGCCGAGCGCTATCGGGCCTCCGCGATCAACGAGATGCGGACCCTCGGCGATCGCCGCGCCACCGCCGAGCTTCTGCTCAGCGACACCCCGCGCGCCGCGGTCATCATCCCGTCGAGGATCGACGACGCCGTGCAGCTGACGAAGGAGATCGGGTGGGCGGAGGGCCACGAGCGCGCGAAGCGGAAGTCGAGTCCGCCGCCCAGCGTCAAGTCGTGAACCGACCGATCATTTCCGCTCGTCGACGTGAGAGTGGCGGGCAGCGGGTAACAGCTTGCCCGTGATCCAGGGTACGCTTTCTGCGTGGGAAGTATCCTCCTCGTCGAAGCCGACTCTGTAATCGGCGAGCAATGGTCCGCCGCCCTCACCGCCGAGGGCCATGCGGTATTCATCGCGACCACGATGCGCGACGTCCTCCCCGTGATCCGCGAGGGAGGCATCGACGTCGTCGTGATCGACGCCTATGACCCGCGCGCCGGCGTGGTCGAGCTCGCGCGCTCGATCGAGGCCGTGCCCGACGCGCCGCCGCTCATCCTGGTCAGCGGATCGCCGTCGGCCCCCGAGATCTCGGCGCGCATCGGCGCGGCCGCGTTCCTCACCAAGCCGTGCGACCTCGCCGATCTGATGGCCTCCGTCAGTCGCGTCAGTGGCGCGGTGCGCCCGGTGCTCGTCCCCGACGACGATCTGTCGGGTCCGACGATCGTCGTCCAGCGCTGATAGCTCTCTCACACCGTCGCGGCGCCCACTTCAGATCTTACGTGCTCGGCGGGTGGCGCGCAGCGCGGCGCCCATCACTTCGCGGCGCCGTCGCGACGCCACATCACGACCTCGAACCGCGTGACCGCGAGCGTGTCGCCGGCGCGCTGAACCTCGAGCTCGATCCTCGGCGCAGGCGGGCCCGTCGTGGTGACTCCGTGCCGCACGGGGATCTGAAACGGAGGCGTAGGGTGGTTCCCACGGTACCCACGGTCGAGCGGCCAGGTGAACGTGAACCGCTGTGCCCCGGCGTTCGAGCGCTCGTGATCGAGCAGCAGCAGCAGGTGGGGCTCGAGTGGGAGCTCCGCGCCCGCATGCTCGACGCGGATGCGCTGTCCACGCCATAGGGTCCGTACGTGGGTGGGCCTGCACCGCTCCGCCTCGCCGATCAGCTTGTCCGTCGTGCCATCGACGAATACGACCAGCGTCGCGCGGTTGTTGGCGGTGTACTTGTCGAACAGGTTCAACCACTCCACCAGGTTCATCAGGTTGTCGGCGAGGGCGCCTGATAGAGCGCAGCGCTCCGGCAAGCCGAGCGCGCGCAGCGCGGCTACCGGATCGCCGGCGGCGCGCTCGCCGCTGGGTTCCTCGCGGGCGGTGCTCGGCGGTACCCCTGCGGCGGGCGCAGGACACGGCGCGAGGCTCGGACGCGCCGCCGACGTGCACGCGATCAAGGTGAGGAGCAGCAACGCGCGCATCAGGGCAACCGTTTAGCACGAACGTGCGCTGCTCACGGCGTCGATGCGGACGGTGCGAGCGCAGCCGCGTCGGGCTCCTTACGCGCGGCCGAGCGCTAACCCTAAACGATGCTACGCACGACGCCGCCGTCGGCGCGCAACGCGGCGCCGGTGGTCGCGCTCGCGGCGGTGCTCGCGACGTAGACGATCAGATTCGCGATCTCCTCGGGCCTGGCGAACCGACCGATCAGCGACGACGGGCGCGCGGTCGCGAAGAACTGCTTCTCCATCTCGGCCTCGGTGATGCCCTGGAGCGCCGCGAGGTCCTTGACGAACGTGCCGACGCCCTCGGAGCGCGTGGGTCCTGGCAGCACGCTGTTGACGGTGATGCCGGTGCCGCGCGTGCGCTCCGCGAGCCCGCGCGCGACCGCGAGCTGCGCGGTCTTGGTGGTGCCGTAGTGGATCATCTCGACCGGAATCTGCACGGCCGACTCGCTCGAGATGAAGACGATGCGGCCCCAGTTGCGCGCGAGCATGCCGCCCAGGTAGTAGCGCGCGAGGCGCACGCCGGAGAGCACGTTGGTCTCGAAGAACGTGCGCCACTCGTCGTCGGTGATGTCCTCGAACGCGCAGGGCGCGAACACGCCCGCGTTGTTGACGAGCACGTCAGCATCGGGTGCGGCGGTGGTGACGGCACGCACGCCTTCCGCGGTCGCGACGTCGCCGGCGGCGGGCTTCACCGTCGCGCCGGGCACCTCGCCGCGCAGCCGCTGGACGGCCTCGGCGACGCGCGCGCCCGTGCGGCCGTTGATGAACACGGTCGCGCCTTCACGCGCGAACTGACGGGCCGCCGCATAGCCGATGCCCGCGGTCGATCCGGTGACGAGGACGGTCTTGCCTGCGAGCCCGAGGTCCATGCGCGGCACCTTGGCACGGAGTAACCGGATCTCAATCGACGAGGAGCATGCGCACGCCGTACGCGGGGAGCGCGACGGTGAGCTTGCCGGCGATCGCGCGCTGCTGCTCCTTGGAGAACGGATCGCGCAGCGAGGGCGCGTCGCCGGCGAGCAGCGTGGCGGTGACGGGCTTCGAGGCATCATTGGTGAGGAACACGACGCGCGCAGCGCCTGCGACATCGGCGAACACGTGCGCGCGCACGTGATCGGGGCGCTCGACCTGCCACGCATCGGAGAGCTCGCCTGCGAGCGCGGCGAGATCCTCCGCGAGGCCCGGCAGATCGTCGAGCGAGCCCTCGCGGATCTTGCCGATCCTGCGCGGCGGTGCGTCGACGAGCGGCTGACCGAGCTCGTCGTGGGTGGGCGTCGTCGGCCCCACGACGACGATCGCGCGCTTGTGCTCGGCGAGGGCGCGCAGGCGGAGGTAGAGGCCGCGATCGATGCGCGCGGTAGTGGGCACGACGACGGCGCGGTAGTGCGCGAGCTCGTCCTCGGCCGCGGAGTCGTCGACGATGGCGTAGGGGACCTGCGCGAGCTCGAGCGCGGCGGCGACCGCATCATGCCAGCGACGCGCGGTGACCGCCGCGTGATCGCTGCCGAGCTCGGCCTCGCCTCCGGGACCGAGGCCGAGGAGGTCGCCGAGCACGGGCGTGAACGGATCGACGACGCAGCTCGCGAGACCGAAGCGCGCGTCGGTGGCGGTCGAGATCAACGCGATCGGCGTGGCGCGGCGCAGCGACGGCCAGTCGATCTCGGCGAGCGCGGCGGTGAGCGTGGTGATCCACGTCGCGGTCGGCGCGAGCACACCCTTGGCGTCGATCGGTGCGCCCGCGTGACGATCGTGCTCGACGGCGCCGGCGAGCGAGAACCCGCGCACGCCGGCGGCGAGCACCGAGAGCAGCTGGTCGCGCTCGCGCGTCGCATCGTCGGCGGCGGTCGTTGCGAGATCGCGCGGCGGCAACCACGCGCGCGTGCCGAGGTGGACCTCGGGCGCGAGCGGAATCGGCGCGGCGTCACCGACGAGCGCCGTCGCG
>Ga0247822_10000164_pt1 | contig 30880 bp, 30 predicted proteins | sample 13C_Cellulose_Da_FD_192423 | JGI IMG/M metagenome (GOLD analysis project Ga0247822, IMG submission 192423) | Soil microbial communities from agricultural site in Penn Yan, New York, United States - 13C_Cellulose_Day30 | ecosystem: Environmental > Terrestrial > Soil > Agricultural land | place...
GTATTCGGGGAGCGAGGTGCCGACCTGTTGCGCAATCTCGCTGATGTCCATGCGGATGCGCTCCGCGCTGTCACGCTCGGCGGCGGCGAAGGCGGCGAACTTCTTGTCGATGCCGGCGGCGCGGTCGAGCCAGCTGTCGTCCAGCTCGCTGCCCGTATAGCTTTCGAGGAAGGCCTTGCGCGGGACGCGGTGGCGTTCGGCCAGGCGCAGCATCTGGCCGCCAAGCGCCATCAGGCGGCGGTTGTAGCTGTAGAGCTGCTCGACGAGATATTCGATCTTCGCACCGTGGAACTGGACGCTCTCGACCTCTGCGGTTAGGTCTTCGCGCAGCTTCTGATACTTCTTCTCGTCGGCGGGCGGGAATTCGGTGCCCGACCCAAGCGCTTCGAGGCGCGCGGTCTGGAGCTTCGAGAATTTCTTGAAGAGCGAGGTGATGGTCGCGAACTTCTCGAGCGCCTGCGGCTTGAGCGTTTCTTCCATCTGGGCGAGCGACAAGGCGTTCTCGTCGTCTTCCTCTTCGGCCTGCGGCTTGGCGCGCCGCTCGACCATGTCGTCATCGTCCTCGTTGGAATCGGCGGACGCCTCTTCGGGCTCGTCCTCTTCTTCCTTGATGGTCGGACCGGCGGTCTTTTCGCTGATCTCGCCGTCGCCGCCTTCTTCGCCTTCCTCGCTCTCGGCGATCTGCTCGGCGGTCGGGCCCTTGGACAGCATGGCTTCGAGATCGAGGATCTCGCGCAGCTGCATGCGGCCTTCGTTGAGGGCATTCGACCATTCGATGATGGCGTTGAAGGTCATCGGGCTTTCGCAAAGGCCCCAGATCATGATGTCGCGGCCCGCCTCGATGCGCTTGGCGATGGCGATTTCGCCCTCACGGCTGAGGAGTTCCACCGCGCCCATCTCGCGCAGGTACATGCGGACGGGGTCGTCCGTGCGGTCGACGGCTTCCTTCTTGGTCGCGGCAGCGGGGCGGGGTCCGCCGTCGTCGAGCGGATCGACCTCGTCCTCGGCGGGCTCTTCTTCCTTGTCGTCGTCGTCGTCCGAGGCTTCCTCGTTCTCGACGACGTTGATGCCCATGTCGTTGATCGCGGACATGATGTCCTCGATCTGCTCGGACGACATCTGGTCCTGGGGAAGGGCCTCGTTCAATTCGTCGATCGTGATGAACCCGCGCTTTTTCGCACGGGCGATCATCTTCTTGATCGTCGCGTCGTTGAGGTCGATCAGCGGTGCATCGCCGCTGTCCTGGACTTCAGTCTCTACTGCTTCGTTTTTCGCCATGTGTGCCGCCGCTTAGTCGCTGCCGGCGAGAGACGCCAGCCGCTCATTGTTCGCCTTCTGCGCAAGGAGTAGCCGACGCTGCTCCTCGAACGCATCTTCTTCGCCTTCCTTCAACCGCTCGGTCGCCGCCGCAAGGGCTACGCCGATCTCCCCGTCCGCCATCAACGCATCGATCGCGGTCCCAAGATCGCGAACGGCCCGGTCTGGATCCGTCTCGCTGCGGGTGAAGGAAAAAGCCATTGTTCCGGTCCGGCGGGCTTTCTCAAGGTCAGCCGCCGCTCCACTGTCGCGCAATATGGTAGCAAGTGTCTCGCGATCAAGCGCTTCGCCCGAAACAGCCGCATCGACGAGCCTGTCGCGGATGCGGGCGAGGGGCGCTTCGCCGATAGGAAGGGTGGCGAGTTGCTCGCAATGGTCGTGCAGCGCTTGCGGGAAATTGGCGAAACCGATGACGAGGGCCCGGGCCATGAGGCGGTCGACTCCGGTGGCGGCGATGGCCTTGGCGGCGGGGCCGGCGGGCGGCTTGAAGGCGGGGAAGCCCTTGCCGGGCTTGAACGGGCCGCGTCGGGGCTGGAACGGTTGTTGCTGCTGGTACTGGCGCGGCGGGTTCACTTCGTCCTGGAAGCGGCGGAGCCATTCGTCGCGGTAGAGGCGGGCGAGCGCCTGGTCGGCGATGGACTGCGAATGTTCGATCAGGCGCTGGCGGAGGCCGGCGCGTGCTTCAGGCGTGGTGAGCGGCTGAGCGGTCACCTCGTAGCGCCAGAGGCGGTCGCTGAGGGGCTCCGGCGAGGCGAGCAGGGCGTCCATCGCCTCGCGGCCGCCTGAGCGGACGACATCGTCAGGGTCTTGGCCTGCGGGAAGCTCGACGAAGCGCAGCGTGCGGTCGGGGCCGATGTGCGGAAGCGCGCGGGTCGCGGCGCGGATCGCGGCTTTCTGCCCAGCGCTGTCGCCGTCGAAGCAGAGGATGGGGTTGGGATCGAGCCGCCACATGCGTTCGAGCTGAGCCTCAGTGACGGCGGTGCCGTTGGGGGCGACCACCTCGGCGATGCCGGCGCGGTCGAGGCCGATGACGTCCATATAGCCTTCGACGACGATCAGCCGCCTGGCCGAGCGGGTAGCAGGGCTGGCGAGGTCGAGATTGTAGAGCGTGCGGCCCTTGTCGAAGAGGGGTGTGTCGGGGGAGTTGAGATACTTCGGCTCGCCTTGGCCGAGGATACGCCCGCCGAAGGCGATGACCCGGCCGCGGGCGTCGCGGATAGGGATCATCAGGCGGCCGCGGAACCGATCGTAGGTGTCGCCCTCGTCGCTGCGGATGAGCATGCCGGTTTCGACCAGCTTGTCCTCGCCGAGGTTTGAGAGCGCGCTCTTGAGCTTGTTGCGGCCCTCGGGGGCGAGGCCGATGCCGAAGCGGGCGACGGCCGCGGGCGCGATGCCGCGCTTCTTGAGATAGTCTCGGGCATCGGCTCCTTCGATGCCAGCGAGCTGCTCGGCGAACCACTTCTGGCACGCCGCCATGACGTCAGTCAGCGTCGAGGTGCGCTCGGCGCGTTCGCGGGCCTGCGGGTCGGGGGCGGGGACGTCGATGCCGGCCTTGGCGGCGAGTTCCTTCACCGCATCCATGAAGGGCAGGCCGCGGGCGTCGGTCAGGAAGCGGATCGCGTCGCCATGCGCTCCGCAACCGAAGCAGTGGTAGAAGCCCTTTTCGTCGTTGATCGTGAAGCTGGGCGTCTTCTCATTGTGGAATGGGCAGCACGCCTTCCACTCGCGGCCCGCGCGGATGAGTTTGACTGATGGGGAGATGACGCCGGAGAGCAAGGTCCGGGCGCGGAGTTCGTCGAGAAAGGCGGGGGAGAGGCTCATTGCTGATTCGTGCTCTCGCCAACTTTCTCGTTCGTCCCGAGCGAAGTCGAGGGGCGTTCGTGAGGCGGTCGGGCGAAATGTGAGACACGTTCCCAGTCGCCGGCGATCAGTGCTTCTTTCTTAGCGCGCGACCAAGGTTTGATGCGACGTTCCGCTTCGAGAGCTTCAATTCTGGTCGGCACAGGCTCGCACCAAACTAGGTCGACTGGTCTGCGTCGGCGTGTCCAGTCACCGCCAGCGCCTGCCTGATGTTGCGCGAGGCGTGCGTCGATGTTGTCCGTGTGACCTGTGTAGTACGAGTCGTCGCTGCACCGGAGGATGTAGACCCAAAAGTGCATCGGATGTTTTGCCAGCGCCCCTCGACTTCGCTCGGGACGAACGAGTCTTTGGTGAACAGTAAGGGCGGCCCTGCTGGTGTCTAGTTCAGCGCCGCCCTCACCATGGCACTCGCCCTTGCTGGATCGATCTGTCCCGCAAGTCGCGATTTCACTTCGCCCATGACCTTGCCCATGTCCTTCATCCCCGCAGCGCCCGTCTCGGCGATGATCGCTTGGATGGCCGCGCTCGCCTCTTCGTCGCTCATCTGCTTCGGCAGGAAGCGTTCGATGACGGCGATTTCGGCTTCCTCGGTCGCGGCCAATTCTTCGCGATTGCCCTTGCGGTAGAGGTCGGCCGACTCCCGGCGCTGCTTGATCATCTTCTGCAGCACTTCGGTGACCAGCAGATCGTCGTCCGCGGGCGCGGTGCCGGTGCGCAGCTCGATGTCGCGGTTCTTTAGGGCCGACTGAATGAGGCGGATGGTGCCGGTTGCGGCCTTGTCGCCGCCTTTCATGGCGGTCACGAGGGCGGTCTTGATGTCGTCGCGGATCATGCCAACGCACTAGCCCCGCATTTCGGCTCTGACCAGCGTTGACCCGGCGCGCATATGTCCGTAGCGGCAACGTCTTAGCGACATCGCTGCAAAAACACTCACGGAAGGCTTCCCCGCCCATGGCCGACGCTCGACCCTTGTCCGCGCCTCAACCGAAGGGCGCGACGGGAGTCGTGGTCTTCGCCGATGGCCGGGTCGTATGGGGCAAAGGCTTCGGCGCCGAGGGCGAAGCGGTCGGCGAGCTGTGCTTCAACACCGCCATGACCGGTTACCAGGAAGTGATGACCGATCCTTCCTACGCGAAGCAGGTCATCGCCTTCACCTTCCCGCACATCGGCAATGTCGGCGCCAATGACGAAGACGTCGAGGCAGCGGACGCGCACGCGCTGGGTTGCCTGGTGCGCGAGGTCGTCACCGAACCCAGTAACTACCGCGCCAACGAGGGCTTCGCCGACTGGATGAGCAAGTGGGGTCGGATCGGCATTTCGGGTGTGGATACGCGTGCGCTGACCAAGCTGGTGCGAGAAGAAGGGCCGCCGACGGTCACCTTCGCGCATGATGCGAAGGGTGAGTTCGATCTTGAGCGGCTGCAGAAGCTGGCGGCAGACTGGCCGGGGCTCGAGGGCATGGACCTGGCCAAGGACGTTAGCCGTGAGCAGGTCGAGCAATGGACCGGCGGCCGCTGGCAGTGGGGCGAAGGTTATGAGTTGGGCGGCGATGATGAGACTCGTCCACACGTCGTGGCCGTCGACTATGGCAACAAGCGCAATATCTTCCGCAACCTCGTCGAGGCCGGCGCGCGGGTGACGGTTGTTCCGGCGAGTGCGTCCTTCGACGAGATCATGTCGCACGAGCCCGACGGCTTCTTCCTGTCGAACGGCCCGGGCGACCCGGCTGCCACGGGTGAATATGCAGTGCCGGTCATCCGCAAGATGCTGGAGACGAAGAAGCCGCTGTTCGGCATCTGCCTCGGCCACCAGATGCTGGCGCTCGCCGTGGGCGGCAAGACGAGCAAGATGTTCCAGGGGCATCGCGGCGCCAATCACCCGGTGAAGAGGCTGGAAGACGGCCAGGTCGAAATCACCAGCATGAATCACGGGTTCGCGGTCGAACGCGAGGGCCTGCCGGCGAATGTCCGGGAAACCCACGTCTCCCTCTTCGACAACAGCAACTGCGGGATTGAACTGATCGATCAGCCCGCCTTCAGCGTGCAGTACCACCCGGAGGCTTCTCCGGGTCCCCAGGACAGTTTCTACCTGTTCGAGAGGTTCGTGAAGCAAATCACGAAGGAGACGTGACATGCACGCACGCCTGATCCCCGCAATCGCTTTATTGCTCGCTCCCGCGGCCGCCTTGGCGCAGGAAATCGTCGAGGTTCCGGCGAGCAAGGCCAACGTCGCCCGGCCCGACGATCTTTTCACCCTGCCGCCCAATCAGTGGGTTATGGCTCGGACGCTGGGTGGCGGGTCTGAGCCATGTGTGGCCGACCAGTGTGAAGCGGGATTCACCACCGGCGATCTGGTCGTCAGCGTCGAGCATGCCAAGGATTTCGTTCGAATCATCGCCGGTCTGAAGGGCTGCGAGCGGACAGCCTACAGTGAGGTCGAGGTCGGGTCGAAGCCCGGCAAGCCGACTTTCGGCCGCGTGTCCAAGCAAGTCAGCAACGTGCTGAAGGGTTTGGGGAAGCAGTGCAATGCGACGGTTCCGTCGGTGCCCAAGCTTGAAGCAGCTCAGATGTTTCCGAAGGCTATCGGATGAGATCAGCGGGCGCGATCCTCTGGGCGGTCGCGCCCGCTGTCTTCCTTTCCGGCTGCGTCACTGCGCGGATGCACTCCGAAGCCGAGATCAACGGCGTCACCCGGCAATGCGGGCTCGCGCTCGGCGAGCTGTTCCAGGATGAAAGCGAGAAGAGATTGTTGTTTATGATCCGCCACGGCGCGACGGCCGAAGAGCGCGCCTGCGTCCTAAACTGGGCCCGTGAGCGGCACCTCAAACTGGTCTTCGTGAACGCTGAAGGGCTGGCGAGCTGATGCCGATGCGTACCGACATTCAATCGATCTTGATCATCGGCGCCGGCCCTATCGTAATCGGTCAGGCGGCAGAGTTCGACTATTCGGGAAGTCAGGCCGTTAAAGCTCTGAAAGAAGAGGGTTATCGAGTTATCGTCGTCAACTCGAACCCGGCGACGATCATGACCGATCCGGGGCTTGCCGACGCGACCTACATCGAGCCGATCACGCCGGAATTCGTCGCCAAGATCATCGAGAAGGAAAAGCCGGACGTCGTCCTTCCGACCATGGGCGGGCAGACGGCGCTGAACACGGCTCTGGCGCTGGCGAAGGACGGGACGCTGGAGCGGCTCGGCGTCGAACTGATCGGCGCCAAGGCCGAGGCGATCGAGAAGGCCGAAGACCGGGAAAAGTTTCGCGACGCGATGGACGCAATCGGGCTGGAGAGCCCGCGGTCGGCGATCGTCCATTCGATGGAGGAGGCCGCCGCAGCTTTGGAGCAGGTCGGCCTGCCGGCGGTCATCCGTCCGAGCTTCACGCTCGGCGGCACTGGTGGCGGCATTGCCTATAATCGCGAGGAATATGAGGCGATCGTTCGTTCGGGGCTGGAGGCCTCGCCGACGACCGAGGTGCTGATCGACGAGAGCCTGGTCGGCTGGAAGGAATATGAGATGGAAGTCGTGCGCGACCGCGCCGACAATGCCATCATCATATGCTCCATCGAGAATATCGACCCGATGGGCGTGCACACGGGCGATAGCATCACCGTCGCTCCGGCACTGACGCTGACCGATAAGGAATACCAGCGTATGCGCTCGGCTTCGATTGCCGTGCTGCGGGAAATTGGCGTCGAAACAGGTGGTTCCAACGTTCAGTTCGCAGTCGATCCAAAGACGGGGCGGATGGTCGTCATCGAGATGAACCCGCGTGTTTCGCGGTCGTCCGCGCTGGCGTCCAAGGCAACCGGCTTCCCGATCGCCAAGGTCGCGGCGAAGCTGGCTGTCGGCTACACGCTCGACGAGATTGCCAACGACATCACGGGCGGCGCGACGCCGGCAAGCTTCGAGCCGACGATCGATTATGTCGTGACCAAGGTCCCGCGCTTCGCCTTCGAGAAATTCCCGGGTTCGCCGCCGCTGCTGAGCACGGCGATGAAGTCGGTCGGAGAGGTGATGGCGATCGGCCGTTCGTTCCCGGAGAGCCTGCAGAAAGCGCTTCGTGGCCTGGAGACCGGCCTGACAGGGCTTGATCGCGTCCACGCGCTGGAAGGCGCTGATCCGGCGGCGATCGAGAATGCGCTGGCGAAGTCGACGCCAGACCGGTTGCTGGTGGCCGCCGAGGCGCTGCGGCAAGGCTTCACCGTCGAGCGTATCGCGCAGATCGCCGGTTTCGACCCCTGGTTCCTGCAGCGGCTTCAGGAAATCGTCGACGCGGAAGCACAGGTGCGGCGCGACGGTCTGCCGCAGGACGCTGCGGAGATGCGCCGTCTCAAGGCGATGGGTTTCTCCGATGCTCGGCTTGCGCAGTTGGCATTGCGTTCGGCGAACGTCGATCGCGAGATGAGCGAAGCGGTGGCTGCGCATGGCTCCGGAATTGTCCATTCGGCGCTTAAGGCGATCACCGGGGGCGTCACCGAAGCGGAGGTACGGGCGCACCGGACGAAGCTTGGCGTGAAGCCGGTGTTCAAGCGCATCGACAGCTGCGCCGCGGAGTTTGATGCCGCGACGCCCTATCTCTACTCGACCTACGAGGCGCCTTTGTTCGGCGAACCCGAGGACGAGGCGCAGATCAGCGAGCGCAAGAAGGTCGTCATCCTCGGTGGCGGTCCGAACCGGATCGGGCAGGGGATCGAGTTCGATTATTGCTGCTGCCACGCCGCGTTCGCTTTGGGGCGTGACGGAGCGGGCTTCGAGACCGTCATGGTCAATTGCAATCCGGAGACCGTGTCCACCGACCCCGATACGTCCGACCGTCTCTATTTCGAGCCGCTGACGGCGGAAGACGTGTTGGAGATCGTCACTCGCGAGGCCGAAAAAGGCGAATTGCTCGGCGTAATCGTCCAGCTGGGCGGGCAGACGCCGCTCAAGCTGGCGGCAGAGTTGGGCGCGGCGGGGATTCCCATCCTCGGCACCAAAGCGGACTCGATCGACCTGGCCGAGGATCGCGAACGGTTCGCGCAACTGGTCGACAAGCTAAAGCTCAAGCAGCCTGCGAACGGCCTCGCGCGGAGCAGGGACGAGGCGGTGCAGGTCGCTTCGCGCATCGGTTATCCGGTGCTGTTGCGGCCGTCTTACGTGCTCGGCGGGCGGGGCATGGAAGTGGTCGAGGGGCCGGAGCAGCTCGATCATTATATTGCGACGGCTGTGGCCGTGTCCGGTTCGAGCCCAGTGCTGATCGACCGCTACTTGCGCGACGCTATCGAAGTGGACGTCGATGCGATCTGCGACGGTACCGACGTCACTGTTTGCGGGATCCTGCAGCACATCGAGGAAGCGGGCGTCCACTCGGGCGACAGCGCATGTTCGATCCCGCCACACAGCCTCTCTGACGAGATCGTTGCCGAGATCGAACGGCAGGCGCGCGAATTGGCGCTGGCGCTCGACGTGCGCGGGCTAATGAACGTGCAGTTCGCGGTGAAAGAGGGCGAGGTCTACCTCATCGAAGTGAACCCGCGCGCGAGCCGCACGGTGCCGTTCGTCGCCAAGGCAATCGGCGTCCCGGTGGCGAAGATCGCGGCACGGGTGATGGCCGGCGAGAAGCTCGCCGACCAGGAGCCGATCGTCCGCGACATAAAGCATATCGCCGTCAAGGAGTCCGTATTCCCCTTCGCGCGCTTCCCCGGCTCCGATCCAGTGCTCGGACCGGAAATGAAGAGCACCGGCGAAGTGATGGGAATCGATAGCGAATTTCGGACTGCGTTCGGTAAGGCACTGATCGGCGCGGGCATGGCATTGCCGGACCAGGGCACAGCGTTCGTGTCGGTGAAGGACGCCGACAAGGACAACATCGTGCCCGCCGTCGAGAAGCTGCTGGAGCTTGGCTACAAGGTCATTGCGACAGGGGGGACCGCCGAGCATCTGGCGGCCAAGGGTCTCAATGTCGAACGTGTGAACAAGGTGGCGCAGGGGCGGCCGCACATCGTCGACAAGTTGATGGATGGCGAAGTGCAGTTGGTCTTCAATACGACGGAGGGCTGGCAGTCGCTGAAGGACAGCACGTCGATCCGCTCGACCGCGTTGGTCCGCAAGGTGCCGTACTTTACTACGGCGGCAGGCAGCCTGGCCGCGGCACAGGCCATCGAAGCTCTTCGCGGGCGCGCGCTTGAAGTCCGCTCGCTCCAATCCTATTATTCTGCCTCCTGAACCGAGTTCACCTGACAATCCGCCCGGCTTCGCGAACCCCTTGAAGGGCGCGGCGGGCGGCGTTTTGAAGAGAAGGGCCGATTACAATGGCGAGTGCCGACAAGGTACCGATGCTGGCCGAGGGCCATCGCAAGCTGAGCGACCAGGTGCGCCAGCTGAAGACCGTCGAGCGTCCTTCGGTCGTTCAGGCCATCGAAGATGCTCGCGCGCACGGCGATCTCTCGGAAAACGCCGAGTATCACGCGGCCAAGGAGCGCCAGGGCCAGATCGAGGCGATGATCGCCGACATCGAGGACCAGCTGAGCCGCGCAATGGTGATCGATCCGACGACGCTCTCAGGCGACAAGGTCGTGTTCGGCGCGACCGTCACGCTTGTCGACGAGGACGAGAAAGAGGTCCGGTATCAACTCGTCGGTCAGGTCGAAGCCGACGCCAAGGATGGGCGGATCAGCTATAATTCGCCGCTTGGCCGGGCGCTGATCGGTCGTTCGACAGGTGAAGAGGTCGAGGTGTCGACCCCGTCCGGCGACCGCTACTACGAGATCAAGAAGGTCGAGTTCGTCTAAGCGGAGCTGCGCGGATGCGCATCCCTAAGACCGCTACGGTCATCATCTCGATCGTTACCGGCATCGCGTGGCTGCTCGTCGCGTTTCTCGGCCGCGACAATTGGGCCGCGATGACCCTCGGATTTATTCCGATCAGGCTGAGCGGGCTTCCCACGCTTTATCCCGCAGTGCCGGCGTGGCTGACGCCGCTTAGCTCAACCTTCGTGCATGGCGGTGCCCTGCATGTCGCGCTCAACCTGCTGATGCTGTTGTGGTGCGGGTCCAAGGTCGAGCGCATTCTCGGGCCCGGACCGCTGGTGCTCCTCTACGTTACAGGCGCTTTCACCGCGGCGATCGCGCAATGGCTTGCCTCGCCGATGTCGCCGACGCCGATGATCGGAGCGAGCGGGGCCATCAGCGCGGTGATCGGGGCTTTTGCGCTTAGCTTCGGTCAGCAGAAGCGGATCGTCTTTTCGCCGAGCCTTAACCGCTCGTTGAACGCCATGTGGCTGCTTGCGGCCTGGGTCGTGCTGCAGATGATGACGGGCCTGCTTGCTGGAACTCAGGGTTATCTTTTGGCGACGCCCGCGCACATTGGCGGATTCGTGGCCGGCCTGCTGCTCCAGCGACCGCTTCTGCTCTGGCGGTATAGAAACGCCTAAGCGGCGGAGGCTTTGCTGTCGCTCTCCGGCTCGAGCAGCCGGTGCAAGTGGACGACGACGTACTTCATCTCGGCATCATCGACCGTGCGTTGTGCGCTGCTGCGCCAGGCCTCTTCGGCCTCCGCATAGCTTTCGAACAGTCCGACAAAGTCGATGGCGTTGAGATCGACGAACTGGAGGCCTTGCGGGTCTTTGACGCGGCCTCCGAAGACCAGGTGAAGCTTGCTCATGGCCGGCTCGCTAGCAGGATTTCCCAGACTTGCGAACCGGCCACGATTGGTCTCATTCGCCCTTGCGGTAGGTTCCTACGGCAGCCTGAGCGGATGCCTTCGCCGCGTCCCGAGCGCCGTCGATGATCGAGCGGATGGCGTCGGAACCGCGTTCCTTCGTCAGTCCGAGTTCGTCCAGCCGGCCGCGGCCTGCGTCTTTCGCAGCCGAAATAGCGGACTGGGCGGTTTCACGGGCGCGATTCGTCACCGGCTTCAGCAGGCGATCTTCGGTACGCGTGCGCGGCAACAGGGCGGCGATCGCTGCGCCGGCAGCCAGACCGGCCGCCACGGCGATCAGAGGTGCTTCCTCGAGCGCGTCGCCGGCACGGCGACCGGCGTTTCCAACCCGGTCCCGAGCGTTGCCATAGGCCTCGATCGCGCGCTGGCGCGACGACCGGGTCTCGGTCTCTTCGGCGGGGGTGCGACTGTCGGTCATTCGATACTCTCCGTGGGTTTTTTGCTTCGTGTTCGTTTCGAGGTTTTCGTGCCCTTGCCGACGGCTTTCTGCGCGAGGTCCATCAACGGCTCTCGAGCAATGAACATCGCGATTGCAGCGACGATGCCCGTGGCGGCAACTGGCCGCTTCCGGACCGCATCGACCGCGTTCTCGGCCAGGTCAGCGCCTTTGTCCTTCGCACTATCCCAAGCACCCCGCATCAACGTTCGGGGAGCAAGCTGGTGCTGCAGTTCATCGACCGTGCCCATCAGGCGCGTCCGAGCCCGAACCGCCTCGGCGCGCGCGGCAAGAACCGATGGCGACAATGGCTTCACCATGCGCTCCGGGCTTTGCTCACCGCCCACCAGGCCAGTCCGCCGGCAAGACCGACGAACAGGACAAGCCCGATGACTCCGGCGAGCAACGGGCCGACCAAGGTCGCCAAGGCCAGGGTGACGCCAAGGGCGAAGGCAATGATGGCCGCCTGCGCAAATAGAAGAGCGGCGACCAATGCGATGGCCGGCGCCTTGAGGGCGCTGACCTTTTCCTCGGCAATGGCCTTGACGACGTTGAGCTCGGCGCGGGCATAGGCCTTGCCGTCCTCGATGGCGCGGCTGATCAGTTCCCCGACCGGTTGGTCGTTGGGCTGCGCAGACGGCTCATCGTTGGGCGGCTTTAGCACGGGCTGGTCTAGGCCTTGTCGTCGTTGCGGCTGCCGAGACCCGACTTGAAAAGCCGGGCTACGACGAAGCCGACGATGGCTGCACCAGCGATTGCTACGCCGGGGCTATTGCGGACGAAATTGCGCGTGTCTTCGATGAGTTCGTCCGGATCCTTGGACGCTAGGCCGTTTGCGGTGTTTTCGATGGCCGAGGCTGCGCGGCGTGCATAGTCACCATATTCGGCGCCGAGCCGCTCTTCAATGCCGTCGGCGGTATCACCAACGAGCTTGCTGACATTCGAAAGCGCCTCTGCGGAGCGTTCGAGCCCTTGGCTGACGAAGCCACGAGCGCGCTCGCCAGCCTCGGTCGACAGGCGCTCGCCGCCATCGCGCAGGCGCTGGCGAATGCCCGAATCCGGTCCGCCGCTAGTCGGCAGATCGTCCCGGGGGACGGGAAGGTTGGAATCATTGTCCAAGTTCGACTCCGTAATGTTGTCGTCGGCACCGCCCGACGCGCCCGTAAGGATTGCGTCGGTGCCTTCGGGAAGTTCGGTTCTGTTATCGCCCATGTGCGAGTCCTCCTTGACCTCTTCAACCCGGCAGCCGTTTCCGCGTTCCTGTTTGCGGAAGCGAAAGTTGCACGGTCCGACGCGCCGCTTATAGGTGCAGCGCGCCCTCAAATCATTACGTTTCCGAAAGAAGGAAGAATATGACCGCGATCGTCGACGTCCACGCACGCCAAATCCTGGACAGCCGCGGAAACCCGACGGTCGAGGTCGACGTCACGCTGGAAGACGGAAGCATGGGCCGGGCCGCCGTCCCCTCGGGCGCTTCGACCGGCGCGCACGAAGCCGTGGAACTTCGCGACGGGGACAAGGGCAAGTGGGGCGGCAAGGGCGTCGAAAAGGCCGTCCACGCCGTGAACGGCGAGATCGCCGGCGCGGTGGTCGGGCTCGATGCCGAGGACCAGACGGAGCTGGACCTGACGCTGACCACGCTTGACGGGACGGCGAACAAGGCGCGGCTTGGCGCCAATGCGATCCTGGGAGTCAGCTTGGCGGCGGCGAAGGCGGCCGCTGATGCCCGTGGCATGCCGCTCTATCGATACGTCGGCGGCGTCAGCTCGGACGTGTTGCCGGTGCCGATGATGAACATCGTCAACGGCGGCGCGCATGCGGACAATCCGATCGATTTCCAGGAATTCATGGTCATGCCGGTCGGTGCGCCGACCTTCTCGGAGGCGCTGCGCTGCGGCACGGAAATCTTTCACTCGCTGAAGTCGGCGTTGCACAAGGCGGGGCTTGCGACAGCCGTGGGTGACGAGGGCGGTTTCGCCCCGAACATCGCTTCGGCTCGTGAAGCACTCGATTTTATCCTCAGGTCGGTCGAATCGGCGGGATACAAAGCCGGAACAGATGTTGTTCTGGCGCTCGATTGCGCCGCGACTGAGTTCTTCAAGGACGGAAAGTACGAGATGGCGGGCGAGGGGCGTAGCCTGACGCCGACGGAAATGGCCGGTTATCTGACCGAGTTGGCCGACGCTTATCCGATCGCTTCCATCGAAGACGGAATGGGCGAGGACGACATGGAAGGCTGGAAGGCGCTGACCGATTCCATCGGCAATCGCGTCCAGCTGGTTGGCGACGATCTTTTCGTAACAAATGAGAAGAGACTGGCACAAGGCATTGAAGATGGGATCGCAAATTCGATTCTGGTGAAGGTCAATCAGATCGGGACGCTCACCGAAACGATCAACGCGGTCCGTCTCGCACAGACGTCGGGCTACACCGCGGTCATGTCGCACCGGTCGGGCGAGACCGAGGATTCGACGATCGCCGATCTGGCGGTTGCTCTATCCTGCGGGCAGATCAAGACGGGCAGCCTCGCCCGGTCGGATCGCACGGCCAAGTACAACCAGCTTCTGCGCATCGAGGAAGAGCTAGGCGATACAGCACGTTATCCGGGGATTGCGGCATTGAAGGCATACAAGCCGGCCTAATCCACAGGATTATCCACCAAAGGGCTCTTTTTCCTTGCCTTCATGACTCCATCGTGATTCTTAAGAATCATGGGTGGGGGCAATCGCAGTTTCGGCTTGATGCGCCGGGTCTTTTGGCCCGCGCTGGCGCTCATCATCGTTGGCAATTTCGCGGGCTATGCCGTTGCCGGTCCGAACGGGCTTCTTGCCTGGGGCGGATACAATCGCGACCTGCAGGCGCGGAAGGTCGAGCTCGCCAAGCTCGAGGCTGAGCGCGACCAGCTGCGCCATCGTTCCAAGCTGCTCGATCCGCGCAAGGCTGATCCAGATCTCGCCGAAGAATTGACCCGCCGCGACCTAGGGTTGGTGCGCCCGGACGAGGTCATCGTTCCCCTCAACTAGTGCTGAGTGTCGCCATCGCTCTGGCTGCGGCGGCACCCTTGCGCCTGCCGCCGGTTGAGCTTTGCGGTGGAGATGCCGAGTTCGTCCAGGTGCGAGAGCAGTTGGATAAGGCTGTTGCGGCTCGCGACGTGGATGGCCTGATCGCGTTGATGTCAGAGGATGTGCGATTCAGCTTTGGCGGCGGTGTCGGTCGGGAAGGATTCAAGCAGCGCTGGGCGTCCGCCCCGCAGGAGCGCACACGCCTGTGGGACGAGATTGGACAGGCGATGCAGCTGGGCTGCGCGAAGGCTGTGGACGGCCAAGGGCGTGAGTATCGCGCCATGCCAACGATCTTCGTGACTGGCGATGGCCTCGACGGCTTCTCGACCTGGGTGGCGCGTCCCGGCTCGGTCCTTCGCGCCAAGCCGAGCAACCGCGCGAAGGCGAAGATGCGTCTGCCCGCATGGACGGTGCTCGAAGAGGTCGAGCACGACGGCGGCGACTGGATCGAAGCGCGAACACCGAAGGGCAGTCGCGGCTTCGTATCTACCGCGCAGGCGCGCAGTCTCCTCGACTATCGCGTCGTCTTCGGGCGCCGCGACGGACGGTGGCGGATAACGGCATTCGTGGCGGGCGACTGATTGACGCTACGGCCTGATTGTCGCACGGGACCCGGCAACCTATAGACGCGGCGCTTCAAACCGCGCGGGAGAGAGGACAAACGTGGCGCGTTCCCCAAAAGCCAAACCTGCTGCCGGTGCAGCTCCCGACCTTCCCAACCGCGAACGACCGTCCGAGCCCCAGCGCTACGAGGCGACCAAGGACGAACTCCTCCAATTTTATCGCGAAATGCTGCTCATCCGCCGCTTTGAGGAGCGGGCGGGGCAGCTTTACGGTCTCGGGCTGATCGGCGGCTTCTGCCACCTGTACATCGGTCAGGAAGCGGTCGCCGTCGGCCTTCAGTCGGCGATGACCGTCGGCAAGGACAGCGTCATCACCGGCTACCGCGATCACGGTCACATGCTGGCCTACGGCATCGATCCGAAGGTGATCATGGCCGAACTGACCGGCCGCGCGGCGGGCATTTCCAAGGGCAAGGGCGGCTCGATGCACATGTTCAGCGTCGAGCACGGCTTCTACGGCGGGCACGGGATCGTCGGCGCTCAGGTGTCGCTGGGCACCGGCCTCGCGCTCAAGCATCAGTATAGCGGCGATGGCGGCGTGTGCCTGAGCTACTTCGGTGATGGCGCGGTCAACCAGGGCCAGGTCTACGAGAGCTTCAACATGGCCGAGCTGTGGAAGCTGCCGGTCATCTATGCCGTCGAGAACAACAAATATGCGATGGGCACGAGCATCGAGCGCGCTTCGTCCGAGCCCTTGCTCTATCGGCGCGGCGAGAGCTTCCGAATCCCGGGCATCCAGGTCGACGGCATGGACGTGCTCGCAGTTCGCGGTGCGGCCGAAGTGGCGCTCGAATGGACCCGCAGCGGCAAGGGTCCGATCATCCTCGAGCTGATGACCTATCGCTATCGCGGCCACTCGATGTCCGATCCCGCCAAGTACCGGACGCGCGAGGAAGTGCATGGCTATCGCGAGCAGCATGACCCGATCGACCGCGCCTCGCACGATTTGCAGGCGATGGGCGTGAGCGAGGACGAGCTCAAGGCGATCGATAAAGAGATCAAGGATATCGTGGTCGAAGCTGCCAAATATTCCGAAGAAGCGCCGGAGCCCGATGTGAGCGAATTGCATACCGACGTGCTGGTGGAGACCTATTGATGGCGACCGAGCTGAAGATGCCGGCGCTTTCGCCGACGATGGAAGAGGGCACGCTCGCCAAGTGGCTTGTCAAGGAAGGCGACGAGGTCCGTTCGGGAGACATTCTCGCGGAGATCGAGACGGACAAGGCCACCATGGAGTTCGAAGCCGTCGACGAAGGCAAGATCGCCAAGATTCTGGTCGCCGAAGGCACGGACGGCGTGAAGGTCGGTCAAGCGATTGCGATCCTCGCTGCAGATGGTGAGGCCGTAAGCGATGCTCCCGCAGCGCCGCCGCAGGCCGAGGCACCGAAGGCCGAGCCGGCAGTCGAGCAACCGGCATCGCAACAGGCCGAGGGCACTCCGACGCCGCACCAGATGGAAACCGCCGCGCGCGAGTTGGTTGCCGACGTTGCAAAGACGCAGGATCCGCCCGAGGTGCCCGAAGGCACGCCGTTGGTCAGCACGACCGTTCGCGAAGCCCTGCGCGACGCCATGGCTGAGGAGATGCGCAAGGACGACCGCGTTTTCGTGATGGGCGAGGAAGTCGCGGAGTATCAGGGCGCCTACAAGGTGACGCAGGGCCTGCTTCAGGAATTCGGCCCCAAGCGAGTCATCGACACGCCGATCACCGAATATGGCTTTGCGGGTCTCGGCTCTGGCGCGGCGATGGGCGGCCTGAAGCCGATCGTCGAGTTCATGACGTTCAACTTCGCGATGCAGGCGATCGATCACATCATCAATTCCGCCGCGAAGACCAACTACATGTCTGGCGGCCAGATGCGCTGCCCGATCGTGTTCCGCGGTCCCAACGGCGCTGCCGCTCGTGTCGGCGCACAGCACAGCCAGAATTACGGCCCGTGGTACGCCAGCGTGCCCGGCCTAGTCGTTATCGCGCCCTATAGCGCGGCAGACGCCAAGGGCCTGCTCAAGGCAGCGATCCGGAGCGAAGATCCGGTGGTCTTCCTCGAGAACGAGTTGCTCTACGGCCAGCATTTCGATGTGCCGCAGCTCGACGATTACGTCTTGCCGATCGGCAAGGCGCGCATCGTCCGTCCGGGCAAGGACGTGACCCTGGTCAGCTATTCCATCGGCGTCGGCGTCGCGCTGGAGGCGGCGCAGGAACTGATGGCCGACGGCATCAACGCCGAGGTCATCGATCTTCGCACACTGCGTCCGCTCGACAAGGCGACGGTTCTCGAAAGCCTAAAGCGCACGAACCGGATGGTCGTCGTCGAAGAGGGCTGGCCGACCTGCTCGATCGCGTCGGAAATCATGGCGATTGCCATGTCCGAAGGCTTCGACGACCTCGACGCGCCGGTGCTTCGCGTGACCAACGTCGACGTGCCGATGCCCTATGCGGCGAACCTCGAGAAGCTAGCGCTGATCAAGGCTGCCGACGTCGTCGCTGCGGCCAAGGCCGTCTGCTATCGCTGAACCCCGTGACCGGGATCTGGTCAGGCTTTATTGGCCTGCCGATCTCAGGCCGGCGTTCGATGCATTGTTCGACATTGATGACGCCATGGGCGATGTCGTCGCCCGTGCGACGCAACCTGCTCTGGCCGCGATCAAGCTGGCATGGTGGCGCGAGCGACTAGAAGAGTTGGGTCAGGGCCTGGTGCCCGCCGAACCGCGGCTTCAAGCTGTGTTCTCCCAACTCGTGCCGCGAGGGATCTCTGGCGCGGACGTCGCTGAATTGGAACAGGCGTGGGCCCAGATTCTCAGGAGTGACGATCCGAACATCTTCGCGCGTGGCGTTGCGTCGCGAGGGCCTATTCTCTTCGCGTTGGCGGCATCGGTCTTGGACGTGTCAAAGGCCGATCTCATCGACGACGCATCGAATTCCTTCGTTGCGGCCGATCTGGCCCGACGAGGAATTACCGATCTGCCGCCACTCCAAATCGGTCGGTCAAAATCGCGAGCTCCTAAGCGAGCCCGTGCGCTCACGGCACTTGGCGCATTGGCTCGGCGGGACATGAGAAGTGGCGGACCGCCGTTCGAGAGGGAAGGAACGCCCGCACGAGCCTGGGCAGTGTTCCGTCACTGGCTGACCGGGCGCTACTGACGCGGTTGACACCGTCCGTTCCGGACGCAAGTTGATCAGGCCGAATCTCCTAATGTTGAAGGAGTATCGCCTTGGCGCGTTTTCTAGCCGGGGCCGCGGCCTGTTTCCTGCTGCTGACGGGTGCATTCCTCTTCTGGCAGAGCCGCGCCGCACAGACACCCTTGTTGCCGGAGTCTCCACCGGCGCGGATGGCGTCGCCAGCTTTGCTTGCCCCGTCGCCCATGCCCGAGGCGCCGGAAGCCACCCCAAAAAGCCGCGAGCAGAAGCGCTTCTCACGAGCGGACAAGGACAAGAACGGCCGCATCGAACGCGAGGAATTGCTGGCGTCTCGTCGCAAGGCGTTCGCCAAGCTCGACAAGAACGGCAATGGCACGCTGTCGTTTGACGAATGGGCGGTGAAGACGATCGACAAGTTTCAGGGCGCAGACAAGGACCGCACGGGATGGCTTAGCCCGGCTGAATATACCTCTACCGCTCCGCCTCCGTCGAAGAAAAAGCGCTGTTCGTGTTAATTCTGTCTTGAACCCGACGTTACCGTCTTGAGCGCCTGCAAAGCGCCCTTAACAGGGCTGCATGATTCTGACCTCGGTTACGTACACCAGCCTTGCGCAGCCTGACCTCAAGAGTTCCGACCTCGAGGCGATCCACAGCAGTGCCCGCAAGGCCAATGCCCGGGACGAAATCACCGGGCTGCTGGTCTACAACGGCACGCATTTCCTGCAGGTCGTGGAAGGCGCCGAGGAGCCAGTTGCCAAACTCATCGAGCGGCTTCGGGAGGACCCGCGTCACAAGGGCTTCGAGGTCCGCGATAAGCGCCGGATCGATGGGCGCAGCTTCCCCGATTGGCCGATGGAATTGCTGCGAGTGACGCCTGGATTCTTCCAGGCTCGCGATGCCATTGCAGACACTCTGCCGACAACGGTCCCGGAAGCGATCCGCGCTCGGCTGCTGCGCATGACCGAGCTGATCTCCACGATCGAATTTCCAAACTAAGCCGGCTCGGCGACCCGTTCGCCTTCGAGCCACTCGGCGAGCTTCTGCCGGGCGCGCTCGGTGTACATCTTCTTCCGATCACCCTTCTTCGAGCGGCCGGGAATAGGCGGCATCAGCCCGAAATTTACGTTCATCGGCTGGAAGCTTTCGGCATCCGCACCGCCGGTGATGTGACCAAGCAGCGCTCCCAATGCCGTCTCTTGAGGCGGTGAGGCGAGGCGCTCGTTCCGGTGCTCGGCGATCGCGAAACGGGCCGCCATCAGGCCGATTGCGGCGCTTTCGACATAGCCTTCGCATCCCGTGATCTGGCCGGCGAAGCGGATGTTCGGCTTCGACTTCAGCCGCAGCTGACTGTCGAGCAGGCGAGGAGAGTTGATGAAGCTGTTGCGGTGAATGCCGCCCAGCCGGGCGAACTCGGCATTCTCCAGCCCCGGGATCGTGCGAAAAATGCGGACCTGCTCCCCATGCTTCAGCTTGGTTTGGAAGCCGACCATGTTCCATAGAGTGCCCAGCGCATTGTCCTGGCGGAGCTGGACGCAGGCGTAGGGCCACCGTCCGGTCTTCGGATTATCGAGCCCGACGCCCTTCATCGGGCCGTAGCGGAGCGTTTCGACCCCGCGGTCGGCCATGACTTCGATCGGCATGCACCCCTCGAAGTATGGCGTGTCCTTCTCCCAATTCTTGAACTCGGTCTTCTCGCCGTCACGCAACGCCTGGACGAAGCTTTCGTACTGCTCCTTGTCCATCGGGCAGTTGACGTAGTCTTTGCCGCCCTTGTCCCAGCGCGCGGCCATCCAGGCCGTGTCCATGTCAATGCTGTCCCGATGAATGATCGGAGCGATGGCGTCGAAGAAGGCGAGGGCGTCCTGGCCGGTTTCGGCCGCGATGGCTTGGGCCAGCTTCGATCCAGTCAGTGGTCCTGTCGCGATGATGGTCGGATTATCGGGAAGTGCGTCGATCCGCTCGCGAACAACCGTGATGTTCGGATGGCCTTCGATAGCCTTAGTGACTTCACCCGCAAATTCTTCGCGGTCCACCGCCAGCGCAGAGCCCGCGGGAACGCGATGCTTGTCCGCCGACCGCATGATCAGGGAGTCTAGCGCCCGCATTTCCTGATGGAGCAGGCCGACCGCATTGTTCTCCGCATCGTCCGAGCGAAAGCTGTTCGAGCAGACCATCTCCGCGAAGCGATCCGTCTCATGAGCGGGCGTCATGTCGCCGCCGCCGCGCATTTCGGACAGGCGAACCTTGAGGCCCGCTTCGGCAAGCTGCCAGGCGGCCTCGGAACCGGCCAGCCCGCCGCCGATGATGTGAACGTCGAAAGTCATGGGGCGTTGTCCCTACTCCCCAAAAGGAGGAGCGCAAGGTGATCGATCATATGGGCATTGCCGTTTCGGACATCGACAAGTCCCGCAAATTCTACGAGGCAGCGCTCGGTGCGTTGGGAATGTCGGTCCAGATGGAGGTCTCACCGGATCAGACGGAAAGCGGCGGGACGGCGATGGGCTTCGGCGTTCCCGGAGAGAAGATCTTCTGGATCGCCGACCAGGAGCGTCCAGGCGAGGGCACCCACGTGGCCTTCAAGGCCGATCGCCGTGATCAGGTCGATGCCTTTCACGCTGCCGGAATTGAGGCTGGCGGACGTGACAATGGCGCTCCTGGACTGAGGCCTCATTACGGGCCGAACTACTATGCCGCCTTCGTCTACGATCCGGACGGTGCCAATATCGAAGCGGTCTGCTACGCCGAGGAGTGAGGGACCGGCCTCTGGGAGAGATGAGGGGGAACGATGCTCAGTCTATTGCTTGCAGCCGCGGCATTTCAGGAGACGACGCTCTCCGCCAACAATTACGCCGTCGACATGCCGATGCCGGCGCATCTGCCGACGGTGCTGTGGTCCGACGAATTCAACGGTACGCGGCTCGATACGTCGAAGTGGCAGTATGACACCTCCCGCAACAAGGAGGGCTGGTACAACAAGGAGCTGCAATATTATGCGGCGAACCGGCTCGAGAACCTCCGCGTCGGCGAGGGCAATCTCACCATCGAGTTACGCAAGGACTCTAATGAAATCCGCAAGCTGCCGGATTGGGGGAAGCAGAAGTACAGCTCGGCCAAGATCATGACCAAGGGGAAGGCGGCGTTCCAGTACGGCTTCTTCGAAGCCCGCGCGAAACTGCCATGCACTCGCGGCAGTTGGCCTGCCTTCTGGATGATGCCGACTGCGAATGTCGAATGGCCGGCAGGCGGCGAGATCGACATCCTTGAGCATATCGGCGCTCAGCCTGGCGTCGTTCACGCCAACCTGCACACTGGCAAATACAATCACACCAAGCAGAATGGCCGCGGGGCACAGAAGCCGCTGCCGACCAGCTGCAGCGATTTCCATCGCTACCAGCTTGCCTGGACCGAGAATGAGATGCTGATCGGCGTCGACGACCGCGCCTACATGCGGGTTACGAACAACGAGCCCGGCGACCGCGGGGCATGGCCGTTCGACAAGCCGTTCTACTTGATCCTCAACCTGGCCATGGGCGGCGATTGGGCGGGCTCGAAGGGCATCGACGATGACTCGCTGCCTCAGAAATTCGAGGTCGACTACGTCCGCGTCTGGGAAATGCCTCCGGTCGCGGAGGCTGCACCAGCGGCGCAGGTACCCAAGAGCAACTGATGCGCATCTTCACCATCGGCTATGAAGGCACAACGGTCGGGGAATTCCTCGCCGCCTTGCAACAGGCCGGGGTGAAGAGGGTCATCGACGTTCGGGCGGTGCCGAACTCGCGCAGGCCGGGCTTCTCGAAGACGCCCTTGCGCAATGCGCTCGCGGAGGCGGACATCGATTATGTTCACCTCCGCGCGCTCGGGACGCCCGCGGATGGCCGTGCGGCGGCGCGGGCTGGCCGGCAGGACGATCTCGAACGGATCTACGCGGGCCAACTCGAGCTTCCCGAGGCGATCGCGCAGGAAGCGCAGATGGTAGAGCTGGCGCGTGAGAAGCCGAGCGCGGTCCTTTGTTACGAGCGCAATCCCGGTGGTTGCCACCGAACCTTACTGCTCTTGGATGCGACGCCGGACGCTGAGGTGGTGCACCTCTACGCCTGACGTTGACGTCAGATCGCCGGATTGACCTGGAAGCTGACGACCTGGTCGCCGACCGAGCCTTCGACGCGGCCGAATGGGTTTACGGTCAGGTAAAAGAGTTTGCCGCTTTTCCGGTCGTTGCCGACAAGATGCGTCGTGCCGGTGTCGTCGGTCGTTTCGGAATAGCCCCCGATCATGCTCGCCTGTTCGGCAGTCAGCATATTGACCTCGCCGTTCGGCTGCGCGGGCAACAGGCCCAGCGCCACTGCTATGATCGTCGTCATCATGGTCATCATTGTCTCCGGTTACGATTAACAATTGCTGTCGGAGACAATCCAAGAAGCGTGCCAAATATGAAAAACGCCCAAGTCCAGAGACTTAGGCGTTTCCGATTTTTCGAGATGAAGTGTGGGATGCCATGTGTTGGCGAGACGTCCCAAGCGATGGCCTAGGCTGGCGGCGCGGCTTCGCCGACCAGCAATTCCTCGATGTCGGGGATCGGGCGGTCTGTCATTTCCTTGTTGATCGTTAGGACGATGCGCTTCTCGACTTCCTTGTGAAGCTCCTTGCGAAGGACGCCGAGCGCTTTGGGCGGGGCGATCACTGCGAGCGCATCGAAGTCGTTGCGAAGAGCGCGCTTTTTCAGCTCTTCCGCCGCATCCTTGACCCACCGGTCTTCCTCCTGTTGGTGGAAGTCCGTTTCGCCCATGGCCGGGCGGAAGGTATCAGCGCCGCCGGACGACATGCGTACGGCTGCTGAGCCGGCGGCATCAGTCTTGATCTCGCGGTCTTTGCGATCGTCCCGCTGGTCGTGGGATTCGGTCCGCAAATCGATCTGATTCTGGTCGCCGTGGTTGCGAAGGAAGAGGACCTTCTTACCGTCGGCGACAAGGACCAGAGCGCGATTGGGAAGGGCCATGAATTCCTCCTAGTTTTCGTCTGATCAACGAACGCTAGCGAACCCACCGCCGTTCCCACTGCTCATCGCGGAACGGGACTCCGTTCGGCTTTATTCCTCTTCGGGAATCTCCGGATCGGCAGGCGCTTCGAGCTCACTTTCGCCGACGACCGCACCTTCCTCGGGTGCAATCTCGTCGCCAGCGTCGAGTTCAATTTCCTCCTCGTCGCTTTCGTCGATCTTCGCGACGCCCACGACATGCTCGTTGGTTGCGACCTTGAAGATGGTCACGCCCTGCGTGTTGCGGCCCATCACGCGGATGTCGCCGACAGTCGTCCGGATCATCTTGCCCTGGTCGGTAATCAGCATCAGCTGCTCGCCGGTCTGGGCAGGGAAGCTGGCGATGACGCCGCCGTTGCGCTCAGACGTGTCGATGTTGGTGATGCCCTGACCGCCTCGGTTGGTACGGCGATACTCATAGGCCGACGTGCGCTTGCCGTAGCCGTTCTCGGTAATGGTGAGGATGAACTGCTCGCCTTCGGCCATTTCCGCAACGCGTTCCGCGGGAAGCGAGCATTCGACGTCCGCGCGCTCGCGCCATGGCGGGCACTTCAAATAGGCCTCGCGCTCCTCCTGCGTCGTGCCGACGCGGCGGAGGATGGACATGGAGATGACCTCGTCATTGCCGAGCAGTCGGACGCCGCGAACGCCGGTCGAGGTACGCGACTGGAACTCGCGGACGTCGGTCGACAGAAAGCGGATGGCCTTGCCGTTGCGCGTCGCGAGGAGGACGTCGTCATCTTCGGTGAGAAGCTCGACGCCAATCAGGCGATCGGTCAGGTCCTGTTGCTCTTCACTGTCGTCCCCGTTGTCCGCTCCTTCGACCGCAGACGTGCCGAAGCGCATCGCGATCTTGCCTGCGGTCGGGATGTTGGTGAATGCGGCCATGCTGTTGCGGCGAACCGTGCCGTGCGCAGTCGCGAACATGATGTGCAGGTCGCCCCACTCATTCTCGTCCTGCGGTAGCGGGAGGACGGTGGAGATCGTTTCCCCAGCCGCGAGCGGCAGGAGGTTGATCATCGGACGGCCCTTGGTGTTCGGCCCGCCCTCGGGGAGGCGCCACACCTTCATGCGGTAGACGCGGCCGAGGTTCGAGAAGAACAGCACCGGATTGTGCGTCGAGGTGACGAAGAGGGTGGTGACCGCATCCTCGTCCTTCGTCTGCATGCCCGCACGGCCCTTGCCGCCCCGCTTCTGTTCCCGGAACAGGGCCAAGGGCGTGCGCTTGATGTAGCCGGTCATGGTCACGGTCACGACCATGTCCTCGACCTCGATCAGGTCCTCGTCCTCGATTCCTTCGGCAGCTGGCGCCAATTCGCTCATGCGTGGCGTTGCGAACTCGCGTTCGACCTCGTCGAACTCCTCGCGCATGACCTCATAAAGGCGGGCGCGATTGGCTAGAATCTCGAGCAGTTCGCCGATCGATTCCGCCAGGCCCTGCAGCTCGTTGCCGATCTCGTCGCGGCCGAGCGCGGTGAGGCGGTGCAGGCGAAGCTCAAGGATTGCGCGAACCTGGGCTTCGGAAAGCTGGTAGGTCTCCGACTTACCCTGTGGTTCGACGGCTTCGACCAACGCGATGTAGGGGCGGATCTCCGCACCTGGCCACTGGCGGGCGAGCAATTTCTCACGCGCTTCGGCCGGGCTGGCCGATCCGCGAATCAGCTTCACCACCTCGTCGAGGTTCGTGACCGCTACGACCAAGCCCAGCAAAATGTGGGCGCGTTCGCGGGCCTTCAGCAGCTCGAACTTCGAGCGGCGGGTGATGACCTCTTCGCGATATTTGACGAAGCTCTCGATGATGTCGCGGAGGGTGAGCGTTTCCGGACGTCCGCCGCGGATCGCGAGCATGTTCGCCGGAAACGACGACTGAGCTGGCGTGTGTCGCCAAAGCTGGTTGAGAACGACGTCCGGAGTCGCATCGCGCTTCAGGTCGATGACGATCCGGACGCCTTCGCGGTTCGATTCGTCGCGGATGTCCGAGACGCCTTCGATGCGCTTGTCCTTGGCGGCCTCGGCGATCTTTTCGACGAGGCCCGACTTGCCGACCTGGTAGGGGATTTCCGTCAGGACGATCGAGCGGCGGTCGTTGCGGCCTTCTTCGACCTTGTAGCGCGAGCGCTGCATGATCGAGCCGCGGCCCGTGGTGTAGGCGCTGCGAATGCCCGATTGGCCGAGAATGAAGGCGCCGGTCGGGAAGTCCGGGCCCTTCACATGCTCCATTAGGCCTTCGGTGGTGATGGCCGGATCGTCCATGTACGCGCGGCAGGCCGCCAGAACCTCGCCGAGGTTATGCGGCGGGATATTGGTCGCCATGCCGACCGCGATGCCGCCGGCGCCATTGACGAGCAGGTTCGGAAAGCGGGCAGGGAGGACCTGAGGCTCACGCTCCGACGCGTCATAATTGGGCGTGAAGTCGACCGTGTCCTTGTCGATGTCCGCGAGAAGGAAGTTCGCGACCTTGGCGAGACGGGCTTCCGTGTAACGCATGGCCGCGGGCGGATCAGGGTCCATCGAGCCGAAGTTGCCCTGGCCGTCGATCAACGGAACGCGGAGCGACCATGGCTGAACCATGCGGGCAAGGGCGTCGTAAATCGCGCTGTCGCCGTGCGGGTGATACTTACCCATGACGTCGCCGACGATGCGGCTGGACTTGCGATATGGCCGTCCGGAGACGTAGCCGGCTTCCTGGCAGGCGTAGAGAATGCGGCGGTGGACCGGCTTCAGGCCGTCACGCACGTCGGGGAGCGCGCGGCTGACGATCACGCTCATCGCGTAATCGAGGTAGCTGGTCTTCATCTCATCGACGATGGAGATCGGAGCGATGTCGCTGCCGTCAGTCGGGCCCGAAAGTTCGGCGGGCGGTTCGGTGGCCAAGTGTGATGATCCTGTAGGTCTGTCTAAGCGGTACGCGGAGGGATTCGCCGCTTTGCACGGCGCTTACCCCCACATAGGAAGTGCTAGCCCAATATGCACCGCCAAACCACCCCGCGCGCACGCGTACGCGCGAGGAAATTCACTTGCCGCACCGTGAGAAATGGAAAGCGGCCAGTCGCTGGAGCGCAACTGGGCCGCTTTAGGGTGGGACTCGCCAGATTCCTGAGGTGTCGATGCCAAGGAGGTGACGAGCCCCGCGCTTGTACTAGGACGAGTCTGGCCCGGGCGAACCTTATCTGAAGTTAAGGACACGGCGCTCCGGGGCAGTTTTGTGACAAAAAGTTCAATCGCGGTTCAGCCGAGACCGGTCACCGGCTTGGCGATCCAACGGCCGAGGTTTATTGGGCCCGGCACAGCATTCAGAAGGCGCCGAGGAAGGCGCGGGAGAGCAACGTGAAATCGACGACAAAGATGCTGGGCATCGCCCTTGCTGCTTCGACCATTATTTCATCGGCCGCCTACGCTCAGCGCGAGGGCAATTATGGCGGCGGTCCGCGCACGACGACCCCGCAGGCTCGCGGCACTCAGGAAAAGCAGGAGAAGCCGCAGAAAGGCGGCGCGACCGTCACCATTGGCGATCGCACGATCAAGATCTCCCACGAGTTCGCGGTAGCGTACAAGGAACTGGTCGCTGCCTATGAGGCGAAGGACTCGGCGGGCGTTACGGCCAAGTCGGCTGCCGCTCACGGGATCGCCAAGTCGCCGGAAGAGCATTTCCTCGCGTCGCAGATCGACCTGAAGGCCGCAGCGGATGCGAAGAACGAGCCGGCCATGGGCACGGCCCTTGAGGCCATGATCAACACGGGCGCTTTCCCACAGGCGGACTTGGCCAATGCCTACGTCACGCTGGGCAAGGTCCGGTACAACCAGAAGAACTTCCCGGCGGCAGTCACGGCCTTCCAGAAGGCGATCGAGCTGGCGCCGAGCAACAATGAGGCGGTCGCGCTGCTGGCGCAGACGCGGTCGCAGACGGCGACTCCGACGGAAGCCGTCGCCGATCTGCAGAAGGCAATCGTCCAGCAGAGCGCGAATGGCGCCAAGGCTCCGGAGGAGCTTTACAAGCGCGCGATTTCAACGGCTTACAAGGCGAAACTCGCAAGTGCTACGGACATCAGCCGGCAGTGGGTCTCGATCTATCCGACTCCGACTAACTGGCGCGACGCCATCGGCATCTATCGCAACATGAACAATGTCGATGAGCAGGGGACGCTCGACCTGTTCCGCCTGGCCCGTGCCGCCAAGGCCATGAACGGCGAGGCAGACTATGACCGCTATGCCTATGCGGCCCTGATGAAGGGCTATCCGGGCGAGGCAAAGATCGTTCTGGAAGAGGGCATCGCTGCCAATGCCGTCGATCCGAAGAAGTCGCCCTTCAAGGAGATGATCCAGCAGGCGAACCAGAAGGCGACAGGCGAGGAAGCAACGCTCGACGGTGCGGCTTCGAAGGCGCTTTCGGGAGGCACTTCGAAGAGCGCATTGACGACTGGCGACCTGCTCTACGGCTACGGCCGTTTCGACAAGGCGGCCGAACTGTATCGTGCGGCCCTGAAGCGCCCCGGCGCGGATGTTGGGCTCACCAACCTGCACCTCGGCATGGCGCTCGCTCGTGCAGGGGATAAGGCAGGGGCAACGGCCGCTCTTAACGCCGTGACCGGCGCTCGTGCGGACATTGCCAAGTATTGGCTCGCATACCTCGCGACCCAAGCCTGAGCGACTGAGCGAGGGCGCGGACACAATCTTCGCCCTCGTTCCCGCCTCAACTTTCTGCTGTCCGGCCTGTCCCAATACGGGATGGTTAAGGATGAGCCTCTTCCTTAGGACCTCGCTCCACGGGAACGGTGCAAAACCGGTCTTTTAGGAAGCGGATGTTTCGCGTTGCGGTTTGACGATCGTCTGAACACGGTGCTGGCGCAGCCCGTCGGCAACATGCACGACCGCGCCATCCGTTGGCGTCAATTGGTCGAGCTGCTCGCGCGCGCTTCGGATCTTTCGTCGCCGCTGGCACAGCGAGCGCTGGCCGCCATCCTGACCGATGCCCAGGATATTGATCAGAATTTGCGCGCCGCCGCCGCTCGTGCGGTCGCGAGCCCGCAACTCCCATTGCCTCTGGTCATACTCTTCGCGGCGGACAGTGTGGCGGTATCCGCGCCAGTCATCGCGGCCGCGTCCTTGCAGCCGTCGCAGTGGAAGGACGTCATAACCACCGCGAGCGCCGAGGGCCGGCGGTTCATTCGATCGCTGTATCCGGACTTGCCGGGATGGTCCGCGACCGCCGCAACGTCGCGGATCGAGCCCGAAGATGCTGTGTTTGAGCCGGTCGGCGCCAGCGAGGCTGTCAGCCAGCCGGAACTGACCCCGGACCCGGAGCCAGGGTCCGTGCCAGCGCAAGAGCCTGAGCTCAAGCCTGCACCCGCTCCGCAGCCGGAGCCGGCGCCTGCACCGACCACAGAAACGACAGTGGAGCCTGAGCCGGAACCTGTCGCTGAGCCGGAACCGCAAGCCGAACCCGTACCACCGCCGCCCGCGTCCTCGCACTACCAGGGTCACGCCGCGGGCGCGCTCATGCCAACAATCAGCGAAGTGCTGGCGCGCATCGAGCATCTGCGCGAGGAGCGCCAGTTCGCTCGACCGCAGTTGCAGCCGCAACAGGTCTCCTCGGTCCGAAACCCCGGGGACGGTCCGTCTTCCTTGTTCCGATGGGAGTGCGGACCCTCCGGCGAGATCGCCTGGGTCGACGGCGTGCCGCGCGGACCGATGATCGGCCGATCGCTGGCGCATCAGGGTGAACAGGAAGGCGTGGATCAGCGCATCCAACGCGCTTTCGCGGTCCGGGCGCCCTTTCGCGACGCCGCCTTTACGGTGTCCGGCGAAACGCCTGCGTCGGGTGAATGGAAGCTCAGCGGCGTCCCGGCCTTCGAGCCTACCGACGGTCGCTTCGCCGGCTATCGTGGCGTGGCAATCCGCAGTTCGCACGATGATGAAGAGCCTCCTGTCTCGATGGTCGACGAAGAGCCGCTCGACGAAGGAGCCTTGCGCGAGCTCATCCATGAGCTTCGGACGCCCTTGAACGCCATCATCGGCTTTGCGGAGATCATCGACGCGCAGATCCTTGGGCCGGCGGACCATGGCTACAGGGAGCGCGCGGCCGAGATCGTGGCCCAGGCGCGGTTGCTGCTGTCCGCGATCGAAGACCTCGATATCGCCGCCAAGCTGCGGTCCTCCTCGGCCGCGACCGACGGTGCGACGGATCTTAATCAGCTGCTTGCCGGCCTGGCGCCCGAATTCAAGGACAAGGCGGCATTCCGTGGTGCGAAGCTGGACGTCGTTCCGTCGCGCAGCACGGCGATCTGCAGCCTCGATCGGTCCGTGCTCGACCGGCTGATGCGACGCTTCTGCTCGGCGCTTATCGACGTTTCGACGGCCCGGGAACGGCTGGTGATCGCGGTGGATTGCGACGTCGGGCAATGTCTCGTCACGCTGAACCTTCCGCAGGCTCTGCGGGGCCTCAGCGACGCACAATTGTTTGGGCGCGATGGTGGAGACCCTAACGTCCTCGCCAGCAGTTTCTCCCTCAAACTGGCTCGAGGGATTGCCCAGACCGCCGGAGGCGATCTTCGCCTGACGGGAGAAAAGCTGGCCCTCGTCCTGCCTCGCCGCAGGAGCTAGCTTGCGTCCGGCCCGTGGCGGACGCTAACGCCATTGCGACCGGGGCTGGGCCTGTAGCTCAATGGTAGAGCCGGCCGCTCATAACGGCTAGGTTGGGGGTTCGAGTCCCTCCGGGCCCACCAGTCTGCCGGACTTCCGTGCGCAGATGCGCTAGTCGCTGCGGGATGGAACCTGAGAAAATCGATATCCCGGTAGGCGAGGAGAGTGTCTCTGGCCTGCTATTGCGACCGGCAGGCGCGAAGGCGCTCTACCTCTTCGCGCACGGCGCGGGCACCAACATGGCGCATCGGAGCATGGAGTCGAACGCTCAAGGTCTGGCGGAGCGCGGTATCGCGACCCTGCGCTACAATTTCCTGTACACCGAGAAGGGATCTAAGCGGCCCGATGTGCCGAAGCTGGCGCATGCAGCGGTGCGTGCTGCCGCGGCAGTGGCCAACGAAATGGCCGGGAATCTGCCCCTGTTCGCCGGCGGCCGTTCGTTCGGAGGCCGAATGACGTCGCAGGCGCAGGCGGCCGAGCCCCTGCCAGGCGTTCGCGGATTGGGCTTTCTCGGCTTCCCGCTACATCCGGCGGGAAAACCGGGCATCGAGCGTGCCGAGCATCTGGCGGATGTTCAGATCCCAATGCTGTTCGTGTCGGGGAGCAAGGATGCGCTTGCCGAGCAGGACCTGCTCAGACCCGTCGTGGCTGGATTGGGCAACCGCGCGACATTTCACGTCGTCGAACATGCCGACCATTCGTTCAAGGTCGCCAAAGCAAGCGGTCGGACCGAGGCGGATGCCGAAGCCGTAGCGCTCGATGCCCTGGCAAACTGGATGAAGGCTTAGGCCCGGCCGCCGGAGGTCCGCAACCGGGCCTTCGCGTCAGGCGGCCAGCTTGAGGGAGTGGCCGAGCGCCTGCTTGATCGAAGCCTCGCGATGCTCCGGGCTGATGTTCAGACCATCCGCGGCAACGAATTCGGGTTCGATGCCGATGAAGCCGAACACACCGCGCAAATAGGTCTCGAGATGCTCGAGCGACGCGGCGGGCGAGTTGCTGTCGTAGAAGCCGCCACGAGCTAGTGCGACGATGACCCTCTTGCCGCCCGCCAAGCCCTCTGGGCCGTTTTCGGTAT
>Ga0247822_10000165_pt1 | contig 30739 bp, 15 predicted proteins | sample 13C_Cellulose_Da_FD_192423 | JGI IMG/M metagenome (GOLD analysis project Ga0247822, IMG submission 192423) | Soil microbial communities from agricultural site in Penn Yan, New York, United States - 13C_Cellulose_Day30 | ecosystem: Environmental > Terrestrial > Soil > Agricultural land | place...
GGGGCCCCCCAACACACGACCCACCCTACAAGCTTCAATCCACCCTCCCCGGAGGCACCTCATGACCCGCACACTGGCGCTCGCCGCCCTCCTCGCCCTGGCCGGCCCCGCCGCCGCCCAGGACGCGCCGACCGTCAAGGTCGCGGACACCCCGCCGCCGAAGGAGCTGGCCGAGCCGGTCCGCGCCCTGCTCGACTCGAAGGCCATGACCGTCTCCGACGCCAAGGGCAAGGCGCTCCTCACCGTCTGGCCGCGGAAGTCGCTGAGCATGAAGGCGAGCGACCCCGGCTACACTGGCCTGGAGGAGTCCACGGTCCTCGGGGCGGTGCAGTTCCCGGAGGTGTGGAAGGACTACCGCCGGCAGAACATCAAGCCCGGCGTCTACACCCTGCGGCTGGGCCTACAGCCGATGGACGGCGACCACATGGGGACCGCCCCGTACAACGAGTTCGCGCTGTTGACCCCCGCCGACAAGGACGTCAAGCCGGACATCCTGGAGCCCAAGGCGTTGCAGGAGCACAGCAAGGCCTCGACCACCCGCAAGCACCCGGGGCTGGTGCTCCTGTTCCCGAACCCGAAGCCAGGCGACAAGCCGGAGATCGAGGGCAAGCCGCAGGAGCACTTCGTCCTGAGCTACAAGCAGCCGGTGAAGGCCGGGGGCAAGGACGCGGGCCTGGGGGTGAGTCTCGTCGTGGTCGGCTTCTCGATGGCGGAGTAGTCGATGCGCGAGCTACTCGCCGAGTTGACCGGGGCGCTGGCGCGGCGGCGGCCGTGCGTCTATTGCGCGGTCGTGGAGACCCGCGGTAGCACGCCGCAGAAGGCCGGCGCGGCGATGCTCGTCTTCCCGGACGGCACCCAGGCCGGCACGCTCGGCGGCGGCTGCGTCGAGGCCGAGGTCAAGCGCAAGGCTCTTCATTCGCTCAACAGCGCCGGCCGGGCCGAGGTGCTGACCTTCCAGCTCGACGACAACTACGGCTGGGACGACGGCCTGATCTGCGGCGGCCGCATGACCATCCTGGCCGACCCGCTCACGTCTACCGTGGCTGCGGACTACTACCACAAGCTGCATGAACTCGCCGGGCGCGGCGCCGGCTTCACCGAGGCGGTGGTGATCGGCGGCGAACTGCCGGCCGGCGACCGCTACCTGTTCGATGCGGCCGGCTCTCCGGTGGCCCACCTCGCGGAGCGCCCGGCCTGGGACGCGGTGAGGGCGAACCTCGCCCCGCTCTCGACGCGGCCGAAGCCCTCGACGCGAGGCGGGGTCGCGTACCTGCCGAGTCCGCCGCGGGTGACGCTGCTGCTGATCGGCGGCGGCCACGTCGGGCAGGCGGTGGCGAGGCTCGCCGCGGAGACCGGCTTCGAGGTGTGGGTGCTGGACGACCGCGAGAAGTACGCCAGTGAAGAGCGGTTCCCGGCCGCGGCCCGCCGGCTGGTCGGCGACATCGGCACCGTGCTGAAGGAACTCGCCCCGACGCTGACCGTTTCGACCTACGCGGTGATCCTGACCCGCGGCCACAGCCACGACGAGGAGGCGCTGTACCACCTGGCCGACACCGCCTGCGGCTACGTCGGCATGATCGGCAGCAAGCGGAAGGTGCGGATGATCTTCGAGGACCTGGTCGCGAAGAACATCTCGTCGGATGCGCTGGAGCGGGTCCATGCGCCGCTGGGTTATGACATCGGCTCGCAGACGGTGCCGGAGATCGCGGTGAGCATCGTGGCGGAACTGATCGCCTGCCGCAACCTCGGCGCGACACATGCGGCACGACAGAGTTGGAACCGCTCGGCGGAGCGGTGAGCGACGGTTTCAACCGAGAGAACAGCAGTCCTATCCCACTACTCAATCACGATGTTTGCAGAAGGAAAAGCCATTCTGATCACCGCAATTCCCTCATCGGTGAGCTTGTTGTTCCGAAGAACGATGCAGCCAATCCGGCGGCAACGCACAATGTTGGGTACGGAGGCGTCCGATACGTCCGTCCCTTCGAGGATGAGGAAGCCAACGTTCGGGCAGTTCCTCAGATTGCTGATGTGCTGATCGCCTACCTTCGTGTCGAGGATGGAGACGCTCCGCAAGTCGTCCGATGTGGGTATCATGTTGGCGGTGGTTCCCGGTAACATCTGGCACCGATACATGCCCAGATCGGACAGAGAACTCAGCGTCGAGACACCGTCGGCCACCTCGTTGCTGATTGCGGCATTGCTGAACTCAACATTCCACACGTCGCCGTAAGGGTAGATTTCGGTGTCGGCAAACGTGGACAGCCAGAGCAGACGAGGCGTCCGTCGAACCTCCCCGCCAGCCTGGCAGATGACGTCCACGGCTGCATCATCACGGTTGGGGACGACAGACAAGAGGAAGTGAGCAACCAGGGCGACGAGTACCGCACCGATACCCACCCAGACGCATCCATTTCGCTTCATTCCAACCCGTCTCCTGATCGAGCGTGGAGCAACGGTCGATCTCTGAAACACCTTTCCCGCCCGATAGTACTCGGACCGGAAGCGGACGGATACACCCACTCTCACAACCAGTCCCTTGTTCCGCACGCCGCGCCGGCTTAGAATCGCGGCCGTCGTCCCTTCACCCTCCCTCCGAGGGCCACGCGTCATGAACGACTCCCAGGGCACCCCCCGGGGCGGCGGCCTCTCCCGCCGCGGGTTCCTCACGGGGACCGGCGCCGCCGCGGCGGCCGCGGCCGGCCTCGCGCCGCCGCCCGTCGCCGGCAAACAGGACCCGGCCGCGGCGTCCGCGTTCGGGCCGGCCGCCGTCCGGCTCGAACTCACCGTCAACGGCAAGAAAGTCAGCACCAGCGTCGAGCCGCGCGTCACCCTGCTGGACGCGCTGCGCGACTACCTCGACGTGACCGGCTGCAAGCGCGTCTGCGACCGCGGCACCTGCGGCGCCTGCACCGTCCTGCTCGACGGCAAGACCGTCTACTCGTGCAGCATGCTCGCCCTGGAGGCCCGCGGGAAGGAGATCAAGACCGCCGAGTCCCTCGGCGGCGACAAACTCGACGCCGTCCCCCAGGCGTTCTCGGACTGCGACGCGCAGCAGTGCGGCTACTGCACCCCGGGGTTCGTCGTCTCCCTGCGGGCCGCCCTCGACAAGAACCCCAACGCCACCGCGGCCGAACTCGAACACGCGACGACGGGCAACATCTGCCGCTGCGGCACGTACGAGCAGATGCGCTGCGCCCTCACCCAGCTAACCAAGAAGGGGGGCTGAGTCATGGCAGAAGGTTGGCCCAAACAGCGCCGCCTGCTCGGCACCAAGATCAAGCGGCTCGACGGCCCGGACAAGGCCACCGGCAAGGCGAAGTACAGCTCGGACATCAACCGCCCGGGGTTGCTGCACGCCAAGATCCTCCGCTCCCCACACGCCCACGCGAAGATCAAGAGCCTCGACCTGGCCCCGGCCGAGAAGATGCCGGGGGTGAAGGCAGCGATCGTGATCGGGGACGCCAAGGCGGGCAAGGAACTCTTCTACGCCGGCGAGGAGATCGCCGCGGTCGCGGCCGATACCGAGGAGCACGCCCGCGACGCCGTCCGAGCGATCCAGATCGAGTACGAGGTGCTGGAACACGTCGTCAGCGAGGACGAGGTGCTGAAGGAGCCGAAGAAGATCACGACGCCCGGCGGCAAGAAGGGGGACGGGAACCTCTCCGCCGGCAAGGAGGCGACCAAGGGGGACGTGGCCAAGGGGTTCGCCGACGCCGAGGCCACCGCCGAGGGAACCTACGGCGTGCCGACCATCTCGCACCAGTGCCTGGAGTCGCACGGGCTGGTCGCCGAGTGGGACAAGGACGGCGGGCTGACCGTCTGGGCCAGCACCCAGGCCACCGTGGCGACGGCCAACCAGCTCGCCGGCCGGTTCAAGGTGCCGCAAAAGCAGGTGAAGTGCGTCACGCATTACATGGGCGGCGGGTTCGGCAGCAAGTTCGGCCCGGACGTGCAGGGGCTCGCCGCGGCTGAACTGGCCCGCAAGGCCGGCGCCCCGGTCAAGCTCATGCTCGAGCGCGACGAGGAGATCACCACCGCCGGCAACCGCCCCAGCGCCTACGGTACCGTGAAGATCGCCGGCAACAAGGACGGATCGATCACCGCCTTCTCGGTCGATTGCTACGGTACCCCCGGGTACACCGGCGGGCAGACCGTTAACCTGGGTCTCTTGCCGTACGTCTACCTCGACGCGATCCCGCACTACGCGCGCAAGCACTCGGTCGCCTACATCAACGCTGGCGGCGCCCGAGCCATGCGCGCCCCCGGCCACCCGCAGAACTGCGTACTGACCGAGTTCGCCGTGGACGACCTCGCGGCCAAGCTCGGCATCGACCCGCTGGTCATCCGCCGCAAGAACCTGCCGCCCAACGACGAGAAAGTGAAGGCGGCCAACCCCGTCGCCTGGCTCGGCCGCCGCCACGACATCTACACCGAGCAACTCGACATCGCCACGAAGCTCGCCAACTGGAAGGAGAAGTGGCACCCGCCGGGCAAGGGACCGGGGAACGGCCCCATCAAGCACGGCATGGGCATGGCGATCCACACCTGGGGCGGGTTCGCCGCCGGCAACCCGCCGAACGAGTGTTCCGTCACCATCAGCCGCGACGGCACCGTCACCGCCGAGACCTCGACTCAAGACCTCGGCACCGCGCAGCGGACGGTGACCGCGATCGTCGTCGCGGAGATCCTCGGGCTAGAGCCGACCGACCCGGTCGTGCGGATCGGCGAGAGCCAGTACGGCATGTCGTCGGGCTCCGGCGGCAGCACCACCTGCCCGTCGCAGGCGCCGGCGGCCTTGCGAGCGGCGCAGGCCGCGCGGGACGATCTCTTTGCCAAGGTCGCCCCGAAGCTCGGCGCCGACCCGAAGGACCTGTCCGTTCAACAGGGCAAGGTCGTCGGCAAGGACGGCAAGAGCTGGGCCTGGAAGGAGGCGTGCGCCCGGCTCGGCATGGAGGAGGCCAAGGGCCGCGGCCAGTGGAGCCAGCCCATCTCCAACGAGAAGGGCAACGAGAACATCTCCAGCGGCCAGGTCGGCGGCGTGCAGACTGCCGAGGTGCTGGTGGACAGTGAAACCGGCGTCGTGCGGATCACGCACATGGTCGCGGTGCAGGACTGCGGCCTGCTGGTGAACAAGCTCGCCTGCGAGTCGCAGGTCGCCGGCGGCGTCATCATGGGCCTGAACTACGCCCTGTTCGAGGAGTGCATCCGCGACCGGGTCACGGGCCGGCAGGTCAACCCGGACATGGAGTTCTACAAGCTCGGCGGGCTGCGCGACATGCCGAAGATCACCGTCCACATGCAGGACATGCCAGAGCGCGGCGTCATCGGCATCGGCGAGCCACCCACGATCTCGACCGCCGCGGCGATCGGCAACGCGGTGTTCAACGCCCTGGGGGTACGAGTCCCCACCTTGCCGCTGACGCCCAAACGAGTCCTCGACGCCGTCGCGAAAGGGGGGAAGGGCTAGCCATGAAGAACTTCACCTACCACCGGCCCACCTCCGTGGACGGGGTCATCACGCTTCTCGACGAGCGCTGGGGCAAGTCGGAGCTTCTGGCCGGTGGCACCGACCTGCACGACCTCCAGAAGGAGTACGTCGCCCAGCCGGAGAAGGTCGTCAGCCTCAACGGCCTGGGCGGCGACTTCCGCGCCATCACGGCGAAGGCCCCGCCGGGCAACATGCCGCCGGCGGTGACCATCGGCGCCGGGGTCAAGCTGGCGGAGATCGCCGAGAGCAAGGAGTTGAGCGCCTACCCGGCGCTGGCGACCGCGGCCGGGATGATCGCCGGGCCGCAGATCCGCAACATGGGCACCCTCGGCGGGAGCCTGTGCCAGCGTAACCGGTGCTGGTACTTCCGCGACGAGCATGTGAACTGCCTCCTGAAGGGCGGCCGCAAGTGCTTCGCCCAGGAGGGGGAGAACGAGTACCACGCGATCTTCACCCAGGGCCACCCGTGCGTGATCGTCCACCCCTCGACGCTGGCCCCGCCGCTGATCGCCCTGGGGGCGACGGCCAGGGTGGTCGGGCCGAAGGGCGAGCGGGAGTTGCCGGTCGAGAAGCTGTTCCAGGCGCCGGTCAAGGAGACGCAGCGGGAACACACCCTCGCGCCCAACGAGGTCCTCTTCTCGGTCACGATCCCGGTCCCGCCCAACATCCCGCAGTTCGCCAAGTTCTGCAACGCCAGCTACGAGGTCAAGCACCGGGAGACGAACGAGTGGCCGCTGGTCCAGGCGGCGGTCGCCTTCCACTTCGAGAAGGACGGCAAGGTGGCCAAGAGTGTGCGAGTGGTGCTCGGCCACGTCGCCCCGACGCCGCTGGTCAGCGAGGCCGCCGCGAAGGCGCTGGAGGGCAAGGAGGTGACGCCCGAGACCGCCGCCGCTGCCGGCAAGGCCGCCTGCGAGGGCGTCCGGCCACTGAGCCAGAACGCCTACAAGGTCAACCTGTTGGCGGTCGCGGTGAAGCGCGCCGCACTGACCGCCGCGGGCGCCAAAAAGGACTGGGAGGCGACCCCATGAGCGAACTGCCCCAGGTCCCGCCGCCGCGGTGCATCCACCTGCACGGCAAGGCGCTGGCGGTTTACGGCGAGGGGTTCGAGGACGACCCCGACTACCAGGCCGGACTGAGCGACGTCTGGTGCGTCCGCACCGCCCGGCCGCTCGGCCCCGATGGCGGCGAAGTGGGCCTCCGCGAGTGCTGCAACCCCGAACGCGAGTGCTACCAGGAGTATTAGTCCCGTTGTCGTTTCGCCGTAGCGAGCCGCCGACGCCAGTCGGTGGGTGACGGGCTGACGACACCCGCCGACTGGCGTCGGCGGCTCACTTGAGACAATCGAAACCGGAACCTAAGGTTTGTCAGCTCCCGAATCGCCAGCGAGGCTCCGGGGTAAGACCCTCGCTGACGATTCGGGAGCCGACAATTTATGCAACCTCAATTCCCGCAATCACTTTAGCCATATTACCAATCCGCGACATGCGGCAAATCGGGAACTCCTGCTGTCTCGTCGGAATCCCATACTACAGACGCAAAATGGGTCTCGCTCTCGTTACGCGCGCAAACCGTTGTCCAGCAAGGTGTTAACTTCGTTCGCCGTGATACGCTCGCGGTCGGAGTGATAACCGGGTCGGCCTGGCCCGATCAGCGGGGGACGACACCTTGAACGGAAAATGCGCCGTACAATCGGTTTCCGCGCCAGCGACAGACCAGTTTGCCGGGTTTTTCTAGATACTCAAGCCGGAATCGTTTTGTGCGCCATCAAGGGGCTGTTATCCTTGCGCGGCCCCCACTCTTAACCGAAATCGCTTAATCCACATAGTTTACCTCGACCGCCGGGGATCGCCTAATGTCTCGCAGCACTCGTAGCTCCAAGTGGACCGGCTGGCTGACCCGCACCCCATCTATCCTCAGGCCGTTTCCCGTGTTGCGCTTCGAGCAACTCGAGGATCGCCACGCGCCCGCGACGCTCACCTGGAGTGGGGCCGGGGCGGACAACAACTGGAGCAACGCGGCAAACTGGGTGGGCAGCGTCGCCCCGACCGGCAGCCCGGCGAATGTTGAGGATCTGGTCTTCCCGGCCAGCGCCACCGACCGCGCCACGGTCAACGACCTGCCGGCCGACGGGGTGTTCAACTCCATCGTCTTCGGCGCCGGCGGCTACAACCTCTCGGGCAACCCGATCGTCCTGGGCCTGCCGTCAGTGACCGGCAGCGGGACCGTCCTGGTCAACGCCGGGTCGCTGGGCAACGTCCTGAACATCGACACCAGGCTCGGTGCCTCGGCCACCTCCAAGCAGTTTATCACCGTGCAGTTCGGGTCCGAGTTGACCGTCGCCGGCAAGCTCAGCGGCACCACCGGCTCGACCCTGACCAAGGACGGCCCCGGCGTCCTGTTCTTCACCAACGACAACAGCGGGTTCACCGGGACGATCCAGTTGGTTAGCAGCGGCGGCGCCTTGGTCATCACCCATCCGCTGGCCCTGGGCAGCACCTCGGCCCCGACCATCGTCGGCACCAACTCGTCGCTGCGGCTGTCGAACGTCCCGACCGCGATCACCGAGCCGCTGATCCTCAACGGGCCGGGGGTGGCCAACGACGGGGCGCTGCTGAACCTGGCCGGGGCCAACGGCTGGGCCGGGCCAATCACCCTGGACAGCAACAGCACCATCGGGGCGACGGCCGGCACCCTGGCCATCACCGGGGTGATCACCGACACCGGGTCCGGGCACAACCTGATCAAGGAGGGGGCCGGCGAGGTCCGGCTCGACAGCCCGGGCGGCAACACCTACCGTGGCCAGACGGTGGTCAACAACGGGGTGCTGTCCGTCGGCCACCCGCGCGCCCTCGGGGCGGCCGGGAGCGTCGCCAGCGGGACGACCGTCAATCAGACCCTCACCGGTGCCGGGCAGTTGCGGCTCTCCGACCCGAACCTGGTCGGGTTCACGGTCGTCAACGAGTTCCTGACCCTCAACGGAGCGGGCCTGGGCAGCCTGACCAACCCGGGGTCGCTGACCAACCTGCTGGGCAACAACACCTGGGCCGGCCCGGTGACGCTGGGCAGCCCGCTCCCGGACGGCAAGGACGTGACCATCGGGGCCGCGGCCGGCACGGACCTGACCATCAGCGGCGTGGTGTCGTCGCCGAACTTCGCCGCCCAGTTCATCAAGCGGGACAAGGGCCGGCTGATCCTCAACAACGCCAACACCTACGACGGCAAGACGCTGGTCCAGCAGGGCATCCTGAACATCCGCGACTCGAAGGCACTGGGGTCCACCGGAGCCGGGACGATCGTCTCCAACGGGGCGGCCCTGGAATACGAAGTCGAGGCCGCCGACCCGGTCAACATCCCACGGTTTGATGCCCAGGGCCGCGACCTGTGGAACGACTCGGTCACCGCCGACGCGCACCGGCTCCTGGTCTCCGAGCCGCTCAACCTCGCCGGCCGCGGGGCGAACAACGCCGGCGCCCTACGGAGCATCAGCGGGCTCAACGAGCACACGACCAACGTCGTGATGAACATCGACGCTCCGAACCTGGCGGTGGCCGTCGGGGTCGAGCCTGACCTCCGTCCCGGCCACCCGACCCCGGACGCCAGCTACTTCGTCAACGACTACAGTCTGACCATCACCGGTGTCGTCCAGAACGGCACCTCCAACAACCGGTTCGCCAACAAATACAGCAACGACTTCGTGAAGCGCGGCACCGGCCACCTGATCCTGCCGGTCGCGAACACCTACGGCGGCTACACCCGCATCGAGCAGGGGTGGGTGACGATCCAGAACAGCCGGGCGTTCGGTGCCGACAAGTCGCCGGTCATGTCCGGCACCGTGCAGCCGGGCACCTTCGTCAGCGACGGGGCGGCCGTCCACGTCCGGCCGCGCGTGGCCGGCGGCGCGCCGATGAACATCCCCGAAAACATCACCATCAGTGGGTTCGGCGTTGAGCACCCGTATGCGTTCATCGGCAAGAAGGGCGCGCTGATGAACCTGGGCGGGGCCAACGTCTGGACCGGCGACATCGGCCTGTCCGACCAGGCGGCCATCGGCGTCGAGTTGACCGACCTGTCCGCGACCAGCGAGTTGATCGTCACCGGGGCGGTGCGAGACGGGACCACCCGCTGGCTGCTCACCACCGCCGGCGCGGCGAAGGAGGAGCGATTCCTGCTGGAGACTGGCGGGAAGTCCGGCACAGTGCGCGCCTACTACGACATGTACACCATCGCCGACTCGCTGGTGGTGTACAACCCGGCCGGCGGGGCCAAGATCATCGACTCCAAGGGGGCAGTGCTCCACTCGAAGATCCTCACGAGCCCCTACGCCGGCTCCTCCACCGCGATCGAGGTGGTGGTCAACGAGGGCGGCGGGTCGGGCGGCTCTGCCTGGATCCTCAATGACGTGTCGGTGGAGCGGCCCGGCGGGCTGGTCAAGCTGGGTTCGCGGATGCTCAGCCTGCGGGGCGAGGGCACCTTCTCCGGGGCCAGCGAGATCCGCGAGGGCACCCTGCGGGCCCAGAACGACACCGCCCTGGGGCTGAAGTCCAGCGGCACGTTCGCCACCCAGCAGAAGTACACCGACACCCCGACCGTGGTCTCCTCCGGCGCGGTGCTGCAGTTGACCGGCGGGTTCGCCGCCCAGAACGGCGGCATCGCGGCCGGCATCCAGGTGTGGAACGAACTGCTCGTCCTCAACAGCCCGGGTTACCAGGTCGCCGTCGCGGGTGTCCCCGGCGGCACCTTCCGCCTGATCTACGGCGCCGGCGCCCAGTCCACCGGCCAGCTCTCGATCAACGCGACCGAGCTGGAAGTCGAGGCCGCCCTCAACGCCCTGTCCAACATCCTCGCCGCCGGTGGGGCGAAGGTCACCCGGGCCGGGAACGTCTTCACGGTCGTCATCGGGACCGCCCTGGGGGCCAACGCCGAGCTTCTGATCGCCGAGCCGGCCAACGGAGCCGAGGTCACGGTCAGCGGCGGTAACTTCCCCCTGGTGAACCTGTCGTACGACAACGCCTGGCGTGGCCCGGTCAATCTCAACGCCTCCAGCCGGGTGTACACCGAGCCGGACACCCGGCTGTCGCTGCTGGGCACGGTGGGCGACGTCACCAACCCGTTGCCGGCCGGGTCCGACTTCGTCAAGCGCGGCACGGGCGAGTTGATCCTCGCCGGCGTGAACACCTTCCGCGGCACGACCGGGATCGACGAGGGTGTCCTGACGGCAATGAACAGCCAGGCGTTCGGCACGACCGCCGGCGGGACAGTGGTGGCCAACGGCGCCCAGGTGCAACTCCAGGGGAGCCTGACCATCGCCGGCGAGCCGCTGACCCTCTCGGGGTCCGGGACCGGCGAGGTGCCGAACTTCCCGGCCCGGTGGTTCAACACCGGCCCGACCCCGACCAACAACGGACACTCGCCGCAGAACCTGCCGACCAGCGGGCGGATCACCAGCGTCGCCTCCGACCCGACCGACCCGGACGTGATCTATGCGGCGGCCGCCGGCGGCGGGCTGTGGAAGACCGAGAACGGCGGGCTGACCTGGGTGCCGCTGTTCGACGGCCCGACCGCCCCGCCCGCGGCGGTGACGTTCGGCGGGTGGGTGGCGATCGCCCCGACCAACCCGAACACCGTGTACTTCGCGACCGGCGAGCCGAACGGGTGGCCGACCGACATGCCCCTCTCCGGCCAGGGCAACAACCTCGCCGACAACTTCGCCGGCTCCGGCGTGTATCGGTCCACCGATGCCGGCGGCACCTGGACCCTGTTGACCAACACTGACGGGACGAACCCGCTGTTCGGCCAGGCGGTCACCAAGCTGATCGTCGATCCGACGAACGCGAGCCGGATCTTCGTCTCCAGTGGCACCAGCAACACTCGCAACGTGGCGCCGAGCGCGGTGCCCGGCGTCTACCGGTTCGACGGCGGCGGGTGGGTCAACCTGACCGGGAGCCCGTCGTTCAACCGCCAGAACACGGACGGCGGGGCCCCGTACGACAAGGCCGGCGGCGGCCCGCCCCGGAACGCCGGCCCGGACGACGACTACCGGATCGCGTTCCCCCAGAGCAACGCCGCCTGGAGCGACATCCTCCTGATCGACCGGGGCGGCGGCTCCTGGATGCTCTACGCCGCGCTCGGCGACTCCGACCAGAGCTACTTCGGCGGGACGCGGACCAGCCAGGCCGTCCTCAACGGCGTGTACCGGACCGAGAACCCGATGGTGGACAACCCGGACTGGTGGCTCGGCCAGGGGACGGCCGTCCCGGTGTCCCCGACGGCCGGCCCGGTGGTCCCCGTTCCGCTCCCCCCGCTGCCGCCCGCGACGACGCCGGACGGCCGCGGTGCCAGTTTCCCCGTCGGCCCGGTTACGCCGCCGCAGAACGACCCCCGCCCTGCGGGGGACAACGGCTGGATCAAACTCGCCGGGGCGCTGTTCAACACCTTGCAAACCAACTACGGGAACTTCTATTCGAACGAACTCATCCCGGGCTTCGTCAACTCGCAGATCCAGGTGTACGCCTCGGTCGCGCGGCCGGACTGGGACGCGAACTACGGCGAGTTGCGCTACATCCAGAAGTCCGGGTGGGACGGCAGCCTCGCCACCGGCTGGACCGCGGCCACGGCCAACGGCATCCCGGTGACTGAGATCTTTGGCGACGCGACCTTCGACCAGAACCTCAACAACCCCACGAACACTTACTTCGACAACATCACCCCCGCCCTGGGCGCTTACAACCACGCGCTCCTCGTCCAGGACTACAGCCCCTACCGCGACCCCAACCTCTCGCCCGACACGTACAACAACGACCCCATACGCAACACCTTCCTGCGCGACAACGACCCGAACGTCGTCTACATCGCCGGCACGGAGAAGATCTACCGGTCCACCGACGGCGGCAACAACTTCGTGGCCCTCAACCCCGCCGCCGACGGCACCGGCCCGGCCCGGCAGTTCCACAGCCTCTACCTCGACCGGACCAACCGGCTGCTCAGCGGCAGCGACGGCGGTGTGTGGCGGTGGGACGGGGTCAGCTTCAGCGACCTCAACGGCAACCTGGCCGTCTCCCAGCTCATCTCGGTTGATCCGCACCCGACCGACCCGACCCGGGCGCTGGCCGGCGCCCAGGACAACGGCACGCAGGTGTTCAACAACAACCTGGCGTGGCAGCGGCTCGACGATAACACCGGCTCGACCAGCGGGGTGGTGCGGTACGACCCGCTCAACCCGCAGACCGCCTACGCCGTCCGCGACGGCCTGCTCCGCAAGACGACCGACGGCGGCACCACCTGGACCACCATCCGCACCGTGTCCACCGGCGGGGTGGACACGACCCCGGTCGTGACCGAGTTCACGTCCATACTGAGCCTGACCGGGGACCATCCGTTTAGCACTTTCCCGCTGATCGTCGATCCGGTGAACCCGAACCGGTTGCTGATCGGCGGGCCGGCGATCAAGGCGGTGGTCAACGGCTCGATCCAGATCGTCAACAGTGGCCTGTGGGAGTCGTCCAACGGCGGGGCGACCTGGACCGACCTGCGTGCCGGCGGCGGCAGCCTGATGGCTGTCACCGCCATTGGCGCGGCCACCTTCCAGGGCACGTTCGCCGTCGATCCGGGCTTCCCGACGGTCACCGACAAGCTGTCCAACACCTACGACCCCAGCACGATCTACGTCACCAACGGGACCCGGCTGGCGCTGACCAAGAACCGCGGCGTGTCCTGGGTCACCCGGACCCCGGTGATCACCGACCGGTCGTTCACCGTCACTTTTGCCGGTACCAAGGCCGCCACCAACGTCCCGCAGATGACCTCGCAGCGCGGCCACTCGTCGGTGACGACGGTCACGCAGGGCGCCGCCACCCCGGCCACGAACGAGGTACAGCGGGTCGCCCTGATCGCCGTGAGCGGGTCCACGTTCACCCTCACGTTCGACGGCCAGACCACCGCCCCGGTCCCGGTCGATGCCACCCTCCCCCAGATCCTGGCGGCGCTGGAGGCCCTGTCCAACATCGACCCGGGCGACGTGACCCTGGCCGCCGGGCCAGCCACAGGCGGCGCGCGGGTCATCACCGACCTGTCCGTGGACCCGAGCAACCGGGACACGATCTACGCCTCCCTGAGCTGGGGCAACGGGGTGGACGGCCCACGGGTCATCCGGTCCAACGACGCCGGCCGGACCTGGACGGACATCTCCGACTCCCCGACGCTGCCCGCGGTGGCGATCTGGAAGCTGGTCGTCGATCCGCGCGACGGGACCGCCTACCTCGGCACCGACAGCGGGGTCTGGCAACTCCCCAACGCCGACACCACCGACACCTTCACCTGGTCGCGGTTCGGCGATGGCATGCCGACGGTCCAGGTCCGCGACCTGGTGCTCAACCAGACGCTCAACACGCTCACGGCCGCGTCCTACGGCCGTGGCATGTTCCAGCTCTTCCTGCCGAACACCGAGGCCAACTCCGGGGCCATCCGGGCGGCCAGTGGCTCGTCGGTCTGGACCGGGCCGGTCACCCTGGTCGGCGACACCGACCTGGGCGCCGCTGGCACCCAGCAACTCCAGAACGGCATCGCCGCTGCCTCGCTGAACATCCTCGGCACCATCAGCGACGACGTGCCCGGGGCCAACCACACCGTCCGCAAGATCGGCCGCGGCACCGTCACCCTGTCCGGGAGCAACACCTACGGCGGGCAGACGCTCGTCCAGGAGGGCGTCCTCCAGGTCAACAATCCGCGGGCACTCGGCGCGCCGACCCTCGGCGGCAATACGGTCGTCACCGCCGGCGCCGCCCTGGAACTGCGGTCCGATCTGGAACTGGAGCCGGTCACCATCAACGGCAACGGGTTCCTGTTCAACGGCCACAACACCGGCGCCCTGCGGAACGTCTCCAACGACAACACGTTCACCGGCACCCTGACGCTGGGCACCGACACCACCATCGGCGTGGACTCGGGCACCAGCCTGCGAATCGGCGAGAAGCCGATCCTGCTCGGCGTCGGGACCATCACCGACGGAGCCGACAGCTTCTCGTTCGACAAGGAACTCAGCGGCACCCTGATCCTGGCCGGCGCCAACACCTACGACGGGCTGACCCGCGTGGTCCAGGGGGCTCTGCAGGTCCAGCACGCCAACGCCCTGGGCGGCACCGCGACCGGCACGCAGGTGCTCGACGGGGCGGCGATGGAGATCTCCCGCAACGCCGCCACTCTCATCGAGACCGTCGTGGCCGGCGAGCCGCTGGCCCTGTCCGGCACCGGCATTTTCGGCACCGGGGCGCTGCGGAACGTCCGCAACGACATCAACCCGACCGGCACCAACAACAACGCCTGGCAGGGGCCGGTCACGCTGACCATCGCCCCGAACTTCTTCCCGCAGACCAACCCCGGCGCCCAGATCGCCATCGGCGTCACCGACGACCGCGACACCCTGACCATCGACGGCGTGATTAGCCAGGACGCGGCGCTGGCGTCGTTCGGGCTGATCAAGGTCGGCCCCGGCCGGCTGGCGCTGACGAAGGCCAACACCTTCACCGGCGTGGTCAGCGTCAACCAGGGGTCGGTGCGAGTCCTGCACAGCGACGCGCTGGGCGTTCCGGTCTCGCCCGAGGTGCAGACGATCAACGTCGTCGGGACGTTCAACCCGGCCAACAACCAGCCATATACCTACACGCTGAGCTTCGGCGGGCAGACGACCGGTACGCTCAGGTCCATAGACGACGCGGCCACCGTCCAGGCCGCCCTGGTGGCGCTGTCCACGATCGGCGTCGGCAACGTGCTGGTCTCCTCGACGCCGAGCGTCACCGGACAGGTCTTCACCGTCACCTTCCGCGGGACGCTGGCCGGCGTCAACCAACCCCTGCTCGTCTCCAACCCGCAGTCCGGGCTGGCGGTGAACGTCGTGACGGCCCAGGACGGCGGGCTGGGGACCGTGGTCGCGGTCGGGGCCGCCCTGGAGTACGACGCGACGCTGGCGGGCGGCAGCATGACCGTCCCCGAGCACCTGACGCTCAACGGCGACGGGCTGGCCAGCACCGGCGCGCTGAACAACCTGGTCGGCGTCAACGCCCAGACCGGCGACGTGGTCCTGGCCTCGGGCACCAGCATCGGGGCGGCCGCCGGCACCCAGTTGACCGTGGCCGGCTCGGTGATGGACCCGACCCCGACTCCGGTGCCAGTCGCCCGGCTGCGGAAGGTCGGCACCGGCACTGTGGTCTTCGCCAGCGACAACCCCTATGGCGGCAAGACCGAGGTCGCCCAGGGCGTACTCCGCATCCTCGACCCGGGCGCCCTGGGTGAGGTTCGCGACGAGGCGCAGGACGTCCTGGTTCTCGCCACCAACGGCACCTTCACCCTGACGTTCGACGGGCAGTCCACCGGACCGCTAGCGTTCAACGCCTCTGACGTGGCCGTGCAGGCGGCCCTGACCGGCCTGGCGAACGTCGGCCCGATCGGCGGCACGGTGTCCGTTGTCCGCACCGCGGTCGGCAGCGGGTTCAACTACCGGGTGACGTTCGGCGGCACCCTGGCCAACGCCAACCTGCCGCAGATGACCGTGACCTTCACCGGCGGCGTGTTCGCCGTGGTCACGACCGCCCTGGACGGCTCCGAAGGGACGACCGTCTCCGACGGCGCCACGCTCCAGGTCGGCGGCAACATCACGATGACCGGCGAGAAGGTCACGATCATCGGCGACGGGTTCAACGGGCAGGGCGCGCTGAACAACATCAGCGGCACCAACACCTGGGCGATCCCGCTGACGCTGGCCGGCGACGCGACCATCGGCAGCACCATCGCCTCCGACGCTCTGCGGTTCACCGCCCCGATCACCGACCAGGGCAACGCCTACAACCTGGACATCGTCGGGCCGGGTGTCGTCGAGTACGCCGGGACGGTGGACAACCAGTACACCGGTACCACCACCGTTCGCGACGGCATTCTGGGGCTCAACCAGCCGAGCGGGCTGGCGATCGTCGGCCCGCTGGTGGTCGGCGACGGTGCCGGGGCCCCGGCCGTGGCCGTGGAAGTGCTCCCCGACCAGATCGGCGACGCCGTGCCGGTGACGGTGAACGCCGACGGCCGCTTCGACCTGTTCGGCCGGACGGACACGATCGGCGTTCTGACCATCAACGATGGGGTTGCCATCACCGGAATCAATGGGAAGCTGACGGTCGCCGAGGTGTTCATGACCGGCGGCTTCCTCCTGATCGCCCCCGGCAGCGCCCTGATACTCAACGGGAACGTCACCGCCACCTCGTCGGCCGCCGGGCCGGCGATCATCAGCGGGCCGGGCATCTTCGATCTCAACGGCGCCGACCGGACGCTGACGGTCCCCGACGGGCCGCTCGACGAGGACGTGCATTTCGAGGCCGTCCTGACCGCCGACGGGACGGAACAACTCGTCAAGGACGGGCCGGGCCGACTGCTCTTCCAGGACACGACCTTCGCCGTCCCGGTCGCGGTCCTGGACGGCGAGGTGCAGGTGGACCCGACCGCCGACATCGGTCCAGTGCGCCTCGACGGCGGCACCCTCAGCGGCCTCGGGTCGGTGGACGAGATCACCGGCGTGGCCGGCCCAGCCGTCGGCACCGTCAACCCGGGGGTCAGTTATGTGTCCTTGCCCGGCATCCTGACCAGCACGGGCAACGTCACCTGGGGGCCGGGCACCAGCTTCTTCGTGGACCTGTCCGCCCCGGCCGCGGGCGCCCCGGTGGCCGGCACCGACTACGACCAACTCGCGGTCGGCGGCGCGATCGATCTTGGCGGCGCGGTGCTGACCGGCATCTACGGCGCGAACATCGAGCTGGCCGACCAGTTCACGATCATCACCGCGGCCGGTGGCGTGATCGGCGAGTTCGCCGAGCCGTTCGGCGACAATGTCGTGTTCATCCAGGGTCGGAAGTTCACGGTGGACTACCAGCCCAACGCGGTGGTGCTGACCAAGATCCGGGCCAACGCCATCGTCGAGATCGCGTCCTCGGCCAACCCGTCCACGCTCGGCCAGCCGGTCACGTTCACCGCGACCGTGACCCCGGAGCCGGGCGCCGGTGGGCTGACCGCCAGCACGGTCACGTTCGTACTCGACAGCGGGGCGGTGACCTACACCACGACCGTAGGCGCGACCGGGATCGCGGTGTTCGACCCGCAGGTCATCACCGGCACCACGCTGGCCGGCGGTGCCCACACCCTGACCGTGATGTTCGACGGCGACCCGGCGAACTTCAACCCGAACGGGCCGGTGCCGCTGGTCCCGGACCAGTTCGTCGAGGTTCCGGTCATCGACCTGCTGGTCGGCGCCCCGCCGTTCATCTCGCCGAACAACAGCCCCGGCGTGCAGGACGCGGCGGCGTTCACCACCACCGTCCAGCAGGAGCGATCCCAGACCAACTGGACGGTCACGATCCGCAATGCGGGCGGCACCGCGGTGCGGACCTTCACCGGCTCGCAGCCGGCCGGCTCGGTCAACACCGTGCCGGTCAGCGTCTCCTGGGACGGCCGGACCGACGGCGGGGCGCTGGTGCCGGACGGCCAGTACACCGCCATCGCGACCTTCACCGACGAGTGGGGCAACACCGGCACGACCGCGGCGGTCGCGGTCACGGTGGACAACACGTCCCCGACCGCCGGGCTGGCCAACCAGAACGCGGTGATCGCCCCGGGCACCAGTTCCACCGTCCCGACCAGCACCAACCTGACCGGCACCGTCGGCGACGCGAACCTGACCGGCTGGACGCTGACCGTCCGCAACTCCGGCGGCACTGTGGTCCGCACGTTCTCCGGCACCGGCACGGCGGTGAACGCCAACTGGAACGGCCGCAACCAGGGCGGGGCGATCGTGCCCGACGGCCTCTACACGATCACCCTGACCGCGACCGACGCGGCCGGCAACGCGACCACCCCGGCCGCCGTCACCGTGGTCGTGCTGACCCAACCGCCGGTCGTGACCGTCGCGACCAACAGCCCGACCGTCTACGGCCAGGCGATCACGCTGACCGCCACGGTGGCCATGCCGTTCGCCGGGCTGACCGACCTGCTGGCCGGCGACACGGTGCAGTTCTTCCTCGGCTCGACGCTGCTGGGGAGCGGCACTCTCGCCCTCAGCGGCGGCCAGTACCGCACGACCCTGACGCTGCCGACCTTCAACGTCGGCACCTACAGCAACATCACGGCGGTCTACCTGCCGACGGCCGAGTTCCTCCGCGACGTCTCGCCACCCGTCACTCACACCGTTACCCCGGCCTCGCTGTCGGTGACGGCGAACGACCTGACCAAGCTCTACGGGGTGCCGGTTCCGTCGCTGACCTTCACGACGGTCGGGCTGACCAATGGCGACACGGTCGCGGAGGTGCTCGCCGGCGGCCTGGCGACCACCGCCACCCAGCAGAGCGGCGTCGGCAACTACCCGATCACCCAGGGGTCGCTCACCCTGACGACCGGGAACTACACGCTGACCTTCACCCCGGGCACCCTGACCGTCGTCCCGTCGCCGATCGTGGTGACGGCCAACAGCGTCGGCAAGGTGTACGGTGCCCCGCTGCCGCCGCTGACCTACACGGTCACCGGGCTGGCCCCGTGGGACACCGCGGCCGGCACGCTCGTCGGAACCCTGTTCACCACCGCGACCGAGGCCAGCAGCGTCGGGGCCTACCCGATCACCCGGGGGTCGGTCGCCCTGGCGAACCCCAGCAACCCCAACTACACGCTGTCGTTCGTCCCGGGCGCCCTGACCGTCACCCCGGCCCCGCTGGTCGTGACGGCGGACAACCTGACCCGGCTCTACGGCGACGTGAACCCGGCCCTGACCTACACGGTCGCCGGGCTGGTCAACGGCGACCTCCAGCAGGACGTGGTCTCCGGCGACCTGGCGACGACCGCGGTGCTCGCCAGCCCGGTCGGCGGCTACCTGATCTTCCAGGGCGGCCTGACGTCGAACGCGAACTACCAGGTCACGTTCGTCAACGGCGCCCTGACCGTGGCCCCGGCCCCGCTGACGGTCCGGGTGGACGACGCCCGCCGGGTGTTCAACACCCCGAACCCGCCGTTCACCGCGGCGTTCGAGGGGCTGCGGCTGGGCGACAGCCCGGCCGTGGTCAGCGGGCTGAACCTGGTCACGAACGCGACCATCGACAGCCTGGTCGGCAAGTACCCGATCTTCTCGGACACCGCCCCGACCGCGCAGAACTACGCGGTCACGGTGGCTCAGGGGACGCTGACGGTGGGCTACCTGCGGCCGGACGAGATCACCGCGATCCCGCAGGCGGTGGCGTTCGGGTCCGGGTCCGGCGTGCCGGCACTGGTGAACTTCTTCCAGCCGCCGAGCGGGCTGTTCCGGCCGACCGTCTCCCAGTTCGACCCGGGCGTGTCGTTCGACCGCAACTTCACCGGCGGCGTGCGGGTGGCCGCGGCAGACTTCAACGGCGACGGGGTGTCGGACATCGTGATGGCCACCGGGCCGGGCGCCCCGACTCTGGTCACGATCCTCGATGGCAAGTCGCGGGGCGAACTCTTCCGCATCAACCCGTTCGAGGCGGCCTTCACGGGCGGAGTGTTCGTGACGGTCGGGGACGTGACCGGGGACGGCGTGCCGGACCTGGCGATCACCCCGGACGAGGGCGGCGGCCCGCGGGTGCGGCTGTTCAACGGCGACGGGTTCGGCCAGATCGCCGACTTCCTGGGGATCGACGACCCGAACTTCCGCGGCGGCGCCCGGGCGGCGATCGGGGACATCAACGCGGACGGTTACGGCGACCTGGCGGTGGCGGCCGGGTTCGGCGGCGGCCCGCGGGTGGCGGCGTTCAACGGCAAGCTGCTGACCCGCGGCGAGCAGGTGCGGCTGTTCAGCGACTTCTTCATCTTCGGCGGCACGGACGCGACGACGCTTCGCAACGGGGTGTTCATCGCGGCTGGGGATGTCAACGGGGACGGGTTCGCGGAACTGGTGGCCGGCGGCGGCCCGGGCGGCGCCCCGCGGGTGCAGGTGACGGACGGCAAGACGCTGCTGACCTCGAACGCCCAGTCGGTGAGCCCGGTGGCGAACTTCTTCGCCGGCGACATCAACAACCGCGGCGGCATCCGGGTGGCGGTGAAGAAGCTGGACACGGACCAGTTCATGGACGTGGTGACGGGCGCCGGCGACGGCGGCGGCTCCCGCGTGACGGGCTACAGCGGCGCGGCGATGCTCGCGTCGGCGAACCCGCCGGCGATGCTCTCGTTCGACGCCTTCGACAACGTGCCCAACGGCGTGTTCGTCGGCTAACCCGACGGCAGTGGAAATGAGGCGGGCGGCCGGGGATGAACCCGGCCGCCCGCTGTCGTGCGCGGATGGAGCCGCGACCGGTAGAGAGCGACTTGTGTAGGGTGGGTCAAGCGAGTCTTCGAGCGCCGACCTACCGGGGGCTGGTCGGCCGTCACTTTCGGCTTACTCGTCCGTGCCCTTGCCTTCCCGGAGTCAGCGACCTAACAACCAGATCACCCGCCGTGGCGGTCGGGGAGCCGTGAACTACCAGTCACCTTAGTCTGCCGCAGTCGGGTGCAGCGGGGGTTCGGCTCAGGCTCCACACGCAACGATGCACCGGCCACCGTTCGCCGACACCGGCTCAATACCATCGCAACAGCGAGCGATACCGGACCGGCTTACCCCGCTCGTACTCCCTCAGCCGAACCTCGGCCCGCTTCTTGAACGCGTCGAACCCGCCGACCGTCAGGACCTCGACCGCCCGCCGCTGCCACTTCACCGCGTCGCCGAACTTGCCCGCCTCGGCGTACCCGGCCGCCAGCGACTCCAGCGCCAGCGGCTCCTTCCACCCGGTCAACTCGCACGCCTTGGTCGCGGCCTTCACCGCCCGCCGGCCGTCCCGGTACTTCGCCTCCGGGCAAACGGCCAGGACCCTGGCCAGGTCCAGGTGGAGGGCCGGCTCCTCGGACTCCAGTCGGATCGCCCGGTCGAGGTCGGCGATCGCCTCGGCGTACTCCCCGGCCTCGTAACGGGCCAGTGCCCGGTGGTACAGCGGCCCCGCGTCCCGCGGGGCGAGCCGGCTCGCCTCGGTCAGGTCCGCGACCGCCTTCGGTAAGGCCGACTTGCCGTCCGGCAGTATCGACTGGGCGAGGTAGAGCGTGCCCCGCTCGACGTAGGCCTTGGTGAACTTCGGGTCCAGCTTGATGGCCTCGGAGAGGTCCGCCATGGCCTCCCCCATCCGAGTGGCCAGTTGGAACGCCCGGGCGCGGTGGTAGTGGGCCTCGGCGTTCTTAGGGTCCGCCCGGATGGCGTCGGTCAGGTGGCGGATGGCGTCCTCGGCCTTCCCCGCCACCAGCGCCGCCTTCCCCTTCTTGATGCTCTCGGCGGCGGAGTCGCCGGCGGCGGCCACGAGCAGGAACCCACCGCACAAGGCCGTCGCCATGTAGGTCGTGTTCATCACGCCACCACGTCTCATCACCGCCGACACGCACGGCTTACGCAGAAGCCTAACTTGTGATTAGGTTACACCAGCGCAATCTAACCCGGCGGGGTGTAGTACGGGTTAGCCGCGCTAGCCGCCGGCTGACCAGGCTAACGGCCAAACGACGGCCCGTCAAACATCGCGCCGGGATTCAGGGGCGCCAACGACGGGAGAGGTCAGCCAGGCCGGACCCGCGTATCTCCAACCGAACGGGCCGGATCACATCGACCTCGCACGCCCCTCGGGGGACTGACGTCCCCCGCTCGCTTGGTTAGACCGCGATGAGCTTGCCGCGTGACTTCGCCGGCGCGGCCAGTGTGTAGACCTGGACGGCACCGCTCGCCAGCGCCACCGCGAAGCGGTCGCCGGACGGGTGCAGGGCCAGGTCGCGGCCGGACGCCGGTAGGTTGACGACGTGCGAGCTGACCGTCTCGTCGCCCTTCCAGAACCAGACCTTCCCGCCGCTGCCGCCGCCGACCGCCACGACGTGCCCGGCCGGGTGGAACGCCACGCCCCAGGCCGTCCCCTGGAAGGCGTCCTTCGGCTTGAGCAGCCGCGGCTTGCCGCCCGCCCAGTCGGTCACCACCACCAGCGGGTTGCCGACCCCGGCGAAGGCGTTCGAGACGTCGGTGATACCACAGCAGGCCAGCCGCAAGCCGGTCGCATCGAACGCCATCCCTCGGGCGCCACCGATGTCGGCGCGGAACCCGCCGTCGTACTTGTGGAGGACCTTCGCGTCCAGGTCGCGGACGCACGCGCCGGTAGCCAGATCCCAGTCCTTGACCACGCCCTTGAGGTCGGCCGAAGCGAGCCGGCCGCCGCCGGGGTGGAAGGCGACGTTGTAGACGTGGCAGGTGTGACCGGAGAGCGTCCGCACGTGCGACCCGTCGGCCGCAGACCAGAGCTTGACCAGGTGGTCGTTGCCGCAGGTGGCGACGAGTTTGCCGTCCGGGCTGATCGCCACGGCGCGGATCCAGCCGTCGTGCGCGGTAACGTCGCGGAAGGGCTTCGGCGATTCCGCGTCGGCGTGCCACCAGAGGAGCCGGCCGTGGTAGTCGGCGGAGACGAGCGTCAGCGGGTGCGGCCGCGGCGCCGGGAGTGTGGCCCCCGCCCCGCCCGCCGTCGCCAGGAACCCGGCGCGGGTGCGCCCGGCCGCGGCGACCGCAGCGGCCGCGAACGGCACGGTCGGGGCGAACGCCATCCCGCGGACCCAGCTTGCGTGGCCGGCGAGAGTCGTCTGTGTCCCGGTCAGCAGGTCGTACCGGCAGATGGTGCTGTCCTGCGCGGAGGCGAACAGGAACCGACCGGTCGGGTCGAAGCGGCAGCCGATGAGCGAGGAGGGCTGCTTCCACTCCCGCTCGACGCGCGCGGTTGCGGGGTCGATGGGGGGCTGGGGAGAGGTCATGCGGTTGCTCCGATCCTGGGACCGCGGCCGTCCCGGCCGCATAACCTTCCCGAGCCGGGGGTCGTCCGTGAAAGCCCGGCTGCCCCCGACCGCGGAAGCAAGAGCGGCCGGGACGGCCGCGGTCCCAGGGGCTACGCCAGCACTTCGGTGATCGCGGTCGCCTTCGGGTCGGCGACCGGGACGGGCCGGTTCTCGGGGTAGAAGTTCTTCGCCGGGTTCAGACCGACCGCCCGCAGGTAGGTGTGGAACAGGTGGCCGCTGGTGACTTCCCGGTCGGTCACGGCGGTGCCGTTGGCGTTCGTCTTGCCGACCGCGCCACCGCCCTTGATGCCGCAGCCGGCCAGCGCCACCGACCACGCCTTGGACCAGTGGTCCCGGCCATAAAGGTGGTTGATCCGCGGCGTGCGGCCGAACTCGGACATGACCACCACCAGCGTCGAGTCGAGCATGCCGCGGTCGGACAGGTCGTCGAGCAGGGTGGCGAACGGCCGGTCGAACTCGCCGAGTTGCTCGATGTGGAAGTCGAAGTTCTCGTGGTGGGTGTCGTAGTTGGAGTGCGACACCTTCACGAACGGCACGTCCGCCTCCAGCAGTCGCCGGGCGACCAGCAGGTGCCGGCCGAAGTCGTGCCGACCGTACCGGTCGGCGGTGCGCGGGTCTTCCTTGTCGATGTCGAAGACGTTCGCCTTACGGAAGACGCGCTCGGCCTGGTCGAAGGACTCGGCGTAGGCGTCCGTGGACGCGGACCGCCGGGACTTCGCGAACCGGTCGCTGAGCTTCTTGCGGAACTGCTCGCGCTGCCGGTCGGCCTGCTCGGTGAGGCCGGCGGGGCGCAGGAGGCTCGCCGGCGGCTTGCCGTCGCCGAGAGTGACCGAGGCGTAGCGTGGGCCGAGGAAGGTGGCGTCCTTCTTGCCAAACCCACCGCCGCCGCCGGGGTAGATCTGGATGTGGCCGGGCAGTTCCTGGTCGTCGCTGCCGAGCAGCTTGGCCGCGACCGCGCCGAGGTGCGGGTACTCGATGCCCGGCTCCGGCCGGCGGCCGGTGAGCATGATCTCGGCCCCCTTGCCGTGGTCGTCCTCGGCCGTGTTCACCCCGCGAACCAGCGCCAGCCGGTGCATCCGCTTGGCGGTCTCCGGCAGCAACTCGCAGATGTGGACGCCGGGGACGCTGGTCGGGATGGCCGCGAACGGCCCGCCGGTGTCGGTGCCGGGCTTCGGATCCCAGGTTTCGAGCTGGCTGACGCCGCCGTGCAGGAAGATGACCAGCACCCGCTTCTGGGCCTTCGCGAGCTGACCCGCGGCGGCGCGGCCGGCGAACCCGGCGGCGCCCAGCGCGGCCGCCGCGCCCAGGAACGACCGCCGGGTGACACGGTGCTCGGCGGACTGACAGGCGTACCAGGGGCCGGGCATGGCTCCCCTCCGTTAGTGGTTGAACCGGAACTCGGCCGAGGCGATCAGCGCCCAGACCACCTCGGCCAGCGCCGCCGACCGGTCGCCTTGCAGCGCCGCGGCCACGTCGGCCCGCTCCTCGTCGGTGGGCATTCGACTGAGCACGCCCAGGAACAACTCATCCGCGATGGCCCGCGGGTCGGAGAGCGTGCCGAGCCGATGCGTCAGGTTGCCGGCCCGCGGGGCGATCAGGCCGCGGACCGCGCCACCGTGCTTGAGGAACAGCGCCTGGGCGAGCGTGGCCGACCCCGGGTCCTCCGGCTCGCCCGGCGGGCCGCCGAACGTGCCGCGGAACGGGGCCGCCCTCGCCGCCAGTTTCGCGTCGAGTGCCGCCTCGGCCGCGTCCCGGAGCAGGTCGGCGATGGCCGGGACCGCCCGCGGCGGCAGCTTCGCGTCGAACACCACGTCGGCGGGGTCGCGTCGCCCGTGCCGCTCGGCGTCGGTCTGTCCGGTCGCCTGCAACACCGCGAAGGCGAGCTGCTCCGGCGCCAGCGGCTTCAGCGCGGCGACGAGGTAGCGGTCCTCGGGAACTTCCTTCAGCCCGGCCGGGACCTCACTGGACCGCTGGTAAGTCTTGCTCAGCGCGATCTCGCGGAGCAGCCACTGCACGTCGTACTTGTGCGCGACGAGTTCGTCGGCCAGCAGGTCGAGCAGTTCCGGGTGCGATGGTGGGTTGCTGGAGTGGTCCAGGTCGAGCGGGTGGACCAGGCCGCGGCCGAGCATCAGCGCCCAGAGCCGGTTGGCCGCGGTCCGGGCGAACGCCGGGTTGTCCGGGGCGGCGATCAGCTTCGCCAGCATCTCCCGCCGGCTGAACTTCGGAACCGGCCGGACATCCTTCGCCGGCGCGACCTTGTACTCCTGGCCCTTGGCGAGCTTCGGCTCGGCGACCGGCTTGCCGTCGGGCAACTTCGGGCCAGTGGACTTCTGCGTCTTGGTCTTGTCGAAGACGCTGACGAACGTGACGTCCCCCGGCTCGGCCTTCTCCGCGATGACGGCGTTGGCGTCGGTGGCGTTCGGGAACAGGTACGAGCGGTTCAGGAACGCGAGGATGCCGTGGAAGTGCGCCTGCTTGTAGTCGTCGATCTGCGGGTGGTCGTGGCACTGGGCGCACTGGATGTTGCGGCCGAGGAACACCCGGGCGACGTCCCGGGTGACGAGGTTCGGCTCCAGGTCTCGGTCGAGGTAGAACTTCGCCGGGCCGCGGTTCTTCGGGTCCGCGCCGTCGGCGGACAGGACCTCGCGAACGAGCCGGTCGTAAGGCTTGTTCGCGGCGAACGACGCCCGCAGGTACTCCTCCCACGCGGCCCGCGGCACCTTCTCGTCGCGCCGCCGCTCCATGAACGCCACGTCGAAGTGCTGCGCCATCCGCCGGGCGTAGCCGGGGCTGGTCAGCAATTGATCGACGAGCCGGCTCCGCTTGTCGGGCGACTGGTCTGCGAGGAAGGCACGCGCGTCGGCAGCGGTCGGGATGGTGCCGGTCAGGTCGAGCGTGACCCGCCGGTGGAACTCGGCGTCGGACGCGGACGGCGCGGCCTGCTTCGCATAGTCCGGGTGCCCTGCGGCGATGAGCTGGTCGATCCGCTGGTGCAGCGGGGCGGCCGGCGCCAGGGCCGTAGACAACAGAGCGAGGACAGCCGCCAGGGCGGAAGCGGGTACGGGCATGTCGTGCGATCCTCGACCGAAAGGGAGTCGGCGGGGATGATTCAGGCAGGTCCGGGCCAGGGCAGCGGCCGGCGGTTCAGGCGGGATGGTGAAACTGTGGCGTGTTAAGGCCCGGTTGTCAAGCGAGATCTCGGGCTGGGAGGGCGAAGCTCCTGCCGAGCCGAAGCTTCACGAGGCTCGGCAGGAGCCTCGCCCTCCCAAATATCACGCCAGGGCCGCGTCGATCACCTCGCCGCCGTTGTCGGTGAGACGTTCGGCGCGGCCGTTGTGGCGGAAGGTCAGCCGCTTGTGGTTGAACCCGAGCAGGTGCAGGATCGTGGCGTGGATGTCGTTGACGTGGGCCTTGCCCACGGCGGCGCGCAGCCCGATCGGGTCGGTGGCGCCGATCGCCTGCCCGCCCTTCACGCCGCCGCCGGCCAGCCACATGCAGAACCCGTGCGGGTTGTGGTCGCGGCCGTTGGTGCCCTCGGTCATCGGCGTGCGGCCGAACTCGCCACCCCAGATCACCAGCGTGTCCTTGAGCAGCCCGCGGCGCTTGAGGTCGGTGAGCAGCCCGGCGACAGGCTTGTCGCTCGCCAGGCAGAGCTTGCCGTGGTTGCCCTCCAGGTCGGAGTGGGCGTCCCAGCCGTTGGTGTCGCCGGAGTACAGTTGCACGAACCGCACGCCGCGCTCGACCATCCGCCGGGCGAGCAGACACCGCAGGCCGAACTCGGCCGTCTCCTTGCGGTCGAGGCCGTAGAGCGCCTTCGTCTCCCTGGTCTCGGACGCCACGTCCACGACCTCCGGGGCGTGGGCCTGCATCCGAAACGCCAACTCGTAGGCGGCGATGCGCGCGGCGAGTTCGGAATAATGGCCGCGGGCGGACAGGTGTTCGCGGTTGCCAGCGGCGACGAAGTCCAGCGTGCGGCGCTGCTGCTCGTCGGAGACGCCGGGCGGGTTCTTCAGGTGTGCCACCGGCGAGGCGCCGCCGCGGACGAGCGTGCCCTGGTATGCGGCCGGCAGGAAGCCGTTGCCCCAGGCCGGGGCGCCGCCCTTGGGCCAGCCGCCGGGGTCGGGCAGCACCACGAACGCCGGCATGTTGCGGTTCTCGGTGCCGAGGCCGTAACTCGCCCACGCCCCGAGGCTCGGCCGGCCCATCAGGATGGAACCGGTGTTCATCAGGTACACCGACTCCGGGTGAGTCACGCTGTCCCCGTGACAGCCGCGCAGGATGCACAGGTCATCCACGCACGACGCGATGTGCGGCAACCAGTCGGAGACTTCGATGCCGGACTGGCCGTGCTTCTGGAACGTCCGCTTCGACGCGAGGAGCTTGTTCTTATCGACGCCGCGGCGGGTCTTGACCATGCCGAACGACGCGGGCAGCTTCTGGCCGTGCAGCCGGGTGAGTTCGGGCTTCGGGTCGAAGGTATCGACGTGCGACGGCCCGCCGGACATGAACAGGAAGATGACGCGCTTGGCGGTCGGCTCGAAGTGCGGCTGCTTCGGCGCGAGCGGGTCGTCCGCGGCGACCCCGTCCTCGGCGAGCATCGCGGCCAGCGCGACGGCCCCGAACCCGCACCCGGCGTTGCGGAGGAAGGCCCGGCGGTTGGTGTGAGGGTTCATGGCGAGGTCCGGCGATTCGGTGAGGTCGGGATGTCAGTCGTCGCCTTCTTCGGACGATACCGCGGCTACGAAGACGGATCGACCGTTGAACTGGACCGGGCGGATCAACTCGGCTTGGGTCAACTTCGACAAGGTCCGGTAGACGACGGCGCGACCAACGGTGCCGCGCAACGACGCCACGAGGTCTTCGACGGCAAACGGGCCGGTGACCGCGAAAGCCGCATCAACGACCTTCGCCCCTTGTTCGGTGAATCTCTGGCCTCGCCTTGCCAAAAACTCAGCGTAACGATCAGCCGGTGAGGGTGTCATGGAACGAAGCCCTTCCACCTATCGGCCAACATCCCGTTCCTCTCTACGACGGCGGGCAGTCTTGTAGGGTGGGTCGAGTCTTCGAGGCCCACCGATACTAGCTATGTGGCTTCGGTGGGCCTCGAAGACTCGACCCACCCTACAAGAGTTAGTCCAAGTACACAAACTCGTTCAGGTTCACCAGCCCCCGGCACAGTTCGCTCAGCGGCGACTCGCGCAGGAACCCCGCGGCCCGCTCCCGCTCCGCGTCGGTCGGCGCACGGCCGAGCGTTAGCCGGTACGCCAGTTCGACCCGCTCGGCTTCCGTCTTCGCCTCGCGCTCCAGTCGCGCGGCCATCGCCTTCGCGGCGGCTGTCGCCTCGGCGGAGTTCAGCAGCGCCAGCGCCTGCGGGGCGGTGGTGCTGCGCTCGCGGCGGGGGCAGCTCAGGTTGCTGTCCGGCAGGTCGAACGCCTCCAGGAACGCCAGCCGCAGGTTCCGCCGGGCGAACAGGTACACGCTGCGGCGGGCACGCTCCGGCTCGGGGCTGGGCGGCGCGGCCTTCGCCCCGCCGGTCGGCTGCGCGGCTTCGGGCAAGACGACCCCCGGCCCGCCCGCCTTCGGGTTCAGCCGACCGCTCACCACCAGGAGCGAGTCCCGTACGGCTTCGCCTTCAAGGCGTAGTCGGTTCATCCGCGACAGGAGTTGGTTGTCGGGATCGGCCTTCGCGGCTTCGGGGGATACCTGCGTTGACTGGCGGTAGGTCTCCGACGTGAGCATCAGCCGGTGAATGCGTTTCAAGGTCCACGCACCAGGCGAGCGGGGGCCGTCAGTCCCCCGAGGGTGCGCTTCCTCGGGGGACTGACGGCCCCCGCTCGCTGTGTTGGTTGGTTCCACCAACTCCCGGGCCAGCCAGTCGAGCAGTTCCGGGTGCGTTGGCCGCTCGCCGCGCAGGCCGAAGTCGCTCGCCGTCGGCACGATGCCCTTGCCGAAGTGGTACTGCCAGAGCCGGTTCACGATCACCCGCGCCGTCAACGGGTTGTCTGGGCTGACGACCCACTTCGCCAGCGCCAGTCGCCGGCCGGTGCTTTGCGGAAGCGATTCGACCGTGGCCGCGACCGGCTTGCCGCCGGGCGACAGGACCGTGGGGAACCCCGGCCGCACTTCGGTCCCCTTGTTCGCCAGTTCGCCGCGCTCTAGTAGGTGCGTCTTCGGCGGCGGGCCGGGGCGGTCGGTCAGCCCCATCGCCACCGGCAGCGCGGCCGGCTTCTTCACGTCGAACGCCTTGAGCTTCTTCTGCAACTCGGCTAGCTTCGCGCGGTCGTCCGCCGGCATCGCCTTGGACACCTCGGCCGGCGTCACCGCCACCTTCTTCTCCGTCTCGGCGACGAGTTCCTGCTCGCCGCCGGTGCGCTTCTCCGGTGGTGTGCGGTGGGCGGCCTGCGCCTCGGGGGAGAGCTTCGCCAGCTTCGCCGCGAACAGCTTCTCCCGCACCGGACCTTCCAGGGCCGCGATCTCGTCGCGCAGCGGCACCGTCAGCTTCCGGTATTCGCGGTCGGCCGACTCGTGCGCCGCCCGCTGCTCCGCAGTGGCGACCGGCAGGTCGCGGCGGAACGCTGCCGGGGTGAAGAACGCCTGCAAGCGGAAGTAATCGGTCTGCGGGATCGGTTCAAACTTGTGGTCGTGGCACCGCGCGCACGTCACCGTCATCCCCAGGAAGACGAGGCTGGCCGTGTCGGTCATGTCGGTGAGTGTGTTCAGCCGCCGCTGCGCCTGGTCGGCCGCGTCGGTCATGTCCGGGCCGAGCAGGTTGAACCCGGTGGCGATCAGCGCGTCCCGGTCGCCGGGAAACGCCTCGTCGCCGGCGAGCTGCTCGGTCACGAACCGATCGAACGACTTATCGGCGTTGAACGAGCGGATGACGTAGTCGCGGTAGCGCCAGGCGTCGGGGCGCGGCTCGTCGAACTCGTAGCCGTTGGAGTCAGCGTACCGGGCCAGGTCGAGCCAGTGCCGGCCCCAGCGCTCGCCGTAACGGGGGCTGGCCAGCAGCCGGTCGATTACCTTCTCCCACGAATCGGCGGACTCGTCTTTGAGAAAGGCGTCGATCTCCTCCGGCGTCGGCGGCAGCCCGGTCAGGTCGAACGTGGCCCGGCGAATCAATTGCTCGCGAGACGCCGATGGCGCCGGCGTCAGTCCGGCTCCCTCCAACTTCGCCCGCACGAAGGCGTCGATCGGATTTGGGATTTGGTGCCTGGTACTTGGGATTTGCCCCCGCTTCGGGGGCCGGAATGCCCAGTGGTCGCCCGGCGGGTCGGCGTGAGTGAGGGTGGTGGTCGCCAGGATGACGGCCAGCGTCAGCCAGCAGCGGGAGTGCATTGGTCGTCCGGGGTGCGGCGGGCGGCGGGTCGCGGGCCTCACCCA
>Ga0247822_10000166_pt1 | contig 30689 bp, 28 predicted proteins | sample 13C_Cellulose_Da_FD_192423 | JGI IMG/M metagenome (GOLD analysis project Ga0247822, IMG submission 192423) | Soil microbial communities from agricultural site in Penn Yan, New York, United States - 13C_Cellulose_Day30 | ecosystem: Environmental > Terrestrial > Soil > Agricultural land | place...
GTCGTGCGACCACCCGAGCGACGGCGGGATCCCGGTCTACGTCGTGTATGCGCAGACCGCGAGCGCCGCCCCGCCGCTCAAGTCGCGCGTGTTCGTCGAGCTCGTACGCGAGATCATCGCGCGCGAGGCGCTGGAGCTCCCGCGACGGAGGTAGCCCGAAACTTCGCCGATCCGCGCGGAGGCGCTACGATCCGCACGTGCAGTGCCCGTATTGCACCGGCGACTCGAGCGTGACCGAGACGCGCGTGACCGCCGATGGTCTGCGGCGGCGGCGCGTGTGCACGGTCTGCAAGCGCCGGTTCACGACCTACGAGAAGATCGGGGCGCCCGGGCTCAAGGTCCACAAGCGCGATGGGTCCGTCGAGCCGTTCGACCAGGAGAAGCTGTTTGCTGCGCTGCAGCGGATCGCGGCGCATCGCGACGCCATCACCGATGACGACCTCCGCCGCATCGCGCGCGACATCGAGGCGACGCTCGTCGATAGCGGCCGCAAGACCGTCGGCTGGAGCGACATCGCGTCGGCAGCGCTCGCGCGGCTCGAGAACATCGATCCGCTGTCGGCGACGCGGCTCGCGGTGAACTACACCGACGAGGCCGGCGCGGTCCGGCTCGACGGCGAGGCGCCGGCGCGACCGACCCAGCAGCTCGGCCTGCCGCTCGACGAGGAGTGACGGTGTCGCCCCTGCGCGAGATCGCGGCGCTGTTCCTGCGTCTCGGGACGACGGCGTTCGGCGGTCCCGCCGCGCACATCGCGATGATGGAGGACGAGGTCGTCGCGCGCCGCAAGTGGGTGACGCGCGAAGAGCTGCTCGATCTCATCGGCGCGACGAACCTCATCCCCGGGCCGAACTCGACGGAGCTCGCGATCCACCTCGGCTATCGCCGCGCGGGCTGGCGTGGGCTCGTCGTCGCGGGCGTGTGCTTCATCCTCCCGGCCGCGCTGCTCGTCACGCTGCTCGCGTGGGCGTACGTGCGGTACGGCGCGCTGCCCGAGGCCTCGTCCGCACTGCGCGGCATCAAGCCGGTCGTGATCGCGATCGTCGCGCAGGCGCTGTGGCGGCTCGGGCGCTCCGCGATGAAGTCGCCGCTGCTCGCCGCCGTCGGCGCCGTCGCGTTCGCCGCCGTCGCGCTCGGCGTTCACGAGCTCGCCGTCCTCGGTGCCGCCGGCGCGCTGATGGCGGCGACCAAGCTGCGCGGTGCCCCACCGGCGGCGCTGCTGCTGCCGCTCGTTCCCGTCGGCGCGCCCGCGGCCGCCGCGGCGACGTTCAGCCTGGGCTCGCTGTTCCTCGTGTTCCTCAAGATCGGCACGGTGCTGTTCGGTAGCGGCTACGTGCTGTTCGCGTTCTTTCGCACCGAGCTCGTCGAGCGCTTGCACTGGCTCACCGAGGCGCAGGTGATCGATGCGATCGCGATCGGCCAGGTGACTCCGGGGCCCGTGTTCACGAGTGCGACGTTCGTCGGCTACCTGCTCGGCGACCTCGGCGGCGCGGCGGTCGCGACCGCCGGCATCTTCCTCCCCGCATTCGTGTTCGTCGCGCTCAGCGGCCCGCTCGTGCCGTGGCTGCGCAAGCACGCCGCGGCGGGCGCGTTCCTCGACGGTCTCAACGTCGCGTCGCTCGCGCTGATGGCGCTCGTCTCGCTGCAGCTCGCGCGCGGCACGTTCGTCGACGTGCCGTCGGTCGTGCTCGCGCTCGCCGCGGCCGGCGCGCTCGCGCTACGGATCAACAGCGTGTGGCTCGTGCTCGGCGGTGCGGTCGCCGGGCTCGTGCCTTCGTTCGTGTAATCAGCGCGCGCAGCGGAACTTCGCGAGCAAGCTCGGCGAGCCGCCGGTGTCCGACATCCGATAGACCACGTCGCCGCGCACGGCGATCACTTCGGGGAAGCCGATGCCGAGCTGGGCGAACGGTGTCACCTTCGCCGTCTTCGGCGCGTCCCAGCCTTCGACGCGATAGACCTGCGCGAGGTCGAACAGGTTCGAGCCGACCCACAGCGTGCCGTCGTCGGCGAACGCGCAGTCCGCGATCGCGCCGGGCTTCGCGACTGGAATGCTCAGCTCGTGCTTGGCGACGTACGTGCCGTTCTGATCGACGAGGCAATACAGCTTGCCGTCGGCCTTGGCCGCGACGAAGCCGACGCACGGTCCCTTCGCGTGCGCCGGATCGACGAGGCACAGTCCTTCGTAGTTGCGGCCGCAGTTGGTCTTCTTCGCGCCGCACACCATGCCGCTGCCGCCGATCGGGTTGGGCCCGAGCACGAGCGCGAACCCCTGATCCTTGCGCTCCCACGCGCGCAGCCAGCCCGACGACGTGAGGCCGTAGATCCGGTCGCCGCGGCCCGCGAAGCCCTCGATGTCCGCGCCCGCCGCGCCGAGCGGCAGCTTGCCTTGCTCGCGCGTCTCGCCGGTGTCCGGATCGAGGATCGCGTACGCGCCATCTTGGCCACTGTCGCTGATCACGACGAGCGAGAGCGTGCCGTCGATCGTGAGCCACGCGGCGCCCGACGCTTCGGGCACCGGCGAGGTCTCCGCGAACGGCAGCGGCGAGCAACGGCCGGCGGAGGCCGACGCGATCTCGGCGCTGCCCTGGCGCGGCTGCGGCGCGACGACGGGCTCCGGCGTGCTCTCTGGCTTGTCCTCCTGCGCACGCTTCCCGCACGCGCTCAGTGCACACGCGAGCAGTAGGAACCGGAGCACCTCCGCGCTATAGCATCACCGCTGCCCGATGTCCGACCGCAGGTACCTCGTCAAGGAGATGTTCGGCCCCACGCTGCAAGGCGAAGGTGCGCACGCGGGTCGCGCGGTCGTGTTCCTGCGGTTCGCGGCGTGCAACCTCGACTGCACGGGCTGCGATACGGACTTCCGCCCCGAGGGTGCGACGCGGATGACCGCCGGCGAGATCGTCGCGCGGCTGCGCGAGCTCGATCGCGGGGGCACGCAGCGGGTCGTCGTCACCGGCGGTGAGCCGACGCTGCAGTGGGATGAACCGCTATCGGCGGCCGTGCGCGGCGCGGGCTTTCGCGTCCACATGGAGTCGAACGGCACGCGCGTGCCCGAAGGCGCGGTGGACTGGCTCACCGTCTCGCCGAAGCCGCAGCATCACCCGGCCGGGCTGATGCTCGCGGACGGCGTCCCCGCGGACGAGCTCAAGGTCGTCGTCGATGACACCGTCGATGAAGCGGTGCTCGATCGCCACGCGGCGCGCTATCGCGTCGAGCACTACTTCCTGCAGCCGTGGATGGACGCGCGCTACGCGCACAACCTCGCGCGCACGATCGCGCTGATCCACGCGCGCCCGCGCTGGCGGCTCTCCCTCCAGCTGCACAAGGTCGTCGGCGTGCCGTGACCGACGATCGTGTAGATCGCGTCCTCGCCTTGCTCAAGCGGTACGGCTGGAATGCGACCTCGTTCCAGATCCTCGAGCCCGGCTTTCGTTACTGGTTTCTCGGCGATGAGGCGTGCGTCGGCTATGTCGATACCGGGCGCGCGTGGGTCGCCGCACCGCCGGTCGCGGCACCCGAGCGTCTCGCCGAGGTGAGCGCGCAGTTCGTCGCCGCCGCCGAGGCCGCGGGTCGACGCGTGTGCTGCTTCGCCGCCGAGGAGCGGTTCGTCGAGGCGACGCAGTGGCCCGCGCTGCAGGTCGGCGATCAACCGGTGTGGCAGCCGGCGCAGTGGGCCTCGATCCTCGAGCGCACGAAGAGCCTGCGCGAGCAGCTGCGCCGCGGACGCGCGAAGAGCGTCGTCGTGCGCGAGGTCTCCGGCAGCGAGCTCGCGCCCGGGCATCCGACGCGCGTCCGGCTCGACGCTCTCATCGCGCGCTGGCTCGCCACGCGCCCGATGGCGCCGATGGGCTTCCTCGTCCAGGTCGAGCCGTTCGAGTTCCCCGCCGAGCGGCGGATGTTCATCGCGGAGCACGCGGGCGGCGTGGTCGGGCTGCTCGCCGTGATCCCGATGTACGCGCGCCGCGGATGGTTCTTCGAGGACTTCCTCCGCGATCCCGCCGCGCCCAACGGCACCGTCGAGCTGCTCGTCGACGCCGGCATGCGGGCGGCCGTCGCCGCCGGCATCGAGCACGTCACGTTCGGAATGGTGCCACTCGCCGGCGACGTCAATCCGTGGCTCCGCGCGGTGCGCCGCGCCGGTCGCGCCCTCTACGACTTCGACGGCCTGCGCGCCTTCAAGGCCAAGTTCCGGCCGACGAGCTGGGACCGCATCTACCTCGCACACCCGCCGGGATCGAGCAGTGCGCGCGCGGTCGTCGATACGCTCACCGCATTCTCGCGCGGTGGCCTGCTCCAGTTCGGCGTGAAGACGGCGCTGCGCGGTCCCGCGATCGTCGTGCGCCTGCTCGCCGTGCTGCTCGTCGGCTGGACCCTCCTGCTCGCGCTGCCCGCGAGTGCGCGCTGGTTCCCCTCGGCCGCATGGCAGTACGGGTGGGTCGCGTTCGACGTCGTGCTCGCGGCGGCCCTCATCGCGCTCAGCATCCACTGGCGGCCACGGCTGGCCGAGGCCGTGACGATCGCCGTCACCTGCGATGCCGCGCTCACCGCGATCGAGGCACTCGTCTACAACGTGCCGCGCGTCGAGCACGCGCTCGACGTCGTCGTGCTCGTCACGGCGGTGGCCGCACCGACCCTGGCGGCGGTCCTGCTCTGGAATGCGCGGGCGCACCGCGAGCGAGCCGCGGGATCCCCCGAGCCGCCGGGCGAGTGAGCTCCGGCGTCAGAGGGACCGCGGCAGCCCGCAGGCGATCCACTCGCCGAGCTTCTCGCGCTCTTCGAGCGTCGGGTACGGGCCGTCGGGCGGCATCGAGTCATTGACCGCGTCGGGGCCCGCGGCCGTGGTGAGCTCGATGTGGTCCTTGACCGCCTTGGTCCCGAAGTACGTGTCGAAGTCATGGAACGACGTCGCGCCCATCCGATCGTCGCCCATCAGCTTCGAGTCGTGGCAGCGGGTGCAGTAGTCGGTCATGAACTGCGCGGCGAAGTTGTCCCACGACAGCGTCTGCACCGGCGGGCACGTCGATCCCGTCGGTGGCCCGAACAGCGGCTCCTCGCTGCAGCCCGCGAGGAAGCAGACGGCGAGGGCGAGCGCCTTCATTGCCACTCCCACGTCATCTCCCCGAACAGATCGACCTTCAGATCGACGGTCAGATCGGTCGCGCCCGAGTTGCGGACGAGGAGGTACCACTTGGCCTCGGCCGGCGGCAGGAACACGTAGTCGACCAGATCGGTGACCTTGAACGCCTGGTCGACGATCTGCGTGTCGTTGTTCGCGTGGCCGTGGATGTTCCAGTCCATGTCGGGCGTCGGCGCGTGGAGGTTGATCACCGCGTAGTCGCCCGGCCCGCCGGTCATGATGCCCTCGACGATCTCGCCGACGACGAGCGGCTGCGCGACCATGATGGTCTCGCGCGGTGTCGGCGCGTCGATGACGGCACCGTCGGGGCTCGTGCACGGCTGGCTCGGCGTCGGGATGCACACCGGCGCATCCGGCTGTCCGCTGCCGTCGTCGCCGCATGCGGCGAGCGCGAGAGCGATCAGACCGGCGCGCTTCATGGCGACACCACGAGACCGGGCGGCAGCATGTTGCAATCGAGCGCCCCCGTCGGCGGTCGCGGCAGATCCGTGGGCCGATCGAGGCACGGGCCGGCGACGGTCTGTGGGGCGTCGATCGGGGCGTCCTCGGGCGCGGCGTCGCCCGGCGTCTGCTTGATGTTGTCTCCGCACGCGCCCAGTACGAGCACTACGAGCGGAGCGAGCACGTGGATCGCACGCATGGCTAGTACCGCACCCAGACTTCCTCACCGGCCCCGAGCCCGCTGGCGAGCGGGGTGACGCCCGCGGTGTTCGCGATCTGCATCGCCGTGTTCGGGTTCGCGCTGTACGCGCTCGAGCCTTTCCACACGATCAATGCATCGCCGAAATACACGCCGAGCTTATCCGCCGCCACGGGCGCGCTCGCGGGGATGGTGAACTTGTTCCAGCCGCCAGCGCTCGTGCGTGCCGGGACGATGGTGAGGATCGGTGCGGGGTTACCGCTCGTCGCGCCGGGCGGTTGATCCCACATGACCGGCTCACCTTCGGTGCCGAGCACGCCGGGCGTGCGGCAGGTCTGGGTGATGTTGAACTGCAGCTGCGTGAACGCCGCGTCGGGGACGCGCGCGCGGATCGAGAGCTCGTAGTAGTTGGTGTCCTCGTCGAGGAGATCGTCGACGTTGCGGACCCACTCGACCGCCGTCACGACGTCGTTGTTGTCCTTGATCACCGTGGCCTTGCCGAAGTCGCTGGTCAGCGCGCGGACGCTGGTGACGCCGGCGGGGATGGCGACGCGCACCTTCCAGGTGTCGTGGGCGGCGCCGGTCTCGCAACCGTGACCGACGCTGAACGTGATCTTCTGGGACTTGTTGGCCTGCGCGGGACCGCTGGCGAGGCCGACGTGGGCGAGGGCCGAAGTGGACGCGACGAGCAGGAAAGCGACCGCGAGGCCGCCGCGAACGAGAGCGTGCATGAACGTAACCTCCGACCGTCCGAACGCCGGACGGTCTCGAAAGAATGATCGAGATCTGAGTGACGCGAGCTGGAAGCAGCTGGTCGCTAGATCGGAGGCCGCTCGAGGCGTGTGACGTGATCGGGAGGGACTGGCGTCGTCGCATGGACGATGATCATCACGGTGGTGGTGATGACGATCTCCAGGGGCTCCGACAGCGTCGCGACCACCGAGCTCGGCGCGACCAGCTTGGTGGTGCCTTCACACCGCTTCATCGTGGACACCGGCGGCGGCGTCTCGTCGTGGTGGCACTTGCAGGTGTCGGGATCCGGGCAGCAGCACGAGCTGTCCGCGATGAACCCCGCGGCCGCGAAGGAAGTCATCGTCGTCCCGAGCAGGGCGATCGCGGTGACGATCGGTAGCAGCCAGCGAACGACGAGCGGCACGACGAACCCATTAGGCCCTCGACGATCGAATCTGTCAACGCGCGCCGTTGGCACTGACTATCGCAGCGCGTGCGCGAGGTCTCACCGACATCCGAACGCGTGGAGCTCGCCATCCGGGCCGGACGTGAAGAGCGTCGTTCCTGCGCCGTCGATGCCGACGCCCACGGGCTCCGGAACCTCGATCATCGCGAGAGGTTCGGCGGTGTTGGACCAGATCCGCAGCGTGCCCTCCTGTCCCGCGGTGGCGAACAGATCGCGGCCGAGCAGCACCGTCCCTACCGCGACGTGATCCGCCGTGGCCACGAAATGTCGTGGCTCGGTCAGCACGCGCGGATCGAATTCAGCCACCCACCCACTGCCGCCGGCGACCAGCGTCGTCACCGCGCGATCGACCGCGAGGGCGAGCACGTTGCCGCCGATCGGCAGGTGCGGATCGAACCACTCCGAGACGACGTCATCGGGCGCCGTCAGCTCGCGGCGTTCGATCGACGGGACACCGTAGTTGTGACCTGCGGTGTACAGCAGACCGCCCGGCGCGAACGCCACCACGGTGCTGCCCCACAGCAAGGTGCGCAGCGGCGCGCTCGCGGCACCCGTCATGCGATCGATCAGCGTGAGCTCGAAGCTGGTCTCGCCGCGCGCGACCGCGAAGTGGCTCGCGTTGCCCGCAACCGAGACGAGCGAGCGATCGCCAACGCCCATCGCGAGCACGGGGGACACCCCGCCGAGATCCCACGCGGTGACCTTGCCGCTCGCGTCGCCCGCGACGAGGCTGCCGTCCCCGGTGAACGCGACCGCGGTCGCCACCACGCCGACGTCGTCCTGGAACGGACGCCCGTAGCTCGGCTCGCTACCGTCGACGCTCCACTGCTTCACGCTGCCGTCGGCGGAGCCGAGCACGACGGTCGAGCCCTCGACGGCGATCGAGGTCACGGGGCCGTGCTGGTTGCTCGTCGCCCACAGCTCCTGGAGCGTGCCGCCACTCGTGAGGCAGCGCTCGATCGGCGAGAGCTCCACCGGCGGATCGATCGGTGGATCGATCGGCGGATCGCCAGGCTCGATGGGTTCGCTGCCGCCCAGGCAGCCCGTCAACACGATGCTCAGCACGCTCGCAGTGTTCCTCACGTGGTTCCTCCGGCCGGGAACCTCGCATCGTGCTGCAGGTCGGACAATCAGTATTGTTAAGACTTGATTGTACGGATAATCTGAATTCATGCTTCCGGATCTCGAGTCGCTGCGCTGCTTCGAGGCAGCGGCGACACACCTGTCGTTCCGCGTGGCGGCGAGCGCGGTCGCGCTGTCGCCCGCCGCGTTTGGCGACCGCATCAAGCGGCTCGAGGAGCACCTCGCCGCGCCGCTGTTCGTACGCACCACCCGTCACGTGGCGCTCACGCCGGCAGGCCATCGCTTGCTGGGCCACGCGCGGCGCGTCCTCGCGGAGGCCGCACGCTGCCGCGATGTGGTGCACGACGCGGTCGCGGCGTCGCCCTTCGAGCTGACCCTCGGGACGCGGTTCGAGCTCGGGCTGTCATGGCTGACGCCGTCGTTGCGCGAGCTCGCCGAGGCGCGCCCCGAGCGCACGCTGCACCTGGTGTTCGGCGACAGCAACGATCTGCTCGCCCGGGCGCGCAACGCGCTCGTCGATGCCGTGATCACGAGCGCCAGGCTCACCGCGAGCGGTGTCGCGTACGAGCTGTTGCATGACGAGGACTACGCGTTCGTCGGCAGCGCCCGCCTCGTCCGCGCACACCTGCTGACGCGCGCGGCCCACGCCGGCGCTCACGTGTTGCTCGATCTCGCGGCCGATCTGCCGCTGTTCCGGTACTTCATCGATGCGGTCGGGCGCCGCGAGGCGTGGACGTTCCGCAAGGTCGAGCTGCTCGGCACGATCGGCGCGATCCGGCTGCGCGCGCTGCATGGTGCGGGGGTCGCCGTGCTGCCGCGCTACTTCATCGAGCCGGACCTGCGCGCCGGCAGGCTCGTGCGGCTGTTGCCGCGCGTCCCCCTGCAGACGGATTCGTTTCGCTTGATCTGGCGCGCCGGCCATCCGCGCGAAGCCGAGCTGCGCGCCCTCGCCGACGAGCTGCGACGCATCCCGCTGCGATGACGTGATACGAGATCGTCATGCGCCAGGTCTCGTACGCGGTGGTCCTCGTCGTCGCGCTGTGGTCCGGGTGGGTGGCCGCGCAGCCGCAGGTCCCGAAGCGGCCGAACGCGGCGCAGCAGACCGAGCTCGACAAGCTCGAGGCCGAGCTCGCGAAGCAGCAGCGAACGCAGGCCACGTACGCCGCGGCGCGCACCGCGGGCAAGCTGTACGCGCTGACGCGCAAGTCGTTCGGCGACACCGCGCCCGAGTCGACGAGCAAGCTGCTCCAGCTCGCGACGCTCCAGCAGCAGACCGGCGATTACGGCGGAGCGCTCGCGTCGTACGCGAAGCACCTCGCGATCGTCGAGAAGTCGAGAGGACCCGAGTCGCGCGAGGCGCTCGCCGCGCTCAACATGCTGATCGGCCCGTACATGGTGCAGGGCCGCTACGACGAGCTCGAGCCGACCCAGCAGCGCATCCTCGCGCTCACGAAGAAGCTCGAAGGCGAGGTCAGCCAGCCGTACGCCGTGGCGCTCCAGATGTACGGCTCGATGCTGCAGCTGCGCAACGAGCTGTCCTCGGCGCAGCGCGTGTTCGAGCAGGTGCTCGCGGTGTACGAGCGCCTCGCGCCGAGCAAGGACGATCAATCGCTGCTGTCCCCGCTGCAGCTGCTGGGCTCGATCTACTGGCAGGCCGGACAGCAGCAGAAAGCGATCGTGCAGTTCGACCGTGCGATCGCGCTCGCGAGCTCCGCCAAGGATGTCTCCGTGCAGCAGGTCGCGGCGACGATGTGGGGCGTGGCTGCGCAGTATCACTACGGCGGTCGCGATGATCTCGCCGCGCCGCTGCGCAAGCGGGTGATCGCGCTGTTCACGAAGGAGATCGATCGGCTCGAGAAGACCAAGCCGGACGACCCGATGCTGTCGAGCTTGATCGGCCAGCTCGCGTTCCAGTACCGCGAGGAGGGCGACCTCGTGAACGCGGAGAAGCAGCTCGTGCGCGCGATCGCGCTCGACGAGAAGCGCGGCGGCTACTCCGGGTGGACCAGCTCGCTCGCCGACATCAAGCGCGCCGCCGGCAAGCCGCGCGAGGCGCTCGTGCTGCTCGAGAAGGCGCAGGCCGACCTCGCGAAGATCGCACCGCAGAGCGCGCTGGCCTATGCGGGACAGCTGGGCGACGTGCTGCGCGAGGCCGGTGACTACCCACGCGCGGAGCAGGTCCTCAAGGCCTACGGTGCGGACATCGCGAAGACCTTCGGCAAGCGCCACCCGATCTACGGCATCTCGCAGCTCGGCCTCGCGCGCCTCTACATGGCGAGCAAGCGCCCGCGCGATGCCGAGCAGGTGTTGACGACGACCCTCGAGCTCGCCGAGCGCGAGCTCTCGCTCGTGCTCGCGACGGGCACCGAGGCCGACCACGCGGTCTACTTCGCGCGCAACAACTACCTGCTCGATACGGTCCTCAACTTCCAGCTTCGCCACGCACCTGCGAGCGCGAGCACGGCCCGCCTCGGCCTGACGACGCTGCTCCGCCGAAAGGGTCGCGTGCTCGACGCGGCGGCGACCAACGTCAAGACGATCCGCGCCAAGCTCGCGCCGGAGGACAAGAAGCTCCTCGACGAGCTCGCGAGCACTCGCGCGGTGCTCGCGAAGCTGACGGTCGCCGGGCCGAGCGCGACGGGGCAGGACAGCTACGCGAAGGAGGTCGCCGCGCTCGAGGACCAGATCCAGAAGCTCGAGATCGCCGTCGGCAAGAAGAGCGCCGCTTACCGCGCGGTGACCCAGACGATCGAGCTCGCGGCGGTGCAGAAGCTGATCCCCAGCGACGCACGGCTCGTCGAGATCGTGAACTACGCCAGCTACGATCCCGTCGGCCCCTACACCATCAGCTACAAGCCCCCGCCGCGCGGCTACGCGGCGTTCGTCGTCGGGCGCACCGGCGATCCCGTGCTCGTCGACCTCGGGCCCGCCGCCGCGATCGACGAAGCGATCGAGAAGTTCCGCAAGGCGGTCGCGGACCCCGCGAACAAGAAGGTGTACGAGCTCGGCCGCGAGCTGCATCGGCTCACGCTCGCCAAGCTCGAGCCGGCGTTCGGTGCGTCGACGCGGATCCTGCTCGCACCGGACGGCGCGCTCAACGTCGTGCCGTTCTCCGCGCTGGTCGACGACAAGCAGCAACTCCTGATCAAGAAGTACACGTTCACGTACCTGACCTCGGGCCGAGACCTGCTGCGCCTCAAGCTCAAGACCAAGGCGCAGGGCGGCGGCGTGATGTTCGCCGACCCGAGCTTCGACGCGGCGGCTCCGGCCTCCGGGCCCGGTGGCTCGCGCGGCCGGCGCTCCTCGGACCTCGCGTCCCTGTTGTGGCCCCCGCTGCCGGGCACCGGCGCCGAGGCGGATGCGATCGAGAAGCGCATGCGTGGCCTCAAGGTCTATCGCGGCAGGGCAGCCACCGAGACCGCGCTCAAGCGGATCCACGGCCCGAAGATCCTCCACCTCGCCACCCACGGCTTCTTTCTACCGGACGAGGACGCACCCGACCTCGGCGCCGAGGGCGGTCGCGCTTCGATCGTGCCCCTTCAACCTCCGGCGGGCTCGTTCGAGAATCCGCTCCTCCGCTCGGGCCTCGCGCTCGCGGGGGCGAACAAGCTCGCCTCGGGTGACGACGACGGCATCCTCACCGCGATGGAGGCCTCGGGCCTCGATCTCATGGGCACCAAGCTCGTCGTGCTCTCGGCCTGCGAGACCGGCGTCGGCAAGGTCACCAACGGCGACGGTGTCTACGGCCTCCGCCGCGCGCTCGTCATCGCCGGCGCGGAGAGCCTCGTGATGTCGCTGTGGCAGGTCGACGACTTCGCGACCAAGGAGCTGATGTCCGGCTACTACGCGAAGCTCGATGCGGGCAAGTCGCGCTCGTCGGCGCTGCGCGAGGTCCAGCTCGAGCTCGCGGGCTCGAAGAAGTACGCGCACCCGTTCTACTGGGCCGCGTTCCTGCCTGCGGGCGACGACTCGCCGATCGGGAAGTAGCAGGGGAGCTGTGCTACGTCCGCTCGCGGTACTCGCGGCGGAGCAGGGCGAGTGCGACGGTCGCGACCTGCAGCAGGCCCGGGACGATCAGCGCGTAGTAGAGACCGACGCCGGTGTGGTTGCGAACCTTCGTCGCCCCGAACAGCATGACGACGCCGAACACCGAGCACATCGCGATCAGGAATGCCCAGGCGGGACGCGACCGCTCGAGCGACTGCCAGGTCAGCACGAGGAACAGCGCGCCACCGATGAACAGCGTGATCGGCAACACGACATTCACACCGGCGGTCGCCGTGGCGACCCCGCCGACGATGGCGCCGAGTCCGGCGATCGCCGACAGCGCATGACCGACGATGCGGGGTGAGAGGCTCGCCAGGATGGCGGCCTTGCCGACGAGCACGACGAACACCGTGAACGCGATGCGGACGTTGTCGATGCGCCCTTCGCTGACGAGGTAGCCATCCTTCGCACGATCGTCGTAATAGGCCTGCGAGAGAAAATAGAACGCGACACACAGCAGGACGACCGCCGCGCCCACGAAGGCCGCGACAACCTTGAGGTCGTTCCGATCGATCTCGTAGCGAGCGCTCATCAGGGAAGAGTCTGCGCCAGTTACTGCGACGGCACAAGGCGCAGCGGGTCGGCCCTCGTCGTCCCGGACGCCGGGAGGTAGGCCGCAGGGAGACCTCCGTGCGCATGCCCGACGACATTGCCTCGCGTTCCCGGATGTCCGAGACCGGCCTCGCGCTCGTCGTGACCATCGTCTCGATCGTCGCCGGCCTGGCCCTGCGCCCCGGCATCCTGGCGATGCCGTACATGGTGCCGTACATCATCTGTGCGCTGGGGGTCGCGCTGAGCACGACGTGGGGCGGCCAACGCGCCGGCGTGCTGACGCTCAGCATCTCCGCGGTGGTGGGCGTGCTGATGTTTCACAGCCCGCGCGGCCTCGCGACGGTGCGCGTGGAGCACCTGGCGACCGCGGCGAGCTTCCTCGTGGTCGGTGGCCTCCTCGTTTATCTGATCTCGTCGCGCGGCCAGGCGGCGCTCCGGCTCCGCCGCGAGCAGCGCCGGCACCGGCTGTCATCCGAGCTCGGCACCGCGCTCGATCAATCGCTCGAGCTCGAGGCCAAGCTGCGGGCGCTGTCGCAGCTGTTCGTCCCGGAGCTCGCCGACTACGCGAGCGTCGTGCTCGTCGAGGACGGCGCACCGAAACAGGTCGCGCTCACGCACCCCGATCCGAAAAAGCTCGAGCTGGCCCAGCAGCTCGCGGAGGCACATCCCATCGATCTCTCGGCCGCCCACGGCATGGGGCTCGTGCTGCGCACCGGCGAGCCCGAGCTCGTTCGCGCGATCGATCCGGACGCCCCCGAGGAGACGTTCCCGATCGACGAGGGCAGGCGGACGAAGCTACGGGCCCTCGGCATCCGCTCGTACCTGTGCGTGCCGTTTCGCCGCGAGGCGACGACGATCGGAGCGATCGGGCTTGGCATGGCCGACTCCGGCCGTCACTTCGACGAGGCGGACCTCGCGCTGGTGCAGACGTTGGCGGCACGGATCTCGATCGCCGTCGAGAATGCGCGCTTGTTCCGCGACGCGGAGATGGAACGCGCGCGCGCCGAGGCCGCGAGTCGCACCAAGGACGAGTTCCTCGCGATGCTCGGTCACGAGCTGCGCAACCCGCTCGCGCCGATCCGCACCGCGCTCGATCTGATGGCGCTGCGCGACCCCGAGGCCCTCCGCAACGAGCGCACCGTGATCGAGCGGCAGGTGCGCCAGCTGGTCACGCTGGTCGACGACCTGCTCGATGTCTCCCGCATCACGCGGGGCAAGTTCGAGCTCGAGCGGGAGCCCGTCGAGCTACTCGATGTCGTGCACAAGGGCATCGAGACGGCGGGGCCTCTCGTCGAGTCGCGACGCCACAACGTGGAGGTGTTCGTCGAGCCAGGGCTCGCGGTCATCGGCGACGCGGCGCGGCTCGCGCAGGTGGTCAGCAACCTCGTCACGAATGCGGCGAAGTACACGGAGCCGGGCGGCCACATCCAGGTGCGCGCCGAGCGCGTCGGCGAGGAGGCCGTGCTGCGCGTGCGGGACGATGGCATCGGCATCCCGGCCGAGATGCTGCCGCACGTGTTCGGCATCTTCGTGCAGGCCCCGCAGGCGATCGATCGGGCGCGTGGTGGCCTCGGGCTGGGGCTCGCGATCGTGCAGAGCATCGTCGAGCGCCACGGTGGTAGCGTGAGCGCGACGAGCGAAGGGCCGGGCCGCGGCAGCGAGTTCGTCGTGCGGCTCCCGGCGATCGCCGGGAAGTACGCGGCGAAGACGCCCGTCGAAGCAGGCCCCAAGAAGCCCGCCAACCGCGGGCGCGTGCTCGTCGTCGACGACAACCCCGATGCACTCGCGATGCTGTCCGATGCACTCGAGCGGCGCGGCTACGAGATCGCCCGCGCGCACGACGGACCGTCGGCGCTCGCGATCGCGGCGCGCGTGCATCCCGAGGTCGCGCTCCTCGACATCGGCCTACCCGTGATGGACGGGTACGAGCTCGGGCGGCGGCTCAAGGCCGAGGAGGGCGACGTGAAGCTCGTCGCGGTCACCGGCTATGGACGGCCGGGTGACTTCGAGCGCTCGCACGAGGCGGGGTTCGCCGCGCACCTCGTGAAGCCGATCTCGCTCGATCGCGTGCAGCAGACGATCGACAGCCTCGTACGGTGACTACTTCCGCTTGCGGAACAGCGCGCCCCAGAAGCCCTTCGGCTTGTCGTCATCGGGCGGCGGCACCGGCAGCGGCGGCTGCTCGATGACAGGCTGCGGCGGTGGCGTCGCCATCGCGACCCGCGGGATCGACTCGCTCGGCGTCCCGACGGCACCGGGATGGATGCGCTCGCTGCTCGGCGGCGTCGACATGGACAGCCCGCCGGGCACGGCTTCGAGGGACATCTGGGTCTCCTCCTGCTCCTTCGCGTACTCCTTGCGGAACAGCTGCCGCATCAGCTGGCGCAGCTCCTTCGGATCGAAGCGGTAGCCCGCGATCAGCGCGTCGAGGTCGGCCGCGAGCTGCGCGGCGGTCTGGTAGCGATCGGCGACGTCGCGCGCGAGCGCGCGCAGCACGATCTGATCGAGCTCGGGCGTCACGCGCCGATTGAAGTTCGAGGGTGGCGGCACCTCGGCCTTGCGCACCTTCTCCATCAGCGCGAACTCGGTGTCGCCGCGGAACAGCTTCTCCGTCGTCAGCATCTCGTGGAGGATGATGCCGGCGCTGAACACGTCGGTCCGCGCGTCGAGCGGCATGCCGCGGATCTGCTCCGGGGACATGTAGCTGAACTTCCCCTTGAGGATGCCGATCTCGCTCGTGAACTTCATCAGTGCCTGCGCGATGCCGAAATCGAGCAGCTTGACGTCGCCGTCGTACGACAGGCGCACGTTCGACGGCGAGACGTCGCGATTGACGATGTTGAGCGGACGCCCATCGGGGCCGCCGAGCGTGTGTGCGAAGTGAAGGCCCTCGGCGATGCGCGCCGCGATGAACACCGCATGCGGGACCGGGATGCGCTGCTGCGTCTCCTGGCACCGGCGCAGCACCTGCGTGAGGTCACGGCCGCCGATGTACTCCATCGAGATGAAGTGGCGCCCGTCGAACTGCCCGATCTCCAGCGTCTCGACGATGCAGCGGTTCTTGAGCACCATCGCGAGCTTCCCCTCGCGGTGGAACATGTCGATGAACCGCGCCTCGCGCGCGAGCTGCGGTCGCATCACCTTGATCGCGACGAGGCGCTCGCCCGCGAGCGGACGTGCGCGATAGACCTCGGCCATGCCGCCGCGCGCGATCAGGCCGAGCAGGTAATACTTCCCGAACGGCACCGGATCGTTCGGCGCACCCGGGGATAGCTTGCCTTCTTGAGAGGGACGCTCGGACACCGCTCGACCGTCACGTTACCACCGTTCGCCGTGGGAATTGGCGTCGAGATCGAGCCTCGATCTAGGATGGTCGGCCTATGGCCCGCTCCTCGCTCTTCCACGCACTCCGCCGTGCCCTTCGCAAGTCCTCGCCCACTCGCGCTGAAGGTGAGAGCGGTTTCTCGCGCCGTCAGTTCATGGGCTCACTCGGCGCGCTGGCCGTCGTTCCAGCGTTGAGCGCGTGTGGTGACGACGGCGGGGACGACGCGTTGCCCATCGCGGTGATCGGGGGCGGCATCGCGGGCCTCTCCGCGGCGTACTTTCTCGCGCTCGCGGGGGTGCGTGTGAACGTCTATGAGGCCTCGATGCGGATCGGCGGCCGCATGTACACCGACCGCAGCTCCCTCGCGGGCGGGCAGCTCGTCGAGCTCGGCGGTGAGCTGGTCGACTCGAACCACGTGGTCGTGCCCGCGCTGTGCGAGGCGTTCGGGCTGACGCTCGACGATCTGGTCGAGGCGACCGCCGGGCTCGCGCAGGATACGTTCCACTTCGACGGCGCCGTGCTCGACGAGGCGGACATCGTCGATGCGTTCACGCCGGTCGCGGCGCAGATGCAAGCGGCGCTCGCGGCGACCGAGTCCGAGACCGATCCCACGAGCATCGCGGAGTTCGAGCGCATCGATGAGATGTCGATCCCGCAGTACCTCGAGACCGAGTGCGGGCTCGCATCGACGGCGATGATCCGCCGCCTCCTCGAGCTCGCGTACACCGAGGAGTACGGGCTCGCGGCGAGCGAGCAATCGGCGTGGAACCTGATCTACCTCATCGACTCGGAGACGCCGGATCCGTTCCGCGTGTTCGGCGACTCCGACGAGCGGTTCCACATCCACGAGGGCAACGACGCGCTGCCCGCCGCGCTCGGCGAGGAGCTCGCGGATCGCGTGAAGCTCGAGCACCGGCTCACGCGCGTCGCGCGCGACGGAGAGCGGTTCGTGCTGACGTTCGCCGGCCCGAGCGGTGACGTCGAGGTGCGCGCGGATCACGTCGTGTATGCGCTGCCGTTCACCAAGCTGCGCGAGGTCGACCTCGAGGGCGCCGGGCTCTCCGACGACAAGCGCGAGGTGATCGAGCAGCTCGGCTACGGTACGAACGCGAAGCTGATGCTGCAGTTCTCCGATCGTCACTGGGAGACGGCCCACAGCGCGGGCGGCGGCGCGATCACGGACGTCGGCGAGCTGCAGACGATCTGGGCGACGTCGCGCGGCCAGGCCGGCACGCAGGGCATCCTCACCAACTTCGTGGGCGCGGCGCGCGGTCTCACGATCGGCGAGGGTACGCCCGAGTCGCAAGCGCAGACCGTGCTGCCGTGGATCGAGACCGTGTTCCCCGGCACCGCCGCGAAGTACGTCGCGGGCTCGGCGATCCGCCAGCACTGGCCGAGCTACGAGCACACGAAGGGCAGCTACGGTTGCTACACGGTCGGGCAGTGGCGGTTCTTCGGCATCGAAGGTGCGCGCGAAGGCAACCAGCACTTCTGCGGCGAGCACTGCTCGGAGGACTTCCAGGGCTACATGGAAGGTGGCGCCGAGACAGGAACGATGGTCGCCGCCGAGATCCTCGACGACCTCGGCGTCGCACATCCGGCGCTGCTCGCGATGCTCGTCGAGGATGCGCTCTCGCAGCGACCGCGTGCGAGCTATCACGCCGGGTTCGGCAAGAAGATGCGGGTGAGCCAGATCCGCAAGCGGCGTACCGTTCGCAGGCATGAGGAGCCTCGCGTGGAGGTCGCTCCTGCTCGCCGCGTGCGGTGACGACTACTGCGCCTGCGCGCCGGCGGACGCGCTCACCGACGCCGACATCTCGATCGACACCGAGAACCGCGCCTGGATGTTCGCCGACGCGGCGACGACGGCCGCGAGCTGGGTGCCGACGCAGATGCCCTTCTCACCGAGCTGACCGGCGAGGTCACCCGCCGAGCGGAGCAGCGACGCACCGGTCTGCACCCACGTCACGAGCGCCTTGCCTGCGATCTCGAGCTTCTTGCTGGCGACGGCGAGCTTCGGGATGCCGGCGTTGATCGCCTGGATCGCGAGCTGGAACTTGCTGTCGTCGACGACGGTGACGTTCTCGCGCACGACCTCGACCTTGGGCTCGCTGCACTCGGTGCGGACGTTCGCGCGGATCTCGGCGGACGCCTTGCACTCGGCCGACGCCTGAACGTCCGCGGAGCCGTCGCAGCCACCGGTGCAGCGGCCGCTGCACGTGCCCGAGCACTGGCCGGCGCACTGGCCGTTGGCGCCCATCGCCGAGCAGGTGCCGTTGCACGCACCGTTGCAGGTGCCGCTGCACGTACCGCTGCACGTGACGTTGACCTCGGCCGACGCGCTCGCTTCGCACTCGGCGACGAACCCGGCCGCGAGGTCGAGCTTGGTCTGGCACACGGGCGGCGTGTACTTCGTGACCAGCCGCGACTCGGTCTTCACGCTGATCTGGAGGTTCGCCTTGAGCGCGTTGGCGGCCTCGGTGCACACCGCCCGGGTGTCACCCACCGTCGACGCACCGAGGATCGAGCCCATCTTGCGGCACGATTCGGCGACCGAATTCTCGAGCTCGAAGCTCGCGCGATCCAGCTCGGCCGACGCGACGAGGAAGCTGTACAGCTTGCGGCCGACGGGGTTGGTGTTGATGGTGCCGCAGGCATCGGCGTTGAGAGCAGCGCCACCACGACCGGCACCACCGCGCGGACCGGCGGCCGGGGGACAGCCGGCGAGCGCGACGAGGAGAGAGACGACGAGAACTTTGAACATTGATGGCTATCCTCGCCGCACGGCGTGCCCTCGAACCAGGGATCACAAGATCTTTTGTACGGGGCGATCCGCCCCGGCGACGTGAGGGAGCTCGAACCAGAACGAGGTGACGCCTCCGTCGCAGTGAACGCCGACGGCGCCGCCGTGCGCGTGCGCGACCGAGCGCACGATCGCGAGCCCGAGGCCGCTGCCACCGCGCGCGGTGCGCGTCGAGTAGAACCGGTCCCACACCTTCGTCCGCGCGGCGGACGACAAGGCGGGGCCGCGGTTCGCGACGGTGACGCGGGTCGCGTGGTGGTCGCGCGCGACGGTGACGTGCACGGTCGTGCCGGCGTCCGCGAACTGCACGGCGTTGGCGACGAGGTTCTCGATCGCGGAGGCGAGCGCAGGTTCGCGACCGAGGACGAACGCCTCGGCGGCGCCAGCGACGACGACCGGTGTGGCCCACGTCCGCGCGGCGCATGCACGGGCGAGGCGCGCGACGTCGACGGGGAGGGCCGCCGCGCGGTCGTCGTCGACGCGCGCGAGCTCGAGCAGGCGCGAGACGAGGCGATCGAGGCGCGCCGTGTCCTCGACGATCATCGCGAGGAAGCGGTCGCGCGTCTCGCGGTCATCACCGGCGCCGTCGAGCATCAGCTCGGCGGCCCCACGGATCCCGGTGAGCGGCGTCTTGAGCTCGTGGCTGAGGTCGGCGGCGAGCGTGCGGGCATCACGCGCACGCCGCTCGAGCTCGTCGGTCATCGCTTCGACGGCACGTGCCAGCTCGCCGATCTCGTCGGCGCGCCGGGTCTCGCGCTCGCGCTCCTCGACGGCGCGGCCGCCCGCGATCCGCTGTGCGCGGCGCGTGAGCCGGCCCAGCGGGCGCGCGATCGTCGTCGATAACAAGAGCGTGATCAGCGCCGTGGCGATCAGCGTCGCGATCGAGATCCGCACCAGCCACGTGCGCAGCACGAACAGCTGCAGCTTCACGTCGCGCGTCGACTTGGTGACGTAGACGACCGCGGTGACCTCGCCGCGCTCGTCGACGACGGGCAGCGCGGAGAACAGATACACGCGGTCCTGGTTGTCCCACAGCCGCGTCGCCGAGCCGTAGCGACCCGCGAGCGCAGCGCGGATCTCGCGGCGATCCGCGAGCGCGATCTCGCGCGGCGGCTCGGCGACGTGGGTCGGTGACGCGCCGCCTCCGAGGTACGGCACCGCGCGCTCGGCGCCCTCGGGCGGGCCACCGCGGTGCGAGTCGGCGCGCACGCGCGCGTTCGGATCGAGCACGCGGATGCGGGTCCGGGTGTCGCGCGCGGCGGTCCGCAGCAGCGGCTGCAGCGCCTCGAGCGGACGGTCGCCTGCGGTGATCAGCGCCCGCACCAGCTCGGCCTGGTGGATCATGTCGCGCTCGAGCGCCGCGAGCAGCTGGCGCTCGTGCAGCCCCGCGAACCCGATGCCGACGAGCGGCACCATGACCACGAGCAGGTTGATGAGGAGCAGGCGGTAGCGGATGCGCGCGAGCCGGTGCACCGCGCGGCCGCATGCGCTACCCGCAGCGATAGCCCACGCCATGCACCGTCTCGACGACGTCCTCGCGGGCACCGGCCCCCGCGAGCTTGGCGCGCAGGTTGCGGATGTGCGTGTCGATCGTGCGCTCGCTGAGATGATGTTCGTCGCCGTACGCACTCGCGATCAACTGCGCGCGTGACAGCACGCGGCCGCGGTGCAGCGCGAGCGTGGCGAGCAAGCGCAGCTCGGTCGCGGTGACGTCGAGCGGTGCGCCGAGCACGGTGACCGTATGGCGATCGCGATCGATGGCGACGTCGCCGACCGCGAGCACCGGGCGCGGAGCGGGCACGTGCTCGACGGCCGAGCGCCGCAGCACCGCCGCGACCCGCGCCACCAGCTCGCGCGGCGAGAACGGCTTCGCGAGGTAGTCGTCCGCGCCGAGCTCGAGTCCGAGCACGCGATCGACCTCCTCGCCGCGCGACGACAGGAACACGATCGGCACGCGGTGCTCGGCGCGCAGGCGGCGGCACAGCGCGAACCCATCGAGCTCGGGCATCAGCACGTCGAGCACGACGAGCTCGATGCCCCCGCGACGGATCCGCTCGTACCCCTGCTCGCCATCCATCGCCAGCTCCACCGCGTGTCCGGCGCGCGCGAGCGCGAACCGCGCGACCTCGCGGATGTGCGCGTCATCGTCGACGACGAGGATCGACGCCATGGCCGCTCAACGCTCCGCTGGCAGGCGGTATTCCGTGTCCGTGTCGAGCGCGGCCTGGTACGCGAACAACTCGCCGAGCCCTTCGACGCGGGCGACCAGCTCCCGCACCAGCTCGCCGGACGCGTGCGCGATCGAGGGCTGCAGGCGCACGAGCTCCGCCTGCGTCAGGAGCTGCGCGATCAGCTCGCGCACCTCGTCGAGCTCCGCACGGTAGCGCTCGCGCAGCTCGCGCAGCTGCTGCAGGGTGCGCACGCGCAGCTGCGCCGTGTTCGCTGCCGCGGACGCACCGCGGGCAGCGAGCTCGCGGGCGCGGCGCTCGGCGGCCGCAGGATCGAAGTCCGGGCGGGCGAGCACGACGTCGAGCTCCGCGAGCCGCGCGCCGGCCTCGTTCAGCCGGCCCTGCAGCACGCGCGCGGTCTCGGCATCGGGCAGCGCCGACGCGAGCGGTGAGGCAGAGGCGCGGGCGAGCGCGGTCACCAGCTCGGGCTCGTCGAGCGCTGCCGCGGGGCGAGCGAGCGCGATCGGCGCCGCGAGTGGCCACAACAACAACAGCATCACCGCGTCGCCGGCTGCGAGGCGGCGGCCGCCGACGACGAGCATCGCGCCGGCGATCACGGCGCCGATCGCGACGTAGCCGGCGCCGATCACCGCGACGCTCATGGCGCCGCCTCACCGGGCAGGGGGGCGTAGTCGCGGTTGTAGATGCCGCGCGCCGAGTCGATCGCCTGGGTGAGCGCATCGACGAGGCTGTCCTCGACGGGGCGCAGGAACGGGGCCTCCGGCGCGCGCGGACGCACGAGGTACGGGCGCAGCGCCCAGGACAGCTGACCGCCGACGAGCGCGAACACGACGCACAGTCCGGCGATCGCGATGCTGCCCCCGCGAGCCCGTTCCCGCGCGACGGCACCGATCACCATGCGTAGGCTCGCGATGCCCGCGCACGAGAACAGCGCGACCACGAGCAAGATCATCCGGTGGTACGAGACCTCGAACGCCTCGGCGACGAGGAGCAGCGGCGCGCACGAGGCGAGCAACAGCGCGCCGAACGCGAGCGCGGTGATCACGAGCGCGAGATCCTCGGCGAGCCGCGCTCGCCGGCCGAGCGCCGCACCGATCGCGGTCAGCGCGGGCGCCGAGAGTGCGGCGGTCCCGAGCATGACGACGGGGAGCTTGATCGCCGCGTAGCCGATCTGGACTCCACCACGATACGTGCCGAGCGCGGCGCCCACGATCGCCATCGCGACCGCGATCGTCGCCGCCATCGTGCGCACGATCGCCGCGAGGTCCTTGCCCGCGGCGATCCGCGCGATGATCGCGTCGCGATCGCGCAGGAGCTGATCGATCACCCCGAACGTCGTCGGTGCGACGGGCACGAGCGGGCCGGCTGCGGCGATCACGACAGCACCTCGTCCGCGAGGTCCCACCACAGACGGCCCGCGATCCCGAGCGTCGCGAGCCACCACACCGTGAACACCAGCGTCCCTGCCGTCGTGCTGCGTGGTGCGCGCACCCGCAGCTCCTGCGCGAGCCGGTACACCGCGAGCAGCGCGGCCGCACCGATCGGCGCACTCACCACCGCGAACGCCGCGGTCGGACTCAGCGCCGACAAGCCGAGGAACACCGCGGGCAACAGCAAGCCCGCGAGCGCGATCCCGAACGCACCGAGCGCGACGGCGAGCGCGCGGCTCATCTCCGCGAGGGGCGGCGCGGTTCCGGCCGCGGCGCTCGCGATGTACAGCGCGGGCGCGGTCGCCGCGAGGACGCCGAACACCACCGCAGGCACCGCGGCCAGCGGCGCATACGTACCGCTACGGGCGGCGATCAGGGCACCGACGGCGACCGGGCCGCAAGCGGCGAGCGCCAGGGCGGGCGCGGATGCACGCGCGGCTGGCGAGATAGCTGAGGCAGGCATGGTGAGCTCCATGTCTCGTTCAACCACCGCGTCGTGCGGACGCTCCTCACCCCCGGTGCAGACGGTGACGAGCGTTCGTGGAGATTCTTCGCAGACGCCGCGCTAACACCGGCACACCTACATCGGGCGCGACGTCGATTACGGTATGATTCCCGGGCTACTTTGTCGAAACGGCGCGTCCTCGCTATCTCGAGTGATCTCGATCAGCTACGCCGCATCGTGAGCAATCTCGAGCGCGCCGGAGCCGAGGTCGACGCCGTGCGCACGGTCAGCGCGATCGCGGGCGAGGTCATCCCCCACCGCTACGTGTTCTTCGCCGCGACCGACGGCAACGTGGCCGCGCTGCAACCGCTGGTGCCGAAGCTGCGCGAGCGCGCGCACGTCACGATCGTGACGCCCAAGGCCTCGCTCACCGATCTCACGACCTACCTGCGCGACGACCGCGTCAACCACGTGGTCGTCGGCGAGGAGCTCGATCAGGGCGTGTTCGTCACCGCGCAGAAGCTGCTGACGGGTGACATCTTCGGGATCGAGAAGTACCTGCCGCCGGGCACACCCGTCGAGTACGCGCGCATCCGCGACTTCCAGGGCCGAAGCCGCGCGATCGATACGGTGCTCGCGTTCGCCGAGCAGGCGAAGATGCGCCGCCAGGTGCGCACCGCGATCGGCGCGGTCTGCGAAGAGCTGCTGATGAACGCGCTCTACGACGCGCCGGTCGACGCCGAGGGCAAGCCGGTGTTCGCGGATGTCGATCCGCACCTGCGCAAGGACGTGCTGTCGCCGCGCCCGGTCTCGATCCGCTACGCCGCGACGGACACCGGCTTCGCCGTCGCCGTGCGCGATCGTTTCGGCCGGCTCGCGAAGAACACGATCCTCTCGTACATCGAGAAGTGCATCCACTCGCCGACCCAGATCGATCGCAAGACCTACGGTGCGGGGCTCGGCCTGTACCTCGTCGCGAACGCGGCGGCGACGTACGTCGTCAACGTCGCGTACGGCATCGCCACCGAGGTGGTGTGCACGTTCGATCGCGGCGCGAAGACGCCGCTGCGCCAGGTCGGGTTGTTCGTGCACCCGAACGGCGCCGACATGTTGAAGCAGGGGCCGACGCCGGAGACCGCAGCGGGGCAGGGAGCCTAGGGTGGGAGAGCGCCAGTTCGGGCCGTACCGGCTCGTACGTCAGATCGCCGTTGGAGGCATGGCCGAGATTCATCTCGCGAAGACAAAGGGGATCGCAGGGTTCGAGAAGTACGTCGCCCTCAAGATGATCCACCCCAACTTCGCCGAGGACGAAGCGTTCATCCAGATGCTCGTCGACGAGGCGAAGATCGCCGTGCAGCTCACTCACGGCAACATCGCCCAGACGTTCGACCTCGGCCGCGTCGGCGACACGTTCTACATCACGATGGAGTACGTCGACGGCGCGGATCTCTACAAGATCCTGCGCCGCGGCAGCGAAGACGAGAAGGACATGCCGCTCGACGTCGCGGCGTTCATCGCGAAGGAGGTCGCGTCGGCGCTCGATCACGCGCACCGCAAGCGCGATCACACGGGGAGGCCGCTCGGCATCGTGCACCGCGACGTGTCGCCGCAGAACGTGCTCGTCTCGTACTCCGGCGAGGTCAAGCTCGTCGATTTCGGCATCGCGAAGGCCGCGAGCAAGGTCAAGCAGACCGCCGCGGGCGTGATCAAGGGCAAGTACTACTACATGAGCCCCGAGCAGGCCTGGGGCGAGCAGATCGACTTCCGCTCGGACATCTTCTCCGCGGGCATCGTGCTCTACGAGATGATCGTCGGGCAGATGCTCTACCTCGAGGAGGATCTGCACCGGCTGCTCGATATGGCGCGTCGCGCGGACATCGCGCCACCGAGCCGCCTGCGCAAAGGCATCCCGCCGCAGCTCGAGAAGATCGTGATGCACGCGCTCGAGAAAGACCCGGGCGATCGCTACCAGAGCGCGAGCGACTTCGCGGCCGACCTCGAGCGCTTCCTCCACGCGTACTCCCCGGTGTTCACCGCGACGAAGGTCGCCGCGATGATCAAGAACGTCCTCGGCGATCCGGTGCAGGTCGCGTCGGATTCGGACTTCGAAGACGTCGAGGTCCACGAGGGCGCGAATGCGACGTTCACCCTCGACGTCAAGGACCTCGTCCAGGAGCGCGACGAGCTTCACGACGAGAACAGCGTCATCTTCCGGGTCGCCGATCTGAAGAAGGACACGCCCGCACCCGCGCCGGCGAAGGCGCCGGCCGCGGCGCGCCCCGGTCCGAAGGCGCCGGGCAACATGACGCGCGCGACCGCACCGACGGAGCCGCCGCCGATGGCGGGGCCCTCCCCACGGCCGCCCGCCGGCAACCCCGGCGCGCCGATCGCGATCCCCAAGATCGCCGCGCCCAAGCTCGGTCCCGCGCCCAAGCCCGCACTCGCGCGCAAGCCCAACGAGGAGACGCGCGAGCTCGCGTTCACCGCGCCCGCGACGCACGACGAGAGCGGGCTGCTCGCGCCGCCGCCGAAGCCGGGCGCGGCCGCTCCGGTGATGTGGAGCTCGTCCGACGATCTCGACGGTGGCGGCGAGCACACGCTGATCAGCGGCCCGCCGAGCGGTGGCGGCTTCCTGTTCGAAGGCGCCGATGGCGTCGAAGCGACCTTGGTCTCCGCCGCGCCGCGCGCCGACACCGAGGACGCCGTGACCGGGGACCTCGACGCCGGCACCGAGATGGCCGACGAGCCCCCCACCGACGACGATGACGGTGGGCCGACGGTGCAGCGCGACTTCACGGCACCCAAGCCCAAGCCCGGGCCCGCGCGCCGCTCGGCACCACCCGCCGCGCTCGCCGCGAAGATCCAGACGCCCGCGGTGAGCGCGATCAACAAGCCGCGCCCGTCGAAGCGAACGCCCCAGGGGGGCGTGCCCGCGCAGGGCAACGTGCTGCAGCAGCTGGTCAGCAGTCAGGGCAGCGCGCCGATGCCCACGCCGCGCCCCGCGACCGCGCCGCCACCACCCGCGCTCGCACCTCCACCACCTGCGCCCGCGCCTGCGTTCGCGCAACCAGCGCCGCCGCCCGCCTACGCACCGGGCGTACCGCAGACGCCACCGTCGGAGCCGCCCGCGCCGGACCCCAACGCGTATCCGCCGGGGTATGCGCCGCCGGGGTATCCACCGCAATACGGCTATCCGCCGCCGCAGGGCTACCCACCGCAATACGGCTATCCACCACCGCAGGGCTATCCGCCGCAGGGCTATCCACCGCAAGGCTATCCGCCCCAGGGCTATCCACCGGGGTACCCGCCGCAGGGCTATCCACCGCCACAGGGCTATCCGCCGCCGCAGGGGCAGCAGCCGCAGGTCTCTCCGGGCGCGCTCTATCAGTTCCAGCCGGCGCCGCAGAAGATGACGCTCACCGGGCAGCTGCGGCTGTTCGAGGTGGACGAGATCCCGTCGCAGTACAAGCTGAACGCATCGCGCCGGCGCTGGTTCACCACGGTGGTCGCGGCCCTCGTCGCGGTCTCGCTCGCGATCGGCGTGACGCTGTTCATCGTCCGCTCGACGGGCAGCGGCGCACCCGAGGTCGGATCGATCCGGGTCGACTCGGTACCGCCGGGCGCCGAGGTCTCGTTCGATGGCACGCGGCTCGTCGACAAGACGCCGATGTCGATCGGCAATGTTCCCGTCGGCACGCGCCACGAGATCAAGCTCACGTTGCCTCGTCACAAGCCGTACACCGAGACCATCGACGTGCCGAAAGCCGGTGGCGAGCGCGAGGTGCGCGCCACGCTCGAACCCGTCACGGGCAAGCTGAAGATCAACACCGTGCCCGCGGGCGCCGAGATCTACGTCCACGATCAGCTGCGCGGCGTCGCGCCGCGGGTGCTCGAGGGCATCGAGATGAGCAGCGCGAAGAAGCTCGAGCTCAAGCTCAAGGACTTCCAGCCGTACGTGCAGCAGCTCGAGTGGCCGGACAACGGCGAGATCATCGTCGACGTCAAGCTCAAGCCCTGAGGGTCGGAACATGCGCAGTGGCCGCGCCAGCGCCGTCATCTTGATCCTGCTGGGCATCGCCGTGATCTCGCTCGGCGTGTACTCGACGAAACAGGCCTTCGACTTCTTGCCGTCGCTCAACGTCGGGGACCCGCCGCTGGCTGCTGCGACGACGACGACGCCCGCGTCCACGCGCCGGCTGAGCGAGCGCGTGGTGTTGATCATCGTGGACGGGCTGCGCCTCGATTCGTCGCGCACGATGCACTCGCTCGACCGGCTGCGCGCGGTCGGCGTGGATGCGGAGGCGGCGTCGCACTACCCGTCGATGTCGCGGCCCAACTACGTCTCGATCCTCGCGGGCGTGCCTCCGCTATGGAGCGGCGTGCGGAACAATCACTACGATCAGGAGGTGCCCCTCGACAGCCTGCTGAAACGCGCGCGGGTCGCGAACCTCGGCGTGACGTTCGTGAGTCAGGTGGCGAGCGGGCCGCGCGTGATGTTCGGCGCGCACGTCGACCGCACGCCGATCATCCCGCGCGAGAGCCTGCTCGAGTCGGCGACGGTCGCGAGCCTGTCCGGCGACGATGACATGGTCGCGGTGCTCGTCGGTGCGGTCGATGACGCGGGGCATGCGCATGGCGCGAGCTCCGACGAGTACCGCGACGCCGTGGTGCGCATCGACGCGATGCTCGAGCGCGTACTGCGACACGTCGACCTCGCGCGCCAGACGGTCATCGTCGTCGCGGATCACGGGCACGTCGACTCCGGCGGACACGGCGGGCTCGAGCCGGAGGTCATGGAGGTTCCGCTCGTGCTCGCGGGGGCGGGCATTCGCGCGGGCGCGCCGCTCGTGCGCGCACAGCTCGTCGACGTCGCACCCACGGTGTGCGCGCTGCTCGGCCTGCCGATGCCGCGTCACGCGATGGGCGTCGCACTCGTCGACGCGCTCACGCTCGGCATGGACGAGCGCGATGCGATGCGCCGAACCGACATCGCTCGCATTCGCGCGCTCGACGCCGTGATCTCGGCCGCGCGGCTCGAGGCCGAGAACGAGGCGTGGGCGACACGGATCGCGCGCGGCGGAACGTCGCTGTTCGTGTTCGCGTCGCTCGTCGTCCTCACGTCGTGGGCGGCGCGCCGCCAGCTGGTGAAGATCGACCTGCGGGTGCTGCTCGTCGCGGTGCCCGCGTTTCCGCTGACGTTCTACATGATGGTGTTGACCATGGAGGACATGCTGACGCCGTCGATGATCCCCGCGGCCGGCTCGCTCGCGCCGCAGCTGTTCCGCTATGGCCTCGTGGCCGCTGTGGTCCACACCGCCGTCGGTTGGATCATGGTGGCGCATCGGTCGCTGCCTGCCGACCGCGTGGCCGCCGCCGCCGGGCTCGTCCTCTCCGGCACGATCGTGGCGCTCATCCCCGCCGGGCTGATGTGGGTGATCACGGGGCCGCCGTTCGGCTCGCGGGTCCCGGGCCCCGACGTCCTCATGCTGCCTCCGACCACGTACGCGGCGCTCGCGTGCTACTGCCTCAGCAGCTTGGTGTTCGTCGCGCTCGAGTACGTCGCGTTCGTCCGCCGCAGGAAGCGCGCGCCGGCACCGGCGCCGGCGCCGGCCTGAGCTCGCGATGCGAACCGCTCGCCGTGGTAGTGTCGCGGCCTCATGGTGGCCACAGCTAAGCACGCGGCGATGGGTGAGATCACGACGCTCCTCGGTCGTGGTGCGACCTTCGAAGGCAAGCTCACGTTCGACGGGACCGTTCGCATCGACGGGCGCTTCAAAGGCGAGGTGTTCTCCGATGACACGCTCGTCATCGGCGAGGGTGCGATCGTCGAGGCCGAGATCGAGATCGGCGAGGTGATCGTTCAGGGCACCGTCGTCGGCAACATCAAGGCGGCGCGCTCGATCGAGATCCACGCGCCGGGTCGCGTGAAGGGCGACCTCACGACGCCGTCGCTGCAGATCGACAAGGGCGTCGTGTTCGAGGGCCGCTCCTTCATGGAAGCGGCCGCCGGTGGTCTCAAGCCGCCCACGCCCCCGAAGCCGGCCAGCGCGCCGACGCCGGTCAAGTAACGAATCAGAGGATCGGCCCCGCCACGCACGAGGCGATGTCGAAGAACATGAACGCGAGCGCCTTCTCCTGAGGCGTGAGCGGCGTGTCCTGGCAGTCCCCGGGGAACGCCGTGTCGGGGTCCGAGTTGGAGTCGGCCGACACGTGCATGTCGGAGAACACGACCTTGCCGCAGCGGTTCTCTTGCGGTTGCTCGTTCGGCGTCGTGAACTGGAAGATCTGCGGCGTCTGATCGCCGCCATCTTCGAGGTAGGCCCACCGCTCGGCCTTGCTCGGATCGATCGCGCTCGCCGTGATCCGCGCCTGGTTGACCGTCACCTCGCCGCGGACCGTCGAGCCCATGACGTTGAGCATCCACGTCGCGAACGAGTCGCCCTTGGGGTTCAGCACCTCGTCGATCATCGCCGTGGCGCTGGTGAGGTTCGTGTTGCGGTCCCAGGTCGCGATGGTGTCCCAGACCGCCTGCGTCTGCCCGGTGCCTTGATCGCGGAAGTCTCCGCCGATCCAGATGTTGTGCCAGTGCGACAGGAACACGCGTCCACCGAAGTCGGCGTAGGCCTTCACGGCATCCAGCGCGTTCTGCGATTTGGTGTCCGGGTAGTGGTCGCCTTCGCAGGACAGAATCACGATGTCGTACTGCTTGAGCTTGTCGAGGTTGTCCCACAGTGACGTGGAGTTCGCGAAGTCGCCGCTGCCGCCGGGGAAGCCGCTGCGGAACTTGTTCGCGCCCTCGCCGTTGCCCGCGCCGTTATCGGCGTAGAGGTGAATGCTGCCGCCGCCGCCGTCGGTGCTGAACTCCGAGTCGTCGATGCCGAGCTTGCGCGGCAGGCACTCGAAGGCGTCGGCGCTGCCGGTCGAGATAGCGAACTTCGGCAGGTAACCCTCGCTCTTGTTGCGCGGGAAGCGCGTGTCCGTCGCGGGCAGCGCGGTATCGGCGCACGCCGCGACGTTGGGGATCGTGATCTCGCGGCGCCACTTGCCGCTCTGGATGATCACCGGAACGTTGGCCCCGGCGGGGACATCGGTCAGCACGAACTTGCCCTCCTCATCGGTCTGGACCCTCGACAGCGGGTAGCCGGGCAACGTGTTCCCGCACCGATCGCAAACCGCGCCGTCGACCGGCGGTCCGAGCGGGACGTTCGGCACGTACACGTTGACGCCGTACAGCGGCAGCGTCCCGTTGGGCGCGTAGACGGTGCCGGAGATCGTCGTCGGCGGCTGGCTCATCCCGTTGCAGTCGACGATGTCGCACTCGAGGCCGACGCACTCGTCGGTGCCGACGCAGCGACCGTCCGGCGTGCAGCGGTAGCCGTCGCCGCACTCGCCGCCGGCCTGCGTGCACAGCGCATCGCACGTGCCGTCGGGCGTGCAGTGATAGCCGCCGGGGCAGGTCGTCGGCGCACCCGGCGCAGGATCGCACTGCGTCATGCAGGCGGCCGGCGGCGGGACGACGTTGTCACACGCGCTCTGCCCCGGCTGGGCCCGCTCGCCGCAACCGGCCAAAGTTTGCACAGCGATGAACGAAAGCGACACGAAGAGGCCTACCCGCATGAAAGCAATGGTAACCCCGTTCAGAATCGGGTCGCCACATTCACGTCCGCTGTGCAGCTTCCGTCACAGCGTGCCGCTGACGGCCCGCAAAGCTCCGAGGATTGCACGCTCGGTCGAGGCCGGATCGGCCTGTGTATGGAAAGCACCTGCACACCGGAGGGTGCCGGTCGCGGGGTCGAACGCGTAGGCGGTGCCGGCCGCGATGCCGGAGGAGAACGTGTGGAGC
>Ga0247822_10000168_pt1 | contig 30534 bp, 30 predicted proteins | sample 13C_Cellulose_Da_FD_192423 | JGI IMG/M metagenome (GOLD analysis project Ga0247822, IMG submission 192423) | Soil microbial communities from agricultural site in Penn Yan, New York, United States - 13C_Cellulose_Day30 | ecosystem: Environmental > Terrestrial > Soil > Agricultural land | place...
GCGTGCCGACGAGCGCATCGGGGCGCGCATGCTCGTCGCTCGCGTGCGCGAGTCCGAAGTCCGTGACCGCCACGCGGCCGCTCGTGTCGACGAGCACGTTCTCGGGCTTGAAGTCGCGGTGGATGATGTTGGCGGCGTGCGCGGCGGCGAGCCCGCGGCCCGCCTGCACGAACGCGGCGATGATCTCGTCGGCCGGCCGCGTGCGCTCGGCCAGCCATTCACGCAGGGTCTGCCCGTCGACGAACTCCATGGCGATGAACAGAAAGCCATCGACGATTCCCGCATCGTGCACCGCGACGACGTGCGGGCTCGACAAGCCCGCCATCGCGCGCGCCTCGCGCAGGAGCATCGCTTCCTCCGTGTCGCTGCCGCGGATCAGCTTGAGCGCGATCCGTCGATCGAGCTTCGGATCGTAGGCGGCGTACACGCGCCCGAACGCGCCGCGCCCGACGACCGACAGGATCTGGTAGCGGTCGATGGCGGTGCCCGGTGGCAGCAGCGGCCCGGTCGCCGCGCCGAGCTGCGTCGAGCGGCCGAGATGTGCGACGGTCGCCGCGCACCGCGAGCACGTGCCCAGGTGCGTCTCGAGAGCGTCGACCTCGTGGCGCGCGAGCCCGCCCGCCGCGAACGCGGCCACCACGTCCGCGGGCGGACACGCCGTGTCGTCGGCCGGACCGAGCCCGCGGGCTACCACCCACCCATGGTAGCGTGATCCTCGTCGGTGCCGCTGTCCGCGCAGTCGATCGAAACCGCGTACCTCGCCGGGGCCACCGCGCACCCGGGCCTGGAGCTCGCGCTGCCTGCGTTCGCGGCGTTCGCCAGCGAACGTGAGGAGACCTGGCAGGCCGACCTCTCCCGCGCACCGGATCTCTACCTCGCGTGTGCGTGCGCGAGCGGCGTCCCCGGGGCGGCCGAGCGCTTCGTCGTGCTGTTCGGCGATCGCATCGAGAGCTATCTCGGCACGCTCGCGACCAGCCACGACCGCGTCGACGAGGTGCGTCAGATCGTGCTCGTGCGCTGCCTGGTCGCGACGGAGCAAGCGCCGCCCGCGATCGCGGCGTTCTCGGGCCGCGGCTCCCTCGAAGGATGGGTGCGCGCCACGGCGGTGCGCGAAGCCCTCGGGCTCGAGCGCGCGGGCAAGCGCATGTTACCGACGGGCACCCCCGAGACCGCCGTGGTCCCAGCATGGTCGCTCGCCGATCACTACCGCGAGCCGGCGCTGCGCGCCTTCATCGCGGCGACGCGCACGCTCGCACCGCCGCACCGCGCGCTCTTGCGCCTACATTACGTCCACGGCACCACCACCGCGCAGCTCGCGACGATGTTTCAGGTCAGCCGCGCGACGCTCGTGCGCCGCCTCACCGAGGCGCGCCAGGCGCTGCTCGAAAAGTTCTCGCACGCGCTCGGCGACCTGGCCGGGCTCGGGCCCGAGGACGGGGTGGCCGTGCTGCGCATGGTCAAGAGCCAGATCGACCTGTCCCTGTCGTCGCTCTTGCGAGACAGCTCGAGCTAACCCAGCTACCCCATTATTTCATGAGCCAGCTCGGCGGCTCGTCCTTCTAGGGGTCGGATGAGGAACCTTGTGATCTGGGGGGCACCATGGCTGCGCGACCGTCTCGCGGCGCGCGGCTTCGCCTGTGACAGCCTGCGCCCCGAAGCGGTGCTGGTGTTCGTCGCCGACGATGACGATCTCGACGCGATCCGGCGAATGACCGCCAAGCACGCGGCGCCGCTGCTCGTCGTGCTCGCGGGCGCGCCATCGCTCGCGGTCGCGTTTCGCCTGCTGCGCGCGTTCGAGCTCGGCGCCGCGGGCGCGCTCCTCGCGGATGCCACCGACGAGGAGCTCGGGCGCGCGATCGCCGACATCGCCGAGCATCGCGCCACCCTCGATCCGACGATCGGCGAGCTGCTCGTCCGCGGGTTGCGCGCCCGCAGCGAGAAGCACGCGGCGATCACGCTCACCGCGCGCGAGCGCGATGTGCTGCGCTACCTGGTCGAGGGGCACACCCTCGCGGAGATCGCGGACGAGCTCGACATCGGCTTCTACACCGTGCAGAGCCACGTCAAGCACATCTACCGCAAGCTCGGCGTCGGCTCGAAGGCCGCGGCGACGGCGGCCGCCCTGCGCTATCAGCTCGTCTAACGCCGCAGCTCGGGATCGTCGGGATCCGCATCGCGGTGCACGCACGGATCGTTGTCCGGGTCGTGCCCGCACGCGAGCACGCCCGGGCTCGGGTCGTCGTGATCGACGCCCTTGTGCATGCCCTCGACATCGTCGGGCGCGTGCACGTCACCGCCGGCCGCGATGATCGCCGCGAGCGTCTGCGGGTCCACGTTCGGCACGAGCCCCTGCCGCGCGATGAACGCGACGTAGTACGCGTCCTCGCGGCGCGCCTCGAGCGAGCCGTTCTCGATCGCCTGCTCGCACGCACGCTTGAGATCGCCGATCAGGCGCGACGGCGGCAGCTCGAACGCGGTCATGATCGCGTTGCCGACACCGCCCGGCAACGGCGGCAGCTTCGCGTCCTCCTCGACGAGGCGGTCCACGCGATCGGCGAGCGCGCTGATCTGCTCGAGCAGCGCCTTGCGACGCCCCGGCCGCTTCGACGTGATGTCGGCGCGCGACAGGTCGAGCAGGTCGGTCATGTACGGACCCATCTCGCGGTGGAACCGGCGCACGGCGCTGTCGGTCCACGCATCGCTGTACTGGTTCGTGCGCAGGTGGTGCTTCACGAGGAAGCGGATCGTGTGCCGCTCGTCGCGCGCGAACGCGAACCGCTGGCTGACCTTGTCGAACATGCGCGCGCCCACCTCGGCATGGCCGTGGAAGTGGACGCCATCGGCGGTGTACGTGCGCGTCGGAACCTTGCCGATGTCATGCAGCAGCGCGGACCACCGGACGAGGGGACGCCGCACCGTCTGCCGGACGACCTGCTTGGTGTGCGCCCACACGTCCTTGTGCTGGCGGCCCCCTTCCTGGACGAGATCCACCGTCGCGGCGAGCTCGGGGAACAGCACCGGCAGCACGCGCGCGGCGCGCAGCCACTCGAGCGCCGCATCGACGTCGCGGCCCATGAGCATCTGCTCGATCGCGGCGCGCACGCGGCCCTTGTCGGCGTCGGCGAGCCGCGCGGCCTGCTCGGCCGACAGCTCGGTCACGCGGTCGTTGGGCCAGCGCCCTTCGCCCTCGTTCGCGATCGCGCCCGCGATCTCGAGCATCACGACCGGGTCGGCCTCGACGAGACCGCGAATGCGATCGGCTGCAGTGGGCTCGGACACGGGGCGCGAGTCCTACCATGATCTTGGTACGTCGCGTGCTGGGCCGTCGCCTCGGTGCAAGGCCGTATTACAGAGCGCCACTTACCCGAGGCCGAGCGATGCTTCCCGGGCATCTCTCGCTTCTACGAGTCCCTCGACGACAAACCCCTGACTTTCCTCCAGCTCCTGTGGGCGTTCGAGGCGAGGCAGGCCGCTCGTCCCGCGCGCCGGAAGCCGCGCGGCCGCTAGTGCGTTGACCTGGCGACCCGGCCAGATCTCTGGCAACGTGGTCAGCCAGCTGTGACAGGTAGTCGCAATCCGGATGAGTTCGTGGGGCAAGATCGGCCGCCCCGGCGGCACCCGATCGGCGTGTTCGATTCCGGCGTCGGCGGACTGACGGTCGTTCGGGCTCTCCGCGCCGCGCTGCCCGGCGAGGACATCGTCTACCTCGGCGACACCGCCCGGGTCCCCTACGGCAACAAGAGCCCGCGTACGGTCGAACGCTACTCGCTGGCCTGCCAGCAGTTCCTCCTCGACCGCAGCGTCAAGCTGGTCCTCATCGCCTGCAATACGGCGAGCGCAAACGCGCTGCCCGCGCTCGTCGAGGTGAGCCCGGTGCCGGTGATCGGCGCGGTCGCCCCCGGCGCCACGAGCGCCCTCGCCGCGACCACGAATCGCCACATCGGCGTGATCGGGACGCTCGGCACGATCCGCTCGGGGGCCTACGCGACCGCGATCGCCACGCGCGACCCGAGCGCGCGGTTGTCGGTCCTCGCGTGCCCGCTGCTCGTGCCGCTCGCCGAGGAAGGCTGGACCGATGACGAGATCGCGTCCCTGGTCGCGAGGCGCTACCTGCGCGAGCTGTTCGCGCAGGACCCGGCGATCGACACGCTCGTCCTTGGCTGCACGCACTATCCCCTGCTGCGCGACGTGATCTTCCGCGTCGCCGCCGAGCTCGCCGGGCGACCGATCGCCGTCGTCGACTCCGCGACCGCGATGGCCGAGGCCGCGCGCGAAGCGCTCGGCACCGCCGTCACGCGCGCCACCAGCGCCGGCCGGCTCGACTGCTTCGCGACGGACATCTCGCGGCTCGAGGAGCTCGCGCCGCGGTTCCTGGGCGAGCCGCTCGACGGGTTCGAGCTCGTCGATCTCTGAGCGCCGCGCGCCTTACGCGCGGGCCTTGATCGACTGGCCCTTGGTGCGCGCTTCTTCGGTCTGGCGGCGCTTCATCACCTCGGTGACCGTCGTCGCCTTCTTGAGCTTGTCCGCGATCGTCTTCTCGTCGACGGGATAGTCGGTGCGGAACACGAGGCCGTCATCGAACAGCAGCCCGCGCGCCTCGTCGTCGTCGAGGTACTTGGTGACCTTCTTGCCCTTGTACTCCAGCGCCGGCAGCGTCGGGACCTTGCCCTCGAGCCAGGTCATCAGCTCGCCCATCACGTTCTTGCAGAGCGTGAGGTTCTCGTCGAGGCCGTCGAACAGCTCCGGGAAGCGCTCCCGGAACGCCTGTTCATCTTCGCCCTTGCCAAGCGCCTGGGTGAGCGCGAGCCGAAGCATCAGCGCATCATCGGCGTAGCTCACGACGGCGTCGTTCCGATCACCGACGAAGTCGTTCGGGGACACGACATAGGCGACCACGCCGGCGGCGACTTCGCGCACCGGGCGGGGCAGGTTCTCGTCGTCCATCGCGTCGAACGCGATCTTCAGGTCGTGGGGAAGGGACACCAACCAGCCACGCACCAATTCGACGAACTTCGACTCCGCTGCAACAGTACTCACGGGGATATGCGTACCCCGCTACAGCGGGGCCTCCAAGGTCGCTTCGAGATTGAAGCCGAGGAGGGTGATTACCAACCCCGCGAAGGAATTACAAGCCTGCGGACCTACGGGGAATCCGTGCCCCTCGAATCCATCGCAAGCGCGTGCGCTTACGGGGCACGGCGCTCCTCGCAGACCGTGCGGGCGTGGTACCCTCGACGCGCGGTGGCCAAGCGTTCACCCATCCTCGGCTACAACCACAACGTCCGGTATCGAGGGCTGATCTTCCACGTTCAGACCGAGGACTCGGGGTTGCTGAGCCCGCACTTGTTCACGCACCTGTTCCACGGGGGCGTGATCCTGTCGACGCGCAAGCTCGTTTACGACGCCGGGTCGGCCGAGGACGCCATCAAGGGCCTGATGCAGGCGCAGCACAAGGTCGTGCTGAAGGACCTCAAGGGCGGCAAGTTCGACGACAAGATCGATCAGTACCTCGCCGGAACGGAGGGCTTGTTGCCGCGCGAGGCCGTCGGCCACAGCGCGGAGGCCGGCGACACGCCCGCGCCTCGCGCGAGCGCCCCGGCGCTCTCCGTCGAGCCGCCTCGCGGCAGCGTCTCGATGCGCGCGATGACCGAGCCGGGCGAGCCGCCCGACATGAGCGATCACGAGGTGCCGCTCTCGATCCATCAGCAGCCGACCGCACCCGTGACGCGCGTGAGCGCGCAGGCGCCCGCCACGTCGCGCACCAAGACCGCCGAGCGCGGCAGCGCGCCGACCGCCGTGCGCAGCGTGCTCGCGACGCCGCCGCCCGCCGAGTCGCTCGATGCCGCGACGCTCGCCGATGGTGATGCGGCCGCGATCGCCGCCGCGGTCGCCGCCGCCAACGCGACGGTGAAGACGGCGATGCCCAAGGTCGACGAGCTCGGCCTCGAGCTCGATGACGACGACGAGATCATCACGCTCACCAAGCCGGTGAGCGACGGCGTGCCCGGTGCGATCGGCGCGAGTCCGTCGGGCGCGGTGCGCCTGGCGAGCGAAGCCGAGAAGCGGTCGGCGGTCGGCGCCGCTTCGCTGCCGCCCGGGCGGCCGATCGCGCGCCCGCCCTCGCGCTCCGGCATCGTGACGCCGCCGCCGACGCCATCGCGCGCGCCCAGCGACGAGGTGGAGGGCGAGCGACCGGGGCAGTACTCGCAGCATCGCCGCACGGGGAGCGATCGCATCCCGGTCGACGTGATCAAGAACGAGCGCCCGGCGTCGCCGAGCTCGCCGATCCCGAACGTCCCGCGCACCGGTAGCAGCCCGCTTCCGCGGACCGCTCAGCCGCCGCCGATTCCCCATCGCGCTCCGCTCCAGGCACCCGACGCGGCCTCGCGCCCCGAGCATCGCCCGCGTAACCCGACGCCGGCGCGCGTCTCGGGTAGCGCGCCCGCACAGGGGCGGTCGCCGTCGAGCCAGAGCGGCGGCGTCGTGATGACGCGCCCGGCGGTGATCGTCGGTGCGCCCGCGAAGCAGCCGACCACGCAGCGCGTGCGCAAGGCGCGCGAGGACGAGGGGCGCGGCTTCGGTCAGGGCCTGATCTCGGAGAAGTCGCTCGACGAGGTCATCCTCGCCTACCTCTCCGAAGACTCCGACGACAAGTAGCGCTACCGGCGGCGCCGCCGACCGACGAGCCAGAGGCCCATGGTCAGCAGCGCGGCGGTCGTCGGTCCGGTCGCGACGCCCGACTGGCAGCAGCCATCGCCCTCGGGCGGCTGCGCGTAGTCGGGGATGACGTCCGCCGGGCACATCGTCGGGTCGGCGGTGATGCCGAGCTGCGCGCGCAAGCAGCACCACTCGGTCGCGCACGTCGTCACGAGGCGCTGCTCGACGCAGAGATCTCGCTGCAGCGTGCCGACCGGGCAATCCACCGGACCGTCGACGTCCTGGTAACGGAGGACGGTGGTCCACGTCATGAGGTCGCGCGACTTCATGATCGCGGCGTCCTCGGGACCGAGGTTCTGGGTGCACACCCAGACCTCGCCGTCCTCGGTCTCCTCCACACAGTTCGCGGTCAGCGGCGGCGACAGCGTGGTCCACGCCGCTCCGTTCGACGGCGCGGTCGAGACGAACATCCCGCCCGCATCGGCGACGGCGACCAGATCTCCGTTCGCGCGCACGAGGAATGACAGCGTGTCCGGCTTGCTCAGGATCATCGTCCACGCCATTCCGCCGTCGGTGCTGCGGTAGATGGCGTCGCTGACCGCCCCCGCGCTCTGCTTGGTGACGCGCAGGTAGACGGTGTCGGGATCGTCCTGCTTGATCCCGACGACCTCCATCTCGGACTGCTCGGTCGTGGCGATGCCGGTCATCGGCAGCGGATCGAACGTGGCGCCGCCGTCGTCGCTGCGGAACAGCAGCTGGGTGCGCGTCCCGCCGACGAGTCGATGGCCGGCGAGGTACACGCGCTGCGCATCGCTCGGCGCGACGCCGAGCCCGCTCCACCAGTCCCCGGCCTGGCCTGGATTGGCCTCGCCGGGGAACGTCACGCCGCCGTCGGTGCTCTTGTAGATCCGCGAGTCGGCCGGATCCGCGGCCGCGGCATAGACCGCGTTGTCGGGCCCGAGCGCGAGCGTCGAGACCACCTTGGTCCCGAGCGCGGTGGGCACGAACTCGCAGCCGTCCATGTTGCCTTCCAGCGTGTCGGGCGTCGTCGCGAAGACATGCCCGTCGCGCGTGGCGACATACACGGGATCGAAGATCCCGCCGTACTGGATGGCTCGCTCGCACATCCAGTGCCAGGTCGCACCGCCGTCGGCGCTGACGACCAATCCGAACGTCATGCCGGCGACGACGTGTTGATCGTCGTTCTGGCGAAACGTGATCGTCGAGGTCCCCGGCGGGCGACCATTGGCGTGGGCCGCGGGAACGGAGGCGCCGGCGATCAGGCCGGCGCAGACCATGCCCGCGAAGGTGCGGCGAAGCATGGCCCGATTAGATACCGGATTTCAGGGGCAGCTGTCGGCTCCTGCGGGGGCCGGTTGATCGATGCGCGGCGCCGAGCCGGTGGGCACGATGTACTGGACGTTCAGGGTCGCCGGGACGTCGCTCAGGTTGCGCGCGATGTGCGTGTTGGTGCCGCCCGGATCGAGGAAGCCGGTGCCGGCGGGGTAGGTCGCGCCGCTGCACGGGCTGGTCGCGTAGTAGACGCTCATCGCGCCGGTCGCGACGGACACGAACACGGGGCCGGGGTGCGTGTGCCAGCCGGTGTGGCCGCCCGGGGCGACCACGATCTGCTGCGAGATCACGTTTGTCGGGCCCTTCACCTTGGAGATGAAGCCGTTCCATTTGACCTGGAACTCGCCGTCACCGAACGTGACGTTCGAGAGCGTGGTCGCGACGGCCCCGCTGCCCGCGGTCAACTGCTCGACCTCACCCGTCGCATCTTCGGTCACGCAGCCAAACAGCAGCGCGCCCGTCATGACAAATCCACACAGCTCGACAATCTTGGTCATGGTTCTCCTTTTCGTTGGCCCCGCGGGTGTGTAGAGCAAGCGCAGTGCCGTTGTTGGACACTCGTAGGTTCAATCGGTTAGATCCCCGCGAGGCCTCCTCGCGATCACGGTGATCGGACAGATTGATCGCTCGCCGAACAGTTTGTTGTTACCCTCGGTCGGGCGATGTCGCGGGGAAACGATCGCATCGTCGACCTCGGGCTCGACGACGACACGTCGCTGGTGGGCGGGAAGGACGCACCGGCGCGCGACGTCGTCGAGGACGTCGCGCTCGTCGTGATGTCGCCGGTGTTCACGGCGACCTATCGCCTGCCCGCGCAAGGCGAGGTGATGATCGGGCGCGCGAAGACGTGCGAGATCCACATCGATGACCACTCGGTCTCGCGCCAGCACGCGATCGTGACGATGTCACCGTTCGCGGTGCGCGACCTCGGCAGCTCGAACGGCACGCGCGTCGGCGGCGCGGTGCTGCCCCCGGACGAGCCGCATCCGCTGCGCGTCGGTGACGCGATCACCATCGGCGCGGCGACCCTCCTCGTGCAGCCGGCCGGCGTCGGCATCAAGCCGCGCCGGTTCTGGAGCGGGGACGACTTCGAGGCGCGGATCGAGGAGGAGTGCGCGCGCGGGTCCCGCAGCGAGGCCGCCTTCGCGATCGCCTTCCTGAAGGTCGACCGCCTGGCGCTCGACGTGGGCGTGCGCCAGGTCCTGGCGCAGCGGCTGCGCGGCAGCGACGTCGTCGGCGAGTACGGGCCCGCCGAATACGCGATCCTGTTGACCGACGCACATCAGGTCCAGGCCGACGGGGTGATGACGCGGATCGTCGCCGACCTCTCCGCCAAGTCGATCTCCGCGCGATGGGGCGTGGCCGAGTTCCCTCGCGACGCCACCGCCGCGCACCGCCTGATCTCGGTGGCGCAGGTCGCCGCGCAGGATCCGCCGCCGCCCCCGTCGACCGCGCCGGCCCCGGGGCCGCGCCCGGTGCTCGCCGATCCGCGGATGCGCGAGACCTGGGAGTTCGTGAAGATGATCGCCGCCGGCGAGCTGTCGGTGCTGATCCTCGGCGAGACGGGCGTGGGCAAGGAGGTCATCTCCGAGGAGGTGCACCGGCTGTCCGCGCGCGCCGCGGGGCCGTTCGTCCGGCTCAACTGCGCCGCCCTCTCCGAGCAGCTGCTCGAGAGCGAGCTGTTCGGTCACGAGAAGGGCGCGTTCACGAGCGCGGAGAAGGCGAAGGCGGGCCTGCTCGAGACCGCGGCGGCGGGCACGGTGTTTCTCGACGAGATCGGCGAGCTGCCGATGCGTCTACAAGTAAAGCTGCTGCGCGTCCTCGAGGACAAGCAGGTGCTGCGCGTCGGCGGCCTCAAGCCGCGCCAGCTCGACGTCCGGTTCATCGCCGCGACTAACCGCGATCTCGAGCAACAGGCGGCGCGCGGCCTGTTCCGCGAGGACCTCTACTACCGGCTCGCCGGTGCGACCGTCTCGATCCCGCCGCTGCGCGAGCGCGTCGAGGACATCCTCCCGCTCGCCTCGATGTTCCTGCGCAACGCGGCGGCGCACCTCGGCGGTCGAGTGCTCGAGCTCGACGCGGGTGCGCGGGAGGCGCTGCGCGCCCATGCGTGGCCGGGCAACATCCGCGAGCTGCGCAATGCGATCGAGCGTGCCGCGCTGATCTGCGGCCGCGGCCCGATCACCGTCACGCACCTTCCCCCGTCGGTGACCGCGCGCGCACCCGCCGCTCCTGCCTCCCTGCTCCGCGGCCGGATCTCCGAGACCGAGCGTCCCGCCGGCGCCGTGGACGTCGAGGCAGATCGCATCGTCGAGGTGCTCAATGCGTGCGGCGGCAATCAGAGCCGCGCGGCGAAAGAGCTCGGCATCTCGCGCGCGGCGCTGATCCGCCGCCTCGAGAAGATCGGCGTGATCCGCCCGCGCAAGGGCAGCTAGAGGTCGTCTTCGGGCGGCGGCGCCTCGAGCTCGGGGCGATCCTTCGCGTACTCGCTCATCCACTCGGCCAGCTTGGGCATCGCCACGTCGAGGCGCTGGCTGCCCTCGCGGTCCTTGGCTTCGCGCCACGCGAACTTCGCCTCGTCGTGATCGCCGCGATGCGCGTAGCACCAGGCGCACAGGAGCAACAGATCGCGCCCGGCGGTCATCGACAGGCCCTTGCGCATGCGCTCGTGCAGCTCGCTCTCGTCGAGCGCATTGGCAGGGATGGCGCCCTCGGCGACGAACAGGTGCATCTGCGCGATCCAGTAGCTGAGCTTGAGCACCTCGCCGGTGGGCACGGGCCCGCGCGCATCGAGGACGACCCGCGCTTCCTTCGTACGGCCGAGCGCGGTGAGGAGGTTGATCTCCGTGTAGTAGGAGAACTGGTGCTGGATCAGCCGCGGCGACAGCTTGGCGCGCGCGCGGCGCACGCGATCGAGCGCCGCGGCCCCCTTGCCGTCGAGGGCATCGGCGATCGCGACGCGCAGCTCGGCCAGCGCGCGCACCCGGCCGGGTGCCCACCACGAACGCGCCACCGGCTCGGCGAGCGCGCGGCCCGCGAGCGCATCGCCGTTGGACAGCGCGACGCTCGCCTCGTTGACGCGCTTGACCGCGCGCACGGTCCCGACGAACCGCCCCCCGAGCATGAGGTAGAACGGGATCAGCAGCGGGAACGACGACGCCGCGAGCGCGACCCCCGCCGCGGTGATGCCGCCGAACGCGACGTAGGCCGCGAGCTGACGGTTGCGCACCCCGGCCGGATCCTTCACCTCGCCGTCGCGCCCGACGTAGACGAGCTGGCCCTTGCCCGCCTTGTCGAGATCGCGCGCGATCATCGGACGCGCGAGCGCGGTCGTCGGGCCAAGCGGCTTGGAAGACGGGTCGTCGGGCATCGCTACGCCGCGTCGTCTTGCACGCGCCAGTCGGTGCCCTGCGGGGTGTCGAGGAGCTCGATGCCCAGCGCGGTGAGCTCGGTGCGGATCGCGTCGCCGCGCGTGAAGTCCTTGGCGGCGCGGGCCGCGGCGCGCTCCGCGATCAGCCGATCGATGTTGGCGACGTCGATGCGCTTGCGCGCGACCAGACGATCGCGACGCTCGCGCAGGAACGTCGCGGGTGCCGCGCCGAGGATGCCGAGCGCCCCGCCGACCGCGCGGAGATCGGCGCCGAGCCGCGCGATCGTCCGGCGGCGCAGCTGCTTGTCGATGCCCTTGCCTTCGGCGAGCAGCTTGTTCGCGAGCGTCGCGGCCTCGAACAGCGCGGCCATCACCTTGGGCGAGTTGAAGTCATCGGCCACCGCCTCGCGCGCGCTCGGGACCAGCTTCTCCGCGTCGGGCAGGACGGCGCCCGCGCCGCCATCGCCGGTCGCGACGAATGCGTCGATCTTGGCGAGCGTGTCGTAGAAATAGGCGAGGTCGCGGTCGGCCTGCTCGAGGCTGTGGAAGCGCACGCCGTCGTCGCGTCGCTCGACCTCGAACTCGATCGGCGAGCGGTAGTGGTGCTTGACGAAGTAGAAGCGCAGCGCCTCGCCACCGACGGTCTCGGCGATCTGCTCGCAGCCGAGCACGTTGCCGAGCGACTTCGACATCTTCTCGCCGGCGAGGTTGAGGTGGCCGTTGTGCAGCCAGTAGCGCGCGAACGTCTCGGTGCCGTACGCGCCCTGCGACTGCGCGATCTCGTTCTCGTGGTGCGGGAAGATGAGGTCCTTGCCGCCGCCGTGGATGTCGAACGTCTCGCCGAGGTGCCGCCACGTCATCGCCGAGCACTCGATGTGCCAGCCCGGGCGGCCCTTGCCCCACGGCGAGTCCCACGCGGGCTCGCCGGGTTTCGCCGCCTTCCACAGCGCGAAGTCGGAGAACGCGCGCTTGTTCTTCTCGACGAGCTCGCGGTCGCTCGCGCCCTTCTTGAGCTCCTCGAGCTCCATGCCGCTGAGCTTGCCGTACGGCGGGAACGTCTCGACGGAGTAGTAGACGTCACCATCGGCGGCGTACGCCTTGCCCGCCGCGACGAGCTTGGCGATCAGCTCGATGATCTCCTCGATGTGCGTCGAGACCTTGGGCTCGATGTCGGGCGACAGGACGTTGAACCGCCCCATGTCGCGGTTGTAGTCGGCGGCGTACCGCGCCGCGAGCGCCATCGGGTCCTCGCCGCGCTCGTTGGCGGCGCGGATGATCTTGTCCTCGACGTCGGTGACGTTACGGACGTAGCGGACGTCGTAGCCGAGGAACCCGAGGCCGCGGCGGATCGTATCGAACGAGATCGCCGAGTACGCGTGCCCGAGGTGCGCCGGCGCATAAGGCGTGGGCCCGCACACGTACATGCCGACCTTCCCGGGAACGAGAGGTTCGAACGCCACCTTCTGGCGGCGCATGGAGTCATACAGTCGCAAAGGAACCGGGGAGGTCACGGCCCTCCGGTTGTAGCATCACGCGCCCAAAGGCGTTCAAGGCCGTAGCAGGTCGCGCTTGACCGCGCGCACGAACGCCCAGCCGAACAGCAAGCCGACCACGGCGAGCCCGATCGTGATCCACAGGACGTACCAGTACTGCTCCGGGTTCTCGTCGACGATCAGGGCGTACGCGCCGTCCGGGATGCCCTTCGCGACGTACAGGCCGACGAGGTCGAGCTGCGCGTCGGGGATGGTCGCAGTGCCGACGTTGAAGCCCGCGGCGGTCGAGCCCTTGAGCTCGCCCCACGTGGTCTCGTAGTGGCGCCCGATCGGATCGACGCGCGCGGCGAACAGCTTGGCGGTCTCGAGGGCGCGCGTCGTCGCGGCGACGGCGTCGGGACCCTTCACCTCGAAGCGCACGATGCCGTTGACGGCGGTGACCGGCGGGCCATGGACGATACCGGCCTTGGCGAGCGAGTCGGTCCACACCTGCACGCTCGGGTAGATGCTGTTGAGCGAGGCGACGATCGTCGCGGCGTTCGCGTCGATGACATCGAGCGCGACGCGATCCGAATCGACCAGCGCGAGCGTCTCGCCGCCGACGCTGGCGACCTTGTTGGTGGCGAACCCGGTGCGCGTCGCCGCGGCGGTCGCGAACAACGGACGCGGGTTCGCGGCGGCGTAGTCGCGGAGCGCGTCGGCGAACGGCAGTTTCGAGAACACGCGCAGGCGGCCGGTGTACTCGCCGAGCGCGGGCGCGTTCCAGGCGTCGCCGCTGACGACGAGCCACAGCTTGTCGTTGGTGCCGCGCGCGGGCACGACGCGGAGGCCGAGGCCGCCCTTGCGGCTGCGCGCCGCGGTCATCACGTGCGACATCATCGGCTCGGCCTGGAGCGAGACGTACGAGTCGTCGTCGACCTTGCCCGCGACCACGTCCGCGGGCGTCACCACGCGTGGCGTGTCGGCGCCGCTGAACCGGCGGTCGCTGTTGAGGCGGACGATGAAGATGATCGCCAGCACCACCACGCCGAGGCTGGTCACCAGGCCGATGCGGCTAGGCGCACGGCCGAGCTTCACCAGGTCAGGGTCGATCGCGTCCGGGGCGATCGGGGCCCCAGGGTCCTCGCGTGCGTCAGAAGAATCACCCATGACCGAAGCGACTGGCATCCTATCGTGCAGATCGACAACGCGCCACCGGCCCCGGTTGCGGTGATTTCGATGCTCGGATGATAGGGTGCGGCGTGGCCGACCGCCCCGGAGGAACTCGCGAGCAACCACTCGGGGTTGCCGAGGTGGTGCGTCACGCGGGCCGCGTCCTCGACGGCCTCGGGCTCGTCTGGCTCGAGGGGGAGGTGGCGCAGGTCAGCCAACCCGGCTCGGGACACCTGTACTTCTCGCTACGTGACCGCGACTGTGTGTTGCCGGCGGTGATGTGGGGGCGCGACGCGCAGCGCCTGCGGTTCAAGCTCGAGGCGGGCCAGCGGCTGCGCGTGCGCGGCCGCCTCGGGGTCTACGACCGCGACGGCAAGATGCAGCTGTACGCCGATTTCGCAGAGCCGGCCGGCCTCGGCGCCGAGGCGCTCGCCCTCGAGCAGCTCAAGGCAAAGCTCGCCGCGGAGGGCATGTTTGCGGCCAGCAAGAAGCGCCCGCTGCCCCGGTTCCCACGCCGCATCGGCGTCGTCACGTCGAAGACCGGCGCCGCGGTGCACGACATCATCCGCACCGTGCACCGGCGGTTCCCGACGGCGATCCTGATCGCCGACTGCGCGGTGCAGGGCCCCTCGGCACCGGCGCAGATCGTCAACGGCATGGCGATGGTCGTGCGCGCGGGCGTCGACGTCGTGATCGTCGGGCGCGGCGGCGGCGCGGTCACCGATCTCACCGCGTTCAACCACGAGCGCGTGGTGCGCACGATCTCGCGCTGCCCGGTGCCGGTGATCAGCGCCGTCGGGCACGAGATCGATCTGTCGCTCGCCGATCTCGCGGCCGATGCGCGCGCGTCGACGCCGACCGCCGCGGCCGAGCTCGCCGTCCCCGACGGCGCGATGCTCGCCGACGTGCTGACCAAGGAGCGGCGGCGGCTCGATCGCGAGCTGACGCATCGGCTCGATCGCGCGCGCCAGGATCTCGATCGCGCGGCGATGGCGCTGCACGCCCGGGGCGAGCGCGCGCTGACCGTGACCCGCCGCCGGCTGCACGAGCTGCAGCAACGGCTCGCGGGGCTGCATCCCAAGGCGCGCATCCTCGCCCGGGGCGCCGAGCTCGGCGAGCTGCAGCGTCGCCTGCTCGCCGCGCATCCGGGCCCGCGGCTCGCCCGCGCCCAGCACGCCCACGCGCAGCTCGTCGCGCGTCGCGACGCCGCGATGCACCGCCTCCTCGAGGCGAGGCGCGGCGAGCTCGCGCGGATCGGTGCGCAGCTGCACGCGCTGTCTCCGCTGGCGGTCCTCGATCGCGGCTACGCGATGGTGGCGCGCGAGGCCGACGGCGCGCGCGAGATCATCCGCGATGTGAACGACGTCGTCGACGGCGAGCCGCTGCGCGTGCGGCTCGCTCGCGGTGAGCTCGACGTGGTGGTAAAGGGACGCTCGTGATGATCAACGGCCGGACGCGGCTGGCGGCGGTGCTCGGCTGGCCGGTGTCGCACTCGCGCAGTCCGCAGATGATGAACGCCGCGTTCGCCGCGCACGGTCTCGACGCCGTGCTCGTGCCGATGGGCGTGCGGCCCGAGGGCCTGCGCGAGGTCGTCGCGGCGCTGCGCGCGGTGCGTGCGATGGGCGCGAGCGTCACCACGCCGCACAAGCTCGAGGTGATGGCGCTGTGCGACGACATCACGCCGGCCGCGCGCGAGATCGGCGCGGTCAACTGCCTGCAGATCACCGACGACGCGCGCGTGATCGGTCACAACACGGATGCACCCGGGTACGTCGCGGGCCTCGTCGAGGCGGGCGTCTCGCTCGCCGGCCAGCGCGCGGTGATCCTAGGCGCCGGCGGGGCCGCACGCGCCGTCGCGTACGGGCTGCGCGGGGAAGGCTGCGCCGTCGAGGTGATCGCGCGCCGCCCCGAGGAGATCACGTGGGACACGGCGCGAGCGTGGACCCCCGACAACCTGCGCGACGCGTTCGAGCGCGCGGACGGCATCGTCGACTGCACGCCGATCGGCCTCGCCGGCGACGAGCCCGCGTGGGTCGCGTCGCTCCCGCTCGACGCGCTGCGCCCTTCGGCGTGGATCTCGACGCTGATCTATCACCGCATGACGCTCTTGCTCGAGCGCACCAGCTCCCGCGGCCACAAGACGATCGACGGCCGCGGCATGCTCGTCCATCAAGCGGCGCACGCGTTCCAGCACTGGACCGGCCTACCGGCGCCGACGGCGGCGATGTACCGCGCCGTCGCGATCAGCCTCGCCGGTACATGACCGAGCGTTCCGTGCACGTGGCACGTGCTCGTCCACGTACGTGCACGTGCACGAGCACGAGTACGAGTACGACGCCTCACCGGTACATGACCTGCACTTCTGCCCTCGCGCATCCACACCGCGAGGTGCAACGTGAGGGACTTACGAGGACTGGCCGCCTGCGCGGCAGCGTTCGTGTGCCTTGGCTTCACAGGGGCTGGTGTCGCATGGGCGGACGCGGCCCACGATCGCGAGCACTGGGCCGACAGTCCGTACGCGCCCCACACGACGAAGGGCCCGGTCGCCAAGCTCGGCACCGTCGTCGGCTTCATCCACGGCGAGCGCGTCGACGTGACCGCGGTCGGCCTCGCGGCCGCGGCGGGCCAACGGTTCGGCCGGTTCACGCTCGAGAGCGAGTACCAGTACCTGCAGTTCCAGGAGCGCGGTCCGTCGTCGATCCGGCTCGGTGATGGCCATCGCCTCGGCGTGCTCGGCCGCTTCGATGTCATCCGGATCGGCCCGCGCTACGTCGGCGGCAACTCGCTGCTCTCGGTCTATGTCGAGGGCGGCGCCGCGGTCGCGTGGAACGTGTGGTTCGAGCCGCAGTACGGCGAGCCGTCGCGCGTCGTGCCCGGTGACACCAAGCGCGTCGAAGGCCAGGCCGGCTTCGGCATCGAGATCGATCACCGGCTGCAGGAGCCGATCGGCTTCCCCAAGCGCGTGGGTTGGTTCCTCGGCTGGCGCCTCGGGCTCGCACCGCACGAGGTCGGCCCGGCCTCGATCTGCCGCGGTGTCTCGTGCCGGCCGGCGCCGATGATGGAGATGGAGAACTACACCGATCGCTCGATGCTGTTCCAGTCGAGCCTCGCGGTGACCTGGTAGTCAGCCGTCGGAAACGACGGCGTCACTCGGGCTCGGCGGCGTTCTGCTGCTCGCACTGCACCTGGTCGACGCAGGTGCCCTGCTTGGCCGAGCACTCCATGACGTTGCCGACCTCGTAGGTGGGCTTGGCGTCCTCGCTGGCGATCGGGACCCACTTGCAGCAGCAGGTCTCCTGCGCGTTGTCCTTCGCGGTGGTGTCTTCGACCTTCTTGGGCGGGCTGCTGCACGCGGCAACGACGAGCGACAAGGCAACGAGGGGCAAGGCCCAGCCTCGCTGGGCCGCGCAGCACCGCCGAAGGGCGGTGCGGAGGTTAACGATGCGCATGCCTTCGTCCTAACACGAGACTCAGACCGCGCGCCACGACGCGGTCAATACGCCGATCACGGCACCCAGCCAGAGCGTGGCCGCGACCAGGTACGCGAGGGACATCACGACCGGCTCGATCGCGCGACCGTCGCGCCGCGGATCCCACAGCATCAACACGAGCACGAGGCCGGCGCACGTGATCACGCCGAGCGCGACCCAATGCTCTTTGACGTCAAACCATCTCGCCGCCTTGACGGCCCGCTTGACCATCGCGGACGTGGCCTCGCCCCGCGGCGCCACCGTACCTTCGCGCGTGGCGAGCTTGTCGTACTCCGCCTGCCGCGCGGTGTGATCGCTCGCGAGCGCGGCCGCGTTCTCGAGGTACGCGGAGCGGACCTGGACCTTGTACGTCGGGTACATGACGTTGCCGGCGAGGAACGCGAGGATCTGAAGGACGAACGTGATCACGGCGAACCGCCGCACACTGCGCAGCGCGCCCGCCCCGCGCCGCTCCTTGCGTAGCCACACCACCAGGTGCGTCGCGGCGCCGACGGCCGCGACCCCGAGCCCGGTGTGGAGCACGAGCAGCCAGCGTGCGGCGGACTCCGTCAGCACGCGGCGAGGCTACAACACAAATGGCGAGAGGGCCCGCGAGGGCCCTCTGTGCGCCACCGGGGTGACGGCCGGATCAGGGAGGATTGGGAGTCACCAGCCCCGCATCGGGTGATGCGATGCGCCGGGTGGCGCTGGGCTCGGAAGATAAGCTAACGAGCGAAACCTACTGCTGCGTCGCGCCGTGGCGGCGGATGAACGCCGGCACGTCGAGCTCGCTCTCGGTGTCGATCTCGCCCGAGAGGACCGCCTTCATGCTCGGGCGCGACTGCGCGCGCTTGCGCTCCGGCTGGACGAGCGGGTGACCGTCGACCGGCGTCGGCGCCGAGCCGTGCGCGAGGCGGGTCTCGCCGTCGGGGATCGGGTTGGACAGCTCGTCGAGCGCGCGCTCGACGGCCGACACGTCGCCGTGGTCTTCCCACTCGATGTTGACCTCGGGCTCGTCGACGATCTGCGCTGACGGCCGGCGCGCCGCCGTGGGAGCCGGGTACTCCTTGGTGATCTGGGCCCCGGCGTCGTACGGCAGGTGGATTTGCGACTGCGACGCCGCGGCGAGGCGCGTGCGCCCCGAGGTGACCGAAGGCACCTGCGTCTGGACCTCGGGCACGAGCATCGTGGTCTTCGCCGCGCGATCGAAGCCGGTCGCGATCACGGTGATGCGGACCTCCTCGGAGAGGTTCGGATCGATCACCGAACCGAAGATGATGTTCGCGTCCTCGTGCGCCGCCTGCTGGATCAGCGACGACGCCTCGTTGACCTCGTGCAGCGTGAGGTCCGGACCGCCGGTGATGTTGATGAGGATGCCGGTCGCGCCCTCGATGTTGACGTCCTCGAGCAGCGGCGAGCTGATCGCCGTCTCGGCGGCCTCGGTCGCGCGGCGCTTGCCGGTGCCGACGCCGGTGCCCATGAGCGCGCGGCCCATGCCCGACATGATGGTGCGGACGTCGGCGAAGTCGACGTTGATGAGGCCGGGGACCGTCATCAGGTCGCTGATGCCCTGCACCGCGTTGAGCAGGACCGAGTCCGCCTTGCGGAACGCCTCGACCATCGACGTCTGCTGGCCGACGAGGCCGAGCAGGCGGTTGTTCGGGATGACGATCAGCGTGTCGACCGCGGCGCCGAGGCGATCGATGCCCTCGATGGCCTGACGCGCGCGCTTCTTGCCTTCGAAGCCGAACGGCTTGGTGACGACGCCGACCGTGAGCGCGCCGCAGTCACGCGCGATCTGCGCGATCACCGGCGCGGCGCCGGTGCCGGTGCCGCCGCCCATGCCGGCCGTCACGAACACCATGTCGGCGCCCGAGATGAGGTCGGCGATGTTCTGCATGCTCTCCTCGGCAGCACGGCGGCCCACGTCCGGGTTCGCGCCGGCGCCCAGGCCCTTGGTCAGCGAGTTGCCGAGCGCGATCTTGTGGGGAGCCATGTTGGCCTCGAGGGCCTGCAGGTCCGTGTTCGCCACGACGAACTCGACGCCGTCGAGGTTGCCGCTGATCATCGTGTTGACCGCATTACCGCCGCCGCCGCCAACGCCAATGACGAGGATCTTTGCGTGAGAGACGTCGTCGAATTCGATGAGTGCCATGGTCGTTCTGGTTCCCCCTGGTGCACCCCATATGAAAGTGGGGGGGATCGACGGGCAACTTTTTGATCCGGACGCGCGGCAGATTTGTTGCGATCCGGATCTCTCCGCGCATTTTTCGACTCCGCGCGCGGCCCGGCCAGCCGGGAAGGGGAGGCTTGCCCCACACATTCGTATGTGTAACGATCTACACATGCCCACGAACCTCGCGATCGACGACAAGCTGCTCACCGCAGCGGTGCGGGTGGGGGGCCACAAGACGAAGAAGGCCGCCGTGACCCAGGCGTTGCGCGAATACATCCAGCGTCGGGAACAGCTCGGAGTCCTGCGTCTCTTCGGGACGGTCGACGTCGATCCTGCCTACGACAGCACGGCACAGCGCAGGCGCAAGTGAGCGTCATCGTCGACACGACGATCTGGTCACAGGCGCTGAGGCGTCGCGACCGCGTCACGAATCATCCGGTCGTCGTCGAGCTGACGAAGCTGGTCCAGGAGGGGCGCGTCACCATGATGGGCGCGATCCGTCAGGAGCTGCTCTCCGGCCTCAAGAGCGAGGCGCAATTCGTCCGGCTACGCGATGCGCTCCGGCCGTTCGACGACGTACAGCTGGAGCCCGACGACTATGAGGAGGGCGCCCGATGCTTCAACCGTTGCATGCAGCGAGGCGTGCAAGGCTCCAACACCGACTTCCTGCTGTGCGCCGTCGCGCTCCGGCGCGATCTGAGCGTGTTCACGAGCGATCGGGACTTCCTCCGGTACGCCGCCGTCCTCGGCGTCCGTCTGCACGCAGCCGCGTAAGCGAACGTCTCAGAACATCTCGGCGAGGCGCGACCAGGCGCGCTTGAACATGCCCGGGCGCTCTTCGCCGCGGCTCGGCAGCTGGACGCTCTTGCCCTGCTCGGCGCCGAACATCACGAGGCCGACGCCGGTCGAGTAGCTCGGCGAGCGCACGACGTCGACGAGGCCACCGATCTTCGTCGGCGCGGCGCGGCGGGTCGGGACGCCGAGGGTCTGCTCGGCGACCTCGGCCATGCCCTCCATGACGGTCGCGCCGCCGGTGAGCACGACGCCCGCGGCGAGGCTGTCGTACCAGCCCGAGCGCATGAGGTCCTTCTTCACGTACTCGAAGATCTCCTCGATGCGCGGCTCGATGACCTGCACGAGCTCCGCGCGCTGGAGGTTGCGCGGACCGCGGCCACCGACGGAGGGGACCTCCATCATCTCGCCCGCGTCGACGAGCTGGCTCCACGCGCAGCCGTACTTGCGCTTGATCTTCTCGGCCGCGTCGAGCGGCGTGCGCAGGATGGTCGCGATGTCGTTGGTGACGCGCTCGCCGCCGAGCTCGATCACCGACGTGTGGACGATCGCGCCGTCGGCGTAGACCATGATGTCGCAGGTGCCGCCGCCGATGTCGACGAGCGCGACGCCGAGCTCCTTCTCGTCCTCCTCGAGGCACGCCTGCGAGGCGGCGAGCGACTCGAGCACGATGTCGGCGACCTGCAGGTTGCAGCGGTTCGCGCAGCGGATGACGTTCTGCACGCTCGACACGAGCGAGGTGACGATGTGGACCTTGGCCTCGAGCCGGACGCCCGCCATGCCGAGCGGATCGCGGATACCGTCCTGATCGTCGACGATGTACTGCTGCGGCAGCACGTGCAGCACCTCGCGATCCATCGGGATCGCGACCGCCTTCGCCTGATCGAGGACGCGCGCGACGTCGTGGGCGCGGATCTCCTTGTCCTTGATCGCGACGATGCCGTTGTTGTTGATGCCCCGGACGTTGGGGCCCGAGATCGCGGCGTACACGCTCGAGATCTCGCAGCCGGCCATGTTCTCGGCCTCGTCGACGGCCTGGCGGATCGAGGACACCGTGGCGTCGATGTTGACGACATTGCCGCGGCGCATGCCCTTGGACGGCGCCGTGCCGATGCCGATGATGTCGACGCCGTCATCCTCGGTCACTTCACCGACGATGCAAGCGATCTTGGTGGTGCCGATGTCGAGGCCGACGATGATCTCGCTGCTCTTGGGCTTGGCCATGGTGTGCTACTGGTCCTTGGCGGATGCGGGTACGGGGTGAAGCGCGACGATGACGCGGCCTTCGCTCGCGTCGAGGTGGAGGGCAGAGGTGCGGGTGCGCTCGGTGTCCGCGAGCGAGGCCCACGCGGCATCGAAGGTGCGCATGCGCTGCGCGAGGTCCGGGCCGAGCGTGCCGAGCTCGATCGCGGCCGCGTGCTCGTAGGTGCGCAGCGTGAGCGCGCGGTGTGCGTCGACGTGGATCTCGCCGATCGCGGGACGCGCGGCGTTGGTGCGCCAGGCGGCGAGCGCCGCGAGTGCGTCGGTGATCGTGGCGGCGACGTTGGCGGAGTCGCGCTCGTAGCTCTCGCGCGCGATCCCGGTGATTACGGGCAGGCCCTCACCGTCGCTGTCGTCGAGCTGCGCGCGCTTGAACGGGTGACCGGTGGCGTCGACGAGGTACAGGCCGCCGAGCTCGACGACAGCGACCGGTGCATGCTCGCGGACGTCGACGACGAGCGTGTGCGGCAACACGCGGTGCACGTCGGCGTCGGCGATCCACGGCGTGGCCTCGAGCGCGGCCGCGACGTCGCCGAGGTTGGTGGCGAACACGTTGTCGCCGAGGCGCACCGGCATCGCGGCGAGGATCTGATCCTCGGTGAGGTGGTGCTCGCCGCGGACCTCGATCGAGGTGATCGCGAACCGCGGCGACGTGGTGACGAAGCGATAGCCGGCCCACACGCCCGTGCCGACGCCGCCGATCGCGATGGTCGCGACGAGGGCGGGCACCGAGCGGCGCAGCGCGCGCCCGCAGCCATCGAGGATCGCGGCGGGCCGCGGCAGCCGCGACCACACGGAGCCGGGGCGGCGACGATTGCGCTTCGCGCGCAGGGTCAGTCGCGACGCCGCCGGGACCGGCGGATCCGTTTTCGTCCCCCCGCGACGGGATCGATCCATGTTTGGCAAATACGCACGCGTGGATCACCCGGGCAATTTTTTGGAATCAATCCGGATCACTTCCGGATCTCTTCGCGCCGCGACCTGAACAAGCGACTCGTGAACGAACGTGCGCTACGCGCGCGCTACTCGTCGTCGTCTTCGATCACGACGTAGTCGTCGGCCTCTTCGGGCGCGACCTTCTTCGGCGCGGCTTCGGGGTCCGGTGTCAGGTCCTCCGTGCGGCCTTTGGTGGCGAGGCGCGACTTCTTCTTCGGCGTGGCCTTCTTCGCAGACGCCTTCTTCGCGGACGCCTTCTTCGCGGACGCCTTCTTCGCGGGCTCCGTCTTGGCCGGCTTGCCGCGCGGCTTGAACGCCTGGGCGTGGGCAGTACCGGAGACGAGCAGGAGAGCCAGGAGCCACCGCATGACCCCTATGCTGCCACAGCGAGCAGCGCGATCCACGGGAATCAGGGGATCGGGCACGACGGCAGCTCGGTGATCGTGATCCGCGCGAGGTAGCTCTGACCGCCGATCGTCTTGAGGCCGAGCTCGTACTGGCGATCCGACGACGTGCATGTGGTCCCCTTGCACGAGCGGAACGCGCGCACGAAGTCCTCGACCTCGTAGAACGAGACCTGCGCGCGTGGCATCAGGAACTCGTTGCGCGTGCGCGGATCGCCGTCGCCGTCGTTGTCGTCCCCCCACCCGGACTCGGTGGTGAACCGATTCGTCACGATCTCGAGCCCCTTGGCAGGGACGTACCCGGGGAGCAAGGACGGCGACTCGTCGGACTCGTCGGCGAGCTGCAGCTGCTCGTAGCTCGCGAGCACGCACAGCGCGCGCATCATCGCGCCCGCCGAGCGGCCGCGCGGGCGCCGCGGCAGGTAGCGCTGGTCGCCGTGCGTGACGAGCGCGCGGCTCGCGGTGGCGGCGACCAGGCAGTCCTTCGCCTTGGTCGCGGTCGCGAGCGCCTTGGTCAGGTCCGGCGGCAGCGCGGGCTCGGCCTCGACGAGCTCGCCGATCGCGGTCGCACGCGCGCGAGGATCGAGCGCCTCGTCGTTGATCGCGGAGAGGTACACGGCGCGGTGCCCCTGCGCCGACAGCACCTCGAGCCCCGCGGAGACGTGATGCTTCTGCACGGCCTCGATCAGGTGCGCCTCGTCGAGCTTGCCGAGCTTGCTGCCGGCGACGTCGCGGTTGCCGGCCCGCTGCGCGATCGCGATCAGCTCGAGGCGGCGATCGTGATCGTCCTCGCCGATCGCATCGATCGCTGCGGCGACGAGCTGCGACTCCGGCGGCGGCAGCGCGGCGATCGCACGCAGCGAGTCCATCACAGTCGCGATGTCGACGTCGTCGACGAGCTGGCTGGTCGCCCACAGCGCGAGCAGGCGGCGCAGGCACGGATCGTCGAGGCCTGCGGTCGGCGCCGGATCCGGCACCTCGACCTCGCGCGGGCAGCCGGCAGGCGCGGGCGGCACCGGGCACGCGAAGTTGCCGCCGTGGAGCATCGCGATCGCCAAGGGGCGCGCGTACGCGACCGGCACCTCGCCGAGCTTGAGCTCCCAGTCGTCGCCGGTCGGCGCGATCTTCGCCCACACCGCATTCGCGTCGGCATCCGTCGCGAGCGGCGTGGTCGCCCAATCGATCGAGATCCGCAGTGCCGGCGCCGGTTCCTCGTCGACCGGTGGTGGTGCGGGTGCCGCATCGATCACGGGCGCCGCGGCGCGCGGGGGCGTGATGCCCGCGCCTTGGGGCGTTCCGCCACACGCCGCCAACCAGGCAAGCGCGGAGATCTTCACAAAGCTCGATGTGGACGCCACGTCTCTAGGACTCACTTCCAGCGCCTGGGTTTCGCCGAGTTTATAGTGCGCCATCATTCCAAGGAGGCGAAGGATGAAGACGTTCTCGAAGCTCGTGCTCTCGATGTGCTCGACGGCCGCGCTGGCCGCGGTCGCGACCGCTCAGCCGGCGCCCGCGACCAAGGTTGCGCCGGCGCCCGCCAAGAGCGAACCCAAGCCGGTCGCCGGCGCGCCCGCGATGCCTCCCGCTGCGAAGGCCGAGGTGCCGGCGATGCCCAAGCCGCCCGCCGAGCTCGCGTCTCATCTCAAGTCGCTGCAAGGCAGCTGGCGTTGTACGGGCAGCGCCCCCGGCCTCGACGGTCAGCCCGCTCCGCTCAAGGCGACGATCAAGGCGAAGTCCGATCTCGATGGCTGGTTCATCCAAGAGGTCTACGACGGCACGGCCGGCAAGATGAAGTACAGGTTCACCTCGTACACGACCTACGACGCCGGCTCGAAGAAGTGGCGCCGCGTGATGCTCGATAGCCTGGGTACCCAGATGATCGGTACGTCCGACGGCTACAAGGACAACAAGATGGACTTCAACCTCGACTCGCTCAGTCCGATGGGCAGCGGACAGTTCCGCGACCACGTGGACCTCAGCGATCCCAAGGCCAGGAAGAGCTGGGGCGAGGCCTCGAACGACAAGGGCAAGAACTGGATGAAGGTCTACGAGATGACCTGCAAGAAGTAACTCAGCGCTGGCCGCGACCGCGCACGCAGAAGCGATTACGCGCCTGCGTCGCGAGGCGGCCGCCCCCGGCTCGGTGCTACGTCGTCGACGCGCTCGCGAGGATCTCCTCGCAGAGCGTGGCGTAGTCCATCCCGACCGACTTCGCGATCTTCGGCAGCAGGCTCGTCGCGGTCATGCCCGGCAGGGTGTTGACCTCGAGCACGAACGGTTCGCCCGCGCTGGTGATCCGCAGGTCGGGGCGCGCGTGTCCGCTGCAGCCGAGCGCGGTGTACGCGGCGAGCGCGATCGTCTCGATGCGCGCGACGGTGTCGGCCGGCAGCTCGGGTGGGATCAGGTAGCGGGTGTCCGTGCGCTTGTACTTCGCCTCGTAGTCGTAGAACTTGGTCGCGGGACGAACCTCGACGGAGCCGAGCACGCGGCCGTTGAGGATGCCGACGAACACCTCGGTGCCGGCGACGTAGTCCTCGACGATCACCGGACCGTGGAACGTGCGCGCGAGCGCGACGGCCGCAGCGAGCTGCGCGCGATCTTCGACGACGCTGACGCCGACCGAGCTGCCTTCATTCGCGGGCTTCACCACGCACGGCAGCGGCCAGCTCGCGAGCGCCTCGAGCGCATCGCTGCCGTCGGCGGGGCCGTCGTGCGGTAGCAGCAGCCAGCGCGGCGTGGGTACGCCGTTGCTCTCGAACATGCGCTTCGACGTCACCTTGTCCATCGCGAGCGCGCTCGCCAGGATCCCCGACCCCGTGCACGGCAGGCCCATGCACGCGCACAGGCCCTGCACCGCGCCGTCCTCGCCCCACGTGCCGTGCAGCGCGTTCCACACGACCTGCGCGCTGGCGTCCTCGAGCAGGCGCGGCAGGCTCGTGCCGGCGCGCCAGTCGACCGCGACCGCGTCCCACCCCTTGCTCTGCAGCGCGGCGAGCACCCCCGTGCCCGTGCCGAGCGAGACCTCGCGCTCCGCCGACAGGCCGCCCATGACGACCGCGATCCGGCGGCCCGCGTACGGATTAGACATGGCTCGTTCTACCTCCGGTTTCTAAAGGACGCCCAACGGCGGAGGATCATTCTGCCGATCGGTGTTGCTACGATGGGCGCATGTCGACGCTCGACCCGTTCGCCAGCACGCTGGAAGCGATCGCCGCGGCCCTCGATCACGCGGGCTACGAGCTGCCGCACGCCAGCCTCGAGCAGTTGCCGGCGCCGCACTACCTCATCCACGGTGACTCGACGCTGTCGGCGCTGCCGCTGACCACGGGCACCGTGGTGGTGACCGGCTCGTTCACGGTGACCGGGCCGCTCGACTTCCATCAGACGGGACGACCGATCGCACACCTGATCGTGACGGAGGACTGCACGCTCGGCCTGGCGTACGTCGACGGCTTCCTCGTGGTGCGGCGCAACCTCACCGTCGGGACCCTGATCGCCGACAGCAACTGGAGCGGCGGAGTGTTCGTCGGCGGCGACCTCGTGGGGCACACGCTGGTGATCAAGGACGTCGGCGTCGAGGTCGATGGACGCCAGCACGTGGAGAAGGTCGCCGACTTCGATGACCTCGATGCCGCGCGCATCGCGGTGCCCGCGTTGTTCGAGCACTCGGAGGATCCTCGCTCTCTCTACATCGCGCTGCGCGACTCGAGTGATCCGCTCACGCCGGCGCGTCCGGCGCATCCGGCGCATGCGCCTGCCGCGGCTGCGCCAAAGGCCATCGCGCCGAAGAAGGCTGCGCCGAAGAAGGCTGCGCCGAAGAAGGCTGCGCCGAAGAAGGCTGCGCCGAAGAAGGCTGCGCCGAAGAAGGCTGCGCCGAAGAAGGCTGCGCCGAAGAAGGCTGCGCCGAAGAAGGCTGCGGCAACGAAGAAGGCCGCGCCGAGGAAGGCCGCGAAGAAGCGCCGCTCGAAGTAGCGCGCTGGGAGAAACTAGGTCGGACCTAGTTTTCTGCACAACTTGTGCACGGACGAGCGGCGCAAGAGCGGCAAAGGTGGCGTGGGGATCGGCTAGACGAGAGGGGATGACCAGGTCGGACCTGGTTTCTGCACAACGTGGGAGAAAACTAGGTCGGACCTGGTTTCTGCATCGCCCCGGCGTTGGGAGGTGATCAGTGCCTGCTTTCTGCACACTGACGTCGCGCAAAAGCGACCGATGGTGGCCCGGCGATTGGCCAGACGAGGGCAGTTGCCGGTATGCCGCACGCGGCGGGCCGTGATCTGTCGCCGAGTTGCGAGGCGGGTGAGGGGCGCGAGGAGCTGGCGCGCGATCTGGATGGCGTTGGCCGCATGAACAAGCTCGCTGTCACCGCCATCTCGCTCGTCGCGCTCTCGACCTCGATCGCCGCCGCGAAGGACCAGGCGGATGGGAGCGTGACCAAAGCCGCCCGCAAGGGCGATGTCGCGACCGAGTACACGCTGCGGCCCGATGGTGCGTTGTTCCGTCAGATCGGGAAGCACACGTGCCAGGTCTCGACGGAGGTGTACGACTTCAAGGTCGCGCAGCACCCGAATGATCCGTCCGCGATCTACGTGGTGAAGAAGGGCGGGCTGTTCGCGCTCGTGCCGTCGCCCTCGGATCGGAACGCGGCGAGCTGCCCGTCGGCGAAGCTGGACGCGCTGGTGCCCGGCGTCGAGCGCGTGCGCGACCAGTGGATGTACAAGGTCGTCGATCGCAAGGACACGCCGATCTCGCTGGTCGCCCAGGACACCGATGGCCGCGTGACGGCGTGGGATGCCAAGGGCGTCGCGGTAACCGTGACCGGCGCGCGCGACATGAAGCTCAACAGCTGCTTCGGCAGCAAGAAGAGCTTCGGCTCGTACGTCGCGTTCGTGATCGACGGCGACGGCAAGGTCGCGAAGATCGGCGGCAAGGACCCGCGGAAGTCGAAGCACGATCCGCAGCGCTACGAGAGCCTCGACGCCTTCATGGCCGTCAACAAGGTCTGCAGGTAGCTCGCGACCGCGCTCGCCGCGCAGCCAGCGGGCGCCTCACGCGCTCGCCGCCGCGGGAGAACGCTTGGTCGCCGCCGTGAACGCGATGATGGCGTCGGCCGCGGCTGCCGCGCCGTCCACGCCGGCATACAGCTGCTGCATGCGCGCCGCGCTCGCACGGAACGCAGGCTCCGCGAGCAGGCGGCGCACCGCCGCGGTCATCGCTTCGGTGGCAGCGGCCTTGGGCGATAGCCGGAGCGCCATGCCCTGCCGCTCGGCGAGCGCGACGTTGAGCTCCTGCTCGCCGTGATACGGCATGCCGACGAACGGCGTCCCGCTCGCCATCGCGGTCTGCACGCTGCCTTGCCCGCCCATGATCACGGCGGCGGCGACGCGCGGCATGACGAGGTGGTTGGGCAGCACGCCCTCGACGAGCACGTCGTCCGCCTCGAGATCGCGGACATCGTGGATCGTCGAGCCGACGAGCACGCGGGCGCCGGCGGCGCGCACGGCGGGCACCAGTGTGCGGAGGAACGGCGCACGCACGCTGGTCGGCGCGACATAGACGACGCTGCCCGATGCGGCCAGGAACCGCTCGACCCGCTCGGGGATCGGGCGATCGAGCCGCGCGAACAGCGGGCCGGCGTAGCGCATCCGCGTCGACGGCCAGAGCCGGCGCCCGCGCGGTCGCCATGCGTCCATCTCGGCGCGCGAGATGCCCAGCACCTCGGGGAGCTCGGTCACGAGCGTGAGGTCCGCGCACATGAGCGCCATGAGGCTCGGGAGCTGCTCGACGCCGAGCTCCGCCGCGACCCGGTTGAGCCCGGCCAGCGGCGCCTTGACCAGGAACGGGATCGTGTGGACGAGCTTCTTGCGCACGAACGCCGGCATCCACGAGGGCATCGGCCGCGGTGGGTTGACCGGCATCGGGAACAGCGCGCGCTCGGCGACCGGCGGCAGGAACGAGCCACCATGGGACGCGGCGAGCGGGATGCCGGCGACGCGCGAGGACAGGTACGAGGTCAGGTTGAAGCCGATGACCGCGAGCGTCGCGCCGACGGACGCGAAGTGCGCGGCCTCGGCGCGGACCGCGGCGCGAATGAAAGCGTCGGAGAAGAACGGGCGGTTGTCCGTTCCCATCGACAGCACGCCCTCGAGGAACGCGCTCGCCGCCTCGGACTCCATCGGAGGATCGAGCCGCGTCCACGCGACGCCTGCCTCGTCGAGGAGATGCGCGTACGGCCCCCCGTGCGACGCGATCGACGCCGGCACGCCACGGGCCTCCAGCGCGCGGGCGATGGCGAGCATGCGCGACGTCTCGGACAGAAAGCCGCAGTTGGGGAGCAGGACGATCATGAAAGGTAATATATTACCTGTTATGCCTGCCTCCAAGCCGATCGAGGTCGACCTCGAGCACGTGCCGCCGGCGGTCCGAGAGCGCGTCGTGATCTTCCGCCAGCTCATCGTGCTCGGCGGCCGCGTCCGCGCGCTGATGGACGCCCACCTCGCGCCGCTCGGGCTGACCACGCAGCAGGCCGCCGTCCTCACGTACGCGAGCGGGCGTCCTCAGCCCCCCACCCAGGGCGAGATCGCCCGGCACCTGGGGGTCTCGCATCAGAACGTGCGCCAGCTGGTGAACGCGCTCGTCCGCAAGGGGCTCGTCGACGAGCGCCCAGATCCCGCCGATCGGCGCAGCAAACGGATCGTGCCGACCCGGCGCGTCGCGCGGCTGTTCGCGCGCCGCAACCCGGCGGACTTCGCGACCGTCGCGGGCTGGCTGCACGGCGTCGACGATCGCGAGGCCCGCCAGCTGGTGAAGCTGCTCGGTCGGCTCGCGACGAGCCTGCCGAAAGGCTAATGGGGCACCTCAGGTGCCGACGATCACCGGTTCGGGGTGCAGCTCGACGCCCAGCCGGTCTCGCACCCCGGCCTGGATCTCGCGGGCGAGGGCGAGCAGCTCGCCCGCCGTTGCACCGCCACGGTTGACCAGCGCGAGCGCGTGCTTGCGCGAGATGCCGACGTTGCCGACGGTGTAGCCCTTCGTGAAGCCGGCCCGCTCGATCAGCCAGGCGGCCGCGAGCTTGGTGTGGCCGTCGGGCGCCGGGAACCGCGGCAGCGTGGTGCCCGGCGGCAGGCGTGCCTCGAGCGCCGCGAGCTGTATGGCGTCGACGATCGGGTTGGTGAAGAACGAGCCCGCGCTGCGCGACTCGGGATCCGCGGCGTCGACGACCATGCCCTTGCCGCGCCGCAGCTCGATCACCGTCGAGCGTACCCGTGCGAGCGGCGCGCGGCCTCCGTCGGGAATCGCGAGCGCGCGGCACAGCTCGGCGTAGCGCAGCGGGGCGCTGTCGGGCCGGCGCGCGAGGCGAAGCTCGACCTCGACGACGATCCACCGATCGTGGCCCTTGAAGATGCTGGTGCGGTACGCGAACCCGCACGCCGCGGGCGCGAGATCCTCGATCGCCAGACCGGCGCGGTCGAGG
>Ga0247822_10000170_pt1 | contig 30480 bp, 26 predicted proteins | sample 13C_Cellulose_Da_FD_192423 | JGI IMG/M metagenome (GOLD analysis project Ga0247822, IMG submission 192423) | Soil microbial communities from agricultural site in Penn Yan, New York, United States - 13C_Cellulose_Day30 | ecosystem: Environmental > Terrestrial > Soil > Agricultural land | place...
GTCCGGGAATGGACTTACCGAGCGCGAGCACCACCGGCTCGCCGATGCCAATGACGCCGCAATCGAGCGACACGCCATCGCGGAGACGGCGGAGCGCGCCGAGCACGTCCGTCTCCGGCGCAATACGGAACGTGAGCGTGCGGCCGACTGGCGGGCGGTCAGCAAGGATTGAAGGCTGTGCGTTCTCGGTCATGGGCGCGCGCTTAGCTCAGAGCCGCACCGTGCGTCGAGGAGCACATAGCCTGCTCCTGCGGGCCAGCACGAGACTCGACAATCGGGGGGAGGGGCCTTGCGGCTCGGAGCAAGGGAGCGGCCGGGCACAGCATCCCAGGCGCAACGGCAGGGGATTGGCTAACCTTCCCCGCGTCCATGCGTTACGTCTCCGCCGCTCTGCTGGCGCTCCTCGTCACCGCCTGCCGGGATGATCGGCTCGTGCCCGCGCTCCCACCCGGGCTGCGGGTGGACACGTATGCGCAGCGGTCCGCCTCAAAGGTGGATGTGCTGTGGGTGGTGGACGACTCGGGCTCCATGGCGCCGCGGCAGGCGAACCTCGCGCGCAACTTTCAGGCTTTCATCGCCCTGTTCCGCCAGGGGAGCATCGACTTCCGCCTCGCCGTCACCACCACGGATATCTTCGCCCGCCCGGGTGAGCTGGTGGGCACACCTCAAGTGCTGGCACCGGATACACCGGACCTCGAGAGCGCCTTTGCCCGGAACGTGCAGGTGGGCACGCTAGGCAGCGCGTACGAGGCCGGCCTGGAGGCAGCGCGGCTCGTGCTGGAGCAGCAAGCCGAGAAGGGAGCGCCCTGGCGCGAGGCGCTCGCCGCGTGCGAGGCGGGGTGTGACACCGAGACGTGCCGGGAGAGCTGCGCCGTGCGCTATCCCGTTGCATTCCTGCGCCCGGGGGCGTTCCTGTACCTCGTCTTCGTCACCGATGAGGAGGACCGCTCGCCCTACGAGCTGCGTGCCTACTGGCGGGTCTTCGAGCAGGCGCAGGGTATTGGCAACGACGGCACGGTGGTGGCCTCCGCCATCATCGGGGATGTGCCCGCCAATGGCTGCGGAGCCACCCCGGGCACGCGCTACCTGGAGCTGGCGAGGATGACAGGCGGAGAGGTGGGCAGCATCTGTGATGCCGAGTTCGCGGACACACTGCGCGCGCTGGCTACCAGCGCCGTGGGCCTGCGGCGGACCTTCGTCCTCTCTCATGTGCCAGATCCAGCGACGCTCGAGGTCCATGTGCGCTATCCGTGCGGTGTGGCGGCGGAGGCCGTGGCGAACTGCGAGGCAGTGGACCGCGAGGCGTGCGAGGGACAGTCAGCCGATGCGCTGGAGACTGTCTGCACGCCTCAGCGGGACGGTCCGGACGGCTGGCGCTACGAGCCCGAGCGGAGCGCGCTCTTCTTCTCGGGCCGCTCCGTCCCAGGACTGGGGGCACGGGTGGAGGTGCGGTACTTCGAGGAGGGAGCGCGGTGAGGGGGTGGGTGCTGGGATTGGCGCTGTGGTGCGCCGCGTGTGGCGGCGACGTGGGCCGCCAGGTTCGCCCACGGCTGGTGGCGCCTCCGGCGACGCTCGAGTTCGGCGCCGTGCCTGTTCTGCGGGAAGCCACGAGAGAGGTGCCGCTCGTCAACGCGGGCCGAGCAGGACTGCGCGTGCTCGGGGCTCGTATTCAGGAAGCGGACTCGGCGTTCCGGGTGTTGTCGGCGCCAGAGAGCGTGGCGGCGGGTGGGGAGGAGGCAATCCAGATCGTCTTCGTGCCTCCAGGCGAGGCGGTGTATCAGGCCACGTTGGTCGTTGAGACGGATGATCTGGAGCGCGAGGTGGTGGAGGTCGCGCTGACCGGCGAGGGGCGGACGGCGGCAGCGCTGGAGCTGGCACCCGCGGTGCTCGACTTTGGCCGGGTTCCCGAAGGTCAGGCCGTGACCCGCTCGTTCACGGTGCGCGCGCAAGGGACGGCGGACCTGGTGCTGGAGGATCTCCGGTTGGCACCGGGCACAAGCTCGGCGTTCGGGCTTATGGGATCGGTGCGCACGCCAGCGGTGGTAGATGTCGGGAGCGAGGTGCAGCTCACCGTGCGCTATGCAGTGCCTGTGGGGGCCTCGGAGGCGATGAGCGGCGGCGTGCTCGTGCGGACCACGGATCCGGCCCGGCGGGAAGCCACAGTGGAACTGCGAGGGACAGTGAACCGGGCACCTGTGCCCCGGGTGGCGCCTCTGGGAACGAGCGCACCTGGGCGGGAGGTGGTGCTCGATGGGACAGGCTCGATGGATCCCGATGGGGATGCGCCGCTGACGTATCAATGGGTCTTGCGCTCGCGGCCCGTGGGAGCACAGGCATCCATCGCGGAGCCGGGAGCCGCGCGCACGGTGCTTCGATTGGATCCGGCGGTGCCTGGGGAGTACGAGGCGGAGCTCCACGTCACGGATGCGGGAGGCGCTCGGAGTGTGATGCCAGCCCTCGCGCGGGTGGTCGCTGCGCCCGCACAGCAACTCCTGGTGGAGATGTTCTGGGATAACGCTGTGACGGATATGGACCTTCATGTGCTGCGTGTTCCAGGAGCTGCGCTGGGGAGCATCCCGGACGACTGCCACTATGCGAATCCCCGTCCGGACTGGGGAGCGCCTGGTGTGAGTAGGGATGATCCTGAGCTGCTGCGGGACGCGCTCACGGGATATGGCCCGGAGGTGTTCGGCTACGGAGAGCCGGGGGAGGGGAGTTATCGGGTGGCGGTGGTGTTCTCTCGGGAGAACGGCGCCGTGGATCCTCGGAGCACGGTGACAGTACGCGTGTATGAGCGCGGCGTGGTGAGGGGGGAGTTTCGCCGGATGCTCTCGCAGCAGGGCGATGCGTGGAGTGTAGCGGATGTGAGCTGGCCAGCCGGTGTCATCACGGAGGTGCCGTGATACGGCGGTCGTCTCCGCGGAGTGGCGCACCCAGGCTGCCTTATTGAGGGGGTGAGAAGCAGGCCACCTCGCCGAAGGTGTCGCCGACGCAGACGCGCTGCTGTTCCGGCCAGGCCCAGCGGTTGCCCGAGGAGTGAGGCACGGCGCCGGTGGGGAGGTCCTGCCGCTTCAGCGTCAGGCGGCTGCCAGGCCCTTCCCAGGCATACAGCCTCCACTTGCTGTCGCGATCCATGTTCTCGCAGGGGGGAGGCTGTCCCCGCTCCAGGGCACACGGAGTGGTGAGGTACAAGCGCACCAGGTCCTGCGCGAACTGCGCGTGGACCTCTCCATCAGGTCCAAGAGGAAAGGAGAGCTCCTCTTCGAAGGCGGGTTTGCGGTCGGGCACGTGGCGCACGAGGTTCATGGCGGCTTCTCCCTCGGCTCCCGAGGTCAGCATGAGCCAGCCTTGGAGACCTGATTCCGCCGACCAGAGCTGGAAGAAAGAACCCGGCGGGCAGTCCGCCAACGCGCCCCATTGCTGTGCACCGGACGAGAGGACAGCGCACCGGGGGCCTTCTCCAGCACTCAAATCGACCTGGTAGAGCCCGAGCAGCCGCTCCGAGAGCCAGAAGAGCGTGCTGCGGATTGATTGTCCCGGGCTATCCGGGGCAGAGGGCAGCAGCGCGGGAAGGGCCTGCGGTTCTTCCAGGGGGCCTTCCACAGGGCCACGGCGCAGCATCTTCCCATCACTCACCGCGATGGACTCACCTGCGGGAGAGAGCGCCGTTTGCAGCAGGAGCGTCCCTCCTCCTTCGACGGACTCCACTGTCGAGTAGGGCAGCGCGGTGAAGCGGCCCGTAGTGGGGTCGAGGAGCCACTTCCCATTGGCCATCAGCCGGGAGCCGCCCAACACCCAGTGCAACTCCCGGATCTCCTCTCCGTCGGTGGAAGAGCCGGTCTCGCTTGGAGTGGAGGGTGGCTGCGCCAGGCCTGCGGCATCAGCGGAAGCCGGAATGGGCTCGGAGCAGGAGCAACCGCCGCGGCCACAGGCCCCCACGAGCAGGGCCAGCAGCAAGCTCCGGCCAGGGAGCCAACGCCCGGCCAGGAAGATCTCCCGGTTTGCCATCACCCTCTCGCGATCAGGTGGAAGAGAACTGGATCTTAGAGTGCGGCTTAGGGAGCGGGAAGAGAGGAGTGACGGTGGTCTCCTGCTGAAGTTTCTTCAGCAACTCCTTGAGTTGGGCGAGGGTGCCGCGGCTCTTGCTGGAAGCATCCCAATGGTGCTCGTGAAGCAGGACGATGTGCCCATCCTGAGGCAGGCTGTGGGTGGAAGACTCAGCGGCAACTCCCTTGATCTGCATCCAGTCGGAGATGCGAGGCTTGCGCGAGACGAAGGTGCCGTTGGGGAAGAACTCAAAGTTCCAGCCCACATGAGGCAGCTTGAGCTCCTGCGTGATCATGTTGACGAACACCTTCTGGCCATCATGGCTGAAGAAGCTTCCGTTGCCGGGCAGCCGGGCGGCCGCGAAGCCAGTGAAGGACTTGTCATGGTGGGCTGAGAACAGCTCCTGGATGAGCCGCGAGTTCTCCTCGAAGTCCTTCTTGACGCTGGCCGTGCCGGTGGCTGTGTACTCCTTGGTATATTGCGCCTGCTCCGCAGGGTCATGATCGTAGCCATGGCTGGCCAGGAAGTGCCCTCCTTTCAGCATCTTGCTCAAGATGCGGTACTGCTCGTCGCGGTTGCCGTTCATCCACAACATGTTGAGGAAGAAGGTCGCGTTGAGCCCCAGCTCGTCCAGCGTATCAATGACTGAATCGGTGATGGGCTTGGGACCATCATCGAAGGTCAGGTAGATCCGGGGCTTTTGCTTCTCGGTGGAGGCATAGGTGATCTTGGCGTGGTTCAAAGGCAGCGGCTCCAGAGGAGCCAGCTTGAAAGAGCCTGCGAGCTTGGCCAGCACCTGTGTCAGCTTCTGAGCGTTGTCCTTCCAGTGAGGGCTATGCAGCAGGACGATGTCTTTGTCCGCCGGCAGTCCCTGGGCGCTGGCGTAGATGCCGTCCAGGCCCTGCCATCTGGCCGCCGTCAGGTGGGCGAGCTTGTTCGTGGGGGCCAGCTCGAAGTTCCAGCGGATATGAGAGAGCTGCTCTCCCGAGGATAGCCGCGTCAGGTACGTGTTGTCGGTGAGGTTGCTCCCGGACATGCGCGCCAGCTTGAAGCCAGGGAAGGTGTCTCCTTGAGCCTGGAAGAGCTTCTTGAAGGCTTCGAGGTTGGAGGAGTAGAGCTGCACGAGCTCCAGCGGTGTCTTGGCATAAGAGAGGCTGACGCCGAGCGTGTGTCCCTCCTTGACCATTCTCTTGATGAGGGCGTGGTAGTCGATGTCCGCCTTCATCCGGCCGGATTGCAGGAAGAAAGTGGCCTTGGCGCCCAAGGACTTGAGGGCATCGAGAATGCCCGGACATGCGGTATCAGGACTGTCACTGAAGGTCAGGTAAATTGTGGAGGAGGGCATGGGTGAACCTCGTTTCGGGCCATGCTGCACGAGTTCCCTGCGCCCAGCTCTGCTCCTTCAGTGGTATGGAGCGGGGCGCGTTCGTGTGCAGGTGGGGAATTGGCTAACCTTCCTCCGTGTCCATGCGTTGCAGCGTCGCCATCCTCCTGGTGCTCCTCGTCACCGCCTGCCGGGAAGATCGGCCGCGGCTGGATGCGGGCGTCCCCGCGCTGGCGTGCGAGCGCCGTGAGGACTGCCCCGGCGGGCAGATCTGCACCCAGGAGAGGTTCTGCGCGCCGTGTGAGTCGAATGGCCAGTGCCGGTTGAAGGAGCTCTGCGCCGCGGAGACCCGCGTCTGTACCTTGCGAGCCGGTTGGGGAGCGGAGTGCGCGCGGAACGAGGAGTGCCCCCTCGGGGCCTGGTGCCACCAGGGGCTGTGCCAGTCACGGACCGCAGTCACCCTGTGCCCCTCGGGGAGCCGGGAGGAGTGCGCTACCGGGCAGCGCTGCAACCTGACGACCCTCGTGTGCGAGGAGGAGCTGGGCTGCCTGGAGGACGCGGACTGTGGAGCGGATGAGATCTGCAATACCGGGCTGCATGCGTGCGTGCCGCGCTGCACTGAAGCGACAGCCTCCACTGTCTGTGCCTCGGGTGAGCGCTGCGCCGCGAGCCGCTGCGTCCAGTGTGTCGCAAGCACGGAGTGTGGCCCGGGCTTCTTCTGTGACGCCGCGGGCCGCTGTGCAGCCACGCCTCGCTGCTACTCGGATCGGGACTGCCGTGTACCGTGGGTCTGTCATGTGCCCACGGGGGCATGCCTGGAGCGTCCGCCCCCCTGCACCTCCGATGAGAGCTGTGGCTCAGGCCAGCGCTGTGACATCGGCACGGGGGCCTGCATGCCCCGGAGTTGCCAGCCGGATGCGCTCGAGCCCAATGACTCACCAGGGTCCGCTTTTCCAGTCCATGCGAGCCGTTACCTGGATCTGACCTTGTGTTCGGGAGACGTGGACCACTTCGCCATTACACTGCAGCGAGGCGATCAGCTCGGGGTGAATGTCGAAGGAGATCCCTTCGCTGAAGCCTCCTTCTCCACGGCCATCCTGGATCCGAGCGGACGGATGCTGGCCTCGGGGCGGATGCTGGCCTCCTTCGTCGCGGCCTCTGCCGGGACTTACAGCATCCGGGTCTCTACCTCGGCTGCCGCGCAGCGCTATGACGTGGGGTTCTTCCTCTCGCGCGGCACGCCCTGTGACGACGACCGCCAGGAACCGAATGACACACCTGCCACCGCGAAGCCCTACACCCCAGGCCTGGTGGTGGAGGGAGTCATCTGTCCTCAGGACCAGGACCACTTCACGCTGTCCGTGCCCGTGGGCCGCGGCGTCAGGGCTTCCCTCACGAACTACTCCGCCGCGAGCGGGCTGTTGCGTCTGTGTCTCCTCGAAGGAGCGGTAGAGCGGGGCTGCTCCGAAGAGCCATTGGGGGCCACGGTCTCCCTGCCGGAGGCTGTCGCGGGAGGGAAGTCCCTCACCGCGCGCATCGCGGGAGACGACGCTCGCACGGCGAACGGCTACACCTTCCAGGTGGAGTTCCCATGAGCTGCCACACGCGCCTGGGGCTCCTCCTGCTGGTGCTGCTCTCCGCCTGTGGAGGCGAGCGTCGCCCGGGCGGGGATGCGGGGACATCCGACGACGCTGGCACCCGGGTGCCCGGTGATGCTGGAGGCTCGGACGCGGGACCTACGGATGGAGGGGCTGACGCCGGTGTTCTGCCGCCTCCTCGTATCCTTGGAGTCCTGCCCACTCGTGGAGAGAGCGGCGGCGGGACGTGGATCGCGTTGCGAGGCAGCGGCTTCCTGCAGGGTGTGGCGAGCAGCACCACTGAAGCCGCGAAGCGCACGGTGCTCCAGGTCGGTGGGACCCGGGTGCGCGATTTCCAGATCATCGATGACACCCTGCTCGAGCTGCGCACGCCCCAGGGTGCAGCCGGAGCCGCGAGCATCACGCTGGAGAATCCCCGAGGACTCGCCGGCTGTGACGGCTGCTTCACCTGGTTCGAGCTTCTCTCCCTTCACTCCATTTATCCTGAGACAGGGCCGCTGGCGGGTGGCAACACCGTGACGTTGGTGGGCTCCGGCTTCACGGCTGGGACACAGGTGCTCCTGGGCGGCTTCTCGAGCCCAAGGGTGGAGCGCATGTCCTCCACGGAGCTGCGCGTCGTGGTTCCTCGGAGCCGGGTGGCCAGCCCTGTGGATGTGCGAGTCTACGGAGAAGGAGAGGGGAGCTTCCTCCGGCGCGCGTATCGCTATGTGGAGGACCTGAGAATCGCGGAGGTTGCTCCGCTCACGGGGCCACTCGCGGGAGGGACCCCGGTGGTGCTCACCGGCCATGGCTTCGAGGGTGCCACCGCCGTGCTCTTCGGCGGCGTCCCCGCCGTGTCCTTCGAAGTGGAGAGCTCCACGCGAATCACCGCCACCACGCCCCCAGGCACAAGCCCCGGAGCCGTGGAGGTGAGCATCGTCACGCCACGAGAGTCCTGGAGCGTTCGTGGCGGCTTTACCTATGCCGATGCCACCGGCCCCTTCGCGCTCTATGGGCTCTTCCCGCACGTGGGAGCACGGGCCGACGGCTCGGTGACGCTGACGGGACAAGGCTTGGACGCACCGGGGTTGTCCGTGAGCTTCGGAGACATACCCGTGGCACTTGGCGCCGTGACGCGTACCACCGCTGTTGTCACGGTCCCTCCCCGTGGAGCACTGCCTCGCATCGTTACCGTGACTGCTACTCAGGGCGTGGCCAGTGCAAGCCTCGCAGGTGGCTACACTTTCCGGCTGTCGCTGGCGGGACTGACACCGTCGAGCGGGCCGGTCCAAGGTGGGACGGAGGTGCTGCTCAACGGGGCGAATCTTCCCTCGGATGCCGTGGTCTCCGTGGGAGCGAGGGAGGCCACACAGGTCGCTGTCTCCAGTGAGACGCGCCTCGGCCTCACATCGCCCCGCGGCTCGAGTGGCCTGGCGAGTGACATTCATGTCCATGCCGCGAGCGACCCGGAGAACGAGGCCTTCCTGCCCACAGCCTTCCAATACGAAGCGCCGCTCATGCTCGGGCAGGCTGAGCCCGCGCGGGGCGCCATCGCGGGTGGCACGCTCGTCACATTGAGAGGCGACGGCTTCGGAGAGGACACCACCGTCACCCTGGGCGGCGAGCCCGCGCGCGACGTGCAGGTGGTGGATGCCCATACGCTCATCTGCCGCACACCGCCTTCCGGCATGGGAGCCGTGGAGGTCGCCGTCTCGCGAGGAAGTTCCAGGGCCTCGCTGACGGAGGGGTTCACCTATTTCGATCCGCGCGGACCGGGAGGACTGTCAGGCGCACCCTTCACCGGGACACTCAACGTCACGGTGCTGGACTCCTCGTTTGGAGCATACGGAGCGCCGGTGCCCGGGGCGCGGGTGATGCTCGGCACGGATCCGGCAACCCCCTTTCAGGGAACGACGGACGCGCGCGGACAGCTTACGTTCTCGGACGCGCGGCTCGCGGGAGCACAGCTCGTGACGGCCTTCAAGGAGGGCTACGACGCCATCACCGTGACGAGCATCCGAGCGGAGAACCTCACGGTCTTCCTCCGCCGTCTCGGGAGCGAGGCCAACCCAGGCAATCCGCCGATCCCCGCGACGGCCGTCATCACAGGCCGGGTGCTCGGGTTCAAGCCGCCTCGGCCACTGGCTCCTGATGAGGAGCTGGAGGCCCGCGTCTTTGTCGCCCAGCTGAGCCCTGCGGGAGGCCCGCCGTTCACCGGAGTGGGAGATCGGACCCTGGACACGTGGAAGTTGCGCCAGGACGGTGCCTCCTTCCGCGTTCACGCCCAGCCGGGGCTGCGCGCCGTGTATGCCGTGCTGGGCGTGGTGAAGGGCTCGGACTTCGAGCCCTATCTGCTTGGTATCCACCGGGGCATAGTCGCCTCCAGCACTCGCGTCGCGGAGGGCAAGGACGTGGTGCTCGACATGCATCTGGATGTCACGGCTCCGCTCACCGTCGATGGCCCGATCAGCGTCGGCGGATCTCCCGCGCTGCACGAGGTGTACGCATGGCTGGACCTGGGCTCGGAGGGGCTCGTTCCCCACCCGGCCAACTGGGGTACGGGCTCGCGACTCTTCTCGTCCGTGACCGGACCAGGACCTCGGCTCACGTTTCCGTTCTTCCCCCGGCTCGAGGGCTCGAGCTTCCTCTTCCTCGATCTGCTCCGAGGCACCACCGCGTACCCGCAGAGTCTGCTCTACCACCGGCAGCCCGGAGTGCTGGCCGAGGGGGTGATGCTCGGTCCCATGCTGCCGCTGGCCACCTTCATCACTCCGGCGCCGGGGGCACGTTTCGAGGGCACCCTGGGCTGGCGCACGGAGGGAGGCGCCACGCCAGAGGTGCAGCAGATCGTCCTCTCGGAGCTGGGACCTACAGGAGGGCCGCGTTGGACAGTGGTCATGCCAGGGGGGGCCACTCAGGTGTCGATGCCAGCTCCAGCGCTGGAGGTGCTCCGCGCCACGCTCCCTGCTGGTGCCGTGCTCCGAGCGGAGCTGATCACCAGCCGCGTGCCCCGCTTTCAATACGACCATTGGACCTATGATGCGCTGTCCCCAGTGGCCTGGACGGCCTACGCCCTGGCCCGCTCGGAGCTGATCGACCCGTGAACTTCCTCGGCAGCCTCGTGCTCCTGTTGTTGCTCGCCGCCTGCTCCGACACAGGGAGTGGCGCGGACTGCCGCGAGCCCTCGGATTGCGGCGCACCCGCGGAGGCATACCGCTGCGACCCTGAGGCGGGCGCGTGCCTCTGCCGCACCGATGCGGCTTGTCCTCCGGGAGAGCAGTGCAACGCGGCTGGCTTCTGCCAGGCGCGCACGGGCTGCGAGAAGAACGCGGACTGTACGGACCCAGCGCTCTTCTGCGACACCACCACCGGAACCTGTCTGTCCCGAGGGCGCTGCACGACGGATCTGCACTGTCAGGCTGGTGAGGTGTGTGATGCCTCGCGTGCGACGTGCGTGGAGGGATGCCGGAGCGCGGGGGACTGCCCTGGGGCGGCCTGCCGCTGTGGCGACGCTCCGTGCGTCTGCGAGGCCACGAGCGAGCAGGACCGTGCGGCCTGTGCAGTGGGCGTCTGTGACGCGGCCTTCTGCGCGGAGGATCGTGACTGTGCCTTTGGCGAGCGTTGTGGCACTCCCGCTGGAGAGCCTCGGGCACGCTGCTACAGCGATGCGGACCCTCTCCGCCGTCCCTACTGCGCGAGCTGCAACTATGGTGGTGGCATCCAGATATGTGGGCGGGGGGCCAACTACTGCCTCGTGGAGACGGCGCCCGGCGGCGGCTCCTTCTGTGGCGTGGACTGCTCGGGAGGGCAGGGCTGCCCCAATGGCTACCAGTGCGCGGACGTGGTGGTGGCCTACAGCCGCTCACGCTGCCGCACTGACGCGGAGTGCGCGCCGGATCCTTCACTCCCCTGCCGTGCGGACGCGGATTGCCGACGGGGCGGGCGGTGCGTGAAGGCCTCCGGCCAGGACGTGGGGGCGTGCGCCGGCCGCTGCGACGTGGCCGAGGGAGACGTGCTGGGCTACTGCTCGTGCCAGCAGGACACGGACTGCGCCCAGGGCACCTGCAGCCAGGGCGCGTGCACGTTGAGCCGCAAGCCATGCGTGACGGACGCTGACTGTCGGCCCGTGCGCTGTGTGGACTTCAATGGAGCCGGTGGCTGCCTGATCGGCCAGAACTGCGCTCCGGGCGAGGGCCTCACGTGCGCCGAGGTCGCCCCGCGCTAAACCCTTGAGGGGACAGGGCTTCCAGGTGGGTTGAATAGAGGGGCAGGTCCTCCGTCAGAAGGGGCAACACGGAACACGACGGAGGACCTCGAACATGAACCTCAAGACCGGCATCTTCTCCCTGGCTCTCGGCACGCTGCTTCTCGGCTCCACCGCGATGGCGGACGACAACCAGTTCCAGCCCCAGTGGAACGACAACGGCACGGAGGTTCAGTCCCAGGGGTTCCACGGCGGACATGACCAGGGCTACCGCGCTCCCATCCAGGTTCATGTCCACACCGGTGCTTGCCGCCATGGGCCGCAGCCCGCCCCTCCGAAGTACCAGCAGGGCCGCTACGAGCTGAGGACGGTGCAGCAGTGGGTCCCCGGCCGCTACGAGCAGGTGTGGGTGCCGGAGCAGTGCAACTACAAGCCGCGCCGGGGCGCGACGAAGTGCCGCGGTGGCTACTACGACCGGCGCTGGGTGGGGGGCCACTACCAGAGCGTTGAGCAGTGGGTGTGGGTCCCCTCCCGCTGGCACCGGAACTCGGGCCCCGAGTGGCGCAGCCCGGCCTCCTACAACTACTGAAGAGAGCGCTTGAAGAGAGCGCCGCAGTCATGAACACCGGGGGCCCGAGGCTCCCGGTGTTTTTCGTTCTGGCACTCCCGGGTGCCTTTTTGAGCCGCGCCCTGCTAGTGATGCGCCCGCATGGCGACCGCCTTCATCACCGGAGCCGGAATCCGCATCGGCAGCGCGGTCGCGCGAGCCCTGGCACAGGCCGGCTATGATGTGGCGCTCCACGCGAACCGCTCGGTGAAGCCGCTGGAGGCGCTGGCCGTGGAGCTCCGAGGCCTTGGCCGCAAGGTCTCCCTCTACACGGCGGATCTCTCGAACCCACGAGCCGTGGAGGAGCTGGGCGCTCGGGTCCATACGGATCACCCCACGCTGGATCTCGTCGTCCACAATGCGGGCCTGTACGAGCGCGTGGCCTTCGAGTCCATCACCCGCGAGCAGTATCGGACGATGCTCGCGGTGAACCTGGATGCGCCCTTCTTCCTCACCCAGGCGCTGCTGCCGAGTCTGCGCGCCGCGGCGCAGCCCCTGGTCGTGCACATCACCGATATTGGGGGAGAGCGCGCGGAGAGCCACTTCGCTCACTACGCGGTGAGCAAGGCGGCGCTGATCATGCTCACCCGCGCGCTGGCAGTAGAGCTGGCTCCGCACGTGCGCGTCAACGCAGTTTCTCCCGGCGTGGCGGTCTTCCCCGAGTCCTTCGACGCGGCGGCCCGTGAGGCCGCGCTTCAGCACGTCCCCATGGGCCGTGAGGGCAGTGTGGAGGACATCGCCCGCGTGGTGCTCTTCCTTGCGCGCGAGGCGCCCTACATCACGGGTCAGGTGGTGACGGTGGATGGCGGAAGGAGCGCGCGGCTATGAGTGAGCCTCTGTATCTGCCCACGGTGACAGACGAGCGAGGCCGGCCGCTGGATGTCATCGAGCTGCGAGGGCTCACGGTGGACTGCATCGTGGGCGTCTACCGCCGCGAGCGAGTCGCGGCCCAGCCCTTGATACTGGATGTGGCTCTCTTCCTGGACACGCGGGCGGCAGCGGCGGGCGGGGCACTGGCGAACACCATCCACTACGGGCGTCTGGCGGGCGAGCTGCGCTTCCTGCTGGAGGCCTGCCGCTTCGAGCTGCTGGAGTCCGCAGCCGAGACGGTGTGCCGGTACGTCCTGGCGCCGTCCACGCCGGATGCGCCGCACGCCCAGGCTCGAGCCGCCACCGTGCGCGTGACCAAGCCGGCGGCGCTCACGGGCAGCGCCATTCCTTCCCTCCAGGTGCACCGCACGGTGGAAGAGATGGCCTATGACTCGGAGGACACCCCCTTCGGCGGGGTGGACATCCTCCATGAAGGGGCGGGCTATGGCCTCTACCGGTTGAGGGTGAAGCCGCAGGGCGCTGCTGTGACACGGCTCCAGCGCCAGGCAGAGGGGGACGAGCTGGTGCTCGGCGCGGGGCTGTTGCTGCAGGGCAAGCCCGTGCAGCGGGGGACGGCCTTCCACTGGCCGCGTGGCTTCTCGCGCTCCTACGAGAACTCCACCTCCCTGGAGCAGACTCTCCTGTGCGTGGACCGGCCGCGCCTGGCCTCCACCGGGGTGACAGCCGGGGAGCAGGCTTCCACCGCAGGCCTCACTCCCGGCCAGGGCATCTCCTATTACCCCCAGGAAGAGCACACCTCTCACGGTGGTGAGGGCCACTCATGAACAGCGCCTGGCACAAGGAGCAGGCATGAACCTGGACAAGCGCGTCCGGCTCTTCGTGGTGTTCGCGGCGGCGTTCTGCACCGCGCTCGTGGTGGCCGATATCATCGGAGTGAAGCTCTTCGAGGTTCACCTGGGCCCGATCAAGGCCGTGATGTCGGTGGCCATGATCGCCTTCCCGGTGACGTTCGTGCTCACCGACCTGCTCCATGAGTTCTACGGGAAGAAGGCGGCTCGCTTCGTCACGTGGCTGGGGTTGTGCATGGCCCTCTTCACCTTCGCCACCATCCGCGTCGCATCGGACATCGAGTGGGCTCCCGTCACCCGCGCTTCGGACTATCGGGGCACCATGGAGACCGCGTTCAACAACGTCTTCGGTGGCTCACAGCGCATCCTGATCGCGTCGATGGTCGCCTACGTCGCCGGCCAGCTCACTGACATCGCCGTCTTCCACCTGCTCAAGCGGCTGTCTCACAACAGGTGGCTGTGGCTGCGCGCCACGGGCTCGACGGTGGTGTCCCAGCTCATCGACACCGTGATCTTCCAGCTCGTCGCGTGGGTGAGCGTGCTGCCCGCCGAGGTTGTCCTCAACATCATCCTCACCTCCTACGCGGTGAAGCTGCTGGTGGCGGTGGGGCTGACGCCCATCATCTATGCAGCGCACGCCCTGGTGGAGCGCCTGCTGGGGATGAAGCCTGTGCTGCTGGGGCCGGACGGCGAGCCGCTGGCGAAGCCGGGCAACTACTCATCCTCGCCCTCGTAGATGCAGCCGCTGGTGCACGTCTCGCGCACCACCACACGGTTGAGCTGGGGCAGGGTGGGGCGCAGCCGCCGCCAGATCCACCGCGCGAGGACTTCGCTCGTGGGGTTCTCGAGCCCCTCCACCTCATTCAGGTAGTAGTGGTCGAGCCGGGCCATCAGGGGAGCGAACGCCTCCTTGAGGTCCGCGAAGTCCATGATCCACCCCGAGGGCTCACCGATCGGGCCGCGCACATGGATCTCCACCCGGTAGCTGTGTCCATGCAACCGGCTGCACTTGTGGCCGGGTGGCACATGGGGGAGGCGGTGGGCCGCCTCGAAGGTGAACTCCTTGAAGATCTCCACGAGCACTCCTGGTGAAGCCGCCGCGACGCGCGGGTCTCTGCTCTTACACATGACCACGCAAGGCGCATCCATTTTCCTGCATGCGCCCAGAGGCCCTTATCAGCAGTGCTTCTATCCTGAGGAGGGCGCCCCAGGAATCGCCTGGGCTGCCCCCTCTCCCAGGGGCCTGGTAGGCATGGATCCGGGTATGCACGGGAATGGAAGGCACTCTGGATGCACCTGAGGCACGGCCGAGTGTAGACTCGGGCTTCGCGCCTGCCGTCCGGAGTTCGCCACTTCGTGTCGTCACCCGATACCGCTCTCGCTGTCGCCTTGGTTCCCGCGGACTCTTCCGCCCGTGAGCCCCTCGTCCGCGCGGCGGTCCGGGTGGGGTTGCGGGTGGTCGATAAGGCCCAGGGAGCAGCCATCGTCGTGGTGGATCTCACCGCCGCCGGCAGTGGTCCGGCGCTCGCCACGCTGCTCGACACAGGAGAGTCGAGCAGCGCCCTCCTGCTGGCCCTGGTAGACCCCGGCGAGGATGCCTTCGCCTCGCTGGAGCCGCTCAAGCCGGCGGATGTGCTCACCAGCGCCGTGCCCCATGAGATGGCCTACCGGCTCCAGCGCCTGGCCGAGCGCTACCGCGAGCGGGAGGAGCAGGCCCAGCTCCAGAAGGACCTGTCGCTGCTGCTGGAGCTCACGGCGGACTACGCCGAGAGCCTGGACGTGGAGGCCCTGCTGCACGACGTGACGCGGCGCTTGGCCCTCCAGATGGACATCTCCCGTGCCTCGCTGGTGATGCTGGACACGGACCTGCAAGAGGGAGTCATCGTCGCCTCCAGCGATGATGCGGGGCTGAAGAATCACCGCATCGAGCTGGCCCGCTACCCGGAGATCCGTGAGGTCGTGCGCACCGCCCGCCCGGTGGTGGTGGAGAATGCCCCCAACCACCCGCTGCTGGAGGGAGTCCACAGCGCGGTGGCGGCCCAGGGCATCCACGCGATCGCCGCGCTGCCCCTGCCCATCCGCGGCCAGGTGAGTGGAGTGCTGCTGCTGCGCGCCTCGGGGCGCAGGCGCACCTTCGCGGCCCGCGAGATCGACTTCCTCACCACCGTCGCGCACGCCACCGCCATCGCGCTGCGCAACGCCTCCGTGCTGGAGACGATCCGCGGGCAGACGGAGCGCGAGAAGTCCGCCCGCATCGCCGCCGAGGAGCAGGCCGCCGCGCTGCGCACCTACCGCCTCTTCTTCGCCAACGTGGGCGAGGGCGTGGCCATCCTCGACGACAAGGCCGGTGTGCTCAGCCTCAACCCCTCCGCCGAGGCGTTGCTTGAGACCTCCGCCGAGCAGGCGCGCGGGCGCCACCTGCTCCAGCTGGCTCACACGGTGGATGAGGCCGTGCTGATGGAGATGGTCACGGCCGCCGGCCGCGGCGAGGCCCGCACCAACGTGGACGTGCAGGTGCGGACGCTGGGCAAGCGGGACCTGACGCTCTCGCTGTCCGCCGCGCCGCTGAAGGACGGCAGCGCCGCCACCATCCTCTCCTTCCGAGACGTGACGCAGGCGCGCAAGCTGGCCGATGAGCTGCGCCACACCAAGGACTTCCTGGAGCGCCTGATCGACTCGTCCGTGGATGCCATCATCGCGGCGGACATGAACGGGAACATCATCCTCTTCAACAAGGGCGCCGAGTCCATCCTGGGCTACTCCTCCCATGAAGCTCTTGCGGGCATGACAACCCGCAAGCTCTATCCGCCCGGTGTGCCCGAGCGCATCATGGCCCAGCTGCGCAGCCCGGACTTCGGTGGCCGCGGCCGGCTGTCGGTGACACGGCAGGAGCTGCTCGCCCGCACGGGTGAGAAGGTGCCCGTGAACATGACGGCCTCCATCCTCTACGAGGGCGGCCGAGAGGTGGCCACCGTCGGCATCTTCACGGACCTGCGGGACAGGATGCAGCTGGAGCGCAAGCTGTCGGACGTGGAGACGCGTCTGGAGGAGAGCGAGAAGAGCGCCGTCATCGTCGCGCTGGCCGGCACCGCCGCCCACGAGCTCAACCAGCCGCTCACCTCAGTGATGGGCTACGCGGAGCTGCTCAAGCGCAAGCTCAAGCCCGAGGACTTCGCGTTCAAGCCCGTGGACATCATCTACCGCGAGGCCGAGCGCATGGCGGAGATCGTCCGGAAGATCGGGAAGATCACCCGCTACGAGACCAAGGCGTACATGGGGACGCAGCGCATCCTCGATCTGGACAAGGCAACCTCCCATGAAGATTGACTCGAGCGTGCCGCGCCTCTCCGGCGGCCCCTCGCCGGGGGCCTATCAAGATCTCTTCGAGCTGCTGGACGAGCCGATCGCCCTGTGTGACCCAGCGCTGCGACTGCAGGTGGCCAACCCCAGCTTCATGCGCTTCTGCCTCTCCCAGGGCGTCACTCCGGAGGCGATGGTGGCTGGGGTGGCGGAGTCGCTGGCCCAGCTGCGGCGGCGGGTGCCCGAGGATGGTGACAGCTCGAGCGTGGAGGTGATGCTGCCAGGCCAGACCAGCGTCGCCCTGACACTGGCCCGGCGTGGGGCCACCCTGATGGTGCGCGGCCGCCAGGGGCCCAGCTTGATGGTGGCCGAGCGCGCGCTGCTGGAGCAGGCCCGCACGGAGGGCGTGCTGCTGGACCTGAGCCGCAGCGTGGCGGAGGCGACGGGCGAGGAGGAGCTGGTGGCCGCCGTGGCGCAGGGGGTGAAGGAGCTGTTCCCCAGCCGCTCGTTCTGCATCCGTATCGTCGACGCGCGCACTGGCGGCCTCACCTCGCTCTACGCGGAGGGACGGTTCAAGGAAGGGGCGCACGAGCCGCTCGTGCTCAAGCAGAGCGCGGTGACCAAGACGCACCTGGACGTGTCCGGGCTGCCCCCGGACCGGGTGGTGGTGAGCCGCGAGGTGCCGCTGCTCTTCCACGGCAGCGTCCATGGGGTGAGCTGCCCGCTGGTGGCCAGCGGCCAGCTCTTCGGCGCCATCAACATGGAATACCCCGAGGGGCTCGAGGCGGACGTGCCCCATGACGAGCGGGTGCTCCTCCAGCTGGCCAACCAGGTGTCCGTGGCGGTGCGCAACGCGAAGCTCATTGACGAGCTGACGTTCGTGCGCAAGTACCTGGAGGATCTGCTGGAGAAGGCCAACGCCCTCATCCTGGTGGCCAACCGGGACAAGAAGATCGTGGTCTTCAACCAGGCCCTCACCGCGCTCACGGGCTACACCAAGGAGGAGGTGCTGGGCAAAGACCTGCTCTCCTTCATCCCTGAGAGCGAGCACCTGCGGGTCGGCTCCATCATCGCCGCGGCCATGCAGGGAGAGTCAGCGAACACCTTCGAGACGCGGCTGCGCTCGCGCAAGGACGAGGTGCGTGTGGCCTTCGCCACCTCCACCGTGCTCACGCCCCAGGGCGAGGTGGAGGGCGTCATCGCCATCGGGAAGGACATCACCGTCCTGAAGGAGCTGGAGCGGCGCATCGTTCACGCCGAGAAGCTGGCCTCCATCGGGCAGCTGGCCGCCAGCGTGGTGCACGAGATCAACAACCCGATGACGGCGGTGGCCGCCTACAGCGAGTCGCTGCTGATGAACGCGCGGATGCGCCCGGACACGCACCCCTCGGACCTGGAGAAGCTGCGGAAGATCCAGGAGAGCAGCCAGCGCATCCTCCGCTTTACCCGCGATCTCGTGTCCTACGCGCGGCCGGCCAAGGACAAGCCGGAGAAGGTGCACCTCAGCGCGGTGATGGATCAGGCGGTGGGCTACTGCGAGCACGTGGTGACGCACGCCAAGGTGAGCGTGCGCCGCGAGTACGGCGAGCTGCCGCCCATCTCCGCGGTGCGCGCCAACCTGGCGCAGGTCTTCGTCAACCTCGTCACCAACGCCTGCCACGCCATGTCCCCCGGCGGCGAGGTGACGCTCGCCACCTGGCGTGAGGGACACGAGGCCGTGGCCGAGGTGCGTGACACGGGGATGGGCATCGACCCGAAGAACCTGAGCCGTGTCTTCGATCCCTTCTTCACCACCAAGGAGGAGGGGAAGGGCACCGGGCTGGGGCTCTCCATCGTCCAGAGCATCGTCGAGAGCCACGGGGGCCGCATCACCGTGGACAGCACACCCGGCCGGGGCACGACGTTCACCCTGCGCCTGCCGCTGGCCGCGCCCTGAGCCGCTCGCGCCGACTCAGCCCTTCTTCTTGTCCGAGCCGTCCGAGTCGTCCAGCTCGCTCATGAACTCCTCCTTCGAGAGGAGCCCCTTGCGCGCCATGATGCGCATGAGCGCCCAGAACTTGCGCTCCAGCTCCTCCACCCGATCCGGCTCCTCGCGCAGGTTCCCGCCGATGAGGTACTCCAGATCGTCCAGTACCCCCAGGCTCCCCGCCGAGCGGCTTTTGCTCTCGGCCTTCTGCTTCTTGCGCTTCCTCTCCTCGCGCTCCTTGATCAGATCCGCCAGGGCGGTGCGGTCCGTCTTCTCGAGAGGAGGCACCTCCTCGCCGATGATGACCTCCTCGTCATCGGGAGGCGGTGCCGCGCGAGACGGTGGGGCCGGGGACGCCGGGCGCTTCTGGGCGGCTCGGGCCTCGCTCTCCGGCGGAGTGCGTGCCTGAGCGCTGGCACTCGGAGCCGGGTTGGGGTTGACCTTGTGGTAGTAGCGGAGGATGGCCGCACGCACCGCGGACAGCGGCGCCATGCGCGGGCTCACCTGCAGTCCCGTGGTGAACTCCACCTCTTCAATCGCGGGCTGGTTGAGCGGGTCCGTCATCGCCACCACCAGCCGCCGACGCCCTCCTACGCTTTCCAGGGCATAGGGGAACAGCTCGTGCTGCTCGCAGAAGCGGGCGCGCACCAGGTGCACCGCCGCCCAGTCCGGATTCACGGTCCTCAAGTCCACCACGGGGATGCCCAGCGCCTCGCTCAGCGCCTGCACCAGCATGGGCTCCGTGATGAGGCCCTGGCTCACCAGCGTCACCCCCAGCCGCTGCTGGGTCTGCCGCTGCGCCTTCAGTCCCGCCTCCAGCTGTTCGGGCGTGATCGCTCCCCGCTCCATGAGGATCTCGCCTATCCGCTTCCTTGCCATGCAAGCGCGCTTACCATGACCTCCGAGGGGACCCAAGCACCCGACCAAGCACCACATCTGGTGCTCACCTGCCCACGTTGCAGAGCGCCGATCCCTGGGCAGGCCGCAAATTTCCCGTGGGATTTCAAAGGCTAACGCCGGGTGCTTACCTTGACACTCCAGAGGGGCGTTCCTAAAGTCCGGCCCACGTTTTCAACATCCAAGACTGGGTTTCAGCCGGGCCAACAAGCACCCGATTGGGATCGCAGCCATGGAAGGCCCGCAAAACCTGGGCCGCCTATCGGAGGCAACACGCGATGAACCTGGGGTTTCTGACGAATCTGACCGTCCTTGCCAACACCGGCGGGCCGCAGCGCACCTTCTTCGAGGAAGTCGCGATGCGCTGGGAGGCAGGCCAGTGGGGTATGTACCCCATCGCGGTGTGCGGTGTCATCGCCCTGGCCATCATGGTGGAGCGGAGCATCGTGTTGTTTGGCAAGGCCGCCATCAACAAGGAAGGCTTCCTGCGCGGGCTGAAGAAGCACATCTACGCGGGTGATCTGGACAAGGCGATCAACTACGTGGCCGGCCAGAAGTCCACGCCGCTGACGAACGTCATCAAGGCGGGGCTGATGAACGTGCCCAAGGGCCAGGAGGAAGTGCAGGCCGCCCTGGACGAGGCCTCGCTGCGCGAGACGCCCAAGCTGGAGGCGCGCACCGGCTACCTGGCCATGCTCGGCAACGCGGCGATGCTCGCGGGTCTGCTCGGCACGGTGTCCGGTCTCATCTCCTGCTTCGAGGCGGTGGCCAACGTGAACCCGGCTGACAAGGCGACGATTCTGGCCAACGGTATCTCCGAGGCCATGAACTGCACCGGCTTCGGGCTGCTGACGGCCATCCCGGCGCTGGTCTCCTTCTCGGTGCTGATGGGCCGCACCCAGCACCTCATCAACGACATCAACGAGACGAGCGTCTCGGTGCTCAACCTGATCGTCACCAACCGTGACAAGTTCAAGAACCTGAACATCCCGGCGTCCACTGGCCACGGCCACGGCGACGAGTAGTTCGGAACCCGGGCGCGCGCCCGTTGTCTGTCACGTTGAACGATTCCAGTAGCGCTGCGAGGAGGTTGCCATGGCCGGCGGAATGGACCTGGGAAACGGCGGGAAGGGCGGCAAGAAGCCGCTTGATGCCGCCATCAACTTGGTCCCCTTCATCGACCTGATGGCGGTGACCATCAGCTTCCTGATCATGACGGCGGTGTGGACGCAGATTGGCCGTCTCCAGGTGTCCCAGGCGGGAGGTCCCTCCACGGAGGAGACACCGCCCGAGGAGACCAAGACGGTGCAGCTCACCCTGGCCATCACCCCGGAGCAGCTGGTGCTCACCGCCGATCAGAGCACCTTTGATCCGATACCGCTCACGCGGGACGCCAACGGCAAGCTGGAGCTCGTCAAGCTGACGGAGCGCCTGAAGCAGATCAAGGAGCAGTTCCCGGATCAGTCCGCCATCACGCTGCAGACGGACGACAAGGTCCGCTACGACGTGCTGGTGCGCATCATCGACGAGTGTCTGGGCAATGCGCTCCCGCAGGTGTCGGTCATGGCGACGGGCTGAGCGGGACGCACGGCAAGGACTCCAAGGAAAGACTCAGGCAATGGCCATCAAGGTTCCTGGCAAGCGGTATGGCAAGCGGCTCGAGCACTCGAAGGTGTTCGGTCACGGCGGCCACGGCAAGAAGAGCGGGTTCGCCGATCTGCTCATCACCCCGCTGGTGGACATGTTCATCATCATCGTGCTCTTCCTCATCGCGAACTTCTCCGCGACGGGCGAGGTGCTGATGATGACCAAGGACATCCAGCTGCCCGAGGCCGTCAACGTCAAGGAAGTGGAGATGCACCCGGTGGTGATGGTCTCCAACGAGCAGGTCACCATCTCCGGCACCATCGTGGGCCGGGTGGAGGACCTGGTGAAGGACGAGTACCTCAACATCCCCGCGCTGGAGGAGAAGCTGCGGGACATGAAGAAGCAGTACGAGGACCTTCACGCCATGGCGGGTAACGCCGACGGCGGCTTCAAGGGTGATGTGAACATCCAGGCCAACAAGGAAGTGGAGTTCAAGATCATCAAGCGGGTGATGTTCAGCTGCGCCACGGCGGGCTACAACAACATCAACTTCGCGGTGCTGACCAAGGGCGGTGACGGGGCCGCGCCGGCCAGCGCCGGTGCCGCGCCGCACTGACCCTTCCTCCGAAGACTCACGGAGCTTCCTGAGCGCCTCGGCCTTGTCTGGCCGGGGCGTTCGTGTTTGAGGAAGGCCCATGCACCTGCACGCCGCCATCTTCGATCTCGACGGGACGCTGGTGGACTCGCTGGCGGACATCGCCACCGCGATGAACCACTCGCTCACCCTGCACGGACTGCCGGCCCATCCCGTGGCCGACTATCGCCACTTCGTGGGCGAGGGAGTGAGGGTGCTCGTCCGCAAGGCCACGCCCGCGGGTGACGAGAAGCTGCATGCCTCCGTGCTGGCCGCCTACCGGGCCTACTACGCGGATCACCTCTTCGATCAGACCCGGGCGTTTCCTGGCATCCCCGCCATGCTCGCGCAGCTCGCGGCCGAGGGTGTGCGGCTGGCGGTGCTGAGCAACAAGTCGGATACCTTCACCAAGCGGCTGGTGGAGGGATTGCTGCCAGGGGTGCCCTTCACGGCTGTCTATGGAGAGCGGCCAGGTGTGCCGCGCAAGCCGGATCCCACCGCCGCGCTCGGTGTGGCCGCGGAGCTCGGCGTGACACCCGCGGACTGCGCCTTCGTGGGCGACACGCCCGTGGACATGGACACCGCACGCAACGCCGCCATGTACGGCATCGGCGTCACGTGGGGCTTCCGGAGCCCCGAGGAGCTGCGGGCCCACGGCGCGCGCTCTCTCGCCACCACAGCGGACGAGCTGCTGGCTGCGCTGCGCGCGGCGCGGGCCTCGGGGGCATGAGGCGCTAGGAGTAAGCGGGGAGCCGGCCCCGCTCCTTGTCCTCCGCGCGGCTGTGCGCGGTGGCAGCGGAGATGATGTGGCACACCCAGCCCAGCAGGCCGCCGGTGCCAATCCAGAACCCCGGCGTGATGATGAGCCAGAAGACGCCGCGCAGAATGTCCCCGTTGTAAATCTGACCCACACCGGGGATGAGGAACGACAGCAGGGCTGCTGCACCAGGTCTGGACATCGTCTTTGATTCCTCCTTGTCTCCCTTCCTACGCAGAGGCCGCGCCACGATTGCTTTCCCTGCACTGGCAATGCAGGTCTCTGGTACAACGAGTGAAGTGAATGTTGAGGACCCGGGGTTGAGTTGACCCACCATCCGGGTACGATGCCTTCTTGTCTGCCCCTGCGGGAGGGGCCATGGGGGGAAGCACCATCCGGATGCGTGAGCGCATCGCCCGGGCGTACGGCTTGCGGAGCATCCTCGCGATGCTTGCGCTGGCGGTCGTGTTCCTGGGGGCTGGCCGGCTGGGAGTGGAGTTCGCCATCGTCCACAAGGTTGTCAGTCCCGTCTGGCCCGCCTCTGGCCTCGGGGTGGCGGCGCTCTGGATGCTGGGAGTCTCCCGTTGGCCAGGCCTCTTGCTGGGGGCTTATCTGGTCAACCTGTTCTCTGGGGCAACCCCTCTCGCCTCGCTGGGGTTCTCCATAGGCAACACGCTGGAGGCTGTGCTGGCGGTGCTGCTGCTGCGGCGGCTGCGCTTCTCGGAGGAGCTGGAGCGTGTGGAGGACGTCGTCGCGCTCGTCGTGGGAGCGGGCATGGGGGGCGCGCTGGTGAGTGCCCTGCCGGGGACGGCCGGCCTCGTGATGTCAGGGGCGTTGCCAGCATCCCTCTTCGTGGAGACGGCGTGGGTGTGGTGGGGCGGGGATGCGATGGGGATCGTGGTGGTGACGCCCGTGCTCCTGTTCCTCCAGCGGTTGCGCCCCATTGAGCGGCGGATGGAGGCGGTAGCGCTCGGGGGCTGGGTCCTGCTGGTCAGTGCGGAGGTCTTCAGCGAGGGGCTCCTGGGCTCGCCCATCCCCTACATCGAGAGCTTCCTCTTCTTCCCCCTGGCGGTCTGGGCGGCACTGCGTTTCGGAGCCCGCGGCGCGGCGTTCACCACGCTGCTCATCACTGTGATCTCCGTATGGGCGACGGTCTCGGGGCGGGGGCCATTTGCCGCCGAGCCGCTCGATCGAGGTTTGCTGCTCGTGCAGCTCTTCATTGCCATCAACGCCATCACGGGCCTGCTGCTCGCGGCCGTCAGCGCCGGGCGGCGGGTGGCCACTCAGCGGCTCGAGCTGCTGGCCACGGCCGTACGCGGCCTGAGCGAGGGGGTCGTCATCAGCGAGCTCAGCCCCACGGGCCCACGGGTCGTCTTCGCCAATGACGCCTTCTGCGCGATGGTAGGCCTGGGGATGGTGGAGCTGCTGGGGTGCTCTCCTCGCGACTTCGCAGGCGAGCTGGATCCTGAGACGCGCCAGCGTCTGGACACCGCCATGCGCGAGGGAGAGCCCTTCCGCGGCCAGGCGCTGCTGAAGCACCGGGATGGCACGCGCGTGCACGGCGAGCTGCAGCTGTCCCCCATGCGGGATGCGAAGGGGGTGGTGACGCACTTCGTCTGCAGCTACCGGGACGTCACCGCTACCCAGGAGCTGCGCTCGCGCCTGCTGGCCACCGAGCGTGTTGCCGCGGTAGGAATGCTCGCCGCTGGAGTGGGGCACGAGATCCAGAACCCGCTGGGATACCTGGCGCTGAACCTGGACGCCGCTGAGCGAGGCCTGCGACGGGGAGATGCTCCGGCGGAGGAGGTGCTGGACCACCTCCGGGATGCACGCGAGGGTGCCGAGCGCATTCGGCTCATCGTTCAGGATCTGCGGACCTTCAGCCGCGAGGGCGGTGACGAGCGTAAACCCCTGGACCTGCGCGAGGTGGCGGCACCCGCGCTTCGGATGGTGCGGCACGTGCTCCAGAACCGGGCGCGGCTGGTGGAGGACCATGGCACCATTCCCCGAGTGATGGGCAGCGGGGCGAGGCTGGGGCAGGTGCTGCTCAACCTCCTCGTCAACGCCGTGCAGGCCATCCCTCCGGGAGAGCCCGAGCGGAACATGGTGCGGATCAGCACCCGCGCGGCGCCGGATGGCCGGGCCCAGGTGGAGATCTCCGACACAGGCCAAGGCATCCTCCCCGAGGTGCTCCCGCACATCTTCAAGCCCTTCTTCACCACCAAGCCTCTCGAGGAGGGCACCGGGCTGGGGCTCTCCATCTGCCAGCAGATCATCCAGGCTCATGGGGGAGAGATCCTCGTGCGCAGCGAGCCTGGCCAGGGAACTGTCTTCACCGTCCTGCTCCCCGTGGCGCCCGAGGAGGTGGCCTGCGCCGAGCCTTCACTCCAGAGCAAGGACGAGCCCGCCGCTCACGGCAGCCAGGCGCGCCGAGGGCGCATCCTCATCGTGGATGACGAGCCCCGGATGGCCCAGTCCCTGCGCATGCTGCTGGAGCCGGCCCATGAGGTGGTGGCGACCACGCGCGGCAGCGAGGCGCTGGAGATGGTGTCCTCCGGACAGCGCTTCGATCTGGTCGTGTGCGATCTGCAGATGCCGGGCACCACGGGGATGGACGTCTACGCCCAGCTCAGGCAGCAGGCGCCGGAGCTGGCGCAGCGGCTGGTGTTCATGTCCGGGGGGGCCTATACGCCGGATGCGAGCGCCTTCATCCGCAGCGTGCCCAACCGCGTGCTGGAGAAGCCGGTGCGCCCGGAGGTCCTCCTGGCCACCATCGACGCCGCGTTGGCGCCAAGGGCTTCCGCACCGGGCCCGTGAGGCTCCCATCGGGCCCTGGGGCCAGGGCTCAGACGCGCAGCCACTTCCGCGCAGGGGGCCCGACGAAGCGCATCACCCCACCCACCGCGAAGAAGCGCACCGTCCGCCCGATGAGGGCCGCCAACAGGAAGCGGTCCAGCGGCACGGACACAATGCCGCTGCCGATGGCCACCACCTTGAACGGCGTGGGCAGCACCGAGCACAGCAGAGACAGCACCCAGAAGTTCTGCCCCAGCAGCTCTCCCACGGTGGCGTCCAGGCCGAAGCGCTGCACCCGCACGTTCAGGTCAATGTCCAGGAAGCTGACGGCCCCGGCGCTGATGAGGGTGCCCAGCCAGTAGCCAATGAGCCCGCCGAAGAGGCTGGCCACCGTGCCCAGCACTGCGTACCTCACCCACTTGTGCGGCTGGGCCAGCACCATGGGGACCAGCAACGCGAACGGGGGGATGGGGAACACCGAGCCATCGATGACCGCGACCACCAACATGGCCGCCAGGGCATGCGGCGAGGACGACAGCGCCTCGACCCACCGGTAGAGTCGGCGGTACCAGGACTGCTTCTCGGGCTGGGCTGGGGCAGCAACAGGAGTGGGGGACATATCCGACATGTGGTCGCGCACCCTAGCGGAACCGCGGCCGGTTTCCACCGCCCTTGCGGGCCGGTGAGCGCATGCCTGATTGGGATGCGACCGGAGCACTCCATACTTATGAACAGAAGGAAGAGTGAGGGTGAGCCCATGTCGGTCCAGGAACGAGTGATTCAGTCCGCGGAGGCGCTGAAGGTGTTCCCACTGCCCTCGGCGGTTCTCTTCCCTCACTCCGTCATCCCGCTGCACATCTTCGAGCCGCGCTACCGCGAGCTGGTGCGGGATGCGCTGGCAGGAGACCGGGTCATGGCGCTGGCGCAGCTCGAGCCGGGTTGGGAGGCGGACTACGGAGGGCGGCCGACCATGCAGCGGATGATGTGCGCCGGGCTCATCGTGTGGAACGAGGAGTTAGAGGATGGGCGCTACAACATTCTCCTCCAGGGAGTGTGCCGCGCACGGCTGCTCTCCGAGCTGAGCTCGGAGCGTCTCTACCGTCAGGCGCGCGTCGAGCTGCTGCCTGACCCCCCCTACCATGGGCCGGAGGAGGAGCAGCTTCGGCAGGCGGTCCTTGAGCTGTCCGGGCGGGTTCCTCCCTCGTTCTCGGAGGGACTGATACCGGCGGTGGTACGGGCCAGCGGAGGCACGCTGGCGGACGTGGTGGCGGCCGCCATCATCCCCGAGCCCGAGCGGCGCCAGGAGCTGTTGATGGAGCTGGACGTGCCCCAGCGCCTCCAGGCCGTCATTGATGAGGTGGGGGAGCTGCTCGGACGGCTCCAGCCCCTGAGGCCCTCGGGCCCCCTGAACTGAGCGGGCGGGCGCCGAAGAGCTTGCGTCCCCGCCCCTCCCAGGCATCTGCTGAGGGAGGACACTCGAAGGGGATTCGCATCCATGCGGCTCGTCAAGGTAGGGCTGGCCAGCGTCAACACCACCGTGGGCGCCTTCTCGCGCAACGTGGATCGGGCGCTCACGCTGGCGCGGAAGATGGCGGCGGATGACGTCACCGTGGGGCTCTTCCAGGAGCAGCTCATCGGCGGCTATCCGGCGGAGGACCTGATCCAGTGGCAGGGCTTCATCGATCACCAGTGGCCAGAGCTGGAGCGCTTCGCGCGGGAGACGGCCAGCCTGCCCACCGTCTTTGTGCTGGGGGTGGCGGTGGCCCACCAGGGCCTGCGGCTCAACTGCGCGGCCATGGTGGCGGGCGGCAGGGTGCTGGGGCTGGTGCCCAAGGAGAAGCTGCCCACGTACAGCATCTTCTACGAGGCGCGCACCTGGTCTCGCGGCTCGCCGGGAATGGCGGAGCAGCACCGCGGCGTGCCGCTGGGGGATTACCTGTTCCGCTTCGACTTCGGCACCGTGGCCCCGGAGGTGTGCGAGGACATCTGGAGCGCGGACGGTCCGCAGCGCCGGCGCACGTACTCAGGCGGCGAGCTGGTGGTAAACCTGTCGGCCTCGCCCTTCCGCATCGGCTTCGTGGACACGCGGCGGGAGCTGATCGCGACGCGCGCCGCGGATCACCAGTGCACCATCGCCTACGCCAACGCGCTGGGCAGCAATGACGGCATCATCTTCGATGGGGGTGGCTTCCTGAACCAGAACGGGCGCCACATCATGGAGACGCCGCGCTTCCAGGAGGGCTACTCGGCGGCGGTGGTGGATCTGGATCGCACCATGCGCCTGCGCACGGAGAACACCACGTGGCGCAGCGACTATGAGTCGTGGATGTCTCGCGGCGGCAAGCAGGTGCCTGCGGTGGACTGCACGGGTGTCTTCAAGAGCCAGCGCGAGAAGCTCACCTATCCGGTGCCGCCGCACCGCAGCTTCTTCCTGCCGGGGCCGGACCAGCGCCGCTCTGCTCGAGAGGCCCTGTGTGAGGACGTGCTCGACGCGCTGGCGCAGGGCGTGGGCGACTACTTCGAGAAGACGCGCGCTTTCAAGGTGATCGGCATCGCGCTATCGGGAGGCCGAGACTCGCTGCTGACGCTGCTCATTGCCCACCGGTATGCGAAGCGGGTGCGGCCGGAGAACCCGGGCTCGCTGCTGCGGGCCTTCTACATGCCCAGCCGCTACTCCAGCGATGCCACACGTGAGGCTGCGGAGACCATCACCCGTGAGCTGGGTGTTCCGTTCCAGGTCATCCCCATCGAGGAGGCTTTTGATCGCGAGCTGGCCGTCACGCGGCAGATGCTCGGGGATCAAGCCGTCACTCCCATCACCGAGCAGAACATCCAGGCCCGCCTGCGCGCGCAGCGCATGTGGAACTGGTCCAACTCAGCCGGCGGCCTGTTCCTCCAGACGGGGAACATGAGCGAGAAGGCGGTGGGGTACACCACCATCGGCGGCGACCTGATGGGAGCGCTGGCGGTCATCGCCAACGTGCCGAAGACGGTGGTGATGTACCTGCTGGACTACCTGCAGGAGAAGACGGGCTACGAGGGCATCAAGAAGGTGCTGGCCAAGCCCGCAGGCCCGGAGCTGGCGCACAACCAGGTGGGCGAGGAGGAGCTGATGCCCTTCCCCATCCTGGACGCATGCTTCTACCTGTTCGCGGGTGAGAAGCTGGTGCCCTCCGAGCTGGTGCAGGCCCTCACCGCCATGTTCCCCGAGGTGGAGCAGGCGCGGCTGAAGGTCTACGTGGAGAAGTTCGTCCGGCTCTTCCTCCAGTCCATCTACAAGTGGGTGCAGTCGCCGCTGTCGCTGCACATCGGCAACCTGGACCTGGACCGCGAGCGCGCCATGCAGCTGCCGGTTGTCACCGGCTCGGAGTGGACAAAGGGGTAGCTCCGTTCCTTCCTTGCACGGTCATAGCCCGATCTGTGACCAGTAGAACTGCCCGCAGGATCCGGCCGGGTGCGTAATCGTCATGGAGGGTGAAGCTGGGTTGTAGACCTTGAAACGCACGTTGGCTGTCGCTGAGCGCACCTTCATGACGAAGGGGACCTGATGGAAGTCCTCCAACTGGCTGAAGTTGCGATTGGTGAAGCCAGCCAAGAGGGTGCCGGTGCTGGCCTCGGCCGTAGCCTGGACGTAGTAGTTCTGCGATGCAGCGCTCAAGCAGCTGTAGTGAAAGACGAGGTAGGTCCCCTGCTGGAACGTGCGGTAGGCAGTGTAGAGCGCGTTCGCCGTGCCTGTCTGGAGCAGCATCCCGCCGTCGTCTGTCGTCTCGCTGGGGCGCAGCGGAACTGAGCGGATGCTGAGGCCCGCCACTTCATAGTTTCGGTTCCCAGGCGCATCGTTGTCATTGTTCAAGATAGCTCCCACGCTCATGTAGCGTGCTGCAGCGGGAAGTGGGCGTTGCGTTCCAGCACCGAATCGTGCGCTGTAGGTGTGCCAGTTCGTGTCTCCCAGTGAGACGCCAGACACAGGATAGAACCACCAAGTGCCGTCGCCAGTGATGTTGGCCTTGGCGCCGTCGTAGAGCAGCACCGCCAGGTAGATGCCGCCAGCAGAGCCCGTAGTCGTCGGCCGCCGGAAAGAGCCTCTCACCTCGTAGGTGTGATGAGGATTCACTGGAACCAGCTTCTTCGAAGAGAGCTGCGCTATCGAACTGGCGCTATTGGTGAAGACCTTCGTCCCCGCGATGGCTGAGGTTGATAAGATGAGCGAGGCCGCTACCGTTCAGCTGCCAGAAGTCCATACCCTGCTCGAAATACGGGTCAGGAAAGAGCTCTTCCTCTCCGTCACGCCCCGCTGGCCCTGGCTGCCCTGGTTGACCCGCGAGCCCTGGAGGACCTTGCTCGCCCTGTGGGCCTTGCTCGCCCTGTGGGCCTTGCTCGCCCTGTACCCCTTGAGGACCGGGCGGCCCTGGCTCCCCTTGCGGTCCCTGCTCACCCTGTGGGCCTCGGCTACATCCGAGCGACACGAGTAGCACCGCGCTCAGAGTTCTCCATCTCATGCTCATGGATCATCTCCCTGCTCGCGGATTCTCAGGATTTCTGAAGACCGTTGAGTAGAGGAGCCATACGCAGGATGGCTGTGAATGGCTGTACCACTTTGGAAGAACACCCACCGTGCACTGTGGGCCCTGATGTTCCGTTACTGTTGATCCTCGGAAGTGGGCACCCGCCGCGACCCCTTGAAGAGGCTCAAATTAGGGGTGTGCCGCGTGTGGGCCGGCGATCCACCAGCCGCGGTACAGCAGCTGAGGAATGGACGGGTGGCGGAAGCGAGAGAGCACATCTCCCTCGCGCAAGAAGCGGAGGTCGTAGGCGAAGGCCGCCATCTTGAGTGCAACGGGCTTTGAGTGGGGAGCGCCGACGCGGTGGGCGCGGAACACCAGGCAGAAGCAACCATGGGGGCCTGAGGGTGTTCGCCCGGCCGCTCCACGAGCGAGGGTTCTGGCAAATCCTGATCACGGGTCAAGTCCTTGCCGGATGTGCGGCGGGAAACAACCTTCATGTCGGTCAACCGACAATGGAGGGTTGGATGAAAACGAAGCTTCTGGTGGGCGCTGTTGCGGCGCTCCTGTACGGCGGCGTAGCTCTTGCTGAAGACAAGGACT